>Ga0213821_1001273_pt1 | contig 12101 bp, 8 predicted proteins | sample MC6MC0909MG_FD_179894 | JGI IMG/M metagenome (GOLD analysis project Ga0213821, IMG submission 179894) | Enriched soil aggregate microbial communities from Iowa State University, Ames, United States - MC6-MC0909-MG | ecosystem: Environmental > Terrestrial > Soil > Unclassified | place: USA: Iowa...
AGCGCAATCAGATTCTCCGGAACGTCGTCGACCAGCAGGCACTTGATGCGGTCGTCGTGGGAAGGGGCTGATGTCGGGATCATGGTGTCAATGCGTTTGGGTTTCAGGGCAGCCGCCTTGTGGGCAACTGCGCGAACACGGCGGCAATCTCGTCGGGCGTCAGCGCCCTTGCCGCCGGAACCAGGGCCAGCGCGGCGTCCGGCATCGTGGGCGCCGCGGCCGACGCCGGCGCCTGCACCAGCGCGTGGCCGCCCGCGGCATGAATGGCGGCCAGTCCTTCGGCCCCATCCTCATTCGCCCCCGACAGCAACACGCCAAGCAGCCGCTCGCCGTAGCAATCGGCGGCGGACTGGAACAGCACGTCGATGGACGGCCGTGAAAAATGCACCGGCGGATCGATCGACAGCGCCAGGCGCGGTCCCCGGTCCACCAGCAGGTGATAGCCGGGCGGCCCGAAATACACGTGTCCCGGCTGTATCGGTTGCTGGTCCTGCGCTTCCTGCACGGGCAAGGCGCAGCGATAGCTGAAGATGTCGCTGAGCAGGCTGCGGCGGTCGGAAGGCAAGTGCAGCACCACGATCACGGCCGCCTGCAGGCCTGCGGGAAGCGCGGGCAGCAGAATGCTCAAGGCGTCGATGGCGCCCGAGGAACCGCCGATGACGATCGCGTCCCAGGCGCCGGCCGGCGCATCAGCGCCCGGCACATCGGCGCCCGGCACATCGGCGCCCGGCACATCAACCGGCAGGTTCGGTCCGCGCGTGGTCACAGGTCGGCCTTTTTACGGTAGATGCGATCGGCGATCACAAATTCGTCAAAGCCGTCGGCCTGCGCCGTGAATCGCACCGATTCCTTCGACCCCAGGCCCAGGAAACCGCGATGGACCAGCGCGTCGTGAAAAAGGCCCAGCGCCCGGTCCTGCAGATCGCGCTCGAAATAGATCAGCACGTTGCGGCACGACACCAGATGCACTTCCGCAAACACGCTGTCGGTCGACAGGCTGTGGTCGGAGAACACCATGTGCTCGCGCAGCGTCTTGTCGAACACCACGCGGCCGTACCGCGCGGAGTAGTAGTGCGACAGCGAGTTGCGCCCGCCGGCCTGCGCATGGTTGGCCGTGAAGGCTGCCGCGCGCTCCAGGTCGAACACGCCCTGCTCGGCCGCGCGCAGCGCATGCGGATTGATGTCGGTGGCGTAGATCAGCGCGCGGTCCAGCAGCCCTTCCTCATGCAGCAGGATGGCCAGCGAATAGACTTCCTCGCCCGTGCTGCACCCGGCCACCCACACCTTGATCGAGGGATAGGTGCGCAGGATCGGCACCACCTCGGTGCGCAGCGCCAGGAAATAGCTGGGGTCACGGAACATGTCGCTGACCTGCACCGTCAGGTACTGCAACAGACCCGTGAAAACGGCGGGCTCGTGCAGCACGCGGTCCTGAAGCTGCGACAGCGTCTTGCAGTCGAACTCGCCCAGCGCGGTGCGCAGGCGCCGTTTCAGCGAGGCCTGCGCATACTCCCGAAAGTCGTAGTGGTACCGGTGATAGATCGCATCGAGCAGCAACCGCTGCTCGATGTCTTCGATGTTCGCCTTGTTCTGTGTGGCCATGGGCGTGATCGCTGAGTCGTGACCGGGTCGGGCTTATTTGCGCATCCAGACGCGCACCAGCGACAGCAGGCGCTCGACGTCCAGCGGCTTGGCGATGTAGTCGTTGGCGCCGGCGGCCAGGCATTTTTCCTGGTCGTCCTTCATGGCCTTGGCCGTCAGGGCGATGATGGGCAGGCGGCGCCACTCGGGACGCGCGCGGATCTCGCGCATGGCCGTGTAGCCGTCCATCTCCGGCATCATGATGTCCATCAGCACCAGGTCGACGGCGCGGTTGCCGTTGACGCCGGCGCGGCCCAGGGCGTCCAGCGCCTCGCGGCCGTTGCGCGCAATCTCGACGTGCAGGCCGGTGGGCTCCAAGATGCTGGACAGCGCAAACACGTTGCGCACGTCGTCTTCCACCACCAGCACCGTACGGCCCTCCAGCGTCGTGTCGCGGCTGCGCGCCAGCTCCAGCATCTGGCGCTGCTGCGGCGGCAACTCGGCTTCCACCTGGTGCAGGAACAGCGTCACCTCGTCCAGCAGGCGCTCGGGCGAGCGCGCGTCCTTGATGATGATCGACTTGGAGAAGCGGCGCAGCTGCTGCTCTTCGTCGCGCGACAACGCGCGGCCCGTGTACACGATCACGGGCGGGAACGACACGCTTTCCTGCTCGGCCATTTCGCGCAGGAGTTCGTAGCCGCTCATGTCGGGCAGGTTCAGATCCATCACCACGCAGTCATAGGTGGTGTCGCGCAGCAGCGCCAGCGCGTCGCCGGCATTGGCCGCCAGCACGATCTCGACGTCATCGCGCGCCAGCAGTTCGCGCACGCTGTCGCGTTGGCGGTCGTCGTCCTCGACGACCAGCACGCGCCGCACGTTCTGCGTGAACTTGGCTTCCAGGCGGTGCAGCGCGTGAACCAGTTCCTCGCGCTTGACCGGCTTGAGCGCATAGCCCACCGCGCCCCGCACCAGCGCCTCTTGCGCGTAATCGGCCACCGACACGATGTGCACCGGAATGTGGCGGGTGTTCGGGTTGCGCTTGAGCTGATCCAGCACGCCCAGGCCGGAAAAGTCGGGCAGGTTGACGTCCAGCACGATGGCATCGGGCCGCCGCTCGGCCGCCAGCGCCAGACCGTCGGTCGCGGTGTGCGCGGCCAGGCAGCCAAAGCCCATCTCGTGCGCCAGATCGGCCAGGATGCCCGCAAAGCGTTCGTCGTCTTCGATGACGAGAATGGTTCGGGCAAAGGTCTCGCCCGATTCCTGCTCGGCCGGCTCGGCTGACTTGGCCAGCGCGGCGGGTTCGGCCGGCTCGGTGCGCGCGACGGGCGGGGCGGCGATGGCGCCGGCGGGGCCCGCCAGCGTCGTGGACGCATCGGCGCCCGCGCGCGGCGCCGGGGCGGTCGACACGACCAGCAGGTTCATCGGCAGCAGCAGCGTGAACACGCTGCCCTGCCCGGGCGTGCTGACCAGCGACAGCGAGCCGCCCAGCAGCTTGGCCAGATCCCGCGAAATCGACAGGCCCAGCCCGGTGCCGCCGTGCTTGCGGTGCGAGCTGCCATCGGCCTGGCGGAAGGCCTCGAAAATCAGTTCGTGCTGGTCGGCGGCCACGCCGATGCCGGTGTCGTGCACCGCAAACGACAGCATGCGGCCCGACGCGCGCGTCACGCGCAACGCCACGAAACCCTGCTCGGTGAATTTGATGGCGTTGGACAGCAGGTTCTTGAGCACCTGACCAAGCCGCTGCGGATCGGTCCGCAGGGTGTCCGGCACGTCGCGTGCGATGTCCAGCTCCAGCGCCAGGCCTTTTTCCTGGGCCAGCGGCCGCAGCGGTTCCAGCAAGCGCTGCAGCGCCGGGGTGACGGCGACGTCGTCGATCTCGACCGTTGCCTGGCCTGCCTCGATCTTGGCCAGGTCCAGGATGTCGTTGATCAGCGCCAGCAGATCGCGCCCGGCCGCGTTGATGGTCTGCGCGTACTTCACCTGTTCGGCCGTCAGGTTGCCCGTCTTGTTGTCGGACAGCAGCTTGGCCAGGATCAGCGTGGAATTGAGGGGCGTGCGCAGCTCGTGGCTCATGTTGGCCAGGAACTCGCTCTTGTATTGGCTGGCCTGCGTCAAGAGACGGGCCTTGTCGGTCAGCGCGCTCTGCACCCGCAGCAACTGCTCGGTCTGCGATTCCAGATTGAGGTTGGTCTGTTCCAGCTCGGTCTGCTGCAGTTCCATGCGCGCCTGCGATTCCTGCAGGATGCGGCTCTGCTGCTCCAGTTCCTCGTTGCTGACGCGCAGCTCTTCCTGCTGGGTCTGCAGTTCTTCGGACTGGCGCTGCGTTTCCGCCAGCAGCGACTCCAGCCGCGACCGGTCCATGCCGGCCCGGATTGAGGACGCCAGCATTTCGGACGCGCCTTCCAGCAGGCTGCGTTCGCCCTCGCTGACCGGATGGTTGAAGCCCAGCTCGATCACGGCGTACACGCGCTCGTACTGCATGGCGGGTGCAACCACCAGCTCGACCGGATTCGAGCGGCCCGTGGCGGACGAGACTTCAAGGTGGCCGGCGGGCACGTTGCGCACGTGCAGCAGCTTGCGCGACACGGCCGCCTGGCCGACCAGGCCCTGCGCCGAGGGGATCTTCTGCGGCAACCTTTCGGGCGGCACCGCATAGCCGCCGAACAGCTCGAGTTCATCGCCGTTGACCACGTAGCCCGCGCCGACGCTGGCGTTCAGGTACTCGGCCAGGTAGTCCAGGGCGCGCCTGCCGATCTCGTCCAGCCGCTGATCGCCCCGCAGCCGCATGCTCAGGCCCGACAGACCCGTCGTCACCCAGGCCTGGCGCGCCTTGGCACGGTACTCGCGGATGGTCATGAGGGCCGACGCAAAGATCAGAACCAGCAGCACCAGGGCGCCGCCCCAGGAATAGTAGGTCGAGGTCGTGGCCGCCTCGCTCCAGGCGTCGCGCTCCTGCTCGACCCGGCTCATCTGCGACGTATAGAGTTCGCCGACCAGATCGCGCAGCCGGTCCATCGCCTCCTTGCCCGAATCGGTCCGCACCACCGCCAGCGCGCCTTCGACGTCGCCCGACCGGCGCATCTCGACGGTGTTGTTCAACTCCGTAAGCTTTTGCTTCGTGATGCCCGCGATGTCATTGGCAATCCGGCGCTGCGTGGCGTCCTGCTGCGAGAATTCCTGCACGACGGCCAGGCGCTGCTCGATAAGCGGCACCGAGCGCACGTAGGGTTCCAGATAGGCGGTGTCGCCCGTCAGCAGATACCCCCGCTGGCCGATCTCGGCATCTTTCAGTGCCGAATTGAACAGGCTGAGCTGCCGCAGCGACTCGGTCGCGCGGTCCATGGACTGGACAGCACGCGTGCGGGTGTCCGCGGAGCGTACGTTGACAAAAGCGATGACCAGCGTGGCGACCGCGGCCAGGATGAATCCGGCCATCAAAGTGCGGGGGAAGGCCAAGCGACTGGCCGGCTGCGGCGATTTCAGCATGAGATCGATTTACCAATTCAGGGAAAGCGCGCGGATTGCGCTAGGCAGAGTGCGAAGAATTATAGGGACGGAGAAGCCTGCGGACCATCCTGCGCACTGGCGAACTATACAGGTATGTGCGCAGCTGGGTTGCGTATGGATACAACTACTACACCAACGCGGCGCTGCCATGCCCTAGGATTCGGCTTCCCGATCTGCCGGCCGCCTATCCGCGCGCCTGCCGCCTCAGCTGGCACGCCGCTCGGCCCTTTCCGCCTGAACCTGCGGATAGCCGGCGAAGCAGACAACCGAATTCCCGCCGATGGTGGCACTGAATAAAAATGACGAAAATCCTTCTGGTGGACGACCAACCCACGTTGGTCGCCCTGATGAGCGAGTTCCTGAGCAGCGAAGGCTATGAGGTCACGACGCATACTGACGGCCTGACCGCGCTGCAGCAGATGATCGCCCTGCGCCCCGACCTCGTGATCACCGATCTGTCCATGCCAGGCATGGACGGCGCCGCCCTTTTGACCGCCATGCGCGATAACGCCTACCTGCATGAAACGCCGGTGCTGGTGCTGAGCGGCCGTCCCGAACACGAAATCCTGGAAGCCTGCGCGGGCCGCGCGATGCTGATGCGCAAACCGGCCAGCCCGGACGACGTGCTGAAAGCCGTGCGCGGCCTGATCCACGAGCCGCAGCCGCAGTCCCGCCCGCGCACCGGCCCGTTTTCCGGCTCCCTGAGCCGCATCGGCGCCGCGCCGCTCGCCCACGCGGCATAGACGCCGCGCGCCCCGTCGCAGGGGCCGCAAACAGAAAAGGCCGCTGCATGAGCCAGCGGCCTTTCGTTTTGCGCTTCCGACATGCCCCCCCACCGGCATCACCTGCCGCGTGATGCAGGTCCTGCATGCCGTCGCATCGCCCTGTTTTCTCAACGTCTCTTGTCCGTGACCTTGACCAGCCCGTCGCGCGTGAAGCGCTTGATGCGGGCGTCATCGAGCTCGATGCCCAGCCCCGGCCCGGCCGGCACGGTCAATTCGAAGTCGCTGTAATCCAGCGGCTGCGCAAGGATTTCCTCGGTGATCAGCAAGGGGCCGAACAACTCCGTGCCCCATTGCAGATGCGCAAAGGTGGCAAAAAGATGGGCCGACGCGACCGTGCTGACCGCGCCTTCCAGCATCGTGCCGCCATACAGTTCGATGCCGGCCGCGTCTGCAATCGCCGCCACGCGCTGCGCCGCAAAAAGGCCGCCGTTCTGCTCGATCTTGATGGCGAAGACGTCCGCGCCATGCTGGCTCGCGATCTCGAACGCGGTGTCCGGGCCTTGCAACACCTCATCGGCCATCAACGCCACTGGAAACCGGCGCATCAGCCGCGCCAGCGCCGCGGCGCTCGCCACGGGCTGCTCCACCAGCTCGCAACCGACCTCCGCCAACGCCGGAATCGCCCACGCCGCCTGCGTCTCGCTCCACGCCATGTTCACATCGACGCGCACCGCGCCGCGATCGCCCAGCGCGCGCTTGATCGCAGCCACGTGGGCAATATCGACCTTCGGGTCCCGGGCGCCGATCTTCAGCTTGAAGATGCGGTGGCGGCGCTCTTGCAGCATCTGCTCGGCCTCGGCAATGTCGCGATCCGTATCCCCCGACGCCAGCGTCCACGCCACCGGCACGCGATCGCGGCGCCGGCCGCCCAGCAACTCACTGACTGGCACGCCCAGACGCTTGCCGTGCGCATCCAGCAGCGCGGTTTCCAGCGCGCTCTTGGCAAAGTGGTTCACCTTGACCAGTTTGCCCAGGTGCGCCATCAGCGCCTGCACGCGCGTGGCGTCCAGGCCGATCATGGCGGGCGCGAAGTACGCGTCGATCGACAGCTTCATCGCCTCGGGGCTTTCCGGCCCGTAGGCCATGCCGGCGATCGTGGTGCCCTCGCCTATCCCCACCACGCCGTCGCTGCAATACACCTTCACCAGCATCAGCGTCTGGCCATACATCGTGGCCACCGACAGCTTGTGCGGACGGATGGTGGGAAGGTCGACGAGACTGGTTTCGATGCGTTCGATGGTGGCTGCGGACATGGACGGCGTTGGAAAAAAGTTGGTCACGAGGCGTTTATAAGACCCGGCGACTTTTCGCGTCCAATACTTTGAGAATCCAAATTGATACCTTTAAAGCATAAATAGACTGCGCACAGTCCACGGGCTACCGCCGATTCTCGATACTTTGCAGGTCTAGTCGAATTAATGGGGGTCGACGTGAAGCGACGCCGGCGCATGGCCGCTTCAGACCGAAACCTCCTCGGGCGCGCACACCACGCTACCGAAGATGCGCCTCGTGCAGGTCCAGCAGGCGGCCCTGCTCGCGCGCCAGCGAATCCGAGATGCGATGCGTGCGGGCCAGATGGAAAACCGCATCGCGGGAAGCGGCAATGGCTGCCAGTCTCAGCTCGCGCTCGATGGCAATCTGCCTGCCCAGCAGTTCCGCGTTGGCCACGTCCGTCGCCTCGCCGAACTGCCGCCGCAACGCGCCGCTCAGGTTCTCCGCCACTTCCAGATACAGGGCGGCGCTTTCCGGCGTCTCCGCGCCCCGGCGCCTTGCGCTGGCCGCGACGCTATCGAGCGCCGCGCGCAGCATGGCGTCCTGCGCGAGCGATGCCTCGCGCTCGGTGCGGCTGTTCGGCGCAAAATGCAATCCGCGCATCAAGGGGGGCAAGGCCACGCTGGCCAGCAACAGCGAAAACACGATGACCATGGCCGCCAGCGACACCGCCAGATCGCGCGCCGGAAACGGGGCGCCGCTGTCCAGCGCAAAAGGCAGCGTCATCACCCCCGCCAGCGTCACCGCGCCGCGCACGCCTGCCACGGACACAGCGAGGATCACACGCGCGCCGACCTCGGGCGGCTCGGCGCCGCGGCGGCGGGCCGCCATCGCGCTCAGCTTCAGCGAGACGGTCACCCACAGCAGCCGGCACAGCACCAGGCCCAGGCAGACGGCCAGTCCGTAGACGGGCAACCACCACAGGGACTGGCCGCCGGCCTCTTTCGCGGCGGTTGCCAGGCCCGCGAAAATCGTGGGGAACTGTTCACCCAGCAACACGAAGATCATGCCGTTCAGCGTGAACTGCACGGTGTTCCACACGGCCCTGCGCTCCATGCGAGTCGCCGCGAGCGCGCGGCCTGACAGTTCGGAATAGCTCATCATGACGCCAGCCGATACGGCGGCAAGGATGCCCGAGGCGTTGGCGTGCTCGGCCACGAAATAGACGAAGAAAGGCGTCAGCAGGCTGAGCAGCACCTCGGACCCCGGCTCTTCGCCCACCCGGCGCGTGTATATCGTCCGCAATTGCATGATCAGCCACGTCAGCCCTGCCCCGATCGACAGCCCGGCAATGGCAACCCAGAAGAAGGACATCGTGGCCTGCGCCAGCGAGAACGTGCCGGTCGCCGCAGCCGCAACGGCAAAGCGAAACGCCACCAGGCCGCTGGCGTCGTTGAAAAGCGCCTCGCCTTCCAGGATGGCCATCATGCGACGCGGGATGTGGACGCGCCGGGAAATCGCTTCGACCGCCACCGGATCCGTCGGCGACACGATGGCCGCGATGGCGAACGCCACGGGCAACGGAACGTCGGGAATCATCCAGTGGATCAGGTATCCCACGCCGATCACCGTCAGGATCACGAGGCCGAACGCAAGCTGGATGATCGAGGAGGACTCGCGCAGCACCGCCAGCTTTGATATGCGCCATCCGTCCAGGAACAGCAGGGGCGGCAGGAACAACAGGAAGAAGATCTCGGGTTCGATCAGCACGCCACGCTGGAACACGGCTGCGATCACGAAACCCAGACCGATCTGCACGAAAGGTAGCGGAACGGCCAACGGCATCATGCGGACCAGCACGCCGCTGAACAGGACGGCGACCAGCATCGCCATAACTACGGTGAAAGTCCCCAATGCAACCCCCTGAGCGTCGACCAGCGGGCGAATGCCCGCGGTGCGACGTTACCTTGGCTCATAGGGGCGTGCAATCAATTCGCCGTGATCTTGCCCACTTCGATCACCTTCTTCCAGCGGGCAAATTCCTCGGCCTGGAACTTGGTGAATTCCGCCGGCGTGTTGCCGACGACCTCGAAGCCCAGCTCCAGCAGGCGCGGTTTGACCGACGGATCGTTCAGCGCGTCGACGATGCCGGCGCGCAGCTTGTCGCGGATGTCGGCGGGCATGCCCTTCGGCCCGGCAAACGCCTGCCATGACGTCACGGTCACGCCCTTCAGACCCAGTTCCTCCATCGTGGGCACGTCGGGCAGCAGGGGCGAACGCTTCGCGCTCGTCACCGCGATGGCGCGCAGCTTGCCCGACTGGATGTGCGTCAGGCACGTGTTGATGTTGCTGAAGCTGGCGTCGACCTGCCCGCCCAGCAGATCCACAATGGCCGGCGCGCCGCCCTTGTAAGGCACGTGCGTGGCCTGCGTGCCGGTCTCCTGCCAGAACAGCTCGGCAGTCAGGTGATCCGAGGTGCCGTTGCCCGCCGAGGCGAACGTCATGCGGCCCGGGTTGGACTTCAGGTAATCCAGCACGCCCTTCATGTCGCGCAGCTGCGAGTTGGCGTTGACCACCAGCACGTTCGGCGCCTGCACGGCCACCGTGATGTATTCAAAATCCTTGAGCGCGTTGTAGCCCGGCTCCTTGACCAGATGCGGGCCGATCACGAAGGGGCCCAGCGAGGACACCAGCACCGTGTAGCCATCGGGCGCGGCGCGCTTGGCCTGGCCCGCGCCCAACGTGCCGCCCGCGCCGGGCTTGTTCTCGATCACGAATGTGCCGCCGAACTTGTCCTGCAGCTTGGGCGCGACCGTCCGGGCGATCAGGTCGGTCGAGCCGCCCGGCGGAAACGGCACAAGCATCGTGACCGGTTTGGCGGGCCAGTTCTGCGCCTGGGCCGACGCCGTGACGGCCAGGCCGAGCGCCAGCGTGGTGAACCATTTTTTCATGCGAGTCTCCTCTGGGTTGGCGTCTGTCGCGCCGTTGGTGGTGCATGGGGTCCCGCCGCAAGACGGCGGGACCGGTAATGGATCAGGCCCGCTTGCCGACCTCGACCGTGTCGCGCGTCCAAGCGCGCGCCTGATCGCTGAGCGAGATGCCCAGGCCCGGCCGGTTCGGCACCAGCATGCGGCCGTCGCGGATCTCGAGCCGCTCATTGAACAGCGGCTCCAGCCAGTCGAAGTGTTCGACCCACGGCTCGGTCGGGTACGCGGCGGCCAGGTGCACGTGCAGTTCCATCGCGAAGTGCGGCGCCAGCATTGCGCCGGCCTGTTCCGCCTGCGACAGGATCTTCAGGAACGGCGTGATGCCGCCGACGCGCGGGGCGTCCGGCTGCACGTAGTCGGCGGCGCGATGGCGGATCAGTTCGCTGTGCTCGGCCGCGCTGGTCAGCATTTCGCCGGTGGCGATCGGCGTGTCGAACTGCGCGGCGAGCGCCGCATGGCCTTCATGGTCGTAGGCGTCGAGCGGCTCTTCGATCCACACCAGATTGAACTGTTCAAAGATGCGGCACATGCGCTGCGCGGTCGGGCGGTCCCACTGCTGATTGGCATCGACCATCAGCGGCACGTCGTCGCCCAGATGCTTGCGCACGGCTTCGACGCGGCGGATGTCCAGCTGCCGATCAGGCTGGCCGACCTTCAGCTTGATGCCGCCGATGCCGCGTTCGCGCGACGCGCTGGCGTTGACCAGCAGTTGTTCGAGCGGCGTGTGCAGGAACCCGCCCGACGTGTTGTAGCAAGCGACCGAATCGCGATAGGCGCCCAGCAGTTTGGCCAGCGGCAGGTTGGCGCGGCGGGCCTTCAGGTCGTACAGCGCCACGTCGAAGGCGGCGATGGCCTGGGTCGACAGACCGCTGCGGCCAACAGAAGCGCCGGCCCAGCACAGCTTGGTCCAGAGCCGGCCGATGTCGCTGGGGTCTTCGCCGATCAGGACGGGCGCGATTTCCTTGGCGTGGGCAAACTGCCCCGGGCCGCCGGCGCGCTTGGAGTAGCTCAGGCCAATGCCCTCGTCGCCGTTTTCGGTCTGCACTTCGACAAACAGCATGGCGACTTCGGTCATGGGCTTTTGGCGGCCGGTCAGCACCTTGGCGTCGCTGATCGGGGTGGCCAGCGGCAGGTAGCACGACGAGATGCGCAACCAGGCGATGCGGTCGGCGTTGGAAGTGGCGGTCATGGAAGTCTCCGGGTGTTTAGTTCAGTCCTGCTCGGACCAATCGAAAGAATCGGCAGATCGGTGAACAACGGATCAATGAACGGTCGGATCAATGAACGGTCGGATCACCGCATCGTCGAGTCATTAACGGGTCATGCCGTCGAATGGACAACGTTGTCATTTCTTGCCAAATAAAAAGCGCCGGTGTGCGGAGCCTGGCTGGCGGTACGACGAAAACGTTGCAGCTGGCGTTCATGATAACGTTGTCCAAAATGCGCGGCAAGCCAGCGCGCGATCCGTATAAACCCGTACTTTTCGGTCCATGAAGCCCAAATCCATCACCCTGCATGACGTCGCCCGCGCGGCCGGCGTGTCGCTCATCACCGCGTCGCGCGCGCTCGGCAACCCGGGTCGCGTGTCCGAGGCCACCATCGCGCGGGTCCAGCAGGCCGTCACGGAAACGGGTTACATCCCCAATTTGCTGGCGGGCGGCCTGAAGTCCCGGCGCAGCCGCACGGTGGCGGCGCTGGTGCCCATCATTTCGGTCCCGCAGTTCCTGCCCACCATCGAAGCCCTGACCGCCGAACTCGATCGCGAGGGCTACCAACTCATCCTCGGGCAGATGGGCTATGACCGCGGGCGCGAGGAAGCCTTGCTCAACGCCATGGCAGGACGGCGCGTCGACGGCGTGGTTGTTGCCGGCCTGTTGAGCGACATCCCCGCCGCGCACCGTCTGCGGGAGATTGGCATCCCGGTGGTCGAAACCTGGGACCTGACCGAACGACCGCTCGACATGCTGGTCGGCTTCTCGCATCGGCAGGTGGGCAGCGCCGTCGCCGAATTCTTCCTGTCCAAGGGATG
>Ga0213821_1001292_pt1 | contig 11977 bp, 7 predicted proteins | sample MC6MC0909MG_FD_179894 | JGI IMG/M metagenome (GOLD analysis project Ga0213821, IMG submission 179894) | Enriched soil aggregate microbial communities from Iowa State University, Ames, United States - MC6-MC0909-MG | ecosystem: Environmental > Terrestrial > Soil > Unclassified | place: USA: Iowa...
CGCGACGAGATCCGCCGTAGCGATGCGGTGCTGTTCGTCACCCCGGAGTACAACCGCTCGGTGCCGGGTTGCCTGAAAAACGCCATTGACGTGGGCTCGCGGCCGTATGGCCAAAGTGCCTGGGGGGGGAAGCCAACGGCGGTGGTGAGCGTCTCGCCGGGGGCGATTGGCGGGTTTGGCGCCAACCATGCGGTGCGTCAGTCTCTGGTGTTTCTCGATATGCCGTGCATGCAGATGCCCGAGGCGTATATCGGTGGGGCGGCGAGCTTGTTCGAAGAGTCTGGCAAGCTCAATGACAAAACTCGGCCATTCTTGCAGGCGTTTATCGATAAGTTTGCTGCCTGGGTGAAACTCAATCGGGCCGTGTGAGTCGTTGATCTGTTATCGCGGGGCAAGCCCGCTCCCACGCCAATTACCTCATGCCTGAGGCGTGGCGTGGGAGCGGGCTTGCCCCGATAGCGTCAGAACTGACGGCACAAGATCAAAATGCCTGCGGCATATCACCCTTGGCCAAGCGTCGGTTGATGTCGGCAATCACCTCTGGCAAGTCATTGATGGTGTCGATCAGGTAGTGCGGGCGCGAGCCTTCAAACAGCGCATGAATACGCTTGCGCTCACTTTCGAGCTTCTCGGCACCAAGCGCCTGGTAGCCTTCCCAGGTCAGCCCCAGGGCATTGCCCGAGCACACCAGCGCCACGGTCCACATGCCGGCGCGGCGACCTTCGAGAATCCCCGGCACGGTGTCGTCGACTTTTACGCACGCCGCCACATCATCGATGCCCAGCGCGATCACGTTGGCCAGGGCCTGGGCCGGCCAGGGGCGGCCGTTGGGGGTCTCATCGGTGGCCACCACGTGGTCGGCGATATAGCCGTTTTGCTTGGCCAGCTCCACCACCTTGTCCATCACCACTTTCGGATAACCCGAGCACGAGCCGATCTTCAGGCCATCCTGGCGCAGCCCGGTCAGGGTCTCTAGCGCCCCTGGGATCAGCGCCGAGTGCACGGCGATCTTCTCGATCTGCAGCGGCATGAAGCGGTTGTAGATAGCTGTGACATCATCGTCTGTCGGCGTGCGGCCAAACACGTTGCGATAGCGCTCGGCAATCGCCGGCTGGTCGCACAGGGTGCGGATGTGGTCCCACTTGCCCATGCCCATCGGGCCACGGGCTTCTTCGATGGACACCTCGACATCGAATTCGGCAAAGGCCTCGACGAAGATCTGGGTTGGCGCGAAGGAGCCAAAGTCGACCACGGTGCCAGCCCAGTCAAGGATGGCGGCTTGCAGGCGGGTAGGGTTGCTGTAGTTCATGTCCAGTAATCCTTCAAAGGTAGAGGCAAAGTCAGATGTCCAGCACTTCCATTTCCCGCAGCACTTGCGCCACAGCATCGACGGCGGCCTGCATGCCATCTGCGCCAACCACGCCGATGCAACCGACGCGGAAGGTTTCGACCTGGGTCAGCTTGCCCGGGTAGAGGATGAAACCCTTGGCCTTGACCCGCTCATAGAAGTCCTTGAACTGGTAGCGCGGGTCGTTGGGGGCGTGGAAGGTGACGATGATCGGCGCCTGGATTTCAGTCGGCAGGAAGCTTTTCAGGCCGATCGCCGCCATGCCCTCGAGCAGGGTCTGGCAGTTGTCCGAGTAGCGCTGATGACGGGCCGGCAGGCCGCCTTCTTCGTTGTATTGCTGCAAGGCTTCGTGCAGGGCGGCGACCACGTGAGTCGGTGGGGTGAAGCGCCATTGGCCAGTCTTGGCCATGTAGCTGTGCTGGTCGTAGAGGTCCATGGCCAGCGAATGGGCGTTGCCTTCGGCGTCAGCCAGGGCACTCTTCTCGGCGAACACGAAGCCCATTCCCGGTACGCCTTCCAGGCACTTGCCGGAGGCGGCGATCAGCGCTTCGAACGGCACCTGGCGAGCATCGATCGGCAGCGCGCCGAAGGAACTCATGGCGTCGATGATCAAGCGCTTGCCGTGGCGTTTCACGACTTGTGCGATCTCGGGCAGCGGGTTGAGGATGCCGGTGCTGGTCTCGCAGTGGATCAGTGCCACATGGGTTACGGCCGGATCGGCTGCCAGCAAGCGGTCGACGTCTTCGGCGGTGGTCGGTTGGTCTTCGGCGGTCTCGAAGGTGCTGAAGTTGCGCCCCAGCACGTTGCAGATCTTGGCCAGGCGCTGGCCATAGGCGCCATTGATCAGCACCAGGACCTTGCCGTCACGCGGCACCAGGGTGCCGATGGCGGCTTCCACGGCGAAGGTGCCGCTGCCTTGCAGCGGCACGCAGTGGTGGCTGGCGCTGGCGTCAAGGATTGCCAGGAGCTGCTCGCAGACACTGGCAGTCAGTTGATTGAAGTCGCGATCCCACGAGCCCCAGTCCACCAGCATGGCTTGGCGGGTACGGGCGGAGGTGGTCAGTGGGCCGGGGGTCAGCAGGATAGGGGCGTTGCTCATACCGGAGTTCCTCGCAAGCGGCGGGTGGTCAGCGAATAAGTGGGTGCTGAAACTACGGGTGCTAGGTTGCAATTGGCCTTGTCATCAATCAAATTGTTTGTCGTTATGCCAGCCATAAGTCAGGCCGATAAATATGAACCTGTTCCAGCTCCGCGCTTTCGATGCCGTCGCCCGCGAAGGCAGTTTCACCCGCGCCGCCGCCCGCTTGTTCATCAGCCAGCCGGCAGTGACCGGGCACGTCAAAGCGCTGGAAGAGCATTACCAGATCACCTTGCTGCGACGGACCGCGCGCCGGGTCGAGCTGACCGAAGAGGGCACGCGCCTGGCAGCCATCACCCGGGCCATGTTCGGCCTGGCGGAAGAGGCGCAGGCGATGCTCGAAGCCAATCGCCAGTTGCTGACCGGACGGTTGGAGGTTGCCGCCGATGGGCCGCACCGGGTGATGCCGATGCTCGCCCAGCTGCGTGCCCGCTACCCTGGTATCACTGTCAACCTGCGCCTGGGCAATGCCCAGGAAACCTTGGCAGCGCTGCTTTCGGAGCATGCCGACGTGGCGGTACTGACCGAGGTCGAGCCGCGCAAGGGCTTGTACTTGCAAAGTTTGGGAGACTCACGCCTGTGCGCGCTGTTGCCGGTCGGTCACCCGTGGGCCGACGATCAGGGTGAGCTGCCCTTGGCCGATCTCGATCGGCAGATCATGGTGCTGCGCGAACCCAGCTCGATCACCCGGCGCACCTTCGACCAGGCCTGTCGCGAGGCCGAGGTCAGCCCGCGGGTGTTGCTCGAACTGGACAGCCGCGAGGCGGTCACCGAGGCGGTCGCCGCCGAGCTTGGCATTGGCATCGTCTCGTCGGTTGAAGTGGCGCACGACCCACGGGTGGTGGCGCGGCCGATCAGCGGGGCGGGCCTGGTCAACCGGCATATGATCGGTTGCCTGGAACGGCGCCGCGAGCTGCGCTTGATCCAGGCCTTCCTGGGGCTGGCCACAGATCTTTGAGCCATGCTGACGAATACCGCGCAGCGGCCTAAGATGGCCGACTCCGAGCAACCTGGCGCTGGACGGCCGATGAGCGAGAAAGACACCATCTCCATGCAACTGGTGCGCGAAGCGCTATTGCAGACCTGCCCGGCGGGCCAGCCCGACACCGGTGTGCTGCTGCGCGCAGGCATCGATCCAGCGCAGTTGGAGCAGGCAGAGGCGCGGGTCTCTGCCAATGCTTACGCACGACTCTGGCGGCTGCTGGCGCGGCGCTGCAACGATGAGTTCTTCGCCATGGACCGGCGCGGTTTGCCTAATGGCAGCCTGGCTTTCATGACCCGCGCGGCGATGGCCCAACCGAGCCTGGGGGCGGGGCTGGAGATTGCCCTGGGCTTTCTTTCGTTGATGCTCGACGACTTGCAACCGAGCCTGGTACGCCAGCAGAGCCTGGCCGAGATCGTGATCAATGAACCGTGCGAGCAGCCGCGCCGGGCATTTACCTATTTCACCTTCTGGATGATCGTGCACGGCGTGGCCTGTTGGCTGGCCGGGCGGCGCATTGCGATCCTGGCAGTCGACCTGCGCTGCGCCGAGCCGCCGTTTTGCGATGATTATCGAGTAATGTTTTCGGAAAACCTGCAATTTGATCGGCCACGTACACGCATGATCATTACCGGCGATTGCCTGGACCTGCCCATCAAGCGCTCGGCGCAGGAGCTACAGCGTTTCCTGGCCGAGGCACCGGGCAATATCCTGGTCAAATATCGCGATCCGGCCAGCCTGGCCAGGCGTATCCGCGCTGACCTGCTAGGCCTGGATCCGACGCAATGGCCAGACGCCGGTAGTCTGGCCCGGCACTTGTGTCTGTCCAGCGCTACTTTGCGCCGGCGATTGGCCGAAGAGGGGCAGACTTATCAGGGCCTCAAAGACAGCGTGCGTCGAGAGCTGGCGATCGCTTGGCTAGCCCAGGCCGAGCCGAGCCTGGGGGACATTGCCGAGCGTCTTGGCTTCGCTGATAGCAGTTCGTTCTACAAGGCGTTTCGCAAGTGGTTCGGCTGCAACCCAGGGCACTATCGGAGCCTGGTCCATAGCCGTGGGGACGAGCTGCCCTAGGCGGTGTGCTTTCCCGCTGATCGAGGCTGTTGAAGCATCGCACTCTAGGTGGTTCATCAACCGAACAGTGCTGATCATGGAACAGAACAACACCGATACCCAATTTCAACGGGCAACTGATGCATTCATCGTCCATACACTGCCCGATTGGCTCAAAAAGGCCAGCTTCAATCAGTTTCAGGCACTGCGCAGCAGCTTTGACAATCATGTGCGCAGCCAACAACAGGTTCACTCGGCATTAGCCGCGCTGCAGCCCCCGAACAGCTTCGCCAAGCCGCTATTACAGCAGGCTTTGCGTTCTTCCTCCTTATCGCTGTCGGTCGACTTCGACAAGGCCCAGTGGCGTGAGGAGCGGCGTCATCTGCGCGCGGATGCAACCGGGCCGCAGCAGTACCGCTCGTATTTCGTGCATACGCCAGCTGTGCAGGTCTTTCTGCAGAATTTCAAACAGGATGAAGCGTTTTTTGAGCAGACTGCCCTGGTTTATCCGGCCGATAGCTCGACCGGCGAGGCGGAACAGGTGCTGACCAACGACAGCACGGAGTTGGTCAATCTTTGTCGGACAGTAGATCTCGGTGGGCAGTACCAGCAGCATCTGAATACGGTCTTCACCCCAGGCTTACTCACTGCGCTAAGCGAGGACAAACGCCTGCAACTGGCGTTGGCAATCGAGGTTGCGTTCTTGAAGAAGCAGTTGTCTTCAGCCGACATCGATATGCTACGTCGGGTAGTCAACGGGCAACCTGCCACCCATGCGCAAAGCGACCGGGTGCATGCCGGAGCCCTGAAAGTTTTGGGCTGTGGTGTCGAAGGGGCTCTTGCGTTCGAGCGGCAAGGGATCGTGCCCATTCCAGGACGTGTGCCGCAGATCAGCGTGGAGGGGGTGGTCCTGTACTTACCTGGGGATCGCCAGCAATCGCTGCGGGCCTTCACCTCTTGGCGTGAAGCTAGCCTGACTCTTGGCACACTGCTGCGTGAAGAGGGTTACCAACAGCGCTTCAGTCGACGAATTGGTCTATCGGAGCGGGCAAGCTTCTTGGGGTTGTTGCAGCTTCGTCTAAAGGATCCACAGACGGATGCTACGGCTTCCTGCCAGGTAATCCACGACCCGCTGTTCCATACCTTGGCCGAGCAACAGGTGCAACGCATCCGAGACAATGCGCGTTTTCTTGCGGTACCGACCGCGCAGATCAATGCCCGTGCCAGCGCCGACCAGTTGCGCAACTTGCAAACGGTCGGCGTGAACCTACTCAACCTAGCCGGCTTTTTCGTCCCGGTTGTCGGTGCACTGCTGGCTGCCGACTTGGTTGGGCAGACCGTGTCACAGGTCTGTGAAGGTGCTTGGGACTGGAGCCAAGGCCATCAGCACGAAGCTATCGAGCACTTGCTCGGGGTTGCCGAGACCGTGGTGGTGGCGGCTGCCGTGGCGGGCGGCGCGACGTTGGTTGCGCGGGCCTTCAAGCGCAGCGCTGTGGTTGACCAACTGCTGCCGATAGAGAACGACGCGGGTCAGCCGCGACTGTGGTCGGGCGATCTACGCCCGTATGCCGTCCTTGCTCCGCCCGACGACCTGATGGCACTCGAGAACGGCCTGCTGGCCAATCAAACAGGCCATTGGTGGCGAAATGGTGATACCTACTATAGGGTCAGGCCTGTGCCCAGGCGCAGTGCTTGGCAGTTAGTCCATCCCCAAGGTGAGGCCAGTTTTGGGCCTTTGCTTGAGTTCAACGGCGAGCGATGCTGGCGCTTGACGAGCGAGCAACCGCTTGCCTGGCAGGGTGAAGGTTTGTTGCTGGGGCGGCTATGGCCGCCCGCCGCTAGCTTGTCGGCAGCACGTGTCGAGCACATTTTGAAAGTCGCCGATGTCGATCAAGACTACTTGCGCGGGTTATTGGTAGAAAACCGGCCAATGCCGGTGGCTCTGCGCGATACCCTGGAGCGGTTTGCCGTGGATGCACGAGTCCATGCGTTCTTCAAGCAGTTGGCCGACGGCCAAGATTATGACCTGGAGCTGTTTGGCTGGTGCAGCGACTATTTGAAGCTCGATGCGTTGTCGGTCGAGGAGCAGAAGGCTGATTTTCTCGACAATGCTGCTGAGCTTGGCGAGCGACTGTTCGAGCATTTCAGCGTCAAGTACCTGCCACAAGACCCGCTGCTGAGCCTGATCCAGAAACATTTCAAAGGATTACCAAGCGCCTACGCACTGGACGTGCTCAAGCTTGCCACCGATGAGCAGCGCCAGAGCATGCTCACGCAAAACCGCATCCCTCTGGCGGTTGCCGAGCAGGCGCGTGCGCACTTGCAGCTGGCGCAACTGACGCGCATGCGTGAAGGCTTGTACCTGGACGCCAGCTATCAACCAGGGACCGTAAAACTGGCGTTCGCTCTGTTGCGTCAGTATGGCGCCTTGACCGGGCCAGAAGATCTGGAATTGCGGGACAAATCCGATACCGGACCGTTACTGGCCAGATTGTATCCGGACAACGACCCGCAGAAGGTCAGTGCGATTTTGGTGCGACGCGCAGGGCGTTTTCTTTGCTACAACCGGGATGGATTTAAACACCCACTGGAATTGAGTGAGCCCGAAGGCTTGCCAGAGGCGTTGGCTGCGCTTCTGTCCGCTGCTGATTGCACGCGCCTGAACTGGCAGGGGGCCATGGCCCGTGAGCGCATCATCAATGATCTGCGCAGCTGGCTGCCCTCGGGGAATCCGGCGCTTGCGCAGTTGGTAGGGATGGCAAAGATCAAACCATGGCACAGCCCTATGCAGCGACTGGCCGATGGGCGGCTTGGGTATTTGCTCAGTGGTCGCGGCCAGGGTGGGCATCCTTCGCGGCGTCTGCTCATGCGCTCTGCGCGTGCACTTTATCCGAGCTTCAACGACCGTGACCTTGATCGCTTCGTGGCACTGCTGTTGGAGAATCCTGAGACCGCCTATCTCAACATGGCTCAGCAGTTCCAGCAGTACCGCCAGCTTGACCAATCGCTGGTGGAGTGGGTGCAGCAAGAGCGTGCGACCACTCGGTACACGCGACGCCGACACGTTGCGACTGAATTACGCCGTAGTTGGCAGCTTCAGGGGCAACGGTTGCTCTACAGATCCGGGCAATTGGCCGGTGTTCGCCTGAGCCTGATTGGGTTGGATATCGCAAGCCTCCCGACCTTGCCGGCCGATACCGACTATGGCCACGTGACCGACCTGACTATGGTGGGGTTGAATCTTCAGGCCATTCCTAGTGGATTCTTGCGTTGCTTCTCTCGTCTGCGATGGCTCAATCTGAACAGTAACGCGCTAACTGGCATCCCTGATGATATCGCGCAGCTGACCAGCCTGGTGGAGCTGCGCATGGCGCGCAATCGGATTCGCATGACCCAGGCGTCTGCCGATACCGTTCGTGAGCTGTATAGGCTGCAAACCTTGGACCTGAGTTTCAATCCACTGGGTGCAATCAGTCTGCGGTTTCGGCAGCTATCACGTCTGCGCGAACTCAGCTTGCGCCAGACGGGTCTGCAAAGTGTACCCGAGGGGTTGGAATGGTGTGGGATGCTGGAGTTGGCCGATCTTCGTGATAACCAGATCGCTCAGGTGCCGGAAACTTTGCTCACTGCCTCTGCGCAAACCCGACAAGCCTTGGAACTGCGCGACAACCCTCTGGCCGTCGATGTTCGCCAGCGCCTGTATGCCCCTGAGCCTGCGCCACAGATAGTGCAGCCTGCCGCTGTTGAGCCTTCGCCAGTCAGGCAGACATGGCTTGCATCCTTGCAAGAGGCCCAGCGCCCAGCGTGCGAAGCACGCTGGGATGCCCTGCATGCAGAGGCCAACAGTGAAGAGTTCTTCCGCCTGCTCGATTTATTGACTGATACCAGCGATTTTCAGCATGCCCGTCAGGACCTGAGTCGGCGCGTGTGGGCTTTGCTGGCGGCGATCAGCGATAACAGCGTGTTACGCGCCGAAGTATTTGAGTTGGCCGCCGCGCGGGGGTGTGTGGATCGCTTGATCTCGTGTTTCAGCAGATTAGAGATTCGCATGCTGGTGGCCCAGGCGAGCTCGGCGAGTGAACAGCTATCGTTGCTGGAGTTGGCGCGTGGCCTGTTCCGGCTGGACGAAGTCGAGCGTATTGCCCGTTTGGACATCGAACGGCGCATCACCATGGAAACCGATAGGCTGCGTAATACTGGCTTGTCAGAGCAAGACGCCGCCACGCGAGGGCGTGAGCGGGTGGATGAAATTGAAGTCAGCTTGGCTTATCGCATTGGTCTGGCCCGTACCTTGAACCTACCGGGCCAGCCGCGCACGATGCAGTTCGGGCAGATTGCCGGAGTGACTCAGCAGCAGTTAAGCAACGCCGCCGCACAGGTGAGATGGGCGTCAGCCACCAATGATTTGGTTAGCTACATCAGCCAACGGGATTTTTGGATCGATTACCTGCGCCGCGAATACGCAGTGCAGTTCGAGCAGGTCGCGCAGCCGTTCTGGATTCAGCAAGAGGCACTGCAAGGTTTACCGGAAGGTGAGCTGCTCAAACGCAGTGATGAAATCGCCAAGGCGTTCAAACAGGCCGAGGCTGACCTGATTTTGAAACTGACCCGCGAGGTCATGCGTAGCTGGCATCCAGCTGATTGAACCTGCGTCATAGCGGCCAAACCGCTCATCCCGATTGAGCGGTTTGGCCATTGCCGCGAACGGCGTGCGGCGACAACATCGTCAAACCGATTGTGCTACTCCAACAATAAGAAACCAGGAGTCTGACGATGCGCGATTACGCCGAGGCCGTCCGTTCGTTCGAACACGCCAAAGCCGCAGAGGCGGCCTTGCACGGCAATCTGAACGCCCTCAATGCCTGTGTCGAATGCTGTGATCGACACACCGGCAGCAACTCCCTTGCCCTCATCTACGAAGATCGTGATGGCAATGGCCAGCGCTTTAGTTTCGAGCAACTGCAGGCGCAGGCTGCGCGTTTTGCCAACGTGCTCAAGGCCAAGGGCGTCATTGCCGGTGACCGGGTCGCAGGGCTGATGCCACGCACCCCTGAGCTGCTGATCACGATTCTGGCCACCTGGCGCCTGGGCGCGGTCTATCAGCCGCTATTCACCGCTTTCGGGCCAAAGGCGATCGAGCACCGACTGGAGCAGTCGCAGGCCAAGGTGGTCATCACCGATGCCAACAACCGGGCCAAACTCGATGAGGTGGCTGACTGCCCTTCGATCATCAGCGTCAATGCGCGTGCCGGCGATGCTGATTTCCAGCAACTGCTGGCGTCGGCCGAGCCTGAATGCGCGCCGGTGCTGCGTCGTGGCGATGATCCGTTTCTGTTGATGTTCACTTCCGGCACCACCGGCCCGGCCAAGCCGCTGGAGGTGCCGCTGCGCGCCATCGTTGCCTTCCAGGGCTACATGCGCGACGCCATTGAGCTGCGCCCTGAGGATAACTTCTGGAACCTGGCCGACCCAGGCTGGGCTTATGGCCTTTATTACGCGGTCACCGGGCCGCTGGCGCTGGGCCACGCCACCACCTTCTATGATGGGCCGTTCAGCGTCGAGAGCTGTGCGCGGATCATCAACAAGCTTGGCATCACCAACCTGGCAGGTTCGCCCACCGCCTATCGCTTGCTGATCGCCGCTGGGCGCGAGTTCTCCGCGCCGATCAAGGGGCGTCTGCGGGTGGTCAGCAGTGCTGGCGAGCCGCTCAACCCCGAGGTTATCCGCTGGTTTGCCGATGAGCTCGACGTGACCATTCACGATCACTACGGGCAGACCGAACTGGGTATGGTCCTATGCAACCACCATGGCCTGGCCCATCCGGTGCACCTGGGCTCGGCAGGTTTTGCCATTCCCGGCCATCGCATCGTCGTGCTCGATGAGCACAACAACGAACTGCCTGCCGGTGTCCCCGGCATCCTTGCGGTGGACCGCGAGCAATCGCCGTTGTGCTGGTTCGGTGGCTACCACGGCTTGCCGACCAAAAGTTTCGTCGGTAAGTACTACCTCAGTGGCGACACGGTCGAGCTCAATACTGACGGCAGTATCAGCTTCGTCGGGCGCAGTGACGATGTCATCACCACGTCCGGTTATCGGGTTGGTCCGTTCGATGTCGAAAGCGCGCTGATCGAACACCCGGCAGTGGTCGAGGCCGCAGTGGTTGGTAAGCCCGACCCGGAGCGCACCGAGCTGATCAAGGCTTTCGTGGTGCTGGCCAGCGGCGTGCAGGGTAGCCCTGAACTGGAAGAGACCCTGCGCCAGCACGTGCGCCAGCGCTTGTATGCCCATGCCTACCCGCGTGAAATCGAATTCGTCAGCGAGCTGCCCAAGACCCCGAGCGGCAAGCTGCAACGCTTCATCCTGCGCAACCAGGAAATCGCCAAACAACAAGCAGCCCTGGCAGCAACCGCCAGCGCCTGAAGGAAACCTCATCATGCACATTGCCAACAAACACTTCATCGTCAGCGGCGCAGCTTCCGGGCTGGGCGCGGCGACCGCACAGATGCTGATCGAAGCCGGCGCCAAGGTAATGCTGGTCGATCTCAACGCCGAAGCGGTAGCGGCCAAGGCCCAGGCGCTGGGTGAGCAGGCGCGCTACGCGGTCGCCGACATCAGCGACGAACAGGCCGCCAAGGCTGCGGTGGACGCTGCCGTCAGCGCCTTTGGCAGCCTCCACGGGCTGATCAACTGCGCCGGTATCGTCGGCGCTGAAAAGGTTCTCGGCAAGCACGGGCCGCATGGCCTGGACAGCTTCGCCAAGGTGATCAACGTCAACCTGATCGGCAGTTTTAACCTGCTGCGCCTGGCCGCTGCGGCCATGGCCGAGGGCGAGGCGGGTGAAGATGGCGAGCGCGGGGTGATCATCAACACCGCTTCGATTGCCGCCTACGACGGCCAGATCGGCCAGGCCGCCTACGCCGCCTCCAAGGGCGCCATCGCCAGCCTGACCCTGCCAGCGGCGCGCGAGTTGGCGCGCTTTGGCATCCGCGTGATGACCATCGCCCCGGGCATCTTCGAAACCCCGATGATGGCCGGCATGACCCAGGAAGTACGCGACTCGCTGGCCGCCGGGGTGCCGTTCCCGCCACGCCTGGGTCGACCTGACGAATACGCCGCGCTAGCTCGCCACATCATTGAAAACAGCATGCTCAACGGCGAGGTGATCCGCCTCGACGGTGCCCTGCGCATGGCTGCCAAGTAAGGAGAATTGCTCATGACCCTCGCCAACGATCCGATTGTTATCGTCAGTGCCGTGCGCACGCCCATGGGCGGCCTGCAGGGCGATCTGAAAAGCCTGAGCGCGCCACAGCTGGGTGCTGCGGCGATTCGGGCCGCTGTCGAGCGCGCAGGCATCGACGCCGCCAGCGTCGAGCAGGTGTTGTTCGGTTGCGTGCTGCCGGCAGGCCTCGGCCAGGCGCCGGCGCGCCAGGCGGCACTGGGCGCAGGCCTGGATAAAGGC
>Ga0213821_1001293_pt1 | contig 11972 bp, 19 predicted proteins | sample MC6MC0909MG_FD_179894 | JGI IMG/M metagenome (GOLD analysis project Ga0213821, IMG submission 179894) | Enriched soil aggregate microbial communities from Iowa State University, Ames, United States - MC6-MC0909-MG | ecosystem: Environmental > Terrestrial > Soil > Unclassified | place: USA: Iowa...
CTCACGCGTAGCGTATAAACTAGCGATTTACCCTGCTGGTCAGGGTTAATTGCGTGCTTTTGATCTTACACGACTAAACAGTAGATTATAATGCGTAACAGCGTGTAGCTACACGTTACTATGCTAGCAGCCTCTTTACTCCTTACAGACCATCTTTTATATCTTTTTTATTTAATTTGTTTATACGAAATTTAGAATATTTATGCAGAAACGATTGGTTGAAATGCGAACCAGCGCGCGGATGGTAACGCAAAGAGGGGCCCCTCTGGGGAGATTGCTTTGCGGTTGCCCCCGCACGCTGATTTGAAGATTTTAAGGGTATCGGGGCGGCTATGTAACCCGCCCCATGAAACAGGAGTACGTTTTTTAGACGAAACCTAGTCGCTCTAGGGTTAGTTGGACATTTTTGCTCGGTAAAATAATGGTTTTTTTACCGTGAGAGGAGGAAATGACATGATTAGTTATAAAGCAAAGAAATCGTTATTGTATAGTGAACTTGATTTACCTAGAAGAAATTCTTTTTTTGATTTAATACACAAAAAATTTATTCATAATATTGATACTCTTTATTACTCGATTACAGTTGAAAATGATTGGAAATACGACCCGAATTGCACGCTGTTTAAAGGCTATCTTGCTAGTTTTCAAGAAAAAGCTTTGAGAGAAATGGAGTTAATGCCTGTTTTTACAACAGAGCAAATGCGTAATGATGTAGAACTAAAACTTACTGGCGAATGGCTCATGAATGGCATAGCTTTAAGTCCAATTTATAAACATGATTTACAAAAGCCTGATAAATATTTTGTGATGATTGCACCAAATTTGCCTAACGAAAATACTCCACAGCTCATTGTTCAGTTGAGGTCACAGTATCTCTGGTTAAAAGGCGAAAAAGCTGCTGTTAAAGAGAGTCTATCGGAGATAGAGGAACTATTATCACAGTTTGCAATAGAGATTAAAGAAGTCAAAGAAAATCGAATCGATTACGCTTATCACACAAACTATATTCAGAATCCTACAAGTTATTTTAAGAGTGAAAATCTTAATCGGATGCAATGTAGTAATTTTAGTCGTTGGTCTATGGAAGGTAACTTCCGAGGACAATTTGAGGTAGAAGTTGATTATGTGACGCTTGGTCGTAAAAAATCTAATAATTTATTTTTCCGAATTTATGATAAGACCAAAGAGGTCATTCAACAAGGGTACAAACAATTTTTTATACAAATATGGTACCTAGAAAAATTAATTTCATATTTTGATATGTACTGTATTGAAAAAGCTTTTTTAAATCCTAGCGCTGAAAATTACAAATATCTTGATGTAGCAAGGCTAGAATTCTACTTGGATTATGGTAATGATGAAACTTACAAAGGTATAATAAAAGATTTGCTCAGTGATCAATGTCGTGATTACGATGCAATTATTGAACTAGCTGATTATTTAACTCCTCCAGTAACGAAAATTTTGAATGTGGAGTTAGAAACTAAACGTAAATTTTATTCCACTATGGATAATTCAATGGCTGCGTTAAAAGTTACATCTGTAGAACCTACTCATTATTCGGCTAAGCTTTTCCGTATTTTGGACAATAAAGCTCTTTTTCATGATTACATAACTTGTAATAATGGTGTAAAGGGAATTATAAGGTTTCTAGATTATAAAGCTAAAAATCGACTGGGGAAATCTTGGGCTGATAAAAATGATTTTCCTACTTCTGATTTTTGGATAAGGCTACAGAGGATTGCTACAGATTGGGATAGAGATGATATCGAATTGATAAGAGAGTATCAACAAAATTTAAGTTTAGATTTGATTAAAAAGCGTCTTGTTAATCAAATGAGCACTTTTAGTTTATACGCTCATGGTGATGATGTACAAAATGATTTGTTACATGATGTACTTGATTTCATGTCTACAATTAATGAAACTGTTTTGCAAGAAGCAAATGAATATAAAAAGAAAAAGCTACTCCAGATTAGTGGTCGCCTAGACAAAGTTGAAGGTCAACATAAATTAGAGACCAAATTCAAAATTGTCAACACTGAAACTGGGGAAGCCCTTAAAGCATATTCTTAATTGCTTTGCATTATACATTAAAACTATTAATTTATCAATCTGATAGAAGGTCTTACAGGTAATCTGTAAGACTTTTTTATGTTAATGTTGAATAAAAAATAAAAGAGGTGATTTAAAAAGGATGGTTGATATGGGTAGAAAAAGAAAAGATTTGATAGATAAATCTACAACATTGATGATAAAAATTGATAATAGAACACTTTTTGCATTGTGTGATAAGTATGGTATTGAATACGATAAAGATTTAGAGTTAGTTGGAACTGATACTATAAAATTACTAATTGTTGAATTGGAAGAAGTTATAAGGAAAATTTTGAAATAGTATTGCAATTTTTCTCTTTTTTTTTTAATATTAACAAGAACAAATAAATGGTACTTCGAATTTATGTTCGATAAAATTTAAAAAAGGGAGGCAATCTATCATGAAAATGCAAGTAGTTATTTTTCAGGCAAATCACTATGATATGCAAGATAACAAAGGCTTATCAGTGCGAATCTTAGGAGATTACGAGGAAACAAATAACAAATTTGGCTTATCGGTGACGGATGCTACAGTAACAAATTATGATGTATTGAGAAAATTAAAAAGATATGGAAAAGAGTTTCCTGCTTTATTTAATGCAGATGCAACCTTTACTACAAAAAAGGCTTCAAACGGCAAGGAAATACCTGCTCTTTCCATTGTTGACTTAGATTTTGTACATGCTATGGAGCTCGTTCCGAAAACGCCTGCTGTTGCGGCTAAATGACACCAGGCTTACTATTTTCAATCGTCTGGGAAACCTTCAAAAGTTTTATTTCAGCGAAGGAAACTTGGTATATAATCGGCATTTTAATAGTTTTAAAAATGCTCAATAAAAAATTCAAATTGAATAAAGGGCGATTCATTAAATGAACGAGGAATTTAACGAGGTAATTGTAGACCCAACGGTGCCAACCTTAACTGGTTGGGATAGTGTGACGCCAGAACAAATTGAAGCGTTTTTGGATAATATCGAGTTGCTAAAATACATCGGATTATATCTGATTGGTACAGTTTTCGGACTGATTGCACTCGCTATAGCTGTTATCTTTTTCGTAGCTTGGAGGTCATGATGGATCCGCATGAATTGATAAAATCAATTGCTCTACAAGGTTTGAGCTTCGGCATTATTCTCGGTTTCACATTCGGCTTTATCGGTCGGGCTATCAGCAAATCTGAACAGGTTCTAAATTACTTTGGACTTGGAAGGAGGTGAAACGATATGTCGAACGTACTTAACAACATTAAAACTACTTTAGGTAATTCTAAAAAACGTGTAACTGGAATCTTTATGTTTGCCTTTTTCATGGTATACGCTGCTATTGCAAGTGCGGCTCCAGCGGCTGACACTGAAACAGTATCAGCAATCTCTAACGGATTCGAAGGTTTAAAACTTACTGCTTTAGCTGTAGTAGCAGCAATCGCAGGAATTGCTATCTTACTGTTTGCGGCTCCTTTTGCTTGGCAATACGGTAAGAAAGTATTTAAAACTGTTGCACGATAAAAAAGAGACTGCGGTCACAGTCCCTTTTTTGCTCCACCAACTAAATACAACTGTATAGAGTGTCTTAACTGGACACTCTATTTTTTTTGAAAGGTGGCTATCTATTGTTTAAAAAAACAATATTGCTTATATGTTGCACTGTTATTTTAACATTTAATTTTACAATGGGCTATGCAAAAGCTAATGGTTGGGCGGCTACGTTTATTGAGGAGTCGACTCCAGCCGCATTTGCAGGGTTCTTAACAACAGTTAATGCGGCGGCGGCTAGTGCAATGCACGCTGAACAATACTTAGCTGACAATGCTAAAGAGATATATGATACAGCTTTGGCAACCTGGCCAACTTTATCAGCGGATATGCAAGCTAATTTTAAAAGCAGTATGACGCAAATGGCTGACGGAATTATTGTAGCTGGAGATTGGTTAACGGCCGGATTGGATGCTCTTAAAGCTAAATTCGGAACAACAGCACCAACTACGGGTAATTTTTTAGTACGTACGGGTGATGGTACACCTTACGAATACGAATTATCTGGAGGTTATGTACTTAAGTTTGCAGACGGTTCTATGTCTGGAATTCATTCTATTTCTAGATACATGGACTTTTCCGACACTCTTGAAATTAAGTTATATCACAATGTGTCATCTGGAGCTTATGTATACGAGGATATTAGAGCTCCTAAGTCTCATGTTTTGCTTGAGCAACTTGAAAGTATTAACTCACCTTGGGCTTTGGCTGCTTTTATAAATATTTTTGCAAATCCAAATGTAAGGTCTTTGCCAGCGACTGTATTTAAAGATGGTGTAGCTGTACCAATGCCAGAGGATAATATTTACAACCGTATGGATGAATGGCTGCGTGATGTGGCTATACCTGCAGGTAATTTAGGGATTTATAATCCATCTCATGCATGGACAGATAAGGGGTATCGTTTAGGCTTATCAACTGATGGTCAAAATTTATTGACGTTGCCTGATGGTCTGCCATATGACCCAACCATACATGGTGATTATACATGGCGACCTCCACTCACACAGGTTATAGACGGTGTACCGGCTGTTTTAGACCCTCTTACATGGGATTGGGTCAACGTACGAGACCGGACCAAAGTACGTCCGGCTGAAATTCCTGAAATTGCAGAATATGTAGGGACAGATATAGACACAGCGGAAAAGATAAGAGAACGTGACAAAGGAGAAGGCGGAGAAACTGGAACAACAGGTGGCTTGAAGAATCCTACGAAAAAACTTGTCTGGACACCACTTATGATGGCTGGCACAGCTATGACGACAAAATTTCCTTTTAGTTTGCCGTGGGACCTCATGAAACAATTGCAGATATTTGATGTAGCTCCCAAAGCTCCAGAGATAGAAATAAATGTACCTAACTATCTCCAGATGGACGGTTTATCTATCCCGTTTCAATTTACTTTGGACTTATCAATGTTTGACAAAGTCGCCACCATGGTCAGATGGTTCAACGTAATCATCTGGGACATTGCTTTGATATTAATACTTAGAAAATTATTACCTGAGTGATTACGACTTGCTTTGGCATTGACATGAAGAACCCCCTCCAAGACCCTGCCAAGAGCAAGCGGTTTTCGCTTGCGCAGCGGGGGAGGTTTGGAGGGGGTGCAAGGTTCGTGTCAATGCTCGTAATCACAGTTTAGGAGGTTTATATGGCTGATTTATTCGGTGGATTTTTAGAAGCAATCGGTGATTTTATAATAACGGTTTTAAACTATTTGATTGCAGGCATCGGGATAGTTTTAGGATGGATTGTATCAATCTTTCCTAATTCTCCATTCTCAAAGCCTAGCGAAACACCTGAGCTTATAAATTTAGGTTGGATCACTTGGCTACTGCCATTTCCAACGATGATAAAACACACTTTATTGCTTGCTACTGCGGTGCTAACTTATTACGGCATACGAGTGCTGGCAAGGTGGATTAAGTTAGTGAGGTCATAAAAATGATTGAACACATAATTACTTTTATATCGTTTGTTGTGATTATTTGGGCTTGGACGAAACAAGGTGGAGCAAGACTTTCACTGAAAGAAACATCAAGATTTTTCACGGTCGTTTTATCAATTATTACAATACTTGTATTTACAGTATCGCTTGTATCTATGGTTGTCAGGGGGGAACTATTGTGACGATAAATTTTTTTACTGGTACACCTGGTAGTGGCAAAAGCTATCACTCTTTAGAGGAAATTATAGATTACCTCGAAAAAGGTAAATATGTTATTGCCAATTTCCCACTCAACTTTTTGCCTTATATGATTAAAAAAGGTTGGGCTGACCGATTTATGTACATACCGGACCAATACCTCATGGGTGAGAATGGTATGTCTATGTTATGGCAAATCAGCTATGAAAAGATTTATGACGAGGTTTTAATGTTTCCGGAAAAAAATCCTATGATTCATCGTTTTTTTGGGCAAGGAGAAGGTCTATGCTTGGTTGTCATCGATGAGGCTGGTAACTATTTTCCTCCAGATGAAGCAACAAACCCTATACAGAAAAAGTGGCGATTGTTCTTCAGGCAACACCGAAAAATGGGCTATGATTTTATCTTGGTTTCGCAAGGTACTAACGATATTAATAAATCCATTCGGAGTTGTATCGAGTATGAAGTAGCTCATCGTAAGGCTAATCGTGTAGCGCCATTCAAATGGCTTCCTTGGACTTTATTCTATTACGTGACATATTGGACTGCTGACCGTAAGAGACAGCTCTTAGGCTCAGAATCGAGCATTTACGTGAAGCGTTTTGCTGCTCTCTATGATACGCATATGATGTTTGGTCAATTTGAGGACAAAATGGAGCTTTCATTTGATGATTTGGAGATAGATTTCGATTTTAGATTTGGAAATGTCATTCCTGAGTTGGAGGACGAAAATGAAGATACCAAAAAAATTTCGTCTTAATGAAAATCTTTGTTATTTTATCGATAATGTTTCGGAGCATTATGATATTACAAAATCAGCTTTGGTAGAAGAATTACTTTTACATTTGTTACTTCCGGAGAGATTTAATGTGCATGCTAATTTAATTTTGAATGATGATTTTGCTAAAGATCAAGTTGAAAAGTATCTTAGGGAGATGATTTGAATGAAAGAAGATGAATATGTGTATTTTGCAAAAGCCGCTGGTACTGTTGCATGTGCAATATGTTTTTTAATTGCTATTGTAATGTTTTTTGATTTAATAATGTAGCCACGTTTTATATAAATTACTAAAAGACAAAAATACTAGACAAGAAAATATAGACAATACGTCTAGACAATGGTATACTAATGATAGATTTAAAATATACCAATCGAGGGGGAAACTTCCTATGTCTAGCAGAAAGCAAGAAAATTATAGGAGTAATGATATTACAGAAGCTTATATTAAAGCAATTCTTGAAAAGATGGAAAACGAAGGTGTTAAAACGGACAAGTCAAAACTTCATCGTGAAGCAGTAGCATTACTGGCTAATCATGTGTTGTCAAAAGACGAATTGCAAAATATCCAACTGGAATTGTTGTTCAATACACAATCGAATATTTTAAAAAGAACAATAGTTTAATAAAAAAATGCTGAAAACCAGCTGACTGAAGGTGGATTTTCGCATGATTTTTAACAAAGGGGGATTTAACATGTTTGATGATTTAAAAGTTAATGACCAGTTATCTATCTATAGTAATCGTGGTGGCTATGATTTTGATAGAGTTTATTTTGTGGATCAGTCAGAGGACAGTATAACAGTCTTGGACTTTGTTCCTAACCAAGAAATTGAAATTCCAAAATCGTACATTGTGGAAATAAAAAAATATCCAAAGGGGTGATCACATGTGAACATCAGATACTTAATTAATGAATTAGAATTGCATGCTATGTCTTATGGTGATGATTGTACTGTTAAGCTTTTTTTAGGAATCGAAGGACAACTATTAGATGAATTTACTATATCTCATTATGAAGATAAAGAAATTCATATCAATTCCAGTGAATCAAAAAAAGAATATGATGGGGGGATTTAACATGACTGAAATTTATTGTGTGTCCTGCGGTGAGTTTGTGATGGGCCAGGAGACAGAAGCCGGAGAAGGAATCTGCCCTAAATGTAAGGAGCAAATTGAGAAAATTGTTAATGAGGGATGAATTGCGGAGAGATATGACGCTCACGCGTAGCGTATAAACTAGCGATTTACCCTGCTGGTCAGGGTTAATTGCGTGCTTTTGATCTTACACGACTAAACAGTAGATTATAATGCGTAACAGCGTGTAGCTACACGTTACTATGCTAGGAGCCTCTTTACTCCTTATAGACCATCTTTTAATCTTTTTAACTTGCAACCGCCTGTGGCTTGCTGTAGATGGATAAAACCATGTAGGCGACGAGGTGGTTAGTCGGTATGCATGTAATCTAAAACTTGTTTTTAGATTACGAGTTTAGACGGGTGTTATGGACCAAATTAGCAGTCTGTAGCTTATTGTACTTGCAACCGCCTTTATGCTGGCTGCAGACGGATAAAACCCTTGTAGGCGACAAGGTGGTTAGTCGGTATGCATGTAATCTAAAACTTGTTTTTAGATTACGAGTTTAGACGGGTGTTATGGACCAAATTAGCAGTCTGTAGCTTATTGTACTTGCAACCGCCTTTATGCTGGCTGCAGACGGATAAAACCCTTGTGGGCGATGAGGTAGCTAGTTGGCACGCATGTAATCTAATGCCCAGCCATTAGATTACGAGTATAGACGGGTTCGGAGATAAATTTTTGTATTCTGGACTCGTCAAAAATAAATCGATTGAATAGTTTACGACATTGTCAGACAAGTATAAGATGGGAGGTGAATGTATAAGTGGTGGAGGTGGTTATGGTGTCTAAGGATAAGAGATTTTCTGTTAGGTTTTCGGAGGAACACGAGCAATTTTTGAATGAATTGAAAGAGGATCTACAAAAGGATAATCATTTGGATTTGACTGATAGTGATGTTATTAGATTTGCTCTGAGTTACGCTTATAAGCAATGGAAAGAAAAAAAAGATAATGGCATTAAAGAGTAAAATTAGCGAAGAGTTATGACGCTCACGCGAAGCGTATTACTAGCAAAGGTATAGCTCGCCTATACATGCGCAGCTATTATGGAGAAGTGGATAATTGCTTGCGAAACAGCGTGTAACAACGTAATTGCAATTAGTTGATTGTTCACTCTCCTTAAATACATGTTTTGATTTTTAAAGGGGGTGAGATGAGAAATTTCGTGAAAAAAAAAGTAACGCTCTTGTCAATAGCGTTACTTAACGGACAGAAACGTGAAAGGGGGTTGGAAATGTGGCTAGATTTAAATTTTTTAGTGATAAGTATATGCATAAAGGACATATTGAAGCGATTAGAAAAAGTCGTAGAATGCTAATGTCAGATAAAATTATTAGATATGACGACGATCTTTTTTTTGAACATTATCAATATGAAACGCCTCTTTATGTTGTGCCTCGTAATGATGAAATAATAAAAGAATTAGAAAGTATAGAAATTGAAGAAGATGGCAGCTATGATTTTAATTCTTTGTCTACTGTGTTTAAAAAGTATTTGAGAATTATAGACGATTATTGGTTTGATAAGTCATATCATCAATGGAAAAATAAAAATGCTTTGAGTGGTAAAATGTTAGATGAACGTATAGGTATATCTGAGGTAAGACTCGAGCGTGAGTTGTTTGAAGAAGAATTAGAATTAATAGTGAATGGAAAGATTATAAAAAATGAAAAGTCTGTAGCTTTTAAAGCGAGAGATTCAGCGAGGAAAGCTTATAAAACTGTACTAGAATTGATACGTGCTAATTTAACATCTTTCCAGTCGTTTATTACGTTAACGTTTGCTCGAAAAGAACATGAAAATAAATATTTAGAAAATGGTACCGATTTTGAGTTGATAGATGATGTACAAGATTTTGATTTAATTAAAAAGTCTTTTATGAAGTTTATAAATACGTTGCAAAAAAATATGAGAAGAAAAGATATTGAATTTGAATATATTGCAGTCTACGAAAGGCATAAGGATGGTGCGTATCATTTTCATTTAGTGTCTACTTTAATACCTGACGATTATTTAACGGACTGCCCTGAGTGGTTAGATTATGATTTTAAAACTAAACAAAGACGATATGGAAAGATGTTAGGGCACTGGAAGTATGGAAAAAGTGATGTGGAAATTATAAGAGATAAAGAGAGAATGTCTACATACTTGAGTAAATATATAGCTAAAAGTTTTGAAAACTTAACGGACAGTGAAGAAAATTATGTTAAATATTTAAATCAGAAAAAGTATTTTGCAAGTCGTGGTTTAAAACGACCGACGGTTGAATATGTGCCTGTTAATGAAGAAGATAAAAAAGAGACTATCACAAAGAAAAAAGCCGAATACTCGGACAAGTATTCGACTTCATACAAAAATGTTTATTCAGATAGCATAATAGAAAAAACAATTTGTTCAAAAATAGAATTTATAAATAATATATCATAATATCCTAAAAATTATTACTAAAATTGAATTAAAGTGCTATAAAGTCCCCTCCCTTATTGATTAAGTTGTCAAAAAAACGACAATTAACTTAATAGGGGTTTTTGTTTTGTCAGACGATAAAAGACGTTGACATACATTGTCAGACAAACTATTATAAGTATATACAAAAATGGTTAATAGGAGGAAAAATAATGTCTGAAAAAATGAAATTAAATATTGTTGGGGCTCAAAGTTATAGTTTTACAGATTCGTCTTCTGGGAGATTAGTAGAAGGTTTGAATGTGTTTCATTTGGTTGAAGGTGATCCGAATAAAGGTACTTGGGGTTTGATTCCGTCTAAAATTACGTTGCCTTATGAAATGTGGAAAAAAATATCTTTATGGAGTTATCCAGTTAATTGCGAGGTAATAACGGAACAGACTTTTTCAAAAAAAGGTGTTGTGACGAAAGTAGTTGATTTAGTACCTCTAGCTGTTGTTAAATAACGGGTTTTATTATGAATGATGAAATTTTAGAGGAAATTCCAAATGTTGAAGATCAACCACAAGTAGACGATTCGGACAATATTATTATCAGCGATCCACTACTGGAGACTGACACTGATCCAAGTAAAACTGTGTACAGTGTTGATTTTATAAAAAGTGGTTTGTGCGCGAAAGATACGGAAACAATGACGGTCGTGGAATTTGATACATGCGTCAACTACGTATCGTATCAAACAAGTATTGATTATCTTAGTCTCTTTTTTGGGCTAATACTAGGATTTATCATGGCTAAGGCGGTGTCGGATGGATGGGCTTAGATGTAATCAATTTTAATATGTTTGGCCTGGGGATGACTCTTAGTCTCACATCTTATTTAGTAATTTACTTTGTCTTTAACGGCGTCCGTAATCTACTAGATCGCCTCTAATACCTTGAGAGGAGGTGACAATATGCAAAATATTTTAAGCTCTAAAAATACTAAAACAGTTGTTATTGTAGCGATTCTTGCCTTATTTGCAATGTTTCAAGTTGATTTTGCGAGTGCGGCTGCGCCTGACTGGGTAACGCCAGTAGAGACTGCCGTAAAAGGCGAGGCTGCTAATGTTACTAAAGTTATGCTTGCCCTTTTAGTAATTGGACTAGGTATCTTTGGTTTACAGTGGGGTGTGCGTAAAGCAATTAGATTTTTTAAAGCTACAACTAACTAAAATCGTGTCGGCGGCTTATGCTGCAACTGCGGCAGGGGGATCTCGAGGGGGTCCCCGCCGCATTGCACATATGCCGCCTTTTATTTTAGTGGCAGTAGGTGGGAGGGATGATTATTAAAAAAATCCTGATTTATATAATTGGTTTTATTTTAATTTTAAATACAACGTTTTTTATAAATATACAAAGAGCTTCAGCAAATGGATTTGTCGTATCTGGAGCCAACGCTCTTAAAGGTGCAGTTATTTCATCGATGGAAAGTGCCGGAGTTAAATTTGCCAATAAGGAAGCAAAAGAACGTGCATTTGACGCATGGAATATGAAAGCTTATGAAAAGTGGCAGAAGGATGAAGCCGCAGGGAAAAATGCGGCTTTGTGGGCACATTTTAACGGTGAAACTGCAAAAATTGCTAACTCTCACGTTAACGTGTTACCAGATAAGCCTGGCTTTGGTAATTTATTATTAAATTCCACGTGGTTTGGCATGGCCATTAGCATTGGTGCCGAGGTTGGATTTGCTATTGAGGATGCCCAAGCTCAAGCACGATATGAGGATGGTCTTTTAACATATTTGTCGACAGATGTTAAAACGTTTGAGGGTATATCTTATAACGACTATTTAAATGTAACTGTTGTACCACAGTCTCGACAGCGCGAGA
>Ga0213821_1001295_pt1 | contig 11971 bp, 10 predicted proteins | sample MC6MC0909MG_FD_179894 | JGI IMG/M metagenome (GOLD analysis project Ga0213821, IMG submission 179894) | Enriched soil aggregate microbial communities from Iowa State University, Ames, United States - MC6-MC0909-MG | ecosystem: Environmental > Terrestrial > Soil > Unclassified | place: USA: Iowa...
TATGATGCTGTATAAAGATCCAGATCAAGCAACTGTCAGTCCAGAAGATAGAGAGAGCAGTAAAACGTTTGATTGGGCAGTCCTTTGGAAAGTGTTGAAGATGCCAACTACCTGGCTTGCGACTATCCTTATCTTTACGTCCTACGCGATGATTATTAGCTATTATTACATTACACCTTATGCAACGGCCGCATTTGGTGCGTCTACGTTAATTGCTGCGGCTTTGGGCTACTTCTCGCAATATTGTCGTCCAATTGGTAGTTTTAGTGCAGGAATCATAGGCGACCGAATTGGTGTGTCGAATATGGTGTTAATCGGCTATATTTTATTAGCATTTGGTTTAGTAGGGCTCATTTTATTACCAGGAAAAGCTTCTTTTATCCTTATGCTTTTAGTGTTCATTGGGATTATCTATACATCTATGTATGCTTTGCAAGCGATGCATTTTGCAATTCTAGTAGAAGGCGATTATCCAGTAGAATCAACAGGAACTGTGTCCATGCCACTGATGATAATTGGTTATAGTGGTGAAATCTTTATGCCAATTATTGCAGGTGCTTGTTTAGATTACTGGGGTGGCACAGCGGGCTATAAAGTATTCTTTGGTATTTTATTAGGCTTAGCTATTATTGGATTCATTACAGTAGTCATTTGGCAGCGTGTGACGAAAGAAAAACGCCGAGAAATTGCCTTGCAGCGAAAGCTTGCGAAGGAACAGGCGCTTACTTAATTTAGCTTCAAAAGGTATGTCCCAAAATAAAAGGATGCCTTCCTATGAAAAGATGACCTTGGTTTGAACCGAGGTCATCTTTTTTACGTTAGTTTTGAAGCTATTAAGATTTATTTTTGTGAAAGTTTATTTTATAAAACTTTTTTGGTCTTCCTCGGAGTTTTTCATGCTTTTTATAGATTAGTTCAGCAATACCTTTACTTTCTAACTCGTTCAAAATACGATTAGAGCTTCTAATTGTAATACCTAAATGCTGGGCTATATCTGCAGAAGAAAGTTCATTTGTATTTGTTTTTTCAATGACTGCAAGAATTTTTTGAATGAACAGGATAGAGATATCTAATTTTTCGCTTAGTCGGTGCAGTTCGGGTGTATCTTCTATTTTCTGTAAAGCAACTTTTTCCTCTTTATCAAGACTAATGAAGTGACCATCTTCTGTAATAATCAAGGATGATATGTCTTGTTGTTGTGCCTCATGATTCGCGGTGTGCGCTTTTTTACGCGCATCATCAATATTTTGTGCAACTCCCCAGCCAAGATGAAGACTAAAAGATAAATGCTCAGATAAAGTATCGATCAATGTATCCTTAGCAAAATTATTAGTGATAAAAAGTAATTCTTTTTGTGAGGTAATGATTTCAAAATGAATACTTTGATTTTGGATTATCATTGTTAGATGATTTTTTTTACTATATTCCAATAAGGCCGTTTGCAAAAGGCTCTGATTCAGTTCCGCATTTGTATTTTCTTCTCTAGGAATTAATGCATCACTTGTCAATTTACCAATCACCATAATACTTTCCGTTAATTGTTTATGACGTACTTCAATAATAACTTTTTCAAATATCTCCAAAATGGTTTCAGGTGAAGCAGTAATTAGCTCCGCTTTTACACCTTGCTCGGAAAGTTTATCCAATATATTACTAAAAGCTGTAATAGATAATTCTGCTTTCCCTGAATGGTTTAATTCAATATGCCTCTCTAGTAACTCCTCATAAAAATTGTCCGTTATATCTAAATGAATAAGATGTGCCTCTTCGTCTTTAGAGTAGAGTTCCTCAAGCTTAATTAAACCTGTATAGCCACTAAAATCAAACGTTACTTTAGAGAAGTCTAGATTAGGATATTTTCTGCTGATATGAAAGAGCTTTTTATAAAAATCTCGTTCATTGGCCATGTAGTAGTGAGTTGGAATTTGATAATGAACGTTTGCATTTTGTAAGACTAAATGTGCAAGTCCATTCATCACAATAGCATCGAAAAACAAATAGTTTTCTAAATAGAGTGGCTTTATTTCTGATAGCTTCTTATATGTAAAAAAAGTTAACTCACAACGATCTGTTAATTTTTCTTTAACTGGTAAAACATCTTGTAGCGAATTATGCGCTACAATCACACCGATTCGAATCAAAATGAATTCTCCTCCTAGGTTTTTCTATTAGCTCTAGTATATTGGACAGTCACAGTTGATAGCAATATTGAAGCGAATTTTTTGAATTTTGTTGATTTTTTAAATAACTATCAACTATAATCATTTAAGGACAGTCTTAAATATGTCCAAAAATAGATGGATATTCACAAAGGAGGACTTTTTTTGGAAAAATCAACTGTAAGTAAACAGAAGTACATAATTCTAGGTATTTTGTTTTTCACATGGATCGTTAACTATTTAGATAAGTTATCTATGAATGTGGCGATTATTCCGATTGCGGAGGAATTTCACTTAAATGAAACACAAGCGGGAATAGTTATTAGTGTTTTTTTCATGAGTTATGCGGTGATGCAATTAGTGGGGGGCTTTCTTTCAGATAAATATGGGGCGAGAAGTATGATTCTCATTTCAGTTGTATTATGGTCCATTTTTACAATCATGACTGGCTTTGCTTGGTCATTCATTTCTCTTATTGCTATTCGCTTATTATTCGGCATTGGAGAAGGAAGTTTTCCTGCAGCGAGTTCGTTAGCCATTGCAGACAATTTTCCGAAAGCAGAGCGCGGTCGGGCAAAGTCAACACTTACTGCCGCTACAACAGTAGGTAGTATGATTTCAGCCATTGTAGCTGCCGCTTTAATCATGTCCATTGGATGGCGTAATTTGTTCTTTATTTTTGGTACACTAGGCTTCTTTTTAACCATTGCGCTTTATTTCTTATTAAAACCAAATACGCAATACAGAGAACACACACAGTCAGTAAAGACAAAAGTACCTTTAAAAAAATTACTCAAAATGCCCATGCTTTGGCAGTTAATGCTCATGTATTTTGGCGTAAGTATTGTCAATTGGGGACTCACATCCTGGATGCCTACTTATATGGTAAAAGCGAAACATCTGGATATGGTAGCAATGGGTGCAGTATCGATTATTCCTGCGCTAGCTGCTCTTGTAGCCGTAGTACTTACAGGTTGGCTAATCGATAAACATGCAGTGGGCAAGGAGAAATATTTAATAATGGTCGGTGCCTTTATTGCGGGAATTAGTTTATTTTTTATGACAAATGCATCTTCGATTGTCATGGTCGTGGTATTCCAATCACTCACTACTGCAGGTTGTTTATTTGCTACAACAACGATTCTTACACTACCTCTTAAATATTTTTCTCATGATGTCATTGGGACAGCAACTGGTTTTATGTATTTCGGAGGTCAAATTGCAGGAGCCATTTCTCCATCTGTCATGGGGTTTGTGATTACTATATTTAATGGCTCTTATTCAGCAGCATTTTTATTCTTAATGGTGATGATTATTATTCCAATTTTGACAGCTATGACGCTACGTACAAAAAATGCAGCATTAACAAATATTTCTGTTTAATAATTAAAACATATTACAGTGGAGTGATAAAAAATGATGTCTACTTTTCTAGAGGAAATCTCTAAAACTATTGAAGAAAAACGTGAACAATTGATAGATATTAGCAATCAAATTTGGAATTTTGCTGAAATTCGCTTTGAAGAATTTCAATCGGCTGAGCTATTATGTAAGGCTTTAGAAAGTGAAGGCTTTCATGTTGAAAAAGGAGTGGCTGAACTTGAAACAGCCTTTATTGGTAGCTTTGGGAGCGGGAAGCCAATCATAGCCTTCCTTGGAGAATATGATGCATTGTCAGGTTTAAGTCAACAAGCAGGTACTGCCACTAAGATAGCTATCCAAGAAGGTGGAAATGGACATGGTTGTGGGCACAACCTACTTGGGACAGGATCACTTGCAGCAGCAATAGCCTTACGTGAGCATATGAAAAAGCACAACATTCCAGGCACAATTCGTTATTATGGTTGTCCAGCAGAAGAAGGGGGCTCAGGTAAAACAATAATGGTGCGTGCAGGGCTTTTCGATGATGTTGATTTCGCCTTATGCTGGCATCCTGCCGATCGAAACTTAATGATGTGTACAAGCTCCTTAGCTAACATACAAGCATCTTTCAAATTTACAGGACGTTCAGCACATGCTGCTCAAGCGCCTCATTTAGGACGTAGTGCACTAGATGCTGTAGAATTAATGAACGTTGGTGTTAACTATCTTCGAGAGCATATCATCCCTGAAGCACGCGTGCATTATGCTGTTACCAATACGGGAGGGCTTTCGCCAAACATTGTGCAGGCTGATGCAAGTGTTCTCTATTTAGTACGTGCTCCAAAAACAAGTCAAGTAAATGAAATTTATGACCGTGTTTGTCAAATTGCCGAAGGAGCTGCATTAATGACGGGAACCAAGGTTGAAATAATCTTTGATAAAGCCTGTTCAAATCTCGTTCCAAACCATACCATGCAACAGGTGATGTTTGAACAGTTTACACAGTTAGGTACTCCGATGTTTAGCGAAAAGGACTACGAATTTGCTTCTACCATTAGGGAGACACTTTCGGAACAAGAGAAGCGGGGGGGAGGATTAGCTGCTATTCCAGCCTATAAAGAATTAATGGCGAAAGAGATTGATTCACCATTATCAACCGTTCTATTCCCTTATCATCAGGCATTTACAAATATTACGATGCCGGGTTCAACGGATGTAGGGGATGTAAGCTGGGTTGTTCCTACTGTACAGTGTACAACGACATGTCATGCACAAGGAACGCAGCTTCATTCTTGGCAGGCCGTTGCTACGGGCACAACATCCATTGCTCATAAAGGAATGCTCCACGCAGGAAAAGTAATGGCTGCTACTGCTGCTGCCATGCTTGCTCAACCCCAATTAATGGAACAAGCTAAACAAGAGCTAAAAGAGCGTTTGGGGAATGAGGTTTATCTAAATCCAATTCCTAAAGGGATAAAACCTTTACACAGTAGACAATAGGCATACAAATCAATGTGTAAACATATAGAGGCGTCACGGTAATGACGCCTCTGTTTTTATCTCCAAATTTGAATCATCTAGTAAAAATTCCACACGATTTCTACCATGGTGTTTGGCCTGATACAAAGCTTTGTCACATCTAGATAATAAGGAATGAATTGTATCGCCCATCACAGAGTATGTCACACCAAAGCTACCTGTTTTGTGACCAACAACTGGAAATGAATGCTGTTCAAGCTGCTGTCTTAGATTTTCAGATAGCTGCACAGCATCCTTTAAAGGAGAATATGGACAAATGACTAAAAACTCTTCACCACCCCATCTACCAACGATGTCTCCAGCTCGTACATTATTTTTCAATAGCTCTGCTACAGTTTGTAATACAATATCGCCTACCTGATGACCATATTCATCATTGACGGCTTTGAAGTGATCAATATCTAACAGAATAATAGAAAGAGGTGTTCCATTTCTTTGAGCTTGTTCTAATTCTTTTTCTAATACATCATCTAGGCGTACGCGATTTGGAATCTGTGTTAGATGATCTGTGTTAGCTAATGCTTCAAGCTTCAGCTTCGCTAATTCAAGCTCTTGGGTGCGTTCGTGTACTTTCTCTTCAAGTTGCTCATTTAACATTTCTTGCATGATTTGATGTTCTTTCTTGATAATATTGATTTTATCTCCTAGTGCTAAAGATAAAAAGATTGATTCAAAAATAGCTCCAATAGCAGGAACCTCCTCAAATATACGTGGATGGAACGGGATCACACTTAAAAAGGCTAGTGCTTGAACGATAATGGAGCCAAGTAAAACCGTCCAACCAATTAGATAAAATCGAGCCATTTTTTGGCCCTTTACTAATACGAAAATGCCTGACAACCATAAAAAAATAAAGACAACAACAGCAAAGCTAGTTGTAAAATTATTGGTGATGGACACATCAGCAATGATAAAGGAGGCCATTAAAGAACAGAGTGTAATCCATAAAAGTAATTTCCCTATTTTGTGGAATAGCGGTAGAAATTTTTTTAACTCTAAAAATTGAATGCAAAATAAAAGCATAAATACAAGCAAAAGATTTCCACTGACTGTTAAAGATTTGATAAAGAACGCTTTAGGCAACCATGATCCTAATAATTCGATGTCTAGTGAATTTAACGTAGCTTGATAGAAAATAAAGCTCAGCATATATAAAACATAGAAGAAATATGCTTTGTCTTTTAATGAAAAATATAAAAATAAATTATAAATTAAGAGGGCGGATAAAAAACCATAAAAGATACCTGTTAAAAATTTATAGTCGCTGAGCTTGTTGGTGAAACTGATTTCACTATAAAGATAGGATGTTAAACTTAATGGTAATGCCCCGTCTAACTTAAAATAAATTTCACGAATAGTAGGATCATTGATTTGAAATAAATTAGATCGTGAGGGTATCGATTGCTCCCCTAGATTGGCAATTCCTCTTTTTTGCACCTCGTAGTTCCCATCTGCTTTAATGATATACATATCAATGCTATCTAGTTTATCTGTTACCTCTAGCCAATAGGATTCATTTTTATCTATTAAAATATCATCCATGGATAAACGTAACCAAATAGTATCTCTCGTATGCCAGAAGAATGGATACGATTGATTACTAGACACAAAAGAATGGTCATGGACACCACTCAATAAATCTTCGATGGAGGCCTTTTTGGAAGTGTCTCGAAAAATTTCATAATGCTGTCCTAACACAATAGGATCTAGCAGCTTATCTGTTGGGCTCATTGCACTAACAGGGGGGATGAGAGCGAACATAAATAGGATAATAAGTGAGAATAAATTTATTCTTCTGACTATTTTATTTTCCATGTAAGGGTCATAGCTCCTATTCTACAGTTACTAGATAATATGTAAACAATTGAATAGCCTATTACAAGATATTTGTCACAACATTATTATAGACCATAACAGCAAGATTGAGGACGAAATAAAAGGATAGTTCCTGATAATATAAGGTCTAACAAACGGTATGGAGGCTTATTTTATGTCAAAAATTCAGCAATTTTATGATTTACATTTTTCACAAGATCTATTATTTATTGGGAATGCTTGGGATGTTTTATCAGCATTAACATTAGAAAAGGCAGGCTTTCAAGCAATCGGCACAACAAGCTGGGGCATAGCGAACTCACTTGGCTATGCGGACGGTGAACAAATCGATTTTCAACGACATCTAACAATTATTCAATCCATTACAGACCAAGTCAATATACCCGTATCAGCAGATATTGAAGCGGGGTATGGCCATGATGAACAAAGTATTATCGACCATGTTTTGAGAACGGCAGATGTGGGGGTAGCAGGGATTAACATTGAAGATTCCCTTAAACATCAAACAGGCTTAAGAAGCATAATTGATCACTGTTATTTATTAACAAACATGAGGAAAGAATTAGATAATCATGGCTATAAAGATTTCTTTATTAATGCTCGTACAGATACGTATTTTCAATTGGAGCAACCATTTGAGGAAACAATAACAAGAGCAAAAGCTTATATTGAAAGTGGAGCAAGTGGTATATTTATCCCAGGCTTAACAGATGCCAATGAAATAAGCGCGATGACTTGTAACATAAATGCGCCCATTAATCTTCTTTCTTTACCTAATTTAACGAATGTCAAGCTATTAAAAGAATTAGGGGTGAAACGTTTTAGCTTTGGCAATGCACTTTCAGATAAAATTATTGCGCATTTAACGCAGCATGCTGCACAATTATTCAAAGACCAAGATACTTCTTTGTTATATGTATAGTCAATGAGAATGAGGTGAGATAATCGTGGACAATACAATCAATTTATCTTTTGAGGAAAAGTGGGAAAAGATTATAACTTGTGATCAAACCTATGATGGGCTTTTTTATACAGCGGTTAAAACTACTAAGATTTATTGCCGTCCTTCCTGTAAGTCCAGAAAACCGAAAAAGATGAATGTTGAATTTTATGAAGATATCCAAAAGGTAGAGGCGGCTGGCTATCGGGCATGTAAACGATGTCAGCCTGAAATCGAACATTCCCCACACACGCAATTGATTAAAAATGTCACGACTTTTATTATGAACGAATATAAAAAAAGGGTGACTTTACAGGATATGGCGGAGCATGTTGGCCTCAGTCCCTTTCACCTTGAACGACTATTTAAACAAGAGACTGCTGAGACGCCCCGAACGTATTTAGAGAAAATCAGAATTGATAAGGCTGCCCATCTATTAAAACATACCGACTTTACAAATTTAGAAATTTGTTATGAAGTTGGCTTTCAAAGTCCATCTAATTTTTATAAAGTTTTTCGACGGTTGAAAAATTGTTCACCTACAGAATACCGTAACCTATCGTAGCAGGGGGACATGATATGAAATGGACAAACGATGTTGGTTATTTAGTTATCGAGTTACCACAAGCATTTAATTATAGAGAGTGTTTGCAGTTCTTAAAGCGCTCACATCACGAAATTCTTCACCATATAAAGGATGATGTGCTCTACAAATTATTGAAGATTGATGAACAATTTATTTTATGTGAAATAACTGAGCAAGCCCATAAAATAATAGTAACATTTCCAATGAAACAGCCAGCTAGTCATGAACAGGCAATCATCGCACAATATGTCGCAGAGTGGTTTGATTTAACAAAGGATTTGCAGGGGTATTACCAGATGGCTGAAAACGATCAAATCTTAAAGCCACTTGTGAAACAATATAGCGGATTACGATTAATCGGGATTCCTGATTTATTTGAAGCATTAGTTTGGGCAATTATTGGTCAACAAATAAATTTAATTTTTGCCTATACGTTAAAAAAGAGATTTATCGAGCATTTTGGTGAATATGTTTACTTTGAAGGGCAAAGCTACTGGCTGTTTCCAACGCCAGAGAGAGTAGCTGATATTGAGGTAGATGATTTGATCAACCTCCAATTTACACGGCGGAAATCAGAATACATTATTGATATTGCCAAAATTATCGCAAGCGGTCAATTGACAAAAGATTTGCTGTGTCAACAAGAGGACTACGAAGCTATGAAAAAAAGATTAATGGACATTCGAGGAATTGGTGCATGGACAGCAGATTATGTGCTTATGAAGTGTCTGCAACAACCGACAGCATTTCCTATAGCAGATGTTGGTCTGCATAATGCTTTAAAAATACAACTAGCATTAGAACGAAAACCAACAATTGAAGAATTAAAGAAATATGCGGAACATTGGCAAGGCTGGCAAGCTTATGCCACCTTTTATTTATGGAGGTCACTGTATGAAACGGTATAAATTAGATTATCCATCACCAATTGGGATTATAGTAGTTGAGGGAAGTGATACAGCAATTGATGGCATTAACTTTGCAGAGCGAGAGCAGGTCGTCAATGCTCCTCAGCAAGACACACCTGAAGTTTTACTAGAATGTGTTAAGCAATTGCATGAGTATTTTCTAGGTGATCGTCAGGAGTTCTCATTTCCTTATGTTTTTCAAGGTACAGATTTTCAACAAGCTGTTTGGCATGTTTTACCGAGTGTAGGATTTGGTGAAACGGCTTCATATAAGGATATCGCCATTGCTATTAACAATGAAAAAGCTGTGAGGGCTGTTGGCAGTGCGAATGGTAAAAATAATATTAGCATTGTTGTGCCATGTCATCGAATTATCGGTTCCAATGGAACGCTGACAGGTTATGGAGGCGGGATGTGGCGCAAAGAATGGCTGCTTCAGCATGAGCAGACACATAAAAATCCATCCAAGTAACGCCATTCATTAGAGTACGTCATTTCGCCATTTGTACACAGTATAAAAAAGATGTTATTGCAAAAAATAAGACCGTCAAAACGGCGGTTGTAATGACTAGTCTTTGTCATTTTATCGCTTCTTATGACACCTCCCTGCTAAGAAATATAGCTTGGAGTATTGAAAATAAAGGAGGTGTACACATGAGCGTGCTTTATAGAATCGCCTTAGTACTAGTTATTATAGGTGCAATCAACTGGGGACTCATTGGATTCTTTAGATTTGATTTAGTGGCTTATTTATTTGGTGGACAAACGGCGGTCTTATCTCGTTGGGTTTATGCACTCGTTGGTCTTGCTGGGCTAATTTCGATTCCAATTCTTGTAAAGCGATTTGAAGACGAGGATGATGTAGATACATTTACTCGTATGGATAGAAATCCTAGCTATGGCATGGAGGCTGGAGAAGAAACAGATTTCTCAGAAGTAAGAAAAACGGAAGAGAAAAAAGAGAACAAATAGTTAAACTGTAAAAACTAGTGACCATGTTTTCGCGTCAGTTTTTTCAAAATATTCGCGTAGCTATTGACTACGCGAATATTTATTTTTTAGGATTAGTCCTGATTACTTGGAAATGCAAAGGAAGAGGTAACGTCATTCCCTTGTTCTATCCATTTTTCTGAAATGGTTTTCGCTTTTGTGAAGAAACGTACTTGGTCAGGTCCAAACATATGCCCCTCACCAAATCTTGAACGTTTCCAGCCACCAAAGTTATGATAGCCTACTGGAATAGGAATCGGGACATTGACACCTACCATACCTACTTCAATTTCAGTGGTAAACTTTCGAGCTGCTGCACCATTGTTCGTAAAGATGGTTACACCATTTCCTAATTCATGGGCATTAATAAGGGCTATAGCTTCCTCTAATGTTGCCACGCGGACGACATTACGTGCAGGTCCAAAAACCTCTTGTTCATAAATTTCCATTCCAGGCTTTACATGATCGAGTAATGTAGGTCCAAGATAGAAACCGTTCGATTGTTTGGCAATTTCCGGATTTCGCCCATCGCAGACCAGTGTTGCGCCTTCTTCTAGGCTACGATCGATATAGCCAATGATGGCGTCCTTTGATTGCTGAGTAATGACTGGTCCAAAATCAACTTCGGCATCTGTATAGGGACCCACTTTTAATTTGGCAATTTTATCGGCAAGAATACCCACTAATTTATTGGCTGTATCCTCACCAACAGGAATAATGGTTGACAGTGCCATACAACGCTGGGAGGCAGCTCCATAAGCAGCTCCTAAAAAGGCATTTGCTACATGCTCTAAGTCAGCATCTGGCATAACCACCATATTATTTTTACCTCCACCTAGTGCTGTGACACGCTTCCCATGTTTAGAGGCTGTAGCATAAATGGCTTCTGCAACTGGCGTAGAGCCTACAAAGGAAATCGCTTCAATCGCTGGATGGCATAACAGCTCATTAACAGCATCTTTATCGCCATTAATAACAGTCCAAACCCCATCTGGTAAGCCTGCCTCTTTCCACAGCTCTGATAAAAATAATGCGGAGCAAGGAACCCGCTCTGACGGCTTCAGAATCACACAGTTTCCTACAGCCACCGCCATGCTTGTAATTGCTAGCGGTACCATGACAGGGAAATTAAATGGTGAAATAGCCGCTACTATGCCTAATGGTTCTTTCAGAGAATAGGCATTGATATGACCACCAACATTCACCGAATACTCTCCTTTAAGTAAATGGGGTGCATTGATAGCTAAATCAACAGATTCTAAGCCGCGAGTAATTTCGCCCTTGGCATCCTCAATCGTTTTGCCACTCTCTGTACAAATCATATCAATTAGTTCATCGATATTTTCTGCTATGAGTTGGCGGAATTTAAGGATAATTTCAGCTCGCTTACCAACTGATAAGGCACGCCAAGCAGGAAAAGCCGCTTGGGCAGCAGCGATCGCTTCCTGTACCTCTTGTTTTGTTGCCAAAGGTACGCGAGCAATGACAGTACCAGTGCTTGGGTTGTAAACATCTGAAAACTGACCGCTTTTCCCTAGAACTGTTTGTCCATTGATAAAATGACCTAAATCCTGTATGTCTGTATTCGTTACCATCTAGCTATTCCTCCTACAGTTTAATAGAATGTAAGGCTTGCACAAATTTTTCAACA
>Ga0213821_1001299_pt1 | contig 11955 bp, 8 predicted proteins | sample MC6MC0909MG_FD_179894 | JGI IMG/M metagenome (GOLD analysis project Ga0213821, IMG submission 179894) | Enriched soil aggregate microbial communities from Iowa State University, Ames, United States - MC6-MC0909-MG | ecosystem: Environmental > Terrestrial > Soil > Unclassified | place: USA: Iowa...
TTCCCAACGACCACATCGTCAAGAGCTACGACGAAGAACAGCAGCGCCTGGTGGCCGAGATCGTGCGCATGGGCGAGATGGCCGTCGCCCAGCTGGAGGCGTCCATGGACGTCATCGAGAAGCGCGACGAGAACGCGGCCCAGCGCATCATCGCCAACGATGAAGCCATCGATGCGCTCGAGCAGCACATCAGCCACGACGTCATGCGCCTGGCGCTGCGCGGGCCGATGGCACGCGACCTGCGCGAGATCCTGGCCGGCCTGCGCATTCCGGCCGACATCGAACGCATCGGTGATTACGCCGCCAACGTGGCCAAGCGCTCGATCGCCCTGAGCAAGGTGCCGCCGCTGCCGCAGATCCAGGGCCTGCGTGCGCTGGGCCGGCTGGCCGCGCAGCAGGTACGCCGTGCGATCGAAGCCTACCGCGACAACGACGCCGCCGCGGCGCTGGAACTGCGCGACGACGATGCCCGCCTGGACGCGCAGTACACCGCGCTGTTCCGCGAGCTGCTGACGTACATGATGGAGGACCCGCGCAACATCACCCCGTGCACCCATCTGCTGTTCATGGCCAAGAACCTGGAACGTGTGGGCGACCATGCCACCAACATCGCCGAGAACGTGTGGTTCCTGGTGCATGGCGAGCAGGCCCTGCCGCCGCGCGAGAAGCGCGACGAGACGAGCAGTACCGATCACGTCTGAGCGCGCGCTTCAAAAACGCAAAGCAAAAGCCGCTGCCTTCGGGTGGCGGTTTTTTTGTGGCCGGAGCGTCCGGGCGCTCCGGGAATGACGCACTGCACTTCACGAAACGTTGAATCCTGTGTGAGGATTCGATGAGCCGGGCCGGTCCACCATGGCCGCACCTGCTGCCCCCACGCCGCCATCCCGGGCCCCGGCCCCTTGCAAGGAGATCCACCCGATGAGCACACCTACCCGCGCGCAGTCCCTGTTGGCAGCGGCTACGCTGGCCGCCGGCCTGGGCGTGACCGCCTCGGCGTCCGCGTTGAGCATGACCGACCTGGCCCAGGGCTACCTGGTGGCCGGCCAAGCGGCGACCAAGGCGGCCGAAGGCAAGTGTGGCGAAGGAAAATGTGGTGCACACGGCGACAAGGCCGGCAGCACGGCGGGCGACAAGGCCGCGACCGCCGGTGCCAAGACCGCCGAAGGCAAGTGTGGGGAAGGCAAGTGCGGTGCCGACAAGGGCAAGGCCGCTGGCGGCAAGGCAACGACCGCCGGCGACAGCAAGGCGGCGGAAGGCAAGTGCGGCGAAGGCAAGTGCGGTGCCAGGCACTGACGCTCCCCCCACTGGGCTGGACCGGTTGCCGCTGCCTGCGGCGGCGACCGGACTTGGCTTGCGCCGTGCCCTGCTGCAGGACCTGCGCGATGCGCCCGCGGGAGATCTCGACTTCCTCGAATGCGCGCCGGAAAACTGGATCGGCGTCGGTGGGCCGGCCGGCGATGCACTGGCCGAACTGGCAACGCGCTACCCGCTCACCTGCCATGGGTTGTCGCTTTCGCTGGGCAGCACCGCGCCACTGGATACCTCCCTGCTCGACCAGGTGGGCCGCTTCCTGGAGCGGCACAAGGTGCCGCTGTACAGCGAACACCTGAGCTACTGCAGCGATGACGGCCACCTCTACGACCTGCTGCCGATTCCCTTCACCGAGGAAGCAGTGCGTCACACCGCAGCGCGTATCGCCCGGGTGCAGGACCTGCTGGGCCGGCGCATCGCGGTGGAGAACGTGTCCTATTACCTTGCCCCGGAGCCGGCCATGGACGAACTGGCCTTCACCACGGCGGTGCTCGCCGAGGCCGATTGCGACCTGCTGCTGGACGTCAACAACGTCTACGTCAACGCCTGCAACCACGGCTACGACGCTGATGCCTTCATCGCCGGGCTGCCGGCTGCGCGCATCGTCTGCCTGCATGTGGCCGGTCACCTCGATGAGGCCCCTGACCTGAAGATCGATACGCACGGAAGCGCCGTGATCGATCCGGTCTGGGCGCTGCTCGGCCGCACCTATGCGCGCATCGGGCCCCGCCCGACCCTGCTGGAACGCGATTTCAACTTCCCCCCGTATGCCGAGCTGCGTGGCGAGCTGCAGACCATCCGCCAGCGGATGGCCGCTCATGCAGGAGGCCGGCATGACTGACGTCCCGGCGCGCCTGCACGCGCAGCAGCGAGCCCTCACCGCGCACCTGCGCGACCCGGCCCAGGTCCCTGCCCCGCCGGGTCTGGACGCGCGCCGGCTGGGCCTCCATGAGCGGCTGGTGTTCAACAACGTGCTCGGGCTGCTGGGGAACGGCTTCCCGGTCTGCGTGCGCCTGCTCGGCGAGGCAGCGTGGGCCGCCCTGGTCCGGCAGTATCTCGCGGTACACCGTGCGCAGACCCCGTTGTTCACCGAACTGGCCGCCGAGTTCGTGCAGTGGTTGCAGGGCCAGGCCACGCTGCCGCATCCGGCGCTGGCCGAACTGGCGCATTACGAGTGGGTGGAAACGGCTCTCTACCAGTTGGACGCGTCCCCGCTGCCGCCCGCGCCCGGCCTGGACCCGATGCGCGCGGCACTGCAGCGCTCACCGCTGGCCTGGCCGCTGCGCTATCGCTGGCCCGTGCACCGGCTCGGCACCGATGACGCGCCGACGCGGCCCGACCCCGAGCCGACCGCGTTGCTGCTCCGCCGCGACCCGGATGGGCAGGTCCGCTTTGCCGCGGTCAGCCCGATGGCCGCGCAGCTGCTGGAGCTGATCGGTCAGCACCCCGGCAGCACCGGCACCACGTATCTGCAGCAGCTTGCGCAGGCACACGGCATGGCGGCCGATGCCCTGCTGCTGCCAGGCGCCGCCCTGCTGCGGCAATGTCACGACAGCGGGGTGATCGGACCGGCCCCCGACGCTGGCCGCCGCAGCGCCTGAGCGCGGGGGGGCATACAGGTCGCTCTGCTAAACTGGGGCGATGACTGACGACCTCCCCCGCTCCGACGCGCCGGCAGCTGCCGACGCACTGCCCGCTGCCGCCCAGCGCTTGATGGCGACCCGCTTCCGCGGCTTCCTGCCGGTGGCGGTGGACGTGGAGACCGGTGGATTCGACTCGGATCGCCACGCCCTGCTGGAGATCGCCGCGGTGCCGATCGAGATGGACGAGACCGGCCTGCTCTATCCCGGCCAGACCGCCAGCGCCCATGTGGTACCCGCCGAAGGCCTGGAGATCGATCCCAAGTCGCTGGAGATCACCGGCATCATCCTGGACCACCCCTTCCGGCTGGCCAAGGTCGAGCGCGACGCGCTGGACCACATCTTCGCCCCGATCCGGGTGGCAATGAAGAAGTACGGCTGCCAGCGCGCGATCCTGGTCGGGCACAACGCCCACTTCGACCTGGGCTTCGTCAATGCGGCGGTCAACCGGACCGGCCACAAGCGCAACCCGTTCCACCCCTTCAGCGTGTTCGACACCGTCACCCTCGGCGGCATCGCCTATGGCCAGACCGTGCTGGCACGCGCGGCCACCGCAGCCGGGCTGGGCTGGGATGCCGATGAGGCGCACAGCGCGGTGTATGACACCGAGCAGACCGCCAAGCTGTTCTGCAAGGTCGCCAACAGCTGGCCGCGCCCCTGAGCGGCATCAACCGATAGCGGTTCTGTCGCGCCCTTCGCTCTTGGCCCGGTACAGCGCGCGGTCGGCGCGCTGGTAGAGCAGCATCGGCGTGCGGTCGGCGGCATCCAGTTCGACCAGGCCGGCGCTGAAGGTCACCGTCAGCCCCGGGATGCCTGCCCAGTCGGGGTGGTCATGGAACAACCCGCGCAGGCGCGCGCAGACCTGGGCGGCTTCGTCCAGGCGGGTGTCATTGAGCAGCAGCGCGAATTCTTCGCCGCCGGTACGCGCCGGCATGTCCGAATCACGGCAGGCCGAGGCCAGCAGCCGTGCCACTTCCACCAGCACCACATCGCCCACCGAATGGCTGTGCCGGTCGTTCACTTCCTTGAAGTGGTCGATGTCCAGCACCACCAGGCACAGAGGGTGGTGGCTGCGCTGCGAGCGCGCGAAATCACGCGCCAGCGCTTCATCGAACGCGCGCCGGTTCGGCAGCCCGGTCAGGGCGTCTTCGCGGGCCTGCCGCTCGAAGGCCTCGGCCTGCACTGCCAGCCGGTCAGCCAGTTCGGTCTTCTCCAGATTCAGCGCCTGCAGGTTCACCGTCTGCGTCTGCAGATCCAGCGTTGCTTCCTTCACCATCCGTGCGAGCCGTACATTGCTGGCCTTGTAACGGTTGATCAGATACCGGTACAACGCGATCAGCCCGGCCAGCAACATCAGCGCGGCGACCAGCTGCACACTGCGGCGTTGCCACAGGAACGGTTCCACCGTGAATTCCCACACCGCTTCACTGTCGCTCCAGGCACCGCCCGGATGCGCAGCGGACACGTGCAGCGTGTAGTCGCCCGGCGGCAGGCCGATGAACTCCACGCTGCGCTGCTGGCCGCGCTCGATCCAGCCTTTGTCCAGGCCATCCAGGCGGGTGCGGTAGCGGATACGCTCGGAAAGCAGATAGCTCAGCCCGACGTAACTCACGCTCAAGCGGCGCCCGCCGGGAATCGAATTATGGTCGCTGCCCTGCCAATGCAGCGGCGCCCCATCGACCTGCACGCTCTCGATCACCGCCGGCGGCGCCAGGCGCTCGCGGAAGCGCTGCAGCCGCAGCGGGTCGACCGTGCTCAGGCCACCAGCGGTCACCACCCAGAACGTGCCGTCCTGACGCAGGATCGCCGATGGCCCGGAGCTGCCGTTGGCCTGTGAATTGGCCATGCCGTCGATCTCGTTGTAATGCTCGACCTCCACCCGCGCGGCGCGCCCGTCAGCGACGGCATTGAGCCTCGCCATGTCGGTGCGCAGCACGCCGCGGTTGCTGCTGATCCAGACATTGCCGACCCGGTCGGGCACCAGCTGGAACACGGTATCCACCGGCATGCCCTGCTCCAGGCCGACCCGCGCCAGCGTGCCTTGCTGGTAGCGGTACAGGCCGCGGTCGGTGCTGATCCACATCGCATCGCCGATCTGCTGGAAGCCGAACACGCTGCGCCCGCCGCCCAGGCGCTGCAGGTCGATGGCTTGCACCCGGTCGCCGCGCAGCACCCGGATGCCCTCGATGGTGCCGATCCACAGCCCGCCCTCAGCATCATGCGCCAGCGCGGTGATCAGCCCGGTCGGCATGCCGGGAATCGCCGGCTGCCCGACCCGGCCGGCCTCGATGCGGATCACGCCTTTCTGGGTCCCGGCCCAGACCACCCCGTCGCGGTCGATGCTGATCGCGCGGATGTTGCCGCCCGGCAGCCCTTCGGCGTTGCCATAGACGTGCAGGCGCTGGCCCTGTTCGTTGATCTGGAAGATGCCGTCGCCGAACGTGCCGACCCACAACCTGCCCTCACGATCCTGGGCGAGGCTCAGCACCGAAGGGCTCTTGCCAACGTTGTTGCGCAGCGGCACCGGGCTGAAGCGCCCCTGCGCGTCGCGCCGGTCCAGGCCGCTGGCGCTGCCGATCCAGAGCTGGCGCAGGCGATCCTCGAACACCGTGCGCACGTAGTCGCCGCTGAGCCCGTCGCGCTCGGTGAAGCTGCTGAACAAGGTTTCGCGCAAGCGGTACAGGCCGCCATTGGCGCCCACCCAGATGCTGCCCTCGGCGTCTTCGCGCAGGCTGACCACGCGCCCCCCGGGCAGCGACAGCCCGGTCGGCAACCGCTCCAGCCCGTGCCGCGACAAGCGCAGCAGGCCCTGGTTCTCGGTGCCCAGCCACAGGTCGCCGTGGCGGTCCTGCAGCATCGCAGTGATGTGGGTCACCCCCGGCAGGCGGTGCTGCATCAGCGGCGCGCCATCCTGCATGCGGTAGATGCGCTCACCGGCCACCACCCACATCACCCCATCGGGCGCGCGGTACGGCCATACCAGGCCGCGCCCCAGTCCCCAGCTGTCCGGCGCGCGGCGCTGCACGCCATCGGTGTCGCGCACGACCAGGCCGTCCAGCGTGCCAACCCAGACCCGGTCCTGCGCATCCACCACCAGCTTGGTGAAACTCATCGCCATCGGCACGTCGGCCGGCGGCGTCTGATAGTCGAACGTGCCGTCCGGGCCCAGGCTGCCGATGCCCTTGCCTTCATACAGCAGCCACAGCCGCCCATGGCTGTCCATCTGCATCGCCTGGATCAGCACCTGCGGGGTATCGGGGCGATGCTCCCAGACCTGCCAGCGGCCGTCCGCGCCGCGCCGGGTCACATTGCCGCGCGAATCACTGATCCACAGCCCGCCACTGCGGTCCACCAGCAGCGCGCCGACGCCGTTGTCGCGCAGGCCCGGCGTGGTGCTGCGGTCGAATACCGTGAAATCCAGCCCGTTGTAGCGGACGAGGCCTTCCCAGGTGGCGAACCACAGATGCCCTTCGGGGGTCTGGGCGATGTCGCGCAGCGAGTTGTGCGGCAGCCCGTTGCGCGAGGTCCAGACATCGATCGCATAGTCACGCAGCGGCGGCGGGCCATCCTGGGCCGAGAGCGACCACGGGACCGCGCACAGCAGCATCAGCCACAGCGCAGCCGCCTGCAGGGTCGGCATGCCCGGGAACTTCAGTTGTGCCGGCCGCCACCGGTTCCTGCCCCCCCGATCGCTCATCCGTATGGATCAGCCTTGGGCAGGCGCCGTGCGCATGGGGGGAACGGCCGTGCACCAGCGCGGGGGCTGGCAGAGTCGTACGCTCTCATGGGGGAGACGCTGGAAAGAGATGCCCATAGTAGGCAAATCCTTGCGTTTTGGGGGAGCCGGCGTCAGCCCCCGCGCGGACCGGCCGCGGCGCGTGCCGGCGATGCCCACCGCACGATCGCTTCCAGCCCGCCCTGCGGATGGTTGCGCAGGTGCAGGCTCGCCCCGTCCTTCTCGGCCAGCGCGCGGGCGATGGTCAGCCCCAGCCCCGCCCCGCCGGTCTGGCGCGAGCGCGAGGTTTCCAAGCGCACGAACGGATCGAACACGGCTTCCAGCTCGTCCTCGGCCAGGCCGGGGCCGCTGTCACGGATACGGACCTCAACATCCTGCCCGACCTGCTTCACCCGCACCCGGGCGGTCTGGCCGTACATCACCGCGTTGTCGACCAGGTTGGAGAACAGGCGATGCATCGCCAGCGGCCGCAGCATCAGCACCGCCCCACTCGGCTGCTCGAAATGGACGTCGCCGCCCGCTTCGGCCGCGTCTTCCACAATGCTCTCCAGCAGCGAATCCAGATCCAGCGCGGCCCGCTGTTCGGCGCTCTCCGCGCTGCGCGCCAGCTCCAGGCCTTCGCGGATCAGCGCCTGCATCGCACCCAGGTCGCCGATCAGGCGCTCACGCAGGGCCTCGTCGGTGACGTTCTCCAGCCGCAGGCGCAGACGGGTCACCGGGGTCTGCAGGTCGTGGGTGATCGCGGCCAGCATCTGGGTCCGCTCACCGAGGTGGCGCTGCAGCCGCTTCTGCATGGCGTTGAAGGCCTCGGCGGCGCGGCGGACCTCGAACGGGCCGGTCACCGGCATCGGCGCGCCCTGCAGGTCGTCGCCCAGCGCGGCGGCGGCATCGGCCAACCGCTGCAGCGGTGCGCTGGCCATCCTCGCCACGATGTAGGCCAGGATCGCGATCGCCACCACCAGCAGGGTCAGGAACAACGGGTCCACGGCGAGCACACCGTTGTGCGCGACGGCCGGGGAATCCAGCGCCAGCCGCAGCGGCGTGCCATCGGTCAACTGCAGGGTCACCACGCGGCACTTGGGCGGGATGAAGGCCGGGTCACGCTCACGCGGCGGATGCCGCATCTTTTCCTTGTCCCGCGGGGGCGGCGGCAGCAGTTCCGGCAGCCGCGGCAGGCACGAGCGGAACGAAGTGAAGGCGACCTGGCTGCTCGCCACCGGACCCGGCCGGTCGTCCAGGATTTCCATCAACGCCGCATCCGGCCGGCCGATGCGCGCGCCCTCGGGCAGCTGACGCACGCTCGGCCCGCCACTGGTGAGCAGACGCTGGCGCAGTTCCGGATTGCCATCGAGCAGGTTCACGAAGCCCTGCAGGCGGTCGGCGATGCGGTTGAGATTCTGCCGTTCGAATTCCTGCTGGCGCTTGGTGCTGGCCAGCATGGTCGCGCCGATCGCGGCCACGCTCATCCCCAGCAGCAGGATGACGAACAGCCGCCCCACCATCGAGGAAAAGAAGCGGCGCAGGCGGTTCATTCCAGGGTGACCGCCGCCGCAAGCACATAGCCTTCGTTGCGCACGGTCTTGATCAGGCCATCGCTGCCGCCGTCATCGGCCAGCTTGTTGCGCAGGCGGCTGACCTGCAGATCGATGGCGCGGTCCTGCGATTCGTAATTGCGACCGCTGCTCAACGACACCAGCTGTTCGCGCGACAACACTTTGTTGGCATGCCCCACGAACACCCGCAGCAGGCGGAACTCGGCGCCCGACAACACCACCACGCGCCCGTCGGGATCGACCAGGTGGCGATGCTCCAGATCAAAGATCCAGCTGGAGAAGCGCGCACGGCGGATCGCCAGCGGTTCCAGGTTGGCCGGCAGGGCTTCCGTGCGGCGCAGCACATTGCGGATGCGTGCGAGCAGTTCGCGCGGCTCGAACGGCTTGGCCAGATAATCGTCTGCGCCCATCTCCAGACCCAGCACGCGGTCGATCGGCTCGCTGCGCGCGGTCAACATGATCACCGGCGTACTTGAGCGCGCGCGCAGGTCGCGGCACAGGGTCAGGCCGTCCTCGCGTGGCAGGTTGAGGTCGAGCACGATCAGGTCCACGTGCTCGCGCTCCAGCAGCTGGCGCATGCCCTGGCCATCGGCGGCGGTGCTCACCAGGTAACCGGCGCGGCCAAGCTGCTCGGCGAGCAGCTGGCGGATATCGTTGTCGTCATCGACGATCAGCAGTCTATGCATGCTGTTGGCAGTCTCCATGCGGCGATCATCCCCTGTCGGGAGCTGAACCGCATCTCCTGGTTTGCGTACGTCTGTTTCAAAGGGTGATGCAGATACATAACGAAATGCGCTGTGCACCGCAGGGATACATCTTGGTACACGGCGAGTGTTGAGCCGGCAGTGAACGATCTTCACAATGCTGACAACGCCGATGCAACGGCCAGCCGAGTTGACGATCATCGTGAAGCCCCGTTTGCCCAGAACCCGCCGTGCTCGCCTCCTGCTGTTGCTCGTGGTCCTCGCCCTGATTGCCGCGATTGTGGCATGGATGCTGCGCAAGCCCGCTGCCCCTGCCCTGGCCACGTCACCCGTCAGCCGCGGCGATATCGAACAGACCGTGGAAGCCACCGGCGTGATCGATGCCTACAAGCTGGTCAGCGTCGGTGCACAGGCCTCCGGCCAGATCAAATCGCTGAAGGTCCAGCTCGGCGATACCGTCAAGGAAGGCGACCTGATCGCCGAGATCGACGCCACCACCCAGCAGAACCAGGTGCTCAACGCCCAGGCCTCGCTGGACCAGGTCAAGGCGCAGCGCGCGGTGCAGCAGGCCAGCCTGCGCGAAGCCGAGCTCGAGTTCGCGCGCCAGCAGCAGATGCTGGCCGCCGAGGCTACCTCGCGTGCCGAGTTCGACGCGGCCGATGCCAAGCTCAAGACCGCGCGCGCCCAGATCCAGTCCTTCGATGCACAGATCAAGGGCCGCGAAACCGAGCTCGGCACCGCCCGCGCCAACCTGGCCTACACCCGCATCACCGCGCCGATGGACGGCACCGTGGTCGCCGTGGTCGCCGAAGAAGGCCGCACCGTCAACGCCAACCAGACCGCGCCGACCATCGTGATGCTGGCCCGCCTGGACCTGGTCACGGTCAATGCCGAAGTTTCCGAAGCGGACGTGGTCAAGATCAAGGCCGGCATGCCGGTGTACTTCACCACGCTGGGTGAGCCGGACCGCAAGTTCCACGCCACCCTGCGCCAGATCAATCCGGCGCCGGCCTCGATCGCCAACGACAGCTCGAGCAGCTCCAGCTCGTCCAGTTCCAGCTCCAGCACGGCGGTGTACTACAACGCGCTGTTCGACGTGGAAAACCCCGACGGCACGCTGCGCATCGACATGACCGCGCAGGTCTCGGTGATGCTCAAGCAGGCCAAGGACGTGCTGATCATCCCGGCCGTTGCACTCGGCCCCAAGACCCGCGACGGGCAGTACATGGTGCGCGTGGCCGATGCCGATGGCATGCCGGCGCCGCGCAAGGTCAAGATCGGCATCAACAACGGCGCCAATGCCGAGGTGCTGTCCGGGCTGGCCGAGGGCGACAAGGTGATCGTCGGCGAAGGCGGCGGCCTGCAGGGCACCGGTGGCGGCAACCGCGGCGGCAGCACGGTGCGGATCGGCGGCCCCGGCATGGGCGGGCCGCGCCGATGAGCAGCGCCTCGACGGGCACGCCGCTGCTGCGGCTGCGCGACCTGCGCCGCGAGTTTCCGGCGGGCGATGAGACCATCGCAGTGCTGCGTGATGTCAACCTGGACATCGCCGCCGGCGAGATGGTGGCCATCGTCGGCCAGTCCGGTTCGGGCAAGTCCACGCTGATGAACATCCTCGGCTGCCTGGATCGGCCGACCCGTGGCAGTTACCAGGTCGCCGGCCGCGAGACCGGCCGCATGGAGCCGGACGAGCTGGCCGAACTGCGCCGCGAACATTTCGGTTTCATCTTCCAGCGCTACCACCTGCTCGGCGATCTGGATGCGCGCGGCAATGTCGCCGTGCCGGCCGTGTACGCCGGCAGCCCCGGCCCGGTGCGCACCGCACGCGCCGAACAGCTGCTGCAGCGGCTCGGCCTGGGCGACCGCATGAACCACAAGCCCGGCCAGTTGTCTGGTGGCCAGCAGCAGCGCGTGTCGATTGCTCGGGCGCTGATGAACGGTGGCGAGGTGATCCTGGCCGATGAGCCGACCGGCGCGCTGGACACCCGATCCGGCGAAGAAGTGATGGGCATCCTCGGCGAGCTGCATGCCGAAGGCCACACCATCATCATCGTGACCCACGACATGAGCGTGGCCGAACACGCCCAGCGCATCATCGAAATCCGCGACGGCGAGATCATTGCCGACCGCACCAATCCGAATGCACCGCGCTACCGCGCGCAGCGCCAGCCCACCGTGGCCGCCGGCAAGGGCCACAGCTGGCGGGCCGCGCGCGACCGCTTCACCGAAGCGTTCCGCATGGCCCTGCTGGCGATGAACGCCCACCGCCTGCGCACCTTCCTGACCATGCTCGGCATCATCATCGGCATCGCTTCGGTGGTCTCGGTGGTGGCGATGGGCAACGGCTCGCAGCAGCAGATCCTGCAGAACATCAGCGCACTGGGCACCAATACGATCGATGTGTATCCCGGGCGCGGGTTCGGCGACATGCGCTCGGCCCGCGTACAGACCCTCAAGGCCAGCGACGCCGATGCACTGGGCCGGCAGAGCTATATCGACAGTGCCACGCCGAGCGTCTCCTCCTCGGTGACCGCGCGCTACCGCAACCAGTCGGCCACCGCGCAGGTCAACGGCGTGGGCGAGCAGTTCTTCCGGGTCAAGGGCGTGACCCTGGTCGCCGGCAGCTTCTTCGATACCGATGCGGTGCGCAGCCTGGCCCAGGTGGCGATCATCGACGAAAACACCCGCACCCAGTTCTTCCCCAATGGCGAGGACCCGGTGGGCCAGGTGATCCTGCTCGGCAACGTGCCGGTGCGCGTGGTCGGCGTGGCGCAGCGGCAGAGCTTCGGTTTCGGCGGCAGCACCAGCCTGAGCGTGTGGGTGCCGTACACCACGGTGATGTCGCGGATGCTGGGCCAGAGCCATGTGTCCAGCATCACCGTGCGCGTGGACGATGCCACCCCGATGGATGCCGCGCAGGCCGCGATTTCCAAGCTGCTGATCATGCGCCACGGCACCGAGGATTTCTTCCTCAGCAACAGCGCCGAGATCCGCCAGACCATCGAACAGAC
>Ga0213821_1001302_pt1 | contig 11934 bp, 12 predicted proteins | sample MC6MC0909MG_FD_179894 | JGI IMG/M metagenome (GOLD analysis project Ga0213821, IMG submission 179894) | Enriched soil aggregate microbial communities from Iowa State University, Ames, United States - MC6-MC0909-MG | ecosystem: Environmental > Terrestrial > Soil > Unclassified | place: USA: Iowa...
AGTCATCTGTTTCATCATAAATCCCCCTTCATTAACCAATTCAGTCCATTATACCAATTTATTACCTTTCCAACAATTCAGAAAATAAACAGTGCTTTATCATTTATCAAATTGTCAAAAGCTATAATAATAATGATGATCGCATTCACTTGTAATGCTCATTAGTGGTTTCTTAAAGGTATTAAAACTATTTAGGCTGATTATTTCAGCATAAATTTGTGTTCTTTTTTAAAATCGCATAATTCTTTTGGATTGCTCTCATTTTTTTGTCGCTAAATATAAGGCATCAAACATAAATCGAAATATTAAGTAAACCCTAAATTGATTTTCAAATTTGCTAAATTTATAACAATATAACCGGTCTCATTGTTTTATTTTTGCTAGTTGCAGTTTAATTTCTTTCATTTTTATCTCATATAGATAACTAACTCTTGTACTCATAGAAAAAGCACCTCCTAACTGAAGTTTAGGTTTCTAAACCCGATTTCAATCTAAGATGCTTTTGTATCTGTCTATACAATTTGGGTCAGTCCCGAGGGTCTGGGCTTTTTATTGAATAAATTTCTAAAATTTATGATAAATCATAAGTTCTCTTAATAGTGCCTGGTAATTTCGCTCCAATGGTAAATCCATTTAAAGATACACCTAAAGTGTAGAATCCGTCTGTTTCTATTGTCGCAGAAGATGCACTTGGCGTGTTACTTATTTTTGATTTTCCTTTTCCTGATTGAGTCCATGTCCAAGCACTTACTCCATAAATCTCAGATACAATATTAGTTATACTATCTGCTTTAAATCGTTTTACTTTACCAGCATAATAATACTTATAATCAAAAGTTATGCGTTTAAACTGTAGCAAAGATGTAGCACCCCACCCTGTGAAAGGCGAATACCAATCCATTTTAGCAGAATCGTCATAATATTTAGTGGCAGCCGCAGCAGCTAAAGAATTAACAAATTGATCTTGAGAAATTGTTGAAAAATTAGAAGGATTAACAACTTCTTCGCTCTCTACTAGCTGCAATTCTTTAATAAAAACTTCTAGGTCTTCTACAGAATCGAACTTAATAATATGCTCTTCAGGAATTTTATTTATATCCACTTCTTCAATATTATACTTTTGTTGAATTTCTCTTAGCTCTTGTTCAGCTGTAGACACTTCTTCTTCCTGTGTTATTAGCTCCTGCGCATTAGCGCTCTGTGTGGAAGCAAAACTTAATACTGAAAATGAAGCTACTGCTACTAATAGTGATTTTTTCATATGTCAAAAAATTCTCCTTTTTACTTATATTTACTCAAATTACATATACAACAATAAATCATATTGGATAATATTTCAATATTAATCTCCAAAATATTACCATTTTTTTTTTTTTTATGATATAATTATATTGGGTTATTAAAATATAAAAGGAGATGACTTAATGCAAGTTATAAACAAAAAGGGGTTATTATGGATTAGCATTATAGTGACTTTATTGTCCATTTTCTTTGTATCTTATGGTTCTAACAAATTTGGTGCCCCTTTTCATTTTATAAGTTACATCGGTGATATTGAGTTATCATCCGCATTTGCTTTATTTACCAAAAACGGTATTACTCAAATTCAATTTAATATACTTTATTTCTTTATAAATGTTACAATTATTTACTTTATTCTTTTGTATGGTAGAAAAATAATAAGTTCATTAAAATTAAGCAAACAATCCTAATTTTTCTCTTCAGACGCTCCGATATCGCTGGGCTAACACATGATTCTTTAAATTATGAGTTAAATAAAATTTATATTAATACAATTGCACTTAAATGATAAATCTAAAATTTAGCCACTAAAAAATAAAAACTTGAGAAACTATCATTTTGCTTGAATTGTTTATGTATGAAATGAAAGAATACGAGATACACAATAGATTACCAAAATTAGCCTAACAAAAGAAAAATAAATAGTGTCCTGCATATAATGAAGATGGAAATGTTGATTATAGACAAACAATTTCGTCTAATAAATTTGCATGAACCTTTGCATCTTATCCCATTGTAAAGGGAGTAAATTTCAAAACAATTCAAGAGCAATTAGGGCAATCACATGTTACTATATCTATAGACACTTATAATTTATAACAAATTAATGTAAATTGGTCGCCTGTTTAATTCAACCTATTATAAAACCTCATGTAAACCCATATAAATCACGTTTCCTTTAAAGGAGGGATCTAAATGATCGCATTCACTTGTAATGCTCATTAATGGCTATATAGTGTTTTATGAAGTTTTTAAGGGTTGATTATTCTTTGCGAGAAGGCGTTTAATATATTTTTTTACTTGTTATAGATTGTTTAAACTTATTCCAAATTGTTAAGTTGGTCACTTTTTTGGTCGCTAATTTTTATAGAGGCTGGATCAAAAGGATTTAGCCAATGAAAGACCCGAACTATATTACAAAACTCTAATTAGTGTTTTGTAATAGTTCGGGTTTTGTTAGTTATTATTCAATTCTTTTCATCCTTTGATGTAATAAGCCATCCGTACTGTTATTTTCACCATAGTTAAAATCTCTCATGTAGTAATTCAAATATTTCCCATAATTACTTTGCTTATTTATTAATAATTCATCGACATAATAAACACCTAAAGGAATATTATCTAAGATTAAACTCGCAGTTCCAGCATATATTCCACAGGCAACTTGAAAGTAAGTTGCGCTAGTTTTATATTTCGGGTATATATCGCTACTTTTCATTGAGTTATACATATAAATTTCCTTATCATTGTATACTAATAGAACACCGACAAGATCCTCTCCATCAACCTCTCCATCAGATGGATCAATAAGTTTTTGTTTCCAATTCCAAAGATCATCTACATTACCTAGATTTTTTCTAATTAATTCTGTTGTATATTCATTGACTCGATAGATAAATCCTATTTCAAAATCATATAGTTCACCTAAAGTTAGTACTTCTTCATGAGGCATGAGACATCCATAAAATTCTTTTTCCCCTAATTTCACCTTAAATTCAGTAGCATAGACATCATCGTATAAGTACAATGGTAAATGATGCTGGACAAACATTGGATAGCTTAAAATTGCTTCATCCAAAAAACATTCTACAGACCAGGTAGAATAAATAGTTTTAGGTAGTATAAGGTTCTTGTCTTTATAAAAAGAACTGTCATGCTCAATAATGTAACAAGCTAGTGGTATATCACCAGAATTTTCTTCCAATAATTTAATTGCCATCCATTGAACGACCCCAGGGTTCATACCAGAGCCAATAATCGCCCTTGTATTATTAAGTGTTTCTTTCTTATCTTCAAATCGATAATAGCGTTCAGTCAACGGGAAACCATATAAACTCTCATCCAGATCAACCGCAGTGTTTTCTAAAGCGGAGTTGATATAATGAACACCAAGTTTATTACAGCATTCTAACATTTCAATTGTATCAGCCCATGATACATCAATAACTAATTTAGTATTTGTTGATTGTAAATGTTCAGTAAATCTAGCTGTATCACTTAGATCAAATTGTAAGAGGGTTATTTTATCTATTAAGTTTGGTAACAATGAATTATAATAATCTATTTTATTTTGATCGATATCTATTAAAAAAAGCTTTGATTTTGTAATAACATGATGGATAGGATCATTTTTATCTTTAACGCTATGATTTAGAATTGATAAGATTGACTTTGCAACACCACCCTTACTTCCAAGGATAGTGATAGAATAATGGTTAAGTTGTTGTTCCACCGCAAAACATCCTTTTCTTGTAATTAACATAGCTTATGAATTTTCGTATGAGTATGCTTGTATGAAACAACTAATCTAAATAAATAATTAACATATGTACTTATGAAGTGTTAAATAACTTGCTTAATGCATGAACTATCTCAATTATATGTAATAAACGTTTAAAATTTATTTAGCTTAAACCAACTTTCCATTATAGAGCTGGAGGTTTATCACCGTGTTATTTTTTCTTTGAACGATAGTTACTTCTGAATCGCCCTAATATGTATTTGTACTAAGCTATCGCAATATTACAAGTATAAAAAACCTAATTTACCCTCACTAATTTTAAATGTATCGGATGTACAGAATGAGTGATTATCCTGAAAAACAAAAGACCACACAGAATAACAAAATTTTTGTGTAGTCCTTAATTCCAGGTAATTTTTTCTCTCATACTCTTTATATATTTATATAATTTTAAACTACAAATTTTTCTTTTTAGTAAATGACTTTAATCGAATTAAAAATATAAAAAATATTGTATTTTTTCTAATTCTGAATCAAGGAGTATGAATAGTTTTTATATGTTGGAGATTATAATAGATGCTATCCTTAGCTGTTCGAAATTCGATGATTGATCCTTTTACTTCAGTTATTACTCCTGTAAAATTATTTTTTTCATTTATGTTTAATACTGCAAGTTTATTTCTTAAATTTTCAATTTGTGCCTCAAAAGTTTTTGGGAAACTTTCATTACATGCATTGATTAATAATTCTTCGTCAGATAATTGATATGGTTTCTGATTAAGACTATAAGGTACTATTGTTTTTATATGTTTGATGGGGATATACATTTTTTTATAAATGGGAGATTGGAATACAATATAATCATCTAGAATACTGGAGATATAACCATGTAATGGCTGATTATTTAACACTTGAATTTCTAAAAATGTCCCTAAAGATTTTGTAAGAACTTTTGCAAAAGTCATTTTTTCATTTTTATCGTTAAATATTTTATCCTGTTTTATAGAAGATGGTATTTTGAGACCATCTTCGTTAATGTAATCTATTTTTATCTCATGAATATGATTAACAGGAATATAAAAAAATTCTTTACCGTTAAATAAAACAACCAACTCACTACTGTTATCAATAATTATTCCTTTGAGTATTTTTTTCCCTGTTAATTCTAATTTAACAATTTCTTTATCAAAATCTTGAATCAAATTCTTCAATGTCTCCCCTCCTCTATTCAAATATTAAAGTGACCCATAAATATAGACTAATTAAGCTTACAATTAACCCAATAGGAATAACAAGTATTGTAACTTTCAGATAATTCCCCCAAGTAATTATGATTCCATGTCTTTTTAAAATAAACATCCAAATGAGAGTTGCTAAAGTGCCAATAGGTGTTAATAGGGCGCCAATATCACTTCCAATTACATTTGCTAAATAAGCAACTTGTAAGAATAAAGGATCGAGTCCCATTTCCATAATGGACAATGTACCGATCATCACTGTGGGAAGATTGTTAAAAACATTTGACAAAAATGTAGATAATAGACCCATAATCATGGCTGCGTTCAAAATATCATGTTCTACTGAGGTCTTAAAAGTTTTTATGATAATATCATTCAATCCTACATTTTTAAGACCATATACAAGCACATACATATTGAATGCGAATAAAAAAATATACCAGGGCGAATTTTTTATGATATCTGAAAGTCCCGTTTTCATTCTTAGCCATCTAACTGCGATTAAAATTGCTGCTCCAAGCAAACCAATAAATTCTATTGGAATACCAATTGGAGATAGTGCAAAGAAGCTTGCCCTCGTTGCAACAACAATAATTAAGCATACCTTAAACATTTTCCAATCTATCTCCACATAATCTGTGCGAATATCCAGCGGGTGTGAATACAAAATCTGTTCATTTGTATTCACATTGATTGGGATAGATTTAGTTCTTTTTGGGATTGATCTTTTAAAATAAAAATATAACAAAAACGTAATAGTAAAGATTCCAATCATTGATGGAACAAATACCATTTCTACGTAACTATTCAAACTCAGCCCAACAATTTCTAATGCAATCAGATTAGAAATATTACTTACTGCAATAGGTGCGCTGGCGGCCGTAGCTATAAGTGCTCCTGAAATTAAATACGCAAAAGCTTGATGGGGTTTAAAGCGAAGGAGCTTGACTATGTGTATAATTATTGGCGTTGTAATTAATATACTTCCATCATTATTAAAAAGCATTGTCATTAAAAAACATAGTAAAATAATATATATATAGAGTCTGACACCTGATTCCTTTGATTTAATGACGATATTATACGCAATCCAACGAAAGAAACCTATACTTTCAAGTACGATTGACATCATAATTGTAGAAAGTATTGTCAGTGATGGACCACTGACAATACCCAATATCCCTAGGACATCATTCCATGATACAATACCCGTTATCAACACAATTACTGCACCGATAGTTGTTGGAATAGTTTCGTTTATTCCAAATGGCCTCCACAGCATGAATATAATAGTAAAAATAAATACAACCAACATTATTGTAATTGAACTATCCCACATTCACATCAGCCGCCTTATGTTTAGTAATAGTTGATGTGGTAGAATTGATTGTAATTTCTGTGGTACGATCTTCAGGTGACACAATAAATAATTTATAAAATAATCCACCAACGATAGAGAAGTAAAGGAGCATAACCACAATCCTTCCTCCTTTCTTTAGCTAGACTCTGTACAAAAAATATTATCTTTTTCGATTTCTTGCATTTCTTCCCTTATTGTTGGCTGTATTATTGTTGTTCACTGTATTATTGTTGTTCATTGTATCATTGTTGGCATTATCTTTATTACCTTCACTTTTCTCTTCCTCAGCTTTTTTACTAGTTCCTAAACTAATATTACGAACGTGATACATGGCAAGTCGGACAATTTCATCTTTTGCAAAAACGGTAATATAATCATCTGTGACCTCTTCCATTATTCCCTCTAGCATTTCTGGTCCACCACGATTTACTTTAACCCAATGGTGAAGAAAATTACTAACAACTGTTTTGAAATTAGTTGGGAGTAAGTAGGAATCATCTTCTGGATCTTCAACATTAAATTCCATCCCATCTCTTGAATTAACCGTAATACTTTTTATGTGCTGCGTTTTATAATAAACCATACCGTCTTTTTCTGTTAGTAAAACAAAATGATCGTCTCCAGCATGCAGTAATTTTCCAATTCGTGATTCTGGGCCTCCCCGATCCACCCTCACAACTTTATCAACTAAGGAAATAAGCAGATTTCTATTCATTCTTTCAGCCTCCTATTTTTATTGTCTTGCTATCTATATGTGTACTTGCATAATTAACCTATTGAAAATGCCTATTTAGGTAAAAATATACTTTTTACTTTCTTACACCTCTTCTTACATAGGTAAAGTCACAATTACCGTTATAAATGAATTATTTATAATTGAGGCAGACGACAAATAAATTCGTCTGTTTTTAATTACTTTTCACAGGTACTTCCTAAATATTATAATGTAAACTGTAATCTCGCTTTGTAAAAATTAATCAAACAAGGGGAATAATGTAATGGAGTTTCTGGGTAAAAGTATTCGTTTTGTTGCAATACCTATAATGGTTATAGTTGCATTTTGTTTGTGGATTGGTTTCTTTTGGGAGCCAGCATGGTACGTTCCAGGAGTTTTCTTCGTTTTTATGATTCTGGCATTTTTTATTCTTAACGTTTATTCTTGTATATTATCTTTCAATAATTATAAGAGAAATAAGATTACGAACTCACAGCATACTCGAAAAAAGTATTTAAGAACAGTTATTTCTATTACTGTATTAATATTTATAATTGTCAGCTCAGTTATTTTAAGCAACAAATATAAAAACACATATGATAAGTTAACTAGAATTGTTCCTGTCGAGACTATTCCTAGTAATTACATATTAACTTTAGAAAACATCGATATTGAAAATAATTCAGTAGGACAAGATTTTGATTTAGAAGCTGTTATCGATTATAAAGAAACCACTTTATTCAACGGTTCTCAAATTATTCTGGATGGTGCTTACACTACATCTTTCATTCGTTTTCAATTACAGGCAATCGAAAAAGATTCAATTCCCGAAGTCGGCTTGGTTGATGAGGAATTCACTATACAAAAAATGATGTTGGATGGACAATTTTATTTACAGGTATTTGTAGAGGAAAACAGAGGTCGTTATACTGGCAATGTAGCTACTGTAAAATTCTATTTTGATATAAAACGAGAGGTTGAATCAAGCGAAGTTTGGTCACATATTTTTAATTGACACAAAAAATAAACAGAAATGGACTTATTATATACCAACAATTTCGGTTATCCTGTACTTCCCAACTCGTTATCCAGAGCTTGGTCAAAGTTTGTGATAAATTTGCATGACTTTCGCATCTTATGCCAATGTAAAGGGAGTAAATTTCAAAACAATTCAAGAGCAATTAGGGCAATCACATGTTACTATATCTATAGACACTTATAATTTATAACAAATTAATGTAAATTGGTTGCCTATTTAATTCAACCTATTATAAAACCTCATGTAAACCCATATAAATCAACGTTTCCTTTAAAGGAGGGATCTAAATGATCGCATTCACTTGTAATGCATGCTCTAGAACGACTTCTTTAGGTCAAAGAGGTCAAGATTAAGTTATAAACTAACAGAAATTGAATGATCTCTTTAGGCCAAAAAGTAATCAAATAGCCTAATAAACAGGAGAGATTTCAAATGGAACAACAAACAATTCAGCCGTTTTTAACGGTTGCCAACTATCATTTACTAGAACAGCAATTAAATAAAATTTTACATGCACTGACAACAACAAAGGATAAAAACGTTATCCTAGCAGTACGTGGCCTTGTTGATACGGAGGTAACAACAAAATTAGCATTATCAGCAGCAGAAACAATGCTGATTGACCAGCTTTTTACTGTCACAGATCGTGCACAAGGTGATGCATTTTTAGAGCAATTAAAACCATATGTCATCCCGTTCAAGCCGGTGACCGCTAGTACGCTTAAAGCCTTATTTAAAAAGGAAAAGAAGCTCAAGCTACCAAATCTAGAAGCACTCGATTTTCAGCAAATTTGTTATCTTGCTTGGGATGATGCTGGCACACATCGAAAATATGTTGTCCTTGAGCAAAATGGGCAGCTAAAAGGGATCAAAGGGATATTTGCCAATAACACGGTTCGCGGCATTTGCGCAATCTGTAATCGCCATTCAGATGTAGGCTTATTTACTACGTCCATTAAAGGACAGGTGGTTGGCACGTTTACCAACCACAGTAATTACATTTGTGCAGATAGTCAAACATGCAATGAACATGTTACGGATATGAACAGAACACTGGAGTTTTTCGAGCGTATTACACAAAAATAAATGAACGAAGGCAGAAATGTTGTGCAAACAACATTTCTGCCTTTAAACTTTAAAAGAACAACTCTTAGGGTATAGAGAAATGTTATCGGTTGGGATTACGATCAATAAATTCCTCTATTTCATCGGCTAATCCGTACACAAGATGGAAATAGTGTTTCTCCGTCATGACACCCTTTTTTCGCCATTTTTGCATTTCTTCATAATGAAATTGATAAAAATAGCCTTCTACATCTCTTCTAGCAATTCCTTTTTTCTCCGCCATCTCTGCAATCGAAAGACCTTTCCCCCACTCTTGGTCGTATTCCTGCACTGTCATGCCCAAAAATTTACTTATAGCTTCATAATCATATTTCACATGGTATACAAGAATACCTTCATTATGTTCTTCTGCATATACGGTTGTAGAAAATGAGAAAACTACGATGAATAAAAGTACATACACTTTATTGGCATTTTTCATTTTGGAACCCCCATACTTTTTGAGGTTAATGTGTGTGGGTCTCGTCATTACTATGTATGAAGGAACGTGGAAGTGATGAAGAATGTCAGCGAAGAAGAGAAGATTTTTTTATTCTTCCTTCGGGAATGATTTAGTCCAAAATACCAGGGCTTGTCATTAGTCATGTAATACAAAATAGAGCATGATACTATTCACGCAAATTGTCAATTCTACGTTCTTATCCATCGGTACCGCTTGTCTAAAATCAATTAAGTCCTTTTCCTCTACATGAATCATTTTCGCGACACTAGCCGTTGAAAACATGTAATCCTTGATGAGGTCATTCAAAAGCAATGCGGCTCTTTCCCTTGCATCAAGGCCTTCAAAGCCAGCACATAACATAGCTATTTTTCGTTCAATCTTATCTAGCTGCTCCGTCGTGATGCTGCCCTTGTTATTCAATAAACTATCCAGCTCATTCATTGGTAAATCAAATATTTTCGCAAGTTGCTGATGATTGAAACTAAATTTTTCAGCCACTTCTTGAATTTGCTGTTTCAGGTAATCGAATCGGGAAATATCCGTGACATAAGATACTTCTGCCCTATCCTTCAATTCTTTCACAGTACTAACCCTCTTTTCATTCTTTTTTATGTATCAAATGAAACTATATTAAAAATGAGGACGCCAAAAAAGTGGCAGTATTAATAAAAAAACGGAAATCGTAATAAAAATGGTAGTGGTTGTAGGGGATAATTTTTGGCGATATGGACCATTATAAAATCCCGAAAACTGCAGTTTATTACGATAGAGGACAAACAATAAACTATATATGGCGATTCCCCCCAGCCACCCAGCGTAAGAACCATCAACATTTATTCCAAAAGAGGTATACATAAGCCTGGCGCCTCCCCACATCACGCATCCAATAATGGAAAAAAGGATAATAATTCTTATTAATTCTAAAAATATTTTAAATGTAATCATCCATAGTTCTCTTATTTCCTTCACAAGCTCTCTCCACCTCCACGATCTGTAAAATTATTATAACACTTCCTGAATTAGTAATTAACTTAACCCGAGAATGTATAGTCGTCTCTGGTGAGCTTACTTGTTGTTTCTTAATACGGGTTTCACCATGAATCAAGCAGAAGCAGGAATTATAGATCAAATTTTAATTGGTGGAAAATGTATACTTTTATTATTTCCGCTTTATGAAAAATGACACGATTCCACCAAGTATCGAATATTCACTGACAAAAGAATGAAAAAACTTAATGCCCTCACTAGTATTAATAGCCAGCAAATACAAAAGAAAAAACCAACTTTATGCTAAAAAGCTGGTCTAGTTATTCAATCATTCATTTATGACTTGCTGTTTTTCATCTTCATAAAGAGCCAGAAAAGGTTGGCTATTTCTTCAGCTTCATATTTATAAATCGTTTCAGCAAAAGAAGCACGAAATGGCTGTAGCATGATCTCTAAAACACTCATGCGGGGTGTTTCTCTCTTCATTTCATCCAAAAGTAAGCTAGAGAGTTCGAGTGATTTTTGTGGAAATTCGATTGTCGAGATTTTTTTACAAAATTTCTCTAATTTCTCTTGTATTTCTTTACTAGTAATGGACTTATAGGCTAGATCCTTTTCTAATAAAAACATTTCCTGTGGCTCTAATAGAATTTCTCCACTCTTAATCATTTCTGGCAGAAAACTTTCTACATATTTCAATGACCGAGTAACCACTTTTTTTAGATCTATCGTCATATTAGTAGCCAAATTCCAATAAAAAGATAAATATTGGAATGTGCCAAAAAAGACGACCGCACACTCATAATAATAGTGCTTTCCTTCTTCTCCATAAATATCATAGAATCTGTTTTTTAACCAGGTGATTTCATGAAAGCGATGTTCCGCAAGAATTTCTTGCAGCTCTTCATCATGCAAAAAGGAGATTTCTCGAAATAAAGGCATTAAATTATATTTTTCTTTAATTTTTAATGTGGCGATTAATTGTTCAATTAAAACGTCTACATCATCTTTTTTCTTACCAACTAAAATTTCCTCTTTTAAAACATTTCGTTCTTGGCGATTTTGCTCTAATACGGCTTTCAGGCATTCGTTTTTAGATGAAAAATAATTATAAAATGTACCTTTCGAAATATTTGCCTTATCTAAAATATCCTGAACCGATGTATGCTGATACCCTTTTTCAGTAAATAATTGTAATGTTGATTCGATAACGATTTGTTTACGATCTTTCATACATTTCTCCAATCTCAATAACGAACTTACTA
>Ga0213821_1001303_pt1 | contig 11929 bp, 8 predicted proteins | sample MC6MC0909MG_FD_179894 | JGI IMG/M metagenome (GOLD analysis project Ga0213821, IMG submission 179894) | Enriched soil aggregate microbial communities from Iowa State University, Ames, United States - MC6-MC0909-MG | ecosystem: Environmental > Terrestrial > Soil > Unclassified | place: USA: Iowa...
CTTTGGTTAATTCTGTCATTGAACCACACCTTTTCTATTGATTCTTGCTTTTATGATTATTTTTCTTTACAGAAAAGAATTTTATTATCCCGTTTATATTAGTATATCATATTTTCATTGAAAAATGAACTCGAGTTCATATTCATATAAAAAAGTAAAAAGGATTGCAAGCACAGTTGCAACCCTTTTTGTTTTTGAAATGTCCAGCTCCATCGCCCACCGGCGAGACAACTTTGCGCTTCTCCGTACGATAAGTCAACACGGAAAAGCTTTCGCTTTTCTTTTAAGCCATGATTTTACAAATATTATTGGTAAACTCGACTGGATCCTCGATTGGCAAGCCTTCAATTAATAGGGCTTGGTTATATAACAGGGAAGTATAAAGCGTTAATTTTTCTTTATCTTTTTCAAATGCAGCTTTTAAGGATTCAAATATCTCGTGATGGACATTAATTTCTAAAACCTTGTCGGCTTTAACGTTTTGATTGTTTGGCATCGCATTTAGAATTTTTTCCATTTCGATCGATACTGCCCCATCGGTCGTTAAACATACAGGATGTGTTTTTAATCTTTTAGATACTCTTACATCCTTTACTTTGTCAGTTAAAATATTTTTCATATAGTCAAAGAGCTCTTTATTCTCCTTCTCTTCAGAAGCAGTTTGTTGATTTTCATCTGCTTCAAAACCTAAATCACCGCTTGCCACAGATTTGAATTCTTTTTCCCTGTAGCTCATTACCATTCTAATGGCGAATTCGTCTATTTCATCGGTGAAATATAAGATTTCATATCCTTTATCAGCTACTAGCTCAGTTTGTGGCAGCTTGTCAATTCTTTCGTATGTTTCACCAGTAGCATAATAAATATATTTTTGATCCTCCGGCATTCTTGATACATATTCGTCTAGAGTGATCATTTTCTTCTCTTTAGAGGAGTAGAACATCAATAAATCTTGTAATTCTTCTTTATGCATTCCATAGTCACTGTAGACACCATATTTGAGTTGTCTGCCAAAGGAATTATAAAACTCTTCATACTTTTCTCGTTCATTTTTTAATATGTTTAGTAATTCACTCTTAATTTTTTTGTTGATGTTTTTTGCGATAAGTTTTAATTGGCGGTCATGCTGCAGCATCTCTCTTGAGATATTTAAAGATAAATCCTCTGAATCCACCATACCCTTAACAAAACTGAAATAGTCAGGAAGTAAGTCGGAGCATTTATTCATGATTAACACACCATTAGAATATAGCTCTAACCCTTTTTCATATTCCTGAGAGTAGTAGTCGAAAGGTATTTTTTCAGGAATATATAAAATCGAATTATATCTTACAGCACCATCCACACTGATATGGATATGTTTGATCGGCTTATCAAAACCGTAATGTTTTTCCGCATAAAAATGATCGTAGTCCTCTGTTGTAAGATCCTTTTTATTTTTCCTCCAAATTGGTACCATACTATTAATCGTTTGTTCTTCTTGAACATCCTCGTATTCGTCTTCACTGCCTTCTTTAAGCCTTCTATCGGTGACATCCATTTTGATAGGGTAGCGAATGAAATCAGAATACTTTTTGATGATGGACTTTAAGCGAAATTCTTCAAGATACTCATCATAGCTCTCATCTTCTACATTCTCTTTGATTTTCAAAATAATCTCGGTACCGACTGAATCCTTTTCAAATGGGACAATTGTATAGCCATCCGCCCCCTTAGATTCCCACTTATATGCTTCTTCACTGCCTAAAGCTCTACTAATGACAGTGACCTCATCAGCGACCATAAAGGCAGAATAAAATCCAACACCAAATTGGCCTATGATATCGTGACCATCCTTTAATTCATTTTCACTTTTAAAGGCTAATGAGCCGCTTTTGGCAATGGTTCCAAGGTTATTTTCTAGATCTTCCTTGGTCATTCCAATACCCGTATCAGTGATTTTCAAGATTCTATTTTCTTTATCAGCCGTTACTTTTATAAAGTAACTGTCCTTATCAAAGGTTAAAGAATCATCAGTTAATGCTGTGTAATAGATTTTATCAATGGCGTCGCTAGCATTTGACAATAACTCTCTTAAAAATATCTCCCGATGAGTATAAATGGAGTTGATCATCATGTCTAATAATCGTTTTGATTCGGCTTTAAACTGTTTCGTTTCCATTAAGACCTCTCCTTTAGCTTTAACTTTATAAATAAATTTTAGCACTCTATGCATTTGAGTGCTAACAAATATTTTAATAACATATAAAATTTTTTTCGTCAAGAAAATAGAAAAAGCACCCGTAAAGATGCTCAATATTTTTCTTACATTTTATCCTCGTTCGCTATTGTTATGTAAATAGAATATCTTTAACTAATTGTTCCTAAAATAAAGTAGAGTAAGAAGAAAAAGGCGATGATATACATCGTAACCGATATTTCTTGCCTTCGACCTGTGACCAGTTTTAGAATGGGGTAAGCAATGAAGCCAAACGCAATCCCATTGGCAATACTAAAGGACAAAGGCATGATTGCCATCATTAAATAGGCTGGAAACGCTTCGGTAAAGTCGCTAAATGGTATTTCCTTTAGGCTTTGAACCATTAGACAACCGACAATGATCAATACAGGTGCTATCGCAGCATCTGGAATCACTTTAAAAAGCGGAATAAGAAACAGTGCCGGAATAAACAATAATCCGGCTGTAAACGAGGTTAAGCCCGTTCTCCCGCCTGCCGCAATCCCCGTTGCCGACTCCGCCGCAGTCGTTGTAGGGCTGCAACCAAAGAATCCTGCCCCAATAATTGAAAATGCGTTTGCTTGAAATGACTTTCTAAACTTTGATTTATCTGGAAGCATGCCGAGCTGTGCCCCCATATTTTGAAATATTATCACCATTGATAATGAAAATACAGCAGTCCAAAAATTAATTGTACCAATTTGACTAAAATCAAAAGCAAAAAATATTTGATCATACCCGCTAAAAGAGAAACTAAAATCACGTAATGTTGAAAAATCTACAATTCCAAGGATAGAACCGATTAAGGTACCAATAATGATCCCTATCAGAAAGTTCCCCTTTACATTGCGTAAGAAAAGTGGGACTAAGACAAGTAAAGTCAAAATCGTAGTTAAGGCATTCGGATCCCCAAGATCACCTAATTTGACAAATGTCCCCTCACTTGCAACTATCAATCTACCATTTTTCAACCCTAAAAAGGCTATAAACAAGCCGATCCCAGCCGTCATGGCATTGATCATCGAGTTTGGGATGGATTGTGATAAATAGACCGCTCCTTTCGTTACAGTTGTCAATGTAAATACAATACCTGCGATTAAGACAACTGCAAGTGCTTGCTGCCAAGTTAGCCCAAAAGAAAATACAAGGGTAAAAACAAAAAAAGCGTTATCTCCCATACCTGGGACGATGAGTAATGGTGAATTAGCCCAAAGAGCCATCAGCATACAGCCAAGAAAGCAACAAATCAAAGTGGCAATTGTTACTGCCTCATACGGCATCCCAACTTGACTTAAAATCGCACCATTCACCGCGATAATATAGGCAACCGTCATAAATGAGGTTAGTCCAGCAATTCCCTCTGTCCGAATACTCGTATTCGCTTCATGAAGTTTAAAGATCCTCTGTAATCGTTTACTCAATCCAATTTCCCCTTTTATTATGCGAGTTCAATCGACCCAAAACATGGTATACTTATTTTTATATTAACCATTTGATTCGATATGTGATTTAAGAAAGGATGCATGATTATGATAACCAAAATCTCGGAAATTGCGATCTTCGCCGATATTCCTGAGATTGATTCACCAAATATTATTTCCAAACTAAAGGAGCGTCAGTTTAAAAAGAATCATGTCCTTATGTTTGAAAATGATTTAAGTGAAGATGTATATATCATTCGTTCTGGTATGGTAAAGGTATACCGTATTCACGAAGGAAAAGAAATCGTCCTAAGTATCTCAATGCCAGGAGATATTTTAGGAGAAGTTGAAGCATTATCCAACGACAGCCATCGAATTTCTTCTATCGAAGCACTTGAAAATGTTTCAGTGTGGCAAATGACAAAACAAGATTTTCTTCAAATCGTAGATCAGTATCCATCTGTTCTTCGAAAAGCCTATATGATCCTAGTCGAACGGACCAGGATGCTCAATCGCTTGATTCGTTATTTAACCTTTTATGATGTCCGAACTAAAGCTGCAAATTTGCTAGTGGATCTCTATTATAATTTTGGAGAACCAGATGGTGATAATTTTAAAATTGATTTAAAAATTAATCAGTCCTTACTTGCAAGTATGCTTGGCGTAACCAGAGAATCTATCTCCAAAACACTAGGCGATTTCCAAAATGAAGGGCTCATCGATATACGTGAAAAGTATTTTTACCTATTAGATAAAAGCCAATTGGAAGCAATTTGTAGTGAAACCGAAGAGGTTCCAGCGCTTCGAAAGTGGTATAACGTTTAATCTTACCTTGACTAATGATAACAAATGAAAGCGTTCCATTTCAGTTAGCTTTGTTACGATTATTTTGTTAACTAGTTCACAAAAATGGCGTTATCCTTTTAACAGAAAACGAAATAGGGATTGTGGGATTTGATCGATGCAGCTCTGAAAACTATCATTAAATGACTTAAACATAAATAGCGAACAATGCGCGTCACTGTTCGCTATTTTGCTCTATTTATGGGATGATCTTGGTAGATCTTGCTCTTTCTGCGGTTTTTTGAATCCACTTACTTAAAGGTTTTTTCAAGACAAGTGCTAAAACAAAGCTGGCGGCAGCAAAGACTAGCAATGAAAACACATCCTTCATTACCACTTCAACAACCATCCCTCCTACCGCCTCACGAAGCATACTTACAGCATAACTAAATGGCATGAAAGGGTAGATCATTTGAAAAAAGGAAGAAGTCGTACTAACAGGAAAGGTTGCGCCAGAACTAGAGATTTGAAGCACTAAGAATATAATCGCTAAACCCTTTCCGATATTGCCGAATACCGCGCATAAGGTAAAGGTGATGATGACAAACACCATGCTGATTAAAATACTCAATAATACAAACCATAGTTTATCCACAGCATATGTATGAATTAAATACAAATCGCCCAAGGATGCAATGGCTGCTTGAAAAATTCCGATAGTAATAAACGTTAGAAGTCTTCCAAAATAAACCTGATACCCCTTGTACTCGTTGTCGGCGTTTTCAACATCGACGCGAAGAGAGGCAATTAAGAAGGTAGCTCCTACCCATAGTGCCAGCATTGTATAAAAAGGTGTCATCGCTGAGCCGTAATTGGGAATCGGGAAAATCCTTTTCGTTTCCAAAAGAACAGGGCTTGCTAAAAAAATACTCTCTTTTTTCGGATCATGCTTCAAAAATTGGATTAAATCATTCACATTCACACTGCTTTCGAATCTACGGATTTTAACAGCGGCACTCCTTATTTTCGCTTCAAATCCTGGTAAATCGTTTCGAGCCAAATCGGCTGCTTTATGAACTGTCTTTTCAAGTTCTGGCAGCTTTGTTTGAACAAGATTTGCCGCTTTTCGAATATCTTCCTCAAGAGTAGGTAAATCGTTACGAACAAAATCAGCCGCCATTTTTATTTTTTGCTCAACAGCAGGCATTTCATTTTTGAAGAAGTCTGCCGCTGTGTTTATTATTTTTTCCACTTCATCTATTTTTTGTTGAAGTGCAAGACGAGTTTGACTTATTTGATTATGAATATTTGTTAGTTCCTCAATAAGACGGGTTAGCTGCTCCTGATTTTCCGCGATATCGGTCTGGTCGGTTTGAGCATCCTTTGCAGAATTAATCGCCTGCTTTATTTTCGATTCAATTTCCATCATATTTGCGATTACTTCAGTTATGATATCATTGACATGCTGTAAATCTGTAAGCTTTTCCTGTATCGCCACCACCTGGTCTCCTGCATCTTTAATCTGAGGCAAATTTTCCTCTACCTTCAAGATGCTTCTTCCCGCCTGCTGAATTTCCGGAATTCTTTGTTCTAGCTCGATAATTTTTTGTCCCTTTTCCCGTATTTCCGGCAGTTTCCCCTCTAATTCAATCGCTTTTTTCCCCATTTCCTCAATTTGTGGAAGAGCCTTTTCCAGTTCAAAGACTTGCTTTTCAACATCATGGATAGACGGCAGCGCTTCCTCTAATTCAATTCCAGCTTTAAAGAATCCTGAAAAAATCGCATCTCCCACCGTTTTTACAAAAGTCTGACTTATTTGAGCGGTAACGCTGGATGCACCTGAGCTTGTAATTTTTGGTGCAACTGCATTGATTTTTTCATTTACTCCAAAAATTATTTTTGGTTTTTGCGGGTTTATTTCTAAAATGCTTGTAAGTTTCTTCGAAAAATCTTTTGGAATAATGAGATACGCATAATATTTGCCTTTCTCGACTCCACTTTCAGCTTCACTTCGAGTCACAAACACCCAGCCAAGGTTATGGTTTTTTTTTAGATTTTTTACTGTATCACTGCCGACATTGATTTTTTTTCCTTGTATATCTGCCCCTTCATCCTCATTTGCGACGGCCACTTTGATTCCTGATGTATTGCTATATGGATCCCACATCGCCTTTATATTCACCCATGCATAGGCAGATGGTAATACCATTAGTGCCCCTATTAACAATGCTACAGAAGGAACACTAAAAATATTTTTCCAATCGGTTCTGTAAATGCGCAAAATTTTTCCCATTTTTCTCCCATCCTTAGCAAAACGAACATTTCTACTAGTTTTTCACCAATTACATGGAAAGATTCAAAAAATAAATAAGAACGAAAACAGAACAGGAAATAGGGATTGCCAGTTGCAATCCCTATTTTTTAATAAAAAATTAACCAAATAGTTTTTTAACAGAACCTGCCACAACCGATAAAGCTTGCACCGATGATAATAAGCAGGATGAATAAAACCACAATTAACGCAAAGCCGCTTCCGAAGCCTGCTGCACCATCCATTTGATCCACCTCCCAGCTATTTCTGAATTATCTTATGTAAATGACTAGATTTTGTGTATAAAAAAGTGAACAGAGCTTGAACACTACCCGCCAATGCTTAAAAAGAATTTCCCCCCTATACAGGAAGGAATTCAATATCCAGAGATAAAAATCACAAAAAAAAAGCTGCCCCAAGAATTATTTCTCAGGCAGCCTTACATTACTATTTTTTATTTTTTGATACACTTTCGGAATTTGGATTATAGTTGAATGTTGATCTGTCTACAGGATTAAAGTTCTCTGGTGTGTAAAAACGTAATAAATCTCCATTCACCACTTTATCAGAATATGTTAATTTTTGTTGCACTATTTTTTTATTTTTATTAGCCTCGTCCATCTTGTCCTCTGCTAAATTCATACCGGTATGGGAATCATAGAATTTACCGTCAACAGATGTAATCGTCGGACTCACATAGTCACCATTTCGGAATGCAACAAGATCATCATGCTGTTCAGATAATAGGTCGGTTCCAAATTGTACATATTCTTTTGTATCCATACCAACCAAGTGAAGTAGTGTTGGAAGAAGATCGACCTGTCCACCATATTCGTGGTTTACGCCACCTTCCATTCCTGGCACCCGAATGAATAATGGTACACGTTGTAACCCCGCACTTTCAAAAGGAGTAATTTTCTTTCCAAGCACTTGTTCCATTGCTTTATTGTGATTTTTTGAAATTCCGTAATGGTCACCGTACATTATAATGATCGAATGATCATATAATCCAGACTGCTTTAAATAATCAAAGAATTGCTTTAATGCTTCATCTGCATAACGAGCTGTCTGGAAGTATTGATCGACAGATTTATCACCTGTTGCAGCCGGTGCTATTGTTGCATCTTCTTCATTAATCGGGTACGGATAATGGTTCGATACTGGAATAAATTTTGTATAAAATGGCTGCGGCAAGGATTCCAGTAGTGGAATAGATTGCTCATAGAATGGCTTATCCATCAGCCCATATTCTGCTTGGTCCTGAGAGTTTATTTGATAGTAGTTTGAATCAAAAAACTTGTTATATCCAAACGATTTATAAATCTCATTACGATTCCAGAAGCTTCCAGAATTTCCGTGGAATACAGCAGAAGTATAGCCCTGTTGACCCAAAATCGCTGGAGCAGCCTGATAGGTATTTAAACCTTTTGTAGTAAAAGCTGAACCTTGTGGTAAGCCAAATAATGAATTCTCCAGCATAAATTCAGCATCAGAAGTTTTTCCTTGTGCAGTCTGATGGAAGAAATTATCAAAATACATTGTATTTTTATCATTTGTCAATGAATTTAAAAATGGCGTTACTTCTTCCCCGTTTAACTTGTAATTGATCAGGAAGTTTTGCATCGACTCAAGATGTAAATAAATCACATTCATTCCTTTGCCTGCACCAAAGTAGGCGGGATTAGGCTCAGCATAATTCGATTTTGTATAGTTAATCACTTCTGTCATATCGTCACTGTTAGCCATTACCCTTTGTGCAGATGCAGTCGTACTTTTAACAGCATCATAAATAGTGTAATTGTATACCCCTAAATATTTCACTATATAATTTCGATCAAATTCTCTTGTCAATAATTGAGGGCGGTCTATTTCTGCTAAAGATAAATTCAAACAAGAAATTGCCAATGATAAAGCCAATATAAATGACGTTTTTCGGCGGCTCATATCCTTGACCTCAATTTTTGCAAAACGAAAAACAAGTAGGGCAATCAAAATAATGATATCGATGAAGAATAATAAATCATAGGGCTTTAAAAGAGAAATTACACTGCTGCTTACATCTCCAAAATTCTGCGTCTGAGTTATCGTTGGCAACGTAATAAAATCATTAAAGAACCGGTAATATAAGATATTTGCATATAAAAGAAAGGATAAAAGAAAATCTATCACAATAAGCGAAATATACTTTTTTCGTCCTTTGAAAAAGAATGATATACCTAAAAATAGTAAAGCAGAACCTAAAGGATTGATAAATAATAGAAATTGCTGCAATGTATTTTCTATACCCAAATCAAATTGTGTTAATTGAACGATATATGTTTTTATCCATAGGAAAAATACCGTTAAAAAGAAAAAGCCAATATATTTATTTAAAATACCTTGACCCCTTTGAAAAATGTTATTCATTTACTGACCACCTTTTAGAACATAATTATTACAAAATAAAATGCACCTTTAATAATATGAGAATCAAATACCTTAACACCTATCATAGCTGTTAAATATTAATAATTAATGAACAAAATAAGAACAATTCCACAAGAAAAAATCAGAACATAAACCGCACAAGTGATAGAATCCCTTGCGGCAGTTACAAATTTTAATCTCTTTACTTCCTCTCCCAATAACTACCCTCTACTTTTTTTCTTCGAATAGACTTTTTTTGTGGTCCTCATCTAAGGTCATCCGCGCATTGGGGTTTTGTTTTTATTATTTTATCTTGGGCTTGAATTCTCTGTGGGAAAATTAATACGGTCAGGGCGTTCTATTGTAGTTGGTGGAACTATTTATGTAGCTCTTAATTTCATTTTAGGTTTAGTATACGGATTTGCTGTAGGCTTCCCTATTATGGAAACGTTCATTATTGCAGGTCTCCTTAGTGTTTCCTCTTCAGCCATTGTCGCTAAGGTTTTAGTCGATTTAAAAAGAACCGCGAATTCAGAAACAGAATTAATCTTAGGAATTATCTTATTTGATGATATTTTCCTGGCCATATTCCTCTCTATCATGTCAGGTCTTTTACTTGGTGAGTTAACGACTATTTTAGGTACAATCACCTCAGTTCTAATTTCACTTGGCTATATGATTCTATTTTTCATTATCGCCCGAAAAGGCGCTCCTATCCTTAATAAACTATTAAATATTAAGTCTAATGAGATTTTCATCCTCGTTATCTTTGCTTCACTATTTTTTGTTGCCGGTTTTTCAGAAAAACTCCATGTTGCTGAAGCCATTGGTGCTTTATTATTTGGGTTAGTCTTTTCTGAAACTGAACATCGCGAGCGCATAGAACATTTAGTTATCCCCTTTAGAGATTTCTTTGGAGCATTATTTTTCTTCAGTTTCGGATTAAGTATTGATCCTTTTAGCTTGGGCGGTGCCGTTTGGTTAGCTCTAGGCGCTGTAGTCCTTACTATCATTAGCAACTTTGTAGCTGGAATGATTTCCGGAAGAAAGGCTGGTTTGTCTCATAAAGCATCTTCTAATATCGGATTAACAATCGTTTCTAGGGGTGAATTTTCGATCATTGTTGCTAATTTAGGCCTTGCTGGAGGCTTAATGCCAATCCTAAAACCATTTACCGCACTTTATGTTCTGATCTTGGCTATTCTCGGACCTTTCTTAACGAAAGAATCCAAAAATATATATCAATTATTAAACAAAATTTTCCAATGGGAAAATAAGAAAAAACTTAAAAAGCAAACAACATCCATTCTTAAAAATCAAACCGAAGAAAAAAATATCCATGGATTGTAAATAAAAAAAATAAGCTAACGAAGATGGATTAAAACATCCAGCTTTGTTAGCTTTATTCGCTATTTAACTCCCTAAGGAAGGAGGAAATTGAATTTAGATATCAGGTGTATTTAATAATAAGTCCCATTTTCTCTGCATAAGATTTTTTTAAAGAACCATGCTCAAATTGAAAGGGAAATCGATAAGAGTGTGGGCTCGTTATAAATTTTTTCGCACCGGTACAATCAGCTATGGGGGTGAGTTTATGTTTAAATTTTTTTCTTTCAGAAAGAAAAAAACAAATAATGATACGAAAATTCACTCTCTTATTTTCACTAAATTAGATCGAATTATTGAGTTACTAGAACAACAGAATAAGGAAAGTGAAGGAAATAATATCCACTTTGATCATGTTCATATTGACCATTTAGAGAACATTATCTTTCGGTTAGACAATATAGAAATTGACGAGTTAAGCGGTAAATTAAGTATTGGAAATAATATTCATAGTACAGAAGACTTAACTAAACCACTTATTAAAAAGATTAATAAAGAAAATGCCAAAAAGGAAGCCATGTCTGACACAACTTCACCAAATGAAACAAAAATGCTGAAAACTTCAAAGGGATATCGATTCAAAAATAAATTCTAGCTATGACTCCTAATAAAATTATCGGTAACACTAGACTAATCCTTTATTAATATTTGCAATTTTGATATCTTGATCTTCCATTATTGCATCTATAATATCTTGGTCATTATTCACATTAACATTATTTAACAAATGATTATGATTTCCGAATAAACCTCCCTGGGAATAATTAACTTTTTCGTTTCCATCTATTCCAGTCACATGCCCATCTCCAACAAATACAGCACTATTTTGATACATCGTATTTACATTTAAACTTTCAAGGTCTAGATTCGTTGTATGATCTTCATCTCCAAAGTTTTCAAAAGAAATATTGATATCACGGTCATCAATTGGCGTATCAATAAAATCAGGGTCATTCAATATTGAAATATTGTTGAAAAGGAGATTGGACCTGCCACTAATACTTCCGATTACACTATTTTCTTTCCCGTGAGCACTCCAACCGATTGCATTATTTCGTTCCCCTATAAAAATCCCACTTTGTCTTTGCATTGTTTGGACATTTATATCCCCTGTAAAATGGAAATGTGAAGTTTTTAACATAATCTCCTCACCACGTTTGGATTATTTTTTTGGTCATGTAATAGCGCCTTCATGCGTCTCTTCTAATTAAGCTATTGTATATTATGTACTTGTTCCGGGATTGTGATAAGTGCCTAACTATCTCAAGAAAGATTGTGTCAATCGCCCAATAATTGAATAAGTTAAATAAAAATGAAAAGGAGCAATGCTGGAATGATTAAAATTACATTTGACAAATTATCTGTAATGAAAATGGGTAATGCATCTGGTATTTTCATTGGTAA
>Ga0213821_1001304_pt1 | contig 11925 bp, 11 predicted proteins | sample MC6MC0909MG_FD_179894 | JGI IMG/M metagenome (GOLD analysis project Ga0213821, IMG submission 179894) | Enriched soil aggregate microbial communities from Iowa State University, Ames, United States - MC6-MC0909-MG | ecosystem: Environmental > Terrestrial > Soil > Unclassified | place: USA: Iowa...
TCATTTAATTAATTCAATCAATTTATTTTATAGGCATTAAGATTTATAACATTTAAAATAAAACATATATAATCCATAAATTCCAGTGCGAATCTCTCTATAAAAATATGTTTGCTTACTATTCGCATCTCCCCAAACTATAACAAAATCTCATATTCTAAATTTAATCAAGCTAATATTTTACATTTATTTAGTATTATATATCCAAAACTTAAATATCTCTAACACATTTTATTATTCCATTTTTTGTAAACAAAAATAAAACCAGCAATAACCGATTATTTCGATGTTGCTGGTTTTATTTCCGATTATTATTTTTTCCGTTTCACAAACACAAAGCCAAGAATAACAGCTGCTAGTACAAGTAAGACTACAATCCAAACCGTGTTTGATGAAGTTTCATTTGTCTCTTTTGTAGACTGCTGTTGGTCAATAGGTGTAGCGTTTTCTGATTGTATCTGTGTCTTATTGGTTGCTTGTGCTGGCGAACTTATTTGAATGTATTGAAGGGTAGGTGTGTCAGAAGATTGCCCTTCATGATGATCGCCGCTTTGGTCATGACCATGTTGATGACTGCTCCCTGTAGTGAAAATCGATTTTTCTACAGTTTGGCCTACCCAGCTTTTTGCGCCAGTTGAATCTGCGAAAATACGTGGATGTCCTGAAAGCATGTAGGTTGTACCGTTGATGATCACCCCTGTCTCGTCACCTGTCACAACATCTTCTATTGTTCCAGTTGGCCCTTCAGAGAAGCCGCCCATTTGAATTAAGGAATGTCCACCCATATCAACATCGAGATGATCTGTTAAAAAAGAAATATACTCTTCTTTCGTTAAAGTAGCATCTGGTTTTTCAAGCTCTAGTTTATGATGAAATAAGGCTGTATTTATTTCTTTGTACGTAATGTCACCCTCCAAGGAAGATACATAGTCCTCATTTTTGGCTGCTTGTGCTAGCTCATCAACAGTAGCGCCTTTAAGACCGAAGAAACCGCCTACCCACCCCGCAAAATCTTGACGTGATAAATTTTCTGTCGGATTTAAATTCACATCTTTGCCATTATAGCCCAGTAATCCAATGCTATGGAGCACCATGATTTCCTTTATCGTTGGTGCAGTTTCTGGAACATCTGCATAGAGCGTACTTTTATCCATAGTATGGGCGTAGGCTACTGGAGCCATAAACAATGTGCTCATTAGTATTAATAGTAAATATTTTCTCAAAATGATTCCACCTTCCAATGCAATAGTATACAAGCTAATTGTGTTGAAAGTATGAAATTCCGATAGATTTAATACTAATTTGATAATTTAAATTTTTGAATGATTTCATTTAAATTCTCTGCCATCTCCGTTAAATTAGCTGAACTATATTGAATTTCGTCCATGGAGCTAGCTGCCTGTTCAATTGTGGCGGATGTTTCTTGTATGCCTGCTGCAGATTGTTCAGAAACAGCGGCAATTTCATCCACTGATTTATGAATGCTAGCCGTATTTTGGACTACCTCTTCTAGCTTCGTGGACATGCTGTCTATGTTGATGGTCATGGAGGAAACTGCCTCAGTAATTTGATTAAATGTTTCATTCGTTGATGCAATTTGTGTTGTACCTTTTTCAACCTCACCATAGCCATTCTCCAGTGAAGCAGTAACTGTCTGAGCGTCTAATTGAACCTTTTGAACAATTTCTGTAATATCATCAACTGAAACGGCAACTTGTTCCGCAAGCTTACGTACCTCATCAGCAACGACTGCGAAGCCTTTTCCATGCTCACCTGCTCGTGCCGCTTCAATAGCAGCATTTAGCGCCAATAAGTTCGTTTGTGCAGCGATATCCTGTATGACAGCTACAAGTTTAGATATATTCTGCGTTTGTTTACTTAATCCATCCACCTTTTGAACAGCATCTTTCACAATAACATGGATAGAAGTCATCTGCTCTGTAGATGCGTTCATTAAGTCCTTGCCCACTGTTGTTAACGCCATGACATCCTGTGAATACTGATAAACATACTTACTGCTATTATTGACATCTGTCATCTTCGTATTAAATTCCATCATATTCGTGGCTACATCCGACGCATTGCTAGCCTGCAATTCTGTACCGCCTGCAATTTCAGTGACTGTAGAGACAATTTGCTGTGTACCTGTCTTGACCTCTGTTGCTGATTGCATAAGCTCCTCACTATGCGCAGCTACATCATTCGATACTCGTTGGATATGTCCTAAAAAACGATTCAAAATATCTGACATTGTATTGGTCGCTTCTGTTAGCTTCCCTACTTCATCATTTGATTTCACCACTAGTGCAGGCTCACTTAGATCCCCGTCTGTAATACGTTGCATACGATTCGTTACTGTAATAATAGGTCTTGAAATAACGCGTGCACTAATGAAGGCAATTCCAATTGAAACTACAACAAGGATGATTCCAACGATAATACCGGTAATCTGCTTATTATCACCTGCAGTAATAATGTCTGTGCCTATTGTCGTTATGGATTGCTTACGATTTTCTGCTAAGCCTTCATAGCCTTCTCTTATTTCGGTAGCCTTTGTATCCATAGCAGCTAAGTTTTTAGTCGCCATTTCGATATTGCCCTGATCAAAAACATCAAAGACATCTTTTTCAACATAGCTACTCCATTCCTTGGCCATTGTCGCAAAGTTGTTAAACTCTGCTGATTCTGATAGGGCTAAACGAATTTTTTCATTTTTTAATGCACGCTTAACATTATCATCGAAAATTTGCTTATATTTTTCATCACCCGAAAGCACATAACCTCTCGCCGCCGCAATTCTTAGGCTAATCGTTGATGCGAGTTCATAGTCGGTAATTAAAAGGTGTAAGTCCTCTTCAATAATTTGCTCTGTTGCACTATTGCTCAGTTTAACTGAATAAAAATTGTATCCTATGTACAAAATCACTATTGCTACTACAATGCTAAAGGAAAAAACAATTCTTTTACTAATTGACTTAAATTTCATGTGTAAATTCTCCTTATTTGTTGAATGAGGACCTTTGTTATTACTATTAGTAATCTATCATTATTAAAATAAACATGGTTGATTTAATAATTCTTTCTATATTTAAAGAAATAACTAGTCAATTTTTAAGTAATTTTCAGCATTTTTCGGTTTTATTTTACAAATCCAAATGCACTAATGAATTTTCATAACAGGGATTTTTGAACTAAAAAGAACAGCCCTAAAAATTGGCTGCTCCTGTTATTTTTTCTCGATTTGATAATCAATTTGTAAAAAGGGTAATCCAAAAATGCGCATTTTATGAACAGCTGTTAGTATTTCATTTTTTGCAGTTATCACAAAATGCTCCTGTAAGGGCAATTGAAATAAAAATCGATGGATGGCTAAATAAATGCCTGCATCCCCATCATGAGCACTAGTCAAGTGTAAACACCCATTTTTCTCATATAAATACAATACCCCTATCATCGTTGAAAATGGTAATGGCAGTGCAATATTCATATAGGTGGTTTGGTCTGTAGTATGCTTTGAATAAATGGCTACAAAGGTTGTTTGTTTGTCGATTGCGCGAATCCAGGCACGTGGAGCAGGACGTCCATCTTGCTGTTCGTCTACTTTTATAATCCTACCTGTCATCTCTATTTGCTGGCTAGACAGGGGTAAATTTAGCTGTTGTATGTAACGACTAAAGCCTTGATAAATCAAAGCAAACGGTTTAAACCAGGCCTTCCATTTGACGGATGCCTTTAAACGATACTGTTCTGTTTGCTCATAGAAATGTGGGATTGCAGGAGATAACGCTGTTGTATCAACAAAATCATGAAGTGCATCAACTAATCCCGGATGAGGATCATTTTGCTCACGTAGTTTCCCGCGAATTTGACTAACTGGAAATTGTACTGGTTGATAAGTTCTTTTAGGAACAGCGATAGCCCATGCTAATACACCTACTGCCCCAAAGAAAACTCCATTGATAACACCATGAAACTTTAGCATTTCTGGTATCCCAACAAAAGAATGTCCAAGCAAATTACTCAATGCATACATGATGGACCATAGGATTGTGATACATAAAGAACCATAGGATATACGTAATAGCAGCCCCTGAATTGCAGGAAATTTAGTTTTTAGTGCAAGTATAAATAAACCGTAAATAGCTATGATGTATAATCCCACAGAAAAAACTTCTAGTATTTTAGAGAATGTTATTCCTAAGGCAACAAGAAACGGTCCGCACCATATAACAACAAGTATCGCATTAAACAAACTGCTTTGATGAATACGTCCAAAGAGACCAAGTGATATGACCAAGAGGCAGGCTGAGTAATGAAAATGGATAGCTGTTAACCATGTAATTAATGGTGGGAAACCTGTATCGATTTTTGCAATAAAAGCAAAAAACCATAGTCCCCCAATAAATAAGTACATAAGTCCAATATCAATCGAAATTTCCGTTATATTTGTAAAGCCACGTTGCAAAAAACGATTTACCCCCAGGCTCGCTATAAATACTGTATAGACAACATAGATAAGTGCTAGAACAATGGCTAGCCACCCTTCCGTCCAGTGAAGCATTGTAACTGCAATCATCATTACAGCAATAATGGCATCTCCGCCTCTTGGAAGATCCACCACCATTTTGATCATTGCAGGTATAAAAATTAGCTGTGCAATGGTAAGTAACAACATAAAGGTAGGCTGCTCGCTAAAGCCAAAACAAATAGCCGCCAGTATAAATCCGAATAATAGAACAGGCTTACCTAGATTGTTGCGTAAATTCACCAGCATACATCATCAGCCTCCCTATCAACGGATTATGGATGGACACATGAATCGTAAATACATTTCTGGTGTCATCAAAGCCCTCCTCCACCACAACATGCCCCTGCAAAAATTTAGGAAGCGCACATTCAATTTTGGACAAAACCAAGCGTTGAAAACCTGAACGAATAACCAATCTTCCTTCACGCGTCACAGCAAAGTGCAAATCAGAATAAAAAAGAGCTGGTTCACCTAAATAATCCTTCACTATTTTATGAACTAAATCCACTGTCATTCTTGCATGAAAATATCTAGTTCTTTTTGGAAAGTGGAAGGCACGTTCCCATAAGACTTCCAACTCACCACTTGGCAACGTTCGACAAGTGTTACAAATCGAAAACGGTATATTCTCACCTGACTCAGGGAACAGGAATTTTGTTTTAGTCGCTACGGTATAAAAGGGACGCAGCCACTTTGCTCCCGATTCAATTTTATGCATAACGCCTATCGCATAAAATGGTTGGTCTACTGGCAATGTATAGCGTTCTTGAAGTTTTGGATGCAGTTTTGTAAATTCCTCACCTAATATGGTTTGATAAATGGTCATGTTGTCTCCTCTCGCTTCCGTATGCAGCGTCTGGCACTTGGCATATCTTTACTAATTATAAATCCGATTATAGACAATACCCATAATGCTAAATTAAAAGTCACTGGATTAAAGGGTGCAGTAGCAATCGTTATATCTGCTAGCAATGCCCCTATTGTTAAAAATGGAAACACAATAATTTGCGCTCCAAACAATAAGCGCTTTCCTCGTGGTAACAGCCAACAAAGCCCGAACAAAATCTCTGCTATACCAATCCAGATGACTATTTTGTTAGCATTATTCCAAGAAAGGGCGTCTTCGTTTGGCTTTGCCGTTGTTTTGCTCAGATTCAACTTGATTTTGCTCGACTCCCCCTCTGTTTCGCTCGACCTGCTCCTGAATTCGCTCGGTCCTTCCTCAGTTCCGCTCGGCTCCGAATTAATTTCGCTCGGCCCCAACCCAGTTTCGCTCGGCTTCTTCTCAATTCCGCTCGGCCACAACTCTGTTTCGCTCGGCTCCTTCCCAATTCCGCTCGGCCCCAACCCAGTTTCGCTCGGCTCCTTCCCAATTCCGCTCGGCCTCACATCAGTTTCGCTCGGCTCCTTCTTAATTCCGCTCAACCCCAACTCTGTTTCGCTCGGCTCCTTCCCAATTCCGCTCAGCCCCAACCCAGTTTCGCTCGGCTCCTTCCCAATTCCGCTCGGCCTCACATCAGTTTCGCTCGACTTTACCCTATATCCGCTCTGCTCCAACTCTGTTTCGCTCGGCCCCAACCCAACTCCGCTCGGTCCCACCCTATATTCGCTCGGCCCCAGCTCAGATTGTAAGTCTTTCTCTAGTATGTTCTCCACGAGCATAACCTCTGTGGGATGTTGCACAATAATTTTAGGAACTAGCCCGTGATATACCCATATAATGCAAAAAAGAATGCTTATGAAAATTGTTAAAAAGAAACGTCGATACTGGGAAGCAGGGTTTTCTCCCTTTTCAAGCCATCTCTTTAAAACGTCAAAGCTTAGCGCTGTTGCCCAGCCCATAATTGGACGAAACATAGCGTCCAATAGTTTACCAAATTTTCCATAGCGAACATCATAGTCATACTGTGTTAAAAATGTCAGTCCCCTATCATGAGGGATATACTGCCAATAGCCCCTTCCCTCCGCAATCGGTGATATTTTTTGTGGTGTTCCAAAATGCAATGAGGATGTTTTAGTCCCATCCTTTTTTTGGTGCTCTCCCTTACTTTCACCCCAGCCGCGAACTACCACACCTGGCATTACTTTTGTTTCATAGGTAAATCGCTGAGGCTCTTCAACAGATTTTTTTTCAATGTAGGTAATGGAGGTAAAACGTAAATCCCACTGCTCATGAAGCTTCGGATTTTGGGTGTAGGTCCATGCCTCCTCAATAGGTGCAAGTATATCCACCTCCACATAAATAGGCTTTTTCTTCATGCCTCACTCCTCCTTACTTATTAGCCCTTTTCAAATATATTGACAGTTGCCTGTGCATTTCTATTACCCTCTGCTATTTTCACTTTGGGGGCTTCCACACATCTATCGGTAAATGATCGTTTAGAATCGATGTTACCTTGTATTCTATTTCTTCTTTTTAAGATAGTTATTATTCTCGTCATCTTAAGATAGCCAATGTTTGTTCACAAATAAATTTGTCCTTCAAATCGTTCTTTATGTAGACGCTTATAATAATTTTTTCATTATCGTCAAGACTATCCTCCATTTAAAAATCGATTTATACTACTAATAATATTATAGCAGTAAATTGATTTACCACCATAAACTTCAAATTTATTATTTTTAAAAAAACTTGAATCGAAATGGGCGTTGGCGAAGTCTAATGGGTGGAAGGAGGCGATTTTCATTACTACACAGCATGTTTCACTAGTACAGTTAGCTCAACATGGGGATGAACAGGCATTTTATCAGCTGATTGAACAGGAGCAGCATAAACTTTATCGCATGGCTTATGTCTATGTACAAAATGAAAATGACGCCGTAGAGGTTTTTCAGCAAACCATTATTCGTGCCTATGAGGGACTTCCTCAGTTAAAGGAGCCACACTATTTTTCAACCTGGCTAACGCGCATTATTATTAATGTTTGTAAAACCTATATAGCAAAGAAAAATACAGTACAGCTTGTCGAACCACATACTTTAGAGGATTTTACTAGTACAACACCTACATATATCGAAGAGGAGCTAGATCTTTGGCATTCTCTCTGTAAGCTTGAGGAAAAATATAAAACTGTTCTGCTACTCCGTTTTTACCAGGACTACTCAGTAAAAGATATTGCCGCAATTTTACAATACCCTGAGGGCACTGTGAAAACAAATATACGACGAGGTTTACAGGCTTTACGACAACATTTAAAGGGGGCATATATAGATGAATGGGTTCAATCCGTTGAAAGAGGTCATTGATGCGATTCCAATACCTAAGGGAAGATTAACAGAGGTGTTACGTGTTGAAGGGATGTCCAAAGTCTTCCAACAAAAGCATCATACAGTACAAGCATTGAAAAATATCCATTGTACCATTTACCAAGGCGAAATGGTTGCTATTATGGGAACAAGCGGGTCTGGTAAAAGTACATTGTTAAATATGATTAGTGCCATCGATGAGCCAACTGAAGGCGCACTCTTTTTATTTGGCGAGGAAGCCCATGATATTTATCAGGAGCCAAATGCATCCAAATTCCGTAAAGAAAATATCGGCTTTATTTTTCAATCCTTTCATCTGTTAAAAGATTTATCAGTTGAAGATAATATCGCACTTCCACTTATCCTCAATGACTTGCCAAGCAAAGACATAAAAGTGCGTGTCCAGCACATGATGGAAAAACTTAATATTGCAGCATGGGCAAAGCATCGACCAAGTGAGCTGTCAGGGGGGCAAAAGCAACGAGTCGCTATAGCTCGTGCTGTTATAGCAAATCCCCCTATCCTGCTGGCAGATGAGCCGACTGGAGCACTGGATGTAAATACAACGGATGAAATTTTGGAACTTTTAGTAGACTTACAAAAAAATATGAATCAAACGATTTTACTTGTCACACATGATCCTTATGTCGCTACCTATGCGAATCGTGTATTATTCTTCCATGATGGGGCTATTGTGGATTCCTATCAGAATCAGCAAACGGCAGAGGATTTGGATTGTATTTTAGCGAAGTTCAAGCTAATTACTAGAGGTGATCTATAATGTTTACGATGCGTAGCATTGCTGTGAAGCTATTTCGAGCAGCTTGGTCAAATGTATTAACAAGTATTAGTATTATCACGATTTCTATTTGTCTTGTGATGACAATGAGCGTTTATATATATAATGCCAACACACAAATGAAGGAAGAAATACAAGCGCTTATTGGTGAGATGGATTTGATGGTCGGCTATAATCCTGAGCAAAATAAGCTATTAACAAAGAGCCAAATTGCAAGTTTCGAAGAAATCTATGGTGTGTCAAAAGTGTCAAGTGTGTCACTAGCTCATACATTCGTTGAAAATGAAAAAAGCACAAGTTTTTATACGGTGGGCGTTGAAAATGATGACTTAGTGAAAAGCCGCTATCATTTTACTGGTAATCTTGGTCCGAATGATGTTGTCATTACTGAAAATGTGGCACGTCTCTTTAAGAAAGAGGTTGGCGATACGCTAAACATTACTTTCAATAAAACAATTGGAGATGAAATTGAAGCAGATATAGACAACTTTACGATACAAGAAATTCTTCCTGCTTTGAAAGGCACAGATAGTCCTAATATGATTCTTCTGCAAAATAATGTCCTAAAAACATGGATGGATTTTAGTGACGATAAAACTGCTGGCATGTTTGCCTTATTTAGTACGGAAAATAATATGGCAACCTTTGTTGGAATGGAATTAAAACTGCTTGATGAAACTTTACGCGTTGATATTATGAGTGACTATGATGAATTTAAGAAAAATTTCCAGGCTTTGATGATTTTTATGATTGTGCTGTCATTTTTTATACTACTCATTTCAAGTGTCCTATTGCTGTCAACGTTCCAGCTGTTATTTTATAAAATTAAAGAACAATTAATGGTATTAAGAGCACTCGGTGCCTCCACAAAACAAATACGAACTATTGTACAATTGCAGCTATCTTCCATTGTCATTTTTGGTGTATTGCTTGGCACTACTGTCAGTCTGCTTGTTATTAAAAGTTGGTTACCACAACTGATAAACTTAATGAAATTACCAAGTGCACGAACAGATTTACCAATTGTTTTTGTGCTTATCATAGGCGTGTCTAGTTTTTTAATTCTACAATTCATTACACAGTGGCAAGTCAGAAAAAGTGCAGGTTTATTGCCTTTACAAATTGCGACAGAGAATGAAACCTTAAGTTTGCGCTGGACAAAATGGAAAACAATCATCGTGAGTAGCTTTTTAGTCATATCCCTATTTTTATTTTTAAATGCGAAATTCACAGATAAAGAGAGCGGTAAAAGTGCCTTATTATTTTTACTAGCGACACTACTACTTTGTGGGATATTGCTGTTTATCATGCCATACCTGTTTACAGCTTTGTTAAACATTTCATTAAAGCCAATACGGTCAATCTTTGGCAAAGAAGCTTACTTAGCCTGTCAGCAACTTATGCCACAGGTACGGAAAAATATGCCAATTGTCCTGAGTATTATTGGATTAATGGTTATTTTGGTATTTGGCAGCTCATTATTTAAATCGGTACAACAAACTTCTTATCAATATATTAATTCTCAATATGAAGCTTCCATTAAAATTGATAATGAGTTATATGATCCAACATTTAAATCTGATTTGGTTAAAGAAATTGAATCATTGCCAAGCGTGTCCTATGCCTTTGCAAAGAGTGATAATTCTTTTATTGCACTGCAGCTCGAAAATGAATGGATACCAGAAAACTGTACAACCGTTGATTTCGAAAAATATATTCAATTGGGGAAGCTTAATAAAATTAGCGGTCATTATAAAGATGGGGTATTAATAGCTGAGAAATTTGCTAAACAACACCATCTATCTGTAGGTGACAGTGTAACAATAGGTAATTTTGATTATACACTGCAGCAATATATCACTTCAGGTCAATTGCAAATTATCGGTATTATTGATTCACCGATTCAGAATGCCAATTTAGTAATGGATTGGTCATCTACTTTGATAGAGATTGAAAAACCTGTAGTGACCACTATTTTGGTAGAAGCCGATAATACAGAACAAGCTCTAGCTGATCTTACCTATTTACAAGAACGTTGGCCTGCCTTGAAATTAACGGATAAAGAATCTATTATTCAGCAGAATGATGAAATGACTTACCAACGTTGGAGTCTGTTTGTGGGTGTCTTTATGATTTTAATTGCTGCTACTTGTCTTGGTGTATTACAGACATTGCTGCATTCCATTTATGCCAAACGTAGTGACTATGCCATTCAACGACTTATTGGTCTTTCTCCAAATGGTTTGATAAAGCTGATTTTGACACAAGTGCTGTCATTTGTATTCTATGGACTAGCAGTTGGTACCATTCTTGGCTTAGTGTTGACGAGATTGCTGGGCTTTATTGATGAGGGCTCAACGGTGTATTATGATTTCTTTACTTTAAGTATGACAAGTCTCGTCTTTTTAGGAGCAACACTCATTGTCTTTACTTTACAAGGCTACTGGATTAGTCGAAGAAAATTAGCGAATGAAATGGTTGAAATGTAAAACGAAAGCAGGCCCAACTGTTTTGAAGGGCCTTTTTTCATTTATCACGCTTATTTTTCTGTTTATCGCCCTATTATTTAGAATTATCGACCAACTTTTTGATTTTATCGACATTTTAAGCGCCAACAAACAACACAGCCTGTCCAATTGCTATAAAAAAGGCTTCATGCTGAATCGGGCTGCTGCCTTCAATATGAAGTGTAATATCAAAATGTGTTTCATGAAAAATTGCCTGCCAGCGTGCAATCGGTTGATCTTCAAGAGAAAATACAGACCAGTCTTCCATTTCTTTGTTAAGTTTAATCTTTTGGGAGCCATCTGTAATGATTAAATCAGGAATCATGATTTGCCAGCCTTCATAGGCAATCATATATTCTTTGCCTGTAACGAAATCCTTTCCTTGAAAATGCACGCGCCCACGTCGGGATACCTTTTTACATGTAAAAAGAGGCTGACCAGCGACATCATTGACATCAAACCGCACAAAATAGCGATAATCCATTGTACGGTCAAATGCTTTTTTCAATCCATTGGAATAAACACGTTGAACAGTAGACGATACTTCACCCGCTTCATTAAATATTGCTACTGACTCTGTTGATTCAATCGCCGCTGGTTGTTTGTATGTATAAATCTTCAATATATTCGCTCCTTCATTACTATTGCTCTCTTTAAGCTATCACAAAATAAGCGTCAAATACAAAAGGTTGTATTTGACGCTTGAATGTGTGTGCCCGGCATGCGCAACAACTAGGTGGTGAAAGTCCACTACAGACTTGGCAGTAGGAACTGTTAGCGAAAGACAAGGGTGTCCATGGTGACGTGGAATCTGAAGGAAGTCGGACGCAAAATCTCGAACTGAC
>Ga0213821_1001307_pt1 | contig 11909 bp, 4 predicted proteins | sample MC6MC0909MG_FD_179894 | JGI IMG/M metagenome (GOLD analysis project Ga0213821, IMG submission 179894) | Enriched soil aggregate microbial communities from Iowa State University, Ames, United States - MC6-MC0909-MG | ecosystem: Environmental > Terrestrial > Soil > Unclassified | place: USA: Iowa...
TGAACATTTAGAAAAAGGAACTATCTTGTTGGTAAATACTGCGGCAGGATTAATGGGGCGTTCAGGTGACGCTTTTGGAATGTTCGTTTCAATGCATATACAATTAGCAACTTTTAGACGTAAGGGTACTGAATTTGATCGTATACCTCACTATTTAATGATAGACGAATATTCTCAATATATTAATCCTTATGTGGCAAGATTCTTATCTTTTGCTGCATCATACAGGGTAGCTTTAATAGCAGCCATACAATCTTTTTCACAGCTAGAAGTTGCTAGTGGGGATCAAGATGCTAAAACAATACGAAACGCCATTATTAATACAGCACGAAACAAAATAGTATTTGGCGGTGTTGAGGTTGAAGATGCAAAGTATGCTTCAGAAATGATGGGGTTAGAAGAAATCGAAACCAGAAGTAGAACCTATGACGGTGGTATTTTAAAAGATTTTTTACCTAAGTCTTATAAGGATGAAGTGAAAGAAAGGCCTAAATTTTCTCAAAGATTTTTCATGGACGGAATGCCTCGTTTTCACTGCGTATGCAAGCTAGTTCAAGATGGTGTAGCAACTCCGTCTTTTCTTGCCAAAGGTGAGTGGATACCTCGTACATGGAGAGAATTGGCTACCAAAGAGGATGAAATTCTTGCTATGTCTGATGAAGATAAGCTTGTGGAATTACAAAAGAATCGTCCACCTTTCCATAAATGGAGAGAGAGGGCCTTATATGATGTTGAAATACATGAAATAAAAGATAGACAAAAAAAGCGAGCATTGCTTGGTGATAATCCATTTAATATTTTAACAGAGGCAACACCTGAAGAACCACTAAATATCCAATCTAAGGTTATAAAACCAGTGGATATAAACTTGGTCAATGTGGAACAAAAATCTACTAGTATTCCCCCATATGTAGATTCTAATCCTCAAAAATCAAAAAGTAATGGACTGTTCTCTACAATGGGCTTTTCAACATTACAGATACAGAAAGATGAAGTGGAAAGTAAAAAAGTAGAAACGCCCGTTCAATCAAATAATGAAGATTTAATTCTTCAAAAACAACAACAAGAAAGTGATTCCGTAGAGGAAGATCCTTTCTTCCATTTCTAAAAATAAAATAATTAGCTTTAGATTAGAAAGGTTGGATTGTATATGTTAGAAAATTATAAGTTAGACAGCAATGTGATGATTGAGGGGTATGATGCAACTCAAGCCGATAAAATGAACAACACTGACTTAGCTGAGGAATCTTGGAAAATTATATTTGAAAGTCGTCAAAATAAAACGCCATTACAAGCTGAGGTATTAGGATTACAACAAACTGTCTATTCAGTTGAACCTCATAAAGAAGAACTTTGCGCAGTTGTAGAGGTGGGAGTACTTAAAGGATTAATCCCACTAAGATTCTTAGATACCGATGAAAAAAGAGCAAACGGATTGTTAGGTCAAAAAGTAGCTTTTGTTGTAATTGCTTTAGATAAAACAGCAGGCTTTTTTGTAGGTTCAAGAGAAGAAGCAAGGCGTAATATGGCAATCGCCGCATTACGAAGATTAAAAGAGGGTGATATTACTCCTGGTGTAATTCGTCAAGTTTTCCCTTCAAATATGCTTGTTGATGTAGGAGGCATTACAGCTAGCATTCCTGCAAGTGAAGTTAGTTATGCATGGGTAGACTCTTTGCGTGATCATTATGTAGTAGGACAACATGTGAAAGTAAAAATTACATCAATAAATAAAGAAGAAAAAACTGTAAAAGCCTCTATTAAGGCATTACAGCCTGACCCATTCAACAAGGTTGCTGGAGATTATAAAGAAGGTGCTCGTTACGTTGGTTATGTAAGTGGTGTAAAAGAATTTGGTATTTACGTCACTCTTCGAGATGGTGTATCAGGTCTCGCACCACTAGCATCATTCGTAGTTGAAAAAGGTGATAAAGTACAGGTTCGTTTTGGAAAAGTTGATATGGAGAAACGACATATTAACCTACGTATTGAGCGGAAGCTTTAATAAAGCATACAAGAAGGGGTTTTGAGCTCCTTCTTATTTTTATACTTTTAATAATAAGGAGAGGGAAAAAATGACATCTATTAACACATCTAACACATCAAAAAATGATTATACATCTGAGGATACAGTAATTAAATGGAAAATAATAGAAAGTAGAGTGGAGCCAAATAAAAGTGTATCTTTATCAACGCTTCCACAAAAACATAAAGATTTGCTTAAAGCACTTTCGATAGTTGGGGTCATGGGTAGTGCTCAAATGAAAGACATTTTCTTTAAGAAAAATAAAAAACACATCAGTATGGCTAAAGATTTTGGTCTAGTGGAGCAACATATGCTGATTCGAAACGGTAAAGCTATTCCTGTTTATACGCTTGGAGTAACAGGTGTGGCACTTCAAAAGCAACTAGGAGGAACAAAACCTCTAAACTACTGGCAAAACTTCACTGTAGATGATGTTATGAAATGTATTGTTACTTATCAATTATTTGGACGTTATCGACAAATAAGTGACACTTATTTAGAGGACAATACAAAATTTACACCTTTTCAAGCAGAATTTGCTTCACCGTATGCAAAGGGCATTTCGAAATATTCAATTGCTACATTACGTAGTGTTCAGGACATATCTACTTTTGAAACATATTTTCGGATTGGGCAGAATATCCCTCAACGTATGATTTTTATTGTTACTGACTTGGGACTTATTGATAAATTACAAAACGTTTTAAAACCACATCTAAAGTATGTAAGAGCTGTTATAGACGTGGATTTAAAGCAATCTGTAGAGTTTAAAAACATGTTTTATGCATTCGACAACCAAAATCAATGTTGGAAAAAATAAACTTCTTAAATAGTGACAGTTTCCCGAAAATTAGGAGAGTTAAACTAATTTTATCCATGTAATTAAAAATAGAAAGGAGGGATTCAAATGAATGCGGCACGTCTACAGGATGGCACAATAATTGCTGCTAAAGATTATTGTCTTAGTGAGCATGGAGCAGCAATTTATTGTATGGATATTGCTTGCAAAGTTCCAGTACATTATGTTCAAAAGTCTGAAAAGAATGCGTTTTTTAAAACTAGTGGAAAAGGAGAGTCAGTACACAAGGAACTATGTGCTTTTGCAACTAAAATGACTTTTGAAAGAAGTTTGTTCAAAGTAACGCAGTTCCAACAGGAGTTAAAAAGTAAAATTGATCCGATTATAGTCAGACTTAACACTGATAAGTTAGATCCTGACTATATCCCTAAAACAGTAACAAGAAATTCTTCAGGTAACCAAGAGCAACAAAAGGAAGGTAAGACTAGAGAATCAAAAGGTAAAGCCGATGGTCAAAATCCACCTCAAGCAGTTTCTAATTTAAAAAATCTAAAAAAGTTGTTTCAAACTGAAGAACCTGACTTATTAGCATCAATTTATGCCAATTACAACGGCTATAAACTACCAATTACAGAGCTTATTAGTGATCAATATCTTGCTGCTAAAAAGTTATGGCAAGGCACAGCTTTAAATGTTCCATACTTCATATATGGAGAAATAACAAAAATTGTAAGGTTGGAAAAGGTTTGGTATTTCAATATGGGTATTGGTAGTAACCCCTTTACACTGGTCGTTTTTGAAAAGTATTTTGAGCATTTCACTTTTACGGATGAAGATTTATTAAATCGTCCTATTTTAGTGATGGGGAGACTTAAAAAAAATGATTTTCATAAAGGGAAATTTGCAACTGAGATGTTTATTAAGTCAAATACATTTATTGAATTTTTAGATAAGTAAAGGAGCTGAAATTATTGTCTAAGAAAAAGAATGATAGTAAATATGGATTTCCTACAAAAATGACATCAGCCAATAAAGCATTAATGGCAAGTTTAATTACTGCTGCTGTTATTGTACCTACTGGGGTTCCTGAAGCTGAAGCTGCCCAATTAAGTCTAAAGAAAACAACTTCTTGGGAAAATTATGCGGTGGGCTTTTATGCCAATACAGGTTCAATTTCAGCCAATGTACCTGTTGGTTACAATCCAAATACAAAAGCAATATTTGTAGATGCAGGGTATGATGGATTAATTATTAATGGTACACGTTATGAACCAGAAAGTGGACGACATGTAATAGGGTCTGCCAATTCTTTTCAGGAGGCCTATAATTATTTTAACACTAGAAGTGCCCAAATATTAATTAATGGTGTAGCGTGGCAAGAACAGGCAAAGTTCATGAGTTATTACACATTAAGTAAACAAGATTATGAAGTTACTGCTAGAAAAGGTGACTATATACAATACGATTTATCTGATAATTTTATATCCCTAACGAATACACCGATTTCTTATGTCGTAGAAAATATCTCCAATTTAAATACAAATAATAATGTTACTGCAACGATAAATGGTAGCATACTAACTGTACATTTTAATGAAATTTACCCATCTAGTGCTAACAGTAATTATAGTGGTTCTCTAAGAATTAGAGGTAAAGCATCTGGAGATAGTGTCGGTAAATATATGGATATAACATTTTATTCAGGTAATGCAGCACCTATAATAAAACAACAGATACCCTCTCAGATTATACAGGGAAAAGGTAGTTATACAGATATCAATTTATCTAATTATTTTAGTGATCCTGATGGTGATAGTTTAATTTTTAGTCCAACATATCACTCCGGAGCTGATACAGTAAAATATGAAATTATCGATAATAACATATTAAGATTACATGGGTTAAAAAAAGGAAGTGCATCTATAAATGTAAGAGCATCAGATAATATTAGTGGATTTATTGATCAACAATTTACAGTCGATGTTCAAAATACACCACCTACTAAACCAACCTTAACAGTTCCATCAGCACAGTTTGAACATGGTGATAAACATATAATTTCTTGGAACGCAACAGATCCTGATAATGATTCACTTACCTATACTCTTGAAGCAAGCTATAACGGTGGTGCATTTGTGCAACTTTATAATGGTCCAAGTAAGACATACGAATTTACTGTCCCAAATGATAAATCCAACGTAAAATTCAGATTACTGGCATCAGATGGTACGAACATATCAACTAGTGAAGAAAGTGTAGTTAAATCAATACGTGAAGTACAATATCAATGGACAAAATACACATATCTTAATATACCTGCTTCTACAAAACCAGGGGCATATTTAAGGGAAGAGATAACAATACCTAAAATACGGAATGAGGAACCACCTGGTATCAGATCTGATTATATTTTAAATTCCAGTAAAACAGAATATTATATTGAAGATTATCGATATGCAGGAGAAGAGGGATATTATCTTCTAACTGGAGAATGGAACCACATAATTAACTTATGGAATCAAGTTAGAACTTATTATTCCGTTGATCGCACAGAAGGTTATGAAGGTAAGGGTCAATTAGTTCAGCAGGGCATAGAAGCTGGTTACAATGCTTATCAACATGCACAAAAAAATCCTGATGGATATTGGTATGAGCGAGGACAGCGTATATTATCTGAAGATGTTACACCACCAGTTATTGTACTTTCAGAACAAACCGATTATGCAGCAACATCTAAAGTAAATGTTAATGTATATGATTTATCTTCTATAGCATCAATTAAATGGGCACAAGGTGAACAGCCTTTGAGTTATTTTGCAAATGGAGGTACTCAAATAGCAAATAACACTTCTTTTACGGCTTCAAAAAACGGAAAATACACTGTTTATGCAGAGGATGCAAAAGGCAATAAGTCGGTACAAATTATTGATGTAACTAAAGTCAATAGCCCTCCATTAGTGCAATCCGTAGTAACTAACGAAAAGTTCAATGTTGTAGATGATACTACTGGTTTTTCTGTTCATGGTTTTTTATATGATACTGATGGTCAAGAGCTATCAGCAAAAGCAATTTATAATAATAAGACTGTACAAGCAAAAGTTAATGGATATGGGTTTGAGGCAACATTAAAAGGTAGTGATTTCGAGAAAGGCTTTCATCAAAGTACAATTAGTATTATAGCTAATGATGGATTTATCAATAGTGAAGCTAAATCGTTAAATCATGTCGTAATAAAAGTTGATAATGCACCTGATTATAGGAAAAGTTTGAACGAACATTCAGATAATCCAGATGAATATACGGCAGCACAACATGAAGCATTTTATAAAGCTTACGAATCAATTTTAAGTTATGAAGCACAGCGTACAACAGCAGCTTTGCAAGATGCTATAGGCAAGATTGATACTTTAAAGGCTTCTACGGTTTCTGAAAGTCAAACATTAACAAACTGGCAAAATCGCTTGAACTTAGTAACTGCAACAGTTGCAACAGAAGAAGCTGAAAAAAGCTTAATAAAAATAGACTACGAAAAAGCCAAAGACCTAGTAGAAAAATTGGTTGCTTCTGAAAATAAAGTTGAGTTAGAAAAACGTATCAATGAATTGCAGCGTTATCATGAGGCAAACGATGCAATCACAGCTTTGGAGGATAATCAAGAAAACGTTTCTTGGGATACAATTAACGAAGCTCAGGCAAAAGTGGATAATGTTGAAATTACTGATAATAAAAAGGCGTTACAAGATCGTCTAACACAGGTTATAAAGGACTACATGTCAGATTTATCAACAATTACAACGGACGATTTAGAAAACTTCGGTGTGAAAGATGTAATTCCAGAAAACAAGGAATGGTACGACGAATATAAAGAAGCATTTAAACCTCTCGGAGAAAATACTAATGCTCAAGATTTAGTTAATTTTGTAAATGCTCTAAAAGTGGCTTTGAGTGATTTAACACAAAATGCAGTTGACAATTTACATTCCAAAGTACCTGATTATGCAAAAAGTAATTTGAATGCAGTCCTTACTACAATGGATTCATTGTTAGAGTACAGACAAGCTTTTAATCGTGAAACGAATAAAGATCAGGCATTGTCTGACAGTATTAAGAGTGTGAATTTCAGGCTAACGAACACTTATATGAATACTATCGTAAAGGCTATGCAGGAAGTAATAGAATATAACGATACACACGATGAAAATGAAAAATTGGAAGCTCATACAGCTACAGATGTCTTATGGCAAGGACAATTACGTACAGATATGCAAGAGTATCTAGACAATGGGATTCCAGAGATTATTGTAACTGGTGATCCTTATGAATATATCAATAATGGTAAGTTAAATATTGTTGCAACAATTCAAGACTCCAATGATACAACCCATGAAATCGAAGTCAAGTTCAATGGAGAAACAAAAAATGTAACATCAACGGATGGAAAGATTAATGTCACTTTTGATTTGGCAAATGGTTTTTATGAGGATTATGTAACAATTATAGCTAGAGATAAATTAACTAAAAAAGAACTTACTATCAAAAATAAGCCTGTTGTTGCTGTATCTGATGTTGGAATGTATAAACGTTTTGTACAAGCACTTGAAGCTGATAAGGGACAATTATTTAATACATTTGATTTAACTACTCATAAGTCCTTAAAAACACTGTATGATAAAACGTTAGCTATTAAGGTAAACGTATCGTCAGAACGAGAAATTCGAGAAGTAGAAAATTCGGCAACAAAGCTTGGTGGCAAAAACGGCCAACTTGAAACACTAGTTAAATCCTTAGTACAAACCAACCGTTTAGTTTGGTTAATCAATAACTACAAAATAGCGACAGATGATGATTTTGCTTGGGCAGGAGTAGAAGGGGTAACTCTTGAAAATATTGATGGCTTGAAGTCAATTATTGATGATTACGTAGCGTCATTTAATGGCAGTGAAGTAAAAACTCCAAGTGTTGAGGACTATCAAAATTGGCTGAATCTTAACACGATATTGGAAGATGCTAAAAAAGCTATCGAAGTTGCAGAGGGATTACACACGAAAGAAGAATTAGCCGATGCTATCTATCGAGCAGAGTCGATTTTAGCAAAAGTGCCCGATTGGTTATCGGTAAAAAGTGATTTACAGATACGATTAGATGCAGTAATTGCTTATTATGATGTTATTGAGAGCGTTGTTGAAGCAGAAACAACTTATTTACAATCGAATAAAGATAAAGCTCAAGAGTTAGTAGATAATCTAGTAGAAGGTACACCAAAGAACAATCTACAGACACGATTAGATGCAGTACAAGTAGTTATCGATGCAATTGCAGGAGTTGAAATTGCAGAAACTACGCTTGAAGAAACTGACCATATGACAGCTCAAGCTTTAGTGGATAAAATCGAAACGTCCAATCAGAAAAAGGTAGAATTACAATCCCGATTAGATGCACTGGTTAAACTAAAAGAAGCTATTGCAGCTGTTGAACAAACGGAGATTACTCAGTCTCAGAATGATTTTGATATTGCTAAGAAACTTGTAGATGCTTTACCTGATAGTCCGAAAAAAGTAGAATTGCTAGAGCGATTAGATGCTGTGCAAGATAAGATTGACAATAAATCTAAGGCAGAACAAGCAAAAGAAGCTGTTAGCAAAGCCGAAGAAACATTCCAACAAGAAGATAAAAATAAGGCACAAGAAAAAGTACGTGCGTTAGAAGATGGCGAGTTGAAAAACGAGTTACAAGATCGTTTAGATGTACTTCAAGAAAAAATAGATGCTTTTAATGAAGCAAAAAGAGCAGTTGAAAAAGCAGAAAAGTCAAAAGATCAAACTGATATTGATGCAGCTCAAACTTTAGTAGATGCTTTAACAAATAGCAAAGGTAAGGATTCTTTAAATGAGAGATTAGTATCATTGATTAAGTATATCCAAGCAGAAAAAGCAACTTCAAAAGCAGAATCAACCTTGTTACAAAAACACAAAGATGAGGCACAAACACTAGTAAATAAACTAACAGATAGTGCTGATAAACAAGAATTACAAAATCGATTAGACGCTCTTCAGATAGTAATAGATAACAAAGCTAAAGATTTAATTGATAAGCTTGTTAATGACCCTGAAAGTGTTACACCTCAAGAATTGGCTGACTATACAGGTGAAACGGTATATGAGGAAATTATGAATGAATATATTGATAAAATTATTGAAGAAAGCGAAAATTTATCAAAAGATAAAGTCATTCAAATTGTGCGGCTTCTAAATGCATTAGAAAAATCTAAACGTTCTATGAGTATTGTAGATATTGGAAAATATGAAGTGGAATTTAATAAAGCACAAGCGATTATGTCCGTAAGTAAATACCCTACACCGAACTTCTTACTAGCAATTGAAAAATATATGACAGATGATTCGATTAAAAATGACTTAATTGAAATTGTTGCTGCTGAGACAGGTAAGTCCGTAGATGAAATCCAGTCTGAATTAGACGCTTTGAAATCCTTTGGGCAAGTAAAATTAGGTTCATACAAAATCCAATATGTTGATACAGATGGAAATGTCCTACATGAGGATACGTTTGCAGATGTACCTTATGGAAAAGTAACGTTATCACTAGACCTTGAAGGCTATCAAGTTATTAAAGATGAAACGTTTGTTCCTGAGTTTGATCTAAATGCAAAAACCAATGGTCAAGTACTACAGTTCACAGTTGAGCCAAATAAAGAAATTACAGTAGGAAATTATAAAGTTCAGTATCTTGATAGTGAAACAAAAGAGGTTATACATGAAGAAACCTTCACTGATATTGAATTTGGTGAAATAATTGTAAAGGGTTCACTAGCTGACTATGAAATTGTTTTAGAAGATGGCACAACAATTGATTCAACAGAAAAGATAATTGTACTTTCAAAAGAGAGCAATGATCAAACTGTGGAGTTTTTAGTAAAGCAATTCAATTTCTTTGAATCCCTAGAACCTGAAGAAACAAATGAAAGTGAATTGAATGAGGAAAATAACAATACGGATACACCTAACTTAGAAGATACCACACACCAGGATATTCAGCCTGAAGAAAATACTTTACAAGATATTCAATCTGAACAACCAAAAAACGAAATGACAATTGAAGAAAGTGTTGATGCTCCAAAAACTACAGTTGAAAGTAAAGTATCAGCTGGTAAAACGTTTATGAAGGTAGCTAGCCTCGATAATATGTACCTATCGTTTTCACCGAATGTTAAGGTAGAAGAAGATCATGCATCATATTTAACAAAAGCACTCTATGCACTTGAAGGTGTGAAAAATGTAAAAGCTCTAGGCTCAGAGGCTTCGGAAGAGTATGTTTCACAGATAGAAAATTATATAGTTGGAACAGTGTATGATGGTCTATACAAAGAATATCTATTAAAAGAACTAGGTGACAGCTTAAATGATGAAGATGGTATTCCGAAATTAACACCAGTTCATCCGACAACGCCACCTGTAGAGGAGGTAAAACCACCAGTAAAACCACCAGTAAAGCCACCTGTAGAGGAGGTAAAACCACCTGTAGTTACTCTTCCACCAGTAGGGGAGATAACACCACCAACGGTTATTAATCCACCTGTAGAGGTAATAAAGCCACCTATTGCTGTAACACCATCAAAAGAGGTTGATAAAGGTGATGCTGCTGGAAAAGAAAATTCAATAAAAGTTATTGAATCGGATAAGGGGTATACTTGGACTCTTGATAATCCAAGTGGTAAGGAATATGTTTTTGAAGCCAATGGATTAAAAGTAACTTTACCTTTAGGTGAATTTGCAGATGCAAAGTCAATTGAAGTTGGATGGGTTTTAATTAGTAAAGATCATTATAAATTAGTGGTAAAGGTTGATGGTAAAGAGGTTACTAAGTTCAAGAAAGCAGTTAAAGTAGAAAAAGAACATGGATTTGCATATTTATTACGTGGGTCTAATGGTGAGTATGCTGCTATGCCTTACACTTACAAAAATAAAAAATTCCAGTTTGAAACGAATAATCTAAAAACACCATTCTTCTTTACAACTGCTAAACGTTCGTTTGACGATATTAAAGGTATCTATAGCCAAGATGCTATAGAAGAATTGGCAAGTCGGTATATTGTACAGGGGACAACCCCAACAACATATAGCCCTTACAGAAATATAACTCGTAGTCAGTTTAGTGTAATGATTGTTCGAGCATTAGGTTTAGAGGCAACAGCTGATACTCAATTTAGTGATATTAAAGGTCACTGGGCACAAAATGAAATTCAAGCATTAAATGAGCTAGGCATTGTACAAGGTGTTACAGCGACTAATTTTAATCCAAATGGGGAGTTAACTCGTCAGCAAGCTGCTTTAATGTTGTATCGCTTATTAAAGGCTTACGGTGTTGATATGGTATATTCAGAGCCTAATTTTGATGATGCTAATAAATTAAGTGGTGAAGTAAGAGAGGCTGTAGGAGCTTTACAGGCCCTAAAGATATTTGAAGGTTCTAATGGCAATTTTAATCCTACAGATAAGTTAACACGTATGCAAATGGCTAAAGTTTTGCAAAGAACATTAGTTTTAACAGGTAACTTTTGACCAAATATCAAGTTTTAGATTGAAAAAAGTTTAATTTGCTATTAAAATGTTATGTATAAAGGGTGGTTATCCCTTTGCACATATTGCAAAAGTATAACTCTCTTTTGTTTTTTTAGATATTTGGTGTGAAACAGCGACTTCGGAAAAAGTCGCTGTTTCTTTTTTTTATCATAACAATTGAATTTATATAATAAATGCAGTAAAATTTAACTATTACTATTTATTTTTTTGAGATTAACAAAGTCCACTTGCTGACTAAAGTTATTTTGCAAATTTCCAGTCCTTTTAAGTCGTTTGCTGCTATAGAAGGTATAAAAATTTAATCTTATAATCTAAGCGTATTTTATTTTGTCTTTTTTAGACAATTTAAATGCGCTTTTTTTTATTTATCTAAAAAGGAGGGTAGATGTTTATCTGTTTTCAGAACGCCAATATATCTAAAAATCAAAGGAGAGATTTATATGTCACAAGAACTTATTAAATTCACAGAAAAAGAACGTCAAATGAT
>Ga0213821_1001311_pt1 | contig 11886 bp, 8 predicted proteins | sample MC6MC0909MG_FD_179894 | JGI IMG/M metagenome (GOLD analysis project Ga0213821, IMG submission 179894) | Enriched soil aggregate microbial communities from Iowa State University, Ames, United States - MC6-MC0909-MG | ecosystem: Environmental > Terrestrial > Soil > Unclassified | place: USA: Iowa...
CATCACCTTCCAGAACCTGTTCCGCATGTACAAGAAGCTGTCCGGCATGACCGGTACGGCCGACACCGAAGCCTACGAATTCCAGAGCATCTACGGCCTGGAAGTGGTGGTCATCCCGACCAACCGCCCGACCATCCGCAAGGACTCGCCGGACCAGGTCTTCCTCAACCGCAACGGCAAGTTCAACGCCGTGCTGGCCGACATCCAGGAATGCAACTCGCGCGGCCAGCCCGTGCTGGTCGGCACCACCTCGATCGAAACCTCGGAAATGCTGTCCGAGCACCTGCGCAAGGCCGGCGTGCACCATGAAGTGCTCAACGCCAAGCAGCACGATCGCGAAGCGACCATCATCGCCAACGCCGGCATGCCCGGTGCGGTGACCATCGCCACCAACATGGCCGGTCGCGGTACCGACATCGTGCTGGGCGGTTCGCTGGAAGCGCAGCTGCACGCGCTGGGCGAAGAAGCCACCGACGCGCAGCGCGCCCAGGTCAAGGCCGACTGGCAGGCCCGCCACGAGCAGGTCAAGAGCGCCGGCGGACTGCACATCGTGGGTACCGAGCGCCACGAATCGCGCCGTATCGACAACCAGCTGCGTGGTCGTTCCGGCCGCCAGGGCGACCCGGGTTCGTCGCGCTTCTACCTGTCGCTGGAAGACAACCTGATGCGCATCTTCGCCTCGGACTGGGTCCAGAAGGCGATGCGCATGATGGGCATGAAGGAAGACGACGTCATCGAAGACCGCCTGGTCAGCCGCCAGATCGAAAAGGCGCAGCGCAAGGTCGAAGCGCACAACTTCGACATCCGCAAGAACCTGCTCGACTTCGACGACGTCAACAACGACCAGCGCAAGGTCATCTACGCCCAGCGCGATGAACTGCTCGACGCCGAGTCGGTGAAGGACAACGTCGACGGCATCCGTGGCGACGTCATCTTCGACATCGTGGCGCGCTTCGTGCCGCCGAACTCGATCGATGAGCAGTGGGACCTGCCGGGCCTGGAGGCTACCCTGGCCTCGGAGCTGGGCGTGCAGATGGACGTCACCGGGCTGGTCAAGCAGCACGAGGAACTCGACGCCGAAGCCATCGCCAACAAGGTGCAGGCGCGGGTGGACGAGCACTTCGAGCAGAAGGAAACCGGCGTCGGCGAAGAGACCATGCGCGCGCTGGAAAAGCACGTCATGCTCACCGTGCTCGACCAGAGCTGGAAGGAGCACCTGGCGCGCATGGATTACCTGCGCCAGGGCATCTACCTGCGCGGCTACGCGCAGAAGCAGCCCAAGCAGGAATACAAGAAGGAAGCCTTCGAGCTGTTCTCGGAAATGCTGGAGAACGTCAAGCGCGAAGTGGTGACCCTGCTCGCGCGCGTGCGCATCCGCAGCGAAGAGGAAGTGGCGGCGCTGGAAGCGGCCGAACGCCAGCAGGCCGAAGCGCGCCTGCTGCAGTCGCAGTTCCAGCACCAGAACGTGGGTGGCTACGGCGCCGACGAAGAAGCCGCGGAAGTGGAAGCGCAGCGCAACGGCGTCGGCCAGGTCACCCGCGAGGAGCCCAAGGTCGGCCGCAATGATCCGTGTCCCTGCGGCAGCGGCAAGAAGTACAAGCACTGCCACGGTCAGCTGACCTGATCAGAAAACCCCGCGAAAGCGGGGTTTTTTTTGCGCCCCGCGTGCAACGCGACGGGAAGACGCAGATGTTCTGTGATCTACACCACACAACGTCAGGTTTCAGGAAAAACTGACAAGCAACAGCGGGACATGCCCACCCGCGTGTCAGATCACGCCGACTGGCTCAACTACGACATCCCACTATCGTTTCAGCCCCTGTTGCGAGCATTGCATTCGCGACAGGGCCAGCGCGCCACTGCGCGTTTCCCTGATTCGCCATCCATGGAGCTTCATGAACAGGATTTATCGCCTGGTGTTCAACCGCGCCACCGGCCAGATGCAGGTTGCATCCGAACTTACCTCCACACATTCCGCGTCCGCAGCGGCCACCGGCAGCGCACGGCGTCGTTCCTCCCTCAGTGCCGCCATGCTGGTCGCGCTGGGTCTTTCGGCCGCGTCCCTGCCTTCGGCGTTCGCCGCGGTCTACGACTTCACCGCGAACGAGACCGTCACCGATACCCGCGGCTATGTCGATGGGTTCCGTGTCGGTCCCAACGGCCAGGTGCTGGTTGAACTGCGCGACGGCGGCAAGCTGACCTCCAACGGCCCGGTGTCGTTCGGCACCGCGGCCGGCAGCAACAGTGAGCTTCACCTGTACGGTCCCACGTCCGCGCTGACCGTCAACGGTGCCGTAGTGCGCGTGGGTGAAGCCGGCACCGGCGCCCTGCGCCTGTACAAGGGTGCCCAGACCACGATGGGGTCGACACTGTCGCTCGGCTATCTCGCCGGCGGCACCGGTATCGTCCAGGTGGACGACGCGGGCTCGCTGCTGACCGCGCGCCAGCTGCTGGTTGGTCGCGAGGGAGTCGGCTACCTCACCGTCACCAAGGGTGCGCGCGTCGAGACCACGTTGGCCGCGCCGCCGGTCGGCAATTCGTTCGCGATGAGCATCGGTAACGCAGCCGGCAGCGTCGGCACGGTCAATGTGGTCTCGGGCGGCGAGCTGCTGGTCCGCGACAACGAGCTGCGCGTCGGTGAGGCCGGCAAGGGTGCGTTGTTCGTCGACAACGGCAGCGTCAATGTCGGTCGCAACCTGGTCATCGGTGCCGCCGGCACCGGTGAAGGCAAGGTGGAAGTGCGCAACAAGGGCAGCGTGGCCGCACAGCTGATCAGCGTCGGCGAAGCGCAGAACGCAGTCGGCTCGCTGCTGGCCAGCGGCGCGGGTACCACGATCACCACGGATGCGCTGCGCGTCTCGGGCAACGGCAACGGCCTGCTGCGTGTCGAAGAGGGCGCCCAGGTGGCGGTCGCCGGCAACGTCACCGCAGAAGACAACCAGGGCCTGCCCAGCACCGACGCCCGCACCGGCCGCATCGAGGTGACGGGGCCCGGCTCGCTGCTCAGCGGCGACCGCGTCATCTCCAGCACGCAGCTGCTGGTCGAGAACGGTGGTGAAATCCGCTCCAACTCGGCGCGTATCCGCGACTCGCTCAGCGCCAGCGGCACCGCCACGCTGACCGGCGCCGACAGCCGCTGGACCAACCAGGGCGAGCTGGACATCCGCACGGGGGTGAACGTACTCGACGGCGCGCGGATCGACACCGGCACGCTGCTGGTGTCCGGAGGCAGCAATACGATGACCTTCGCGATCAAGGTCGTGGACGAGCAGGTCCGCGTAAGCGGCGCCGGCTCGGTCATCGAGGCCACGGGCGACATCACTGTCGGCAGCCACCTGGTTGGCGAACCGTTCGGGTTCCTCAACCTGGCCAACGGCGGTCGCGTGGAGGCGGGTGGCGATCTGGTCCTGGGGACGTCGGGCTTCGTGGTCCTCGGTGGAGGCCTCGATACCTGGTCGGTGGCGGATGGCAGCCCGGTCTGGGCCACGGCCGAGTCGGCCGGCCTGCCCGGCAGCGCGGATATCGTCATGCAGGGCGGCGGCAGCGCGCTGGTGTTGAACCACACCGACGAGATCACCCTGGGCAACACGCTGCGCGGGTCCGGCGGCCGTATCGCCAACGTTGCCGGTACCACCACCCTGAACGGCGATCTGGCCGACTTCAGTGGCACGGTCGATGTGAGCGGTGGCACCCTGCGCATCGATGGCGACATGTACACCGGGGAGAACCTCGCGCCTGGCAGCCAGTCGCCGGTCCAGTGGTCGCAGGTGTCCGGCGGCACGCTGGTGCTCAACGGCAGTGCAGGCTTCAACCGGACCATCAACTACGGCAACGAGAGCAAGGTGGAGCGCAGCTCGTTGCTGGTGATCCGCGACGGCGGTGTGCTTGCGGGCAATGCAACGATCGGTGGGGCCGAGGTCCATAACGGCGGCGTGCTCTCGCCGGGCGATGGCGGCATCGGCACGATCAACATCGAGGGCAATCTTTACTTCAATACGGGCGGCGTGACGGCGGACAGCGTCGCACGCAAGGCGTTCTATGACGTCGACCTGCTCGGGAACGGGCAATCCGACTTCATCAAGGTCACCGGCACGGCGTTCATCGGCAAGGGGGCTGGCCTGGGGGGCATCGCGGGCGCTACCGGTGTGCGGGTCACCGGCCTGGATCCGGGTGCCACTTACCAGAACGGCCACACCTACACGATCCTCAACGCCGCGGAAGGCCTCAAGGGGGGCTTCGACGATGCGATCTCCAACTCGGCATTCATCACGCCGACGCTGACCCAGACCGGAAACGATGTGCTGCTGACCATCGCGGTGAATGCCCCGGTGACGCCGGTCGATCCGGTTCCTCCCGTCGACCCCGGCATCCCCGTGACCCCGGTCGCCCCCGTCGACCCCGGTACTCCGGTCACGCCGGGCACCCCGGGCGTGACCCCGCCGATCGTGTTCGGCGCGGTCGCCGTCACCGGCAACCAGCGCGCCACCGCGGCGGCGCTGGATTCGCTGCAGCAGTCCGGCGACGCGCTGGCCCTGTACAACGGCCTGCTGATGCTGGACGAGGCGGGTGCGCTGGTTGCCTTCGATGACCTGGGGGGCGAGCTGCACGCCAGCAAGCGGGCGCTGCTGCTGGACGACCGCTTCCTGCGCGAAGGCATCTCTCAGCGCCTGCGCCCGACCCCGGACACCAAGCTCGACGGCTCCTCGGTGTGGGTGGCCGGCAGCGGCGCCTCCAAGCGGCAGGACGGTGACGGCACCGCCTCGCGCACCCAGGAGACCCGCCAGGGCCTGATCGTGGGCTACGACTGGACCTTCGGCGACCGCTGGACCGTCGGCGTGGCCGGCGGCCCGAAATCGCTGCGCCAGCAGATCCGCGATCGCGGTGCGATCACCGAAGTCGATGCGGTGCACGGTGGTCTGTACGCCGGCTTCCGTGGCGAGCAGGCCTGGATCAACGGTGGCGCCAGTTATGCCGACTACGCGCTGGAAACCCGCCGCGAGCTGGGCGCCGGCACGTCCTGGGAGCAGACCCTGGACAGCCGTCATGACGCCCACGCGGTGTCGGCGTTCGCCGAAGGCGGTTGGGACATCCAGCTCGACGCGCTGACCCTGACCCCGTACCTGGCCGTGGCCTACACCCGCCTGTCCAGCGACGCCGCCGTTGAAACCGGCGGCACCGCAGCGTTGTCGGTGTCGTCCAGCAAGGACGAAGCCTGGACCACCACCGCCGGCATCCGCGCCGCGTGGGACATCAGCGGCGGCGAGACCGACGGCGCCCGCCTGGAGGCCGGACTGGCCTGGCAGAACGCCGCTGGCGAACTGCGTGCCGACTCGCGCAACCGCTTCGTGGCGGGCAGCGACAGCTTCACCGTCAGCGGCCTGCCGCTGGCGCGCAACGTGGGCATCGCTGAACTGGGCGTCTCGGTGAACACCTCCGACAACAGCCGCCTGTCGATGTTCGCGCAGGGCCGTGCCGGCGATGGCCAGCGCGAAGTGGGGGCCCAGCTGAACTGGAACGTGGCGTTCTGATCGAACCCGCCTCCTGAACCACCCGAAGGGCCCCGCATGGGGCCCTTCGTCTGTCCGGCATTGCGCATGCACCGGCCGATTGGGCATTCTGGCCGCATGCCATCCCCCAAACGATCGATCCACGTCGTGGCCGGCGTCATCACCGACGCCCGCGGCCGCATCCTGCTCAACCGCCGTACCGAGAACCGCGACATGCCTGGCCTGTGGGAGTTCCCGGGCGGCAAGCGTGAGCAGGGCGAAACCTCCGAACAGGCGCTGGTGCGCGAACTGCGCGAGGAGCTGGGGATCGAAGCCGAGGTCGGCGACTGGATCATGGACGTGCCCCAGCTCTACCCGGACAAGCACCTGCGCCTGGAAGTGCGGCATATCCGCAGCTGGAAGGGCTCGCCGCGCGGCCGCGAAGGCCAGGCGATCACGTGGGTGGCGCCGGACAGGCTGTCGCGCTATTCGATGCCGCCGGCCGACCTTCCGGTAGTGGCCGCCCTGCGCCATCCGGACCGCTACCTGATCACGCCCGAGCCGACGACCGATGACGCCGCCGCGCACCAGGACTGGTACGCGCGTCTGGCACGCGCGCTGGAGGCCGGCGCGCGCCGCGTGCAGCTGCGCACCCCGGCCAGCCCCGCCCGCGTAGCGTTGGCCGAACAGGCCGTGGCACGCCATCGCGGCAGCGTGCAGTGGCTGCTCAACCGCGATATCGAGCTGGCGCGCCGGCTTGGCGTGGGCGTGCACCTGGGCGCTGAACAGCTGCCGCAGCTCGACGCGCGGCCGTTGCCGGCCGACCAGCTGGTGGCCGCGTCCTGCCATGACCTGGCCCAACTGCAGGCGGCGCAGCGGCTGGGCTGCGACTTCGCCGTGCTGGGCCCGGTCCAGGCCACCGACAGCCATCGTGGCGCCACCCCGATGGGGTGGGAGGCCTTCGAAGTGCTGCGCGCCCAGGTGTCCCTGCCGATCTACGCGCTGGGCGGCCTGGGCGCCGACGACATCGTGCAGGCGCGCCGCCACGGCGCGCAGGGCGTAGCTGCAATACGGGCGTACTGGCCCGCTTGACGCGGCGCAGCCATGCAGGGCGTGGCCCTACGGGTCCCCGGCGTAGAGCCACGCCCTGCGTGGCTGCCGTGCCAGACCCAGGCGTTACAGCGTGATCCAGAAGCACCCGTACTGACGCCGCAGCCCGAACACCGTCCGCGCCGGGGTGGCGGTACTGCCCAGCGTCTGTTCCAGCCGCAAGCCGATCGGACGCGGCCTGCCGACCGGCGGCGCGGTCGCCTCCACCGCCTCGGCCAGCGTCGCGTTGGGATCCACCGGCAACGGTGCAGGGGCGACCGGCGCCTCCGGGTAGACCGGTGCGATATCGATCAGCGGCCGCTGCACCACCGATTCCAGCCGGCCGATGATCTGGTTGGCGGTGGCGTCGGAGACGTTGCCCCACAGGTAGATCGACGACAGCCGGTTGACGTCCTGCAGGCTGACCGCGTCGCGGATCTGCCCGGTGAGTTCACTCAGCCGGCGCGCACACCCGGCACGGTAGATACCCGTGTTGCCCACCGAGGAGGCGCGCGCCGGCATCCGCGCGGTGGCGCCCAGCGCGTCGCAGCTGCGGTCGGTGAACACCGTTTCACCCTGCGCGTTGGTGCACCGGTTCACGCGCTGCGCCTGCGCGTGGGCCCACGGAGCCCAGCACAGCATGCACAGCGATATCAGCAGCATCACGAACGATCTCATCGCAGCAGGGTAGCGGCGCCTGCGTTATCTGCAAGCCACGGACGGCGCCGTGTTCAGCGGCCCAGCAGCTTCAACACCTGGGTGGTCGGGCGGGCCAGGTTGAGGGTGTAGAAGTGCAGCCCCGGCGCGCCGCCGGCGACGAGCCGCTCGCACAGCTGGGCGACCACCTCGGCGCCGAAGGCGCGCACCGCATCGGCATCGTCGCCGTAGGCCTGCATGCGCTTACCGATCCAGCGCGGGATCTCCGCACCGCACTGCTCGGAGAAGCGGCGCAGCTGGCTGAAGTTGGAGATCGGCATGATCCCCGGCACGATCGGCACCTGCACGCCGAGCTTGCGCACCGCATCCACGAAGTGGAAATACGCGTCGGCGTTGAAGAAGTACTGGGTGATGGCGGCATCGGCGCCGGCGTCGATCTTGGCCTTGAAATAGGCCAGGTCACGCAGCGCGTCGTCCGACTGCGGATGCGTTTCCGGGTACGCGCCGACTTCGATATGGAACGCATCGCCGTGCTCGGCGCGGATGAAGGCGATCAGCTCGCTCGCATAGCGCAGGTCACCGGGGTGGCCCATGCCCGAAGGCAGGTCGCCGCGCAGCGCGACGATGCGGCGGCAGCCGATCGCACGGTACAGTTTGAGCAGTTCGCGGATCTCCTCACGGCTGCCGCCCACGCAGGACAGGTGCGGCGCCGCCTCGAACCCGTGGTGCTGCTTGAGGTGGCGTACCGTCTCGGAGGTATAACTCAGGGTCGAGCCGCCGGCGCCGAAGGTACAGGACACGTATTCCGGCGTGTAGGCCTTCAGCCGGGCGGCGGTGCGGTCGAGCTGGGCACGCTGCTCGTCTGTCTTGGGCGGGTAGAACTCGAAGCTGAGGGCGGTCATGGGCGGCGGCGAAGGCGGGTGTTGACCCCATCATATCGCTTCATCGCGATGAATGTAAAAGTGGGTGCATGCGCCGTTCCAGGTCGGGTCGGTACAGTGGGGGCATCCCACGGAGTGCATGCATGGACATCCTGATCACCGGCGGCACCGGATTCATCGGCCATGCCCTGTGCCAGCGGCTGCTGGCACAGGGCCACCAGGTCACGGTGCTGACCCGCAACCCCGCCCGCGGCGGGCAGCCGGGCGTGCGCCCTGTCGCTGCGCTGGACGCGGTCGGCGTTGTCGACGCCGTGGTCAACCTGGCCGGTGAGCCGCTGACCGAGGGCCGCTGGAGCCCGGCGCGCAAGCAGGCCTTCTTCGATTCACGGGTCGGCACCACCCAGGCGTTGCTGGCCTGGATGCGCGGGCTGCCGACCCGCCCGCAGGTGCTGGTCTCCGGCTCGGCCATCGGCTACTACGGGCCCCGCGACGACACGGCGCTGGACGAGGCCGCATCGCCCGGCCACGACTTCGCCGCGATGCTGTGCCGGCACTGGGAGGCCGAAGCCGCCAAGGCGGAGGAGCTGGGGGTGCGCACCTGCGTGCTCCGCACCGGCATCGTTCTCGACCGCGGCGGTGGCGCGCTGGCGCGGATGCTGCCCCCGTTCCGGCTCGGCCTGGGCGGACCGATGGGCGATGGTCGGCAGTGGATGAGCTGGATCCACCGCGAGGATCTGGTCGGCTTGATCCTGTGGCTGCTGGCCGATCCGGGGATGCGTGGCGCCTTCAATGGCACTGCGCCCGAACCGGTCACCAACGCGGTGTTCGCGCGCACCCTGGCCCACGCGCTGGGGCGCCCGGCACTGGTGCGGACGCCGGCGTTCGCCCTCAGGCTCGGGTTCGGCGAGATGGCCGGGTTGTTGCTGACCGGCCAGAAGGTGGTGCCGACGCGTGCGCTGCAGGAAGGCTATCGGTTCCGCCACCCGACGCTGGACGGTGCGCTGCGCGCGATCCTCGACTGAGCACGCCAGCGGAGCTGGCCGCGCAGCGGTTACCCTGTGCGCCTGTTTTCCAGCCGTGTGCGCCATGTCCATCGTCCTGACCGACTTCGCCCGTCCCCGCCTGTTTCCGCGCGTGCCACGCGCCAACACCATCCAGGACTGCAGCGCCGAGCAGTTCCAGGCGCATCTCAACGCAAACGCGCCGTTCAAGGTCCTCGATGGCTATGCGCCGTTCTGCAAGCTCTACGTGTACGAGAACTGGACGTCGACGCGCTGCCTGACCGTGCCGATCACCGACGCCAACCGCCACCAGCTCCGCAGCGCCTACGAGGCGCGCAACCGCGACGAGCTGCCGGTGCTGGTGCGCTGGTTCGAAGGCGTGCAGTCGCCGCGCGCGAACTACCTGGTGGTGATCCTGTACAGCGCCGAACAACTGGCGAAGGAGGGCTCGCCGATCGACGCGGACTGGGGCATCGTCGGCTGCATCTACACCGCCGAACCGGACGAAGTGCCGATGGCGCCGATCACCATGATGCGCAATGCGCTGGGGGTGGAAGAGGGCGGCTCGGGCGTGCCGCTGGACCGCGAGGCTTACCAGCGCGCGGTGGCGTTCTGGGAAAACAATGCGAACTGGCGGCCATGATCGGATTCCCGTTCGCGTAGATCCACGCCCTGCGTGGATGCTTTTCGTTCGGGCACCGCGCAGCCACGCAGGGCGTGGCTCTACGTCCTTCCAATACGTGCCGGTTGCCCTTCGGTCAATGCGACCAGATCGGCCGGCGCCAACGCCACCTCCAGCCCGCGCCGCCCGGCACTCACGTGCATCACCGGCAGCGCCTGCGCGCTGGCATCGATGAAGGTGCGGTGCTTCTTCTTCTGGCCCAGCGGGCTGATCCCGCCGACCAGGTAACCGGTCGCGCGCTGTGCCGCATCCACCGCCGCCATCTCGCACTTGCGACAGCCCGCTGCCTCGGCCAATGCCTTTAAATCCAGCGAGCCACTGACCGGCACGATCGCCACCAGCAGTTCGTGTTTTTCGGTACTGGCCAGCAGGGTCTTGAACACCGTTGCGGGGTCGAGCCCCAGCTGCTCCACCGCTTCGCCTCCATAGGAGGTGGCGTTGGCATCATGGTGGTAGGAAAGGACGCGGTGGGCGATGCCGTGCTTCTTGAGCAGATTGATGGCCGGGGTCATGACAGGTCGCGCGTTGCCGGGATGCACGCATCGTAGCGGCGCGCGCCGGATGTGGCTTGACCAGGACTATCGTGCAGGCCAGCTGGACTCCCCGCAGACACCCTGGGATGCCTGCGGGGGACCCACGTCAGTAACTCTCGCTCTTGAAAGCCGCGACACTGCCTTCGCACATTGCACTGTCGACCTTCTTCCCCTGCGCCTTCGCAAGTGCCAACGCATCGTCCTCAGCACTCTGGATTGATTTGACCGGCACCCGCCAGATCATCTCTTCCGCCTGCAGTGTCGCAGGCGGCCTCACGAACTCAGGCCCGTCGTAGAGCATGCAGTACATGGTCGTGCCGCCTCCGGCTGCCGTCGGTGCTGGGGCAGAAGCAGGAGCAGGCGCAGGCGCGGAAGATTCCGACGTCGCAGTGCTCGATGCCCCTGCCACCGCATCGCATTGGGCCTTGGTCAGCGTGACGCTGTTCTTCTTGTAGCGCGAGGCGGCAGCCAGCGCACCGGCCTCCGCTGACTTCAGGTCGGCCGCCTTGACGGCGTATTTCCCGTCCGGGTTGGTGCTCGCTTCCGGTGTCTTGCCATCTGCACCGGAAAACACCATGCACCGATAGTCGGCGGCGTGGACGGGGGACATGCAAGCGGCACCGCACAGCACCAGCACTGCGGGAAGTAAGAACTTGATATTCATGGAAATCTCCGGAATGCACCCAGATATTCCCCCGCACGATGATGATCCCGGCGCGGATGTAAGGGCAGGGTGCACTCCGGGTGAAGCCCGGATAACGAAAACGGGCGCCCGAAGGCGCCCGTCGAACCCCGGTAGTGCCGACTGTCAGTCGGCACCCACGCGATCAGTAGCGGTAGTGCTCCGGCTTGAACGGACCTTCCACCGGCACGCCGATGTAGTCGGCCTGTTCCTTGGTGAGGGTGGTCAGCTTCACGCCGATCTTTTCCAGGTGCAGGCGCGCCACTTCCTCGTCCAGCTTCTTCGGCAGCAGGTACACCTTCTTCTCGTAGCTGTCCTTGTTCGCCCACAGGTCGATCTGGGCGAGCGTCTGGTTGGCGAACGAGTTGGACATCACGAAGCTCGGGTGGCCGGTGGCGCAGCCCAGGTTGACCAGACGGCCGTCGGCCAGCAGGAAGATCGCATTGCCGTTGTCGAAGATGTACTTGTCGACCTGCGGCTTGATGTTGATCTTCTGCACGCCGGCCAGCGCGTTCAGCGCATCGACCTGGATCTCGTTGTCGAAGTGGCCGATGTTGCAGACGATGGCCTGGTCCTTCATCGCGCTCAGGTGCTCAATGCGGATGATGTCCTTGTTGCCGGTGGTGGTGACGTAGATGTCGCCACGGCCCAGGGTGGATTCGATGGTGTTGACCTCGAAGCCTTCCATCGCGGCCTGCAGGGCGCAGATCGGATCGATCTCGGTGACCACCACGCGTGCGCCGTAGGCACGCAGCGAAGCGGCGCAGCCCTTGCCCACGTCACCGTAGCCGCAGACCACGGCGACCTTGCCGGCCAGCATCACGTCCATCGCGCGCTTGAGGCCATCGGCCAGCGACTCGCGGCAGCCGTACAGG
>Ga0213821_1001312_pt1 | contig 11881 bp, 9 predicted proteins | sample MC6MC0909MG_FD_179894 | JGI IMG/M metagenome (GOLD analysis project Ga0213821, IMG submission 179894) | Enriched soil aggregate microbial communities from Iowa State University, Ames, United States - MC6-MC0909-MG | ecosystem: Environmental > Terrestrial > Soil > Unclassified | place: USA: Iowa...
CCGGGCTTGAGATGCTCTCCTTTGGATGAACTATCTTTAACCCTGCCGGACGACTGAAAGTAACGTTGCCCGGAGTAATATCTGGATACGTTTCCAAAGGGACTTTCACTTGGCCGCACCTTCCCCCTACCTCGCGCTGAATGCCCGGGGTAACCCATGACCTCCCATAACCCAGAACCCCAAGCGCCCCTTGCCTCGGCGTTGCCTGCGGCTGCGCAGCGTTTGCCCTGGCTGGAGCGGCTAAGCCGGTATCGGCAACCGATCGGGCTCGGCGTGACCTTGGTGTTGTTCGCCATGGCACTGATCGCCTGCCGCCATTTGCTCAGCGAGCTGGACATCTACGCCTTGCACGATGCCATGCTCAGCGTGCCACGGCAGTCCCTGTTCGGTGCCTTGCTGGCCACGGTCATCGGGTTCGTGATCCTGCTCGGTTATGAATGGTCGGCCAGCCGCTATGCCGCCGTTAAGCTCCCTGCGCGCACCTTGCTGCTCGGCGGCTTCAGCGCGTTCGCCATCGGTAACGCGATTGGTCTGTCGATGCTCTCTGGCGGCTCGGTGCGTTATCGCCTGTACGCCCGCCAAGGGCTGGGCGCCGCCGAAGTCGCGCGCATGACGGTATTCGCCAGCCTGTCCCTGGGTTGCGCCCTGCCCCCGCTCGCCGCGTTGGCAACCTTGAGCAACCTGCCGGCCGCATCTGTGGCCTTGCGCCTGCCCGCGCCCGTATTGGGCGGTATCGCCATTGCCGTACTGGCTCTGACTGCCGTGCTGGTGGTCGGGCTGTACCGCCGCCGCCTGGCAGAACAGCCACTGGCCGACAGCCTGCTGGTACAAATAGGTCGCCGCACCTTGCGCCTGCCCGGCGCGCGCCTGACTGCATTGCAACTGGTCATCACCGCACTGGACGTAGCCGCCGCCGCCACCGTGCTCTACCTGCTACTGCCAGAAGCCCCACCGTTCGGTGCGTTTGTTCTGGTCTACCTGCTGGCCCTGGCCGCGGGCGTGCTCAGCCATGTGCCCGGCGGTGTCGGGGTATTCGAGGCAATCCTGCTTGCCGCTTTCGCCGACCAGCTCGGCGCTGCACCGCTGGCCGCCGCGTTGCTGCTGTATCGCTTGATCTATGTGGTCCTGCCGCTGCTGGTAGCCTGCGTGCTGTTGCTGGCCAACGAAGCGAGGCGTCTGCTGTTCGCGCAACAGGCACTGAAAGCCGCATCGGGGCTAGCCGCCCCGGTCCTGGCGATTTTGGTGTTTCTCTCGGGGGTCGTGCTGCTGTTCTCGGGCGCCACCCCGGAAATCGACACCCGCCTGGAGCACATGGGCTTTCTGGTGCCACACCGCCTGATCGACGCCTCGCACTTCGGCGCCAGCCTGATTGGCGTGTTGTGCCTGTTGCTGGCCCAAGGCTTGCGCCGTCGCCTCTCCGCAGCCTGGCTACTGACTACTGTGTTGCTGCTGGTGGGCGCATTGCTGTCACTGCTCAAAGGCTTCGACTGGGAAGAGGCCAGCCTGCTGATCTTCACTGCTGCCCTGCTCGCCCTCTTCCGCCGCTCGTTCTACCGCCCAAGCCGGCTGCTGGAGCTGCCGTTCTCACCGGTGTACCTGGTGGCCAGCGCGTGCGTGGTCGGCGCGTCGGTATGGCTGCTGCTGTTCGCCTACCAGGACGTTCCGTACAGCCATCAGCTGTGGTGGCAGTTCACCCTCGACGCCGATGCCCCGCGGGGCCTGCGTGCGGCCATGGGCAGCGCAGTACTGCTGGTGATCGTCGCCCTGACCTGGCTGCTGCGCACCGCCCGGCCAGTCATCCACCTGCCTGACGATGACGAACTGCAGCGCGCCAACCGTATCCTGCTGGCGTCCGAACAGCCCGACGGCGGCCTGGCACTGACCGGTGACAAAGCCCTGCTGTTCCACCCCAACGACAACGCCTTCCTCATGTACGCCCGCCGCGGCCGCAGCCTGGTGGCGCTGTACGACCCGATCGGCCCGGCCCAGGAACGCGCCGAGATGATCTGGCAGTTCCGCGACCTGTGCGACTTGCACCACGCCCGCCCGGTGTTCTACCAGGTGCGCGCGGAGAACTTGCCGTTTTATATGGACATCGGCCTGACCGCACTCAAGCTCGGTGAGGAAGCCCGGGTCGATTTGCGCCGCTTCGACATCGAAGCCAAGGGCAAGGAGATGAAAGACCTGCGCTATACCTGGAACCGTGGCGGTCGCGATGGCCTGAGCCTGGAAATCCACGAGCCCGGCCAGGCCCCGCTGGCCGAGCTCAAGGAAATTTCCGATGCCTGGCTGGGCGGCAAGAACGTGCGCGAAAAAGGCTTCTCGCTGGGCCGCTTCAGCCCCGAGTACTTGCAGCACTTTCGCATCGCCCTGATTCGCTTCCAGGGCCGGCCGGTGGCGTTTGCCAACCTGCTGGAAACCCACGGCAACGAACTGGCCAGCCTCGACCTGATGCGCGCCCACCCCGAGGCTCCGAAGCTGACCATGGAATTCATGATGATCGGCCTGATCCTGCATTACAAAAGCCACGACTACGGCCGCTTCAGCCTGGGGATGGTCCCGCTATCCGGCCTGCAACCGCGGCGCGGTGCACCGCTGACCCAGCGCCTGGGCTCGATGGTGTTCCGCCGCGGCGAACAGCTCTATAACTTCCAGGGCCTGCGGCGCTTCAAGGACAAGTTCCAGCCGGACTGGGAACCTCGTTACATGGCCGTGCCGGCCGGGCTCGACCCGCTGGTTGCACTGGCCGACACCGCCGCCCTGATTGCAGGCGGCCTGACTGGATTGGTGAAACGTTGATGATCCGACGCTATTGGCTGTACGTATTGATACCTCTGCTCCTGGCTGCCGTGGCTGGAGCTGCAGGCTTCTGGTTGTGGACACGCCCGGCCCCCGAGGCACGCCTGGAACAACTGACCCTCAACGACACCCGCATCACTCGCGTCAGCCCCGGCGTGCATGCCAAGGCTCGGGTCGCCATAGGCGTCCCCCAGGACCAGGCCCTGACCGACAAGCAACTGCTGGACCTGAGCCAGGCCGGTGAGGCACAGCTGGTGCAGGTCATCCTGCCGCCAGGCGACTGCAGCAAGCAGCAGCAGGCAATGGACCAGGCATTGGCGCAACTGGCCGAGAGACCGACGCTGGTGGCCGGCATCGGCCCGGGTGCCGCCCAAGCCTGGCGCTGGCTGGCCACACAGACCGACGACAAGGCCCGCGCCATTTCCGTCGATTTCAACGTGGAGCAGCCCGGCTGCACCGTCGCCCTGCCGAAGACCGCCGCCCATGGCCACTGGAACGTCGCCTGGAACGACAACCCGGATGACGCCAGCGCGGCATTCGTGCGCGACCAGGCCAACGCCGAAACCAGCATCAGCGACTACGACATCCACCTGCCGCAAGTGCTCAAGTCTCAGTTGACCCAAGCCCTGGTGGGCCGCGACGGCAACGCCCTGGCGATTCCGGTGGTGGAAGTGCCAGCCGGGCAGACCACCGATACCGTCACCCTGTTCCTCTCGGGCGATGGCGGCTGGCGCGACCTGGACCGTGACGTTGCCGGTGAAATGGCCAAGCTCGGTTACCCGGTCGTAGGTATCGACACCCTGCGTTACTACTGGCAGCACAAGACGCCTGAGCAAAGTGCCGCCGACCTGTCAGAACTGATGCAGCACTACCGCCAGAAATGGGGCACCAAGCGCTTTGTGCTAACCGGCTATTCGTTTGGTGCCGACGTGCTCCCTGCCATCTACAACCGCCTGCCGGCCGAAGACCAGCAGCGCATCGATGCCGTAATGCTGCTGGCCTTCGCCCGCAGTGGCAGCTTTGAAATCGAAGTCGAGGGCTGGCTGGGCAAAGAAGGCCAGGAAGCGCCTACCGGGCCAGAAATGGCCAAGCTGCCTGCGGCCAAGGTGGTGTGCGTGTACGGCGTGGAAGAAACCGATGAAAGCGGTTGCACCGACCATACCGCGGTCGGTGAGCGCCTGAAGCTGCCAGGCGGGCACCACTTTGACGAGAACTACCCGGCACTTGCCAAGCGGTTGATTGGCGAGATCGAGACACGCCAGGGCAAGTCCAGCGTGGCAGAGCAGAACTGAGACAAACCAGGGGCCGCATAGCGGCCCCTTTTTCACTCAGATCTCGACCTGTGTTCCCAGCTCGATTACCCGGTTGAGCGGCAGGTTGAAGAAGCGCAGGTTACCGTTGGCATTCTTCAGCAAGAACGCGAACAGGTTGCCGCGCCAGCGTGACATCCCTTCCAGGCGCGACGCGATCACGGTTTCACGGCTCAGGAAGTAGGTCGTACGCATCGGGCTGAAATCCAGCGCGTCCAGGTGGCACAGCTTGAGCGCCGCCGGCACATCCGGCTCATCCATGAAGCCAAAGTGCAGCAGCACGCGGAAGAAGCCATCACCATAGGCCTCCACTTCAAAGCGCTCCTGGTCCGGCACCCGTGGCCGATCCTCACTCACCACCGTCAGCAGCACCACCTGGCTGTGCAGCACCTGGTTATGCAGCATGTTGTGCAACAGCGCATGAGGCACCGCATCCGGGCGCGCAGTGAGGAACACGGCGGTCCCTTCAACCCGGTGCGGTGGCTGCACACGGATGCTGCTGATGAACACCGGCAGTGGCAAACCACCCTCATCTATACGCTCGACGAGGATCTGCTTGCCGCGCTTCCAGGTGCTCATCAGCAGGAACAGCACGCCGCCTGCAAGCACCGGGAAGGCACCGCCCTGTACGATCTTCGGCACGTTGGCGGCGAAGAACAGCCCGTCGACAAACAGGAAGCCCAGCAGAATCGGCACCGCAAGCACCGGCGGCCACTTCCACAGCAGCAGCATCACCACCGATACCAGAATGGTGGTCATCAACATGGTGCCGGTCACCGCCACGCCGTAAGCCGCAGCCAGCGCACCGGATGACTCGAAACCGATCACCAGCAGCACCACACCGACCATCAGCGTCCAGTTCACCGCCCCGATGTAGATCTGCCCCTGTTCATCACTGGACGTGTGCTGGATCTGCATGCGCGGAATGTAACCGAGCTGGATGGCCTGGCGCGTCAGGGAAAAGGCACCGGAAATCACCGCCTGCGATGCAATCACCGTGGCCATGGTCGCCAGCCCCACCAGCGGCAACAGCGCCCAGCTCGGGGCCAGCAGGTAGAACGGGTTGCGCGCGGCCTCGGGGTTTTGCAGCAGCATTGCGCCCTGGCCGAAATAGTTGAGCACCAGCGCCGGCAACACCAGGGCGAACCAGGCACGGGCTATCGGCTTGCGGCCGAAGTGCCCCATGTCGGCATACAGCGCCTCGGCACCGGTCAACGCCAGCACCACCGCCCCGAGAATGGCCACGCCCATGCCCGGATGGACGATGAAGAAGTTCACCGCCCAGCCTGGGTTGAATGCCTTGAGCACTTCCGGGGTCTGCGAGATGCCATGCACCCCCAGCGCGCCCAGCACCACGAACCAGGTGACCATGATCGGCCCGAACAGCTTGCCGATCTTTTCGGTACCGTGCTTCTGCACCAGGAACAGCGCCACCAGCACCACCAGCGATATCGGCACCACCCAATGGTCGATACCGTCGAACGCCAGGCCCATGCCCTCCACCGCCGACAATACCGACACCGCCGGTGTGATCATGCTGTCGCCGTAGAACAACGAGGCGCCGATCAGGCCGCAGATGACCATCAGCGTGCGCAACCGTGGGTAAGCCGCGGTGGCCCGTCGCGCCAGCGCCGTGAGCGCCATGGTGCCGCCCTCGCCCTGGTTGTCGGCGCGCAGGATGAACATCACGTACTTGAACGACACCACCCACAACAGCGACCAGAGGATCAGCGACAGGATCCCCAGCACGCCATCATGGTTGACCGGCACCCCATAACCGCCGGTAAAGACTTCCTTGAGGGTATACAACGGGCTGGTACCGATATCGCCATAGACCACCCCAACAGCTGCCACCAGCAGGCTCAGCGACTTTGCCGTCCCGTGCCCGCCTTCGGCGTGACTGCTTGCCTGAACCATCGACCACTCCCGCAAACGGCCACCAAGGCCGGTAGAATTCACCTCAGCGCCGGGGCATCGCAGATACCCGGACGCAACGGCGCGAAGCATAGCGCAGCGTTCGTCGCATTTCTGCTAGTCAAGCGACCTTGCGCTCGCAGGAATTGCGCAATTGTTGATCAGGTGCGCCAAAAACCGCCCGTTGAGACCGCACCCGTTTAAGCCCGGGGCGACCTGCGTTTTGCCTATGCCGCTCGTCCCCTGATCAAGAAAAATCACATGCTGACACAAGCGCTACCTTGAACAATGTAGGTTAACCCCCTATCATCCAACTACGCCAATGACGCACAGAAGGGGCTGCATGATCTTCATCGAAACTCCAGTATTCACCTCCGATCTCAAGGAGCATCTGGATGATGAAGAATACCGGGCTTTTCAGGCCTATCTGGCTGAGCGTCCGGAAGCCGGCTCTCTCATAGAGGAACCGGCGGCCTCAGAAAAGTCCGCTGGGCGGCCAAGGGCAAGGGCAAGAGTGGGGGTGTGAGAGTGATCTACTACCACGTCACTGCAGCCCACCAGATCCGTTTGATTCTGATCTATCGCAAGGGAATCAGGGATACCTTGACAAATAGTCAGAAAGCGCAGCTTCGCGCACTAAACAAAGGGTGGAAATAATGGAAAAGAATCTCTTCGATCGTCTTGTGGAAAGCATGACTCAGATGGATGAGATCGATCGCGGGGAGCGTCAGCCTTCGCGTGAATTCCACGTAGACGCAGTTCAAGTCAAAAAAATTCGTCAAGCCACTGGCCTCTCCCAGGCCATGTTCGCCAAACGTATTGATGTCGCAGTAGGCACTTTACGAAATTGGGAACAAGGCCGTCGCGAACCTGAGGGACCAGCTCGTGCCTTGCTCCGTGCGATCCATAACGATCCTGAGCATGTACTTGCAGCCTTGAGCTGAGTGCACAAAAGCCCGCAATAGCGGGCTTTTTTATGCACGGAGTTCCGATACGAGCCTGGCCTTTTCCCACCTTGTCGGTCAGCGTCTCTGGGCGATTCATCATTTGCCATTCAGCAACCTGGCGAGAGCTGAGTGTCCATTTGAACTGCATCACAAACGCCTCAAGATGATTCAGGACAACGCGATAGAGGGTGGCCAGGTCGCAGTTAAAGGGGTTCAGCAGCGTTCGTCGCATTTCTGCTAGTCAAGCGACCTTGCGCTCGCTAGAATTGCGCACTTTTTGATCAGAGGCGCCAAAAAGCGCCCGTCAAGACCGCCCCCGTTTCCGCCCGGGCGGCCTGCATTCAATACCGAGGTTAGTCATGTCCACCACGCCCGCCACCCCCAAGGTAGGATTCGTAAGCCTGGGTTGCCCCAAAGCCCTGGTCGATTCCGAGCGCATTCTGACCCAGCTGCGCATGGAAGGTTATGAAGTCGTGCCCACCTACGAGGACGCCGACGTGGTGGTGGTCAACACCTGCGGCTTCATCGACAGTGCCAAGGCCGAGTCGCTGGAAGTCATCGGCGAAGCGATCAAGGAAAACGGCAAGGTCATCGTCACCGGCTGCATGGGCGTCGAAGAAGGCAGCATCCGTGATGTGCACCCCAGCGTGCTGTCGGTCACCGGCCCGCAGCAGTACGAGCAGGTAGTCAATGCAGTGCACGAAGTGGTGCCACCGCGCCAGGACCACAACCCGCTGATCGACCTGGTGCCGCCGCAGGGCGTCAAGCTGACGCCGCGCCACTACGCCTACCTGAAGATTTCCGAAGGCTGCAACCATAGCTGCAGTTTCTGCATCATCCCGTCGATGCGCGGCAAGCTGGTCAGCCGCCCGGTCGGTGAAGTGCTGAGCGAAGCCGAGCGCCTGGTCAAGGCTGGCGTCAAGGAGATCCTGGTGATTTCCCAGGACACCAGCGCCTACGGCGTCGACGTCAAGTACAAGACCGATTTCTGGAATGGCCGCCCGGTCAAGACCCGCATGCTCGAGCTGTGCGAGGCGCTGAGCAGCCTGGGTGCCTGGGTACGCCTGCACTACGTGTACCCCTACCCGAACGTCGACGACGTGATCCCGCTGATGGCCGCCGGCAAGATCCTGCCGTACCTGGACATCCCGTTCCAGCATGCCAGCCCCAAAGTGCTCAAGTCGATGAAGCGCCCAGCCTTCGAAGACCGCACCCTGGCGCGCATCAAGAACTGGCGCGAACAGTGCCCGGACCTGGTGATCCGCTCGACCTTCATCGTCGGCTTCCCGGGCGAAACCGAAGAAGACTTCCAGTACCTGCTGGACTGGTTGACCGAAGCCCAGCTCGACCGCGTCGGCTGCTTCCAGTACTCGCCGGTCGAAGGCGCCCCGGCCAACGACCTTGGCCTTGAAGAAGTACCGGATGACGTCAAGCAGGCACGCTGGGACCGCTTCATGGCCCACCAGCAGGCCATCAGCAGTGCACGCCTGCAGCTACGCATCGGCAAGGAAATCGAAGTGCTGATCGACGAAGTCGAAGAGCAAGGCTCGGTGGGCCGCAGCTTCTTCGATGCGCCGGAAATCGACGGCAGCGTGTTCATCGATGGCGACCACGGCTTCAAGCCGGGTGACAAGGTCCGCTGCCGTGTCGTCGATGCCGATGAGTACGACATGTGGGCCGAGCCAGTCTAACGGCTGCGCACCTGTTCACTTAGGAACGCCAGGGCCGCTTTGCGGCCCCAGCTTTATTGAGTGAACAGCATTACGCCCCACTGGCGGGGCCTTTTTTTGCATCTATGGTTTCCTCAACGGCCAACGAGGAACACCGGCATGCACTTGATGCTGCAAACACCCCACCTGAGCGACTACCCCGAACTAGCCCAGGTCTGGGAAGACTCGGTGCGCGCGACCCACGATTTCCTGCCCGACGCCTATATCACGCTGCTGCGTGAACATGTTCTGGGCAAGTACCTCGACGCTGTCATGCTGGTCTGCTGCAGGCATGGCCAGCGCATCTGCGGCTTCGCCGGTGTCGCCAACGGCCGCGTGGACATGCTGTTCGTTGCCCCGCAGTACCGTGGCCAAGGCGTGGGCAAGCGCTTGCTGCGCTACGCCATCAGCGAGCTGAATGCCGAACGCCTCGACGTCAATGAGCAAAATCCCCAAGCCTTGGGTTTCTATCTGCACGAAGGTTTCGAGGTCATCGGCCGCTCGGAAACCGACGGTTTGGGGCAACCTTACCCATTGCTTCACATGAAGCTGGTTCCTACAGCTTGCTAGGAGCGCACTGTAGGATGCCGTCCGATACTTCCGAAATGGCGCATTTGACACAGATTCCCGTCATCAACTGCGCATGGGCAGGTACAATGCAAGACTTTCCCTGCCTTGCGAATTGCCCGCCATGTCCGAACCCATCCGCCTGTCCAAACGCCTCATCGAGCAGCTCGGCTGCTCCCGCCGTGAGGCCGAGCTGTATATCGAAGGGGGCTGGGTCACGGTCGATGGCGTGGTCGTCGAGCAACCTCAGTTCAAGGTCGACAACCAGACCGTGGAACTGTTGCCAGGCGCCAATGCACAGGCGCTGGACCCGGTTACCCTGCTGCTCAACCAGCCGGCTGGGGTCGATATCGACACGGCGCGCGCCAGCATGAACCTGGCCAGCCTCAGCGAAGCGCACCGCGAGGGTGTGCGGCCCCTGCACGGGCATTTCGCCCGGTTGACCTGCTCTGCCCCTCTCGAGCGCGGTGCCAGCGGCCTGCAGATATTCACGCAGGACTGGAAGGTAACCCGCAAGATCGAGGCCGACCTGCGCAAGCTGGAGCAGGAATACATCATCGAAGTGCGCGGCGAGACCACCCCACAGGCGCTGGAGCGCCTGGCACGCGGGGCGACGCGCAACGACCGGGAACTGCCCAAGGCCAAGGCCAGCTGGCAGAACGAAACCCACCTGCGCCTGGCCTTGAAAAACCCACAACCCGGGCAGATTTCCGAGATATGCGCTTACCTGCGCCTGGAAGTGCTCAGCATGCGCCGTATTCGCCTGGGTGGGGTATCCATGGGCAAGCTGCCTGTGGGCCAGTGGCGTTACCTGGCCGGCACTGAACGTTTCTAAGCAATGCGCCACGCCGTTGCGTGGCTTCTGAACAGGATTTTGCAGCAATGAACCACAATGATGTCCTGCGCAGCCTGCGCTACATGCTCAAGGTGAACGACGCCAAGATGGCCGAAATCATCGCGCTGTCGGGCCTGGAGGTAAACCCGGTGGTACTCGCCACCTACCTGAAGAAAGAAGACGAGCCCGGTTTTGTGCGCTGCCCCGAGCGGGTCATGGCGCACTTTCTGGACGGCCTGGTCACCCACCGCCGTGGCAAGGATGACAGCCGTCCGCCACAGCCGGTCGAGCTGCCGGTGACCAACAACACCGTGCTCAAGAAGCTGCGCGTGGCCTTCGAGCTCAAGGAAGACGACCTGCATGCAATCCTCAAGTCGGTCAACTTCCCGGTGTCCAAGCCCGAGCTCAGCGCGCTGTTCCGCAAGGTCGGCCACGACAACTACCGGCCCTGCGGCGATCAGTTGCTGCGCAACTTCCTCAAGGGCCTGACCCTGCGCGTGCGCGGCTGAGTGACCATGCAGCATACGGTTTCGCCCGTCGGCATCGTGCGCTCCTGCTTCAAGGAGAAGTTCGCCATACCGCGCCAGCCCCAGCTGGCGCCGGCGGCCCGTGGTGTATTGGAACTGCTGCCACCGTTCGACCAGGGTGATGCGGTGGCGGGCCTGGAGCAGGTCAGCCATGTCTGGCTGCTGTTCCTGTTCCACCAGGCACTGGAAGACAAACCACGCCTGAAGGTGCGCCCGCCGCGCCTGGGCGGCAACAAGAGCATGGGCGTGTTCGCCACGCGTGCCACCCACCGGCCAAACGGCATCGGCCAGTCGGTGGTCCGGCTCGAGGGCGTTGAACCGGGGCGGCTGCTGTTGTCCGGGATCGATCTGCTCGACGGCACGCCGGTGCTGGATATCAAGCCCTATGTGCCCTACGCCGATAGCATCGCCGGGGCCAGCAACCTGATGGCCAGCGAAGCCCCTGAGGCGATCGCCGTGCAATGGGCGGACAGCGCGCTGCCGCAGGCCCACGAGCATGCGTTGCGCCTGGGCGAGCCGCTGGTGGAGCTGATCGAGCAGTGCCTGGCACAGGATCCGCGGCCTGCCTACCAAGTGCCGCCAGCGGAGCGTGTATATGGGGTGAAGTTCTGGGACGTACAGGTCAGGTGGCATTACCCGCAACCGGATGTGATTCGGGTGCTTGAGGTTGTGGGCGACTGACAGCGCATAAGCTGCAGGCATAAAAAAACGCAGACCTGGGTCTGCGTTTTTTTTCAGCGCTGGCGTTACTTCTCGACGAAAGCGCGCTCGATCAGGTAGTCACCTGGCTCGCGCATCCGCGCAGAAACCTTCAGGCCGAAGCTGTCGAGCACTTCGCTGGTCTCGTCGAGCATGCTCGGGCTGCCGCAGATCATGGCGCGGTCGTCCTGCGGGTTGATAGGTGGCAGGCCGATGTCGCTGAACAGCTTGCCGCTGCGCATCAGGTCGGTCAGGCGTCCCTGGTTCTCGAACGGTTCGCGGGTCACTGTCGGGTAGTAGATCAGCTTGTCACGTACCGCCTCACCGAAGAATTCGTTCTGCGGCAGGTGCTCGGTGATGAACTCGCGGTAGGCCACTTCGTTCACGTAGCGCACGCCGTGTACCAGGATCACCTTCTCGAAACGCTCGTAGGTTTCCGGGTCCTGAATGACGCTCATGAACGGCGCCAGGCCAGTGCCGGTGCTCAGCAGGTACAGGTGCTTGCCCGGGTTCAGGTCATCGAGCACCAAAGTACCGGTAGGCTTCTTGCTGATGATGATCTCGTCGCCTTCCT
>Ga0213821_1001321_pt1 | contig 11824 bp, 9 predicted proteins | sample MC6MC0909MG_FD_179894 | JGI IMG/M metagenome (GOLD analysis project Ga0213821, IMG submission 179894) | Enriched soil aggregate microbial communities from Iowa State University, Ames, United States - MC6-MC0909-MG | ecosystem: Environmental > Terrestrial > Soil > Unclassified | place: USA: Iowa...
TAATCTTTAATAAACTAGACGTTCTGTTCTCTACTCTCAAAGTAGCGGACAGGACGGATCTCAATACGCCATCCAAACTGCTCACCTTCTACCACTTGTGTAGTTGGATGTAGTAAGGCTATCCGAATCGCATCCTCCATGTCCTGTGCTTCAATGAGGATCGCACTGCCAATCAACTCACTTCACTAAGAATTGCATTCACATATCTAAATAGTTTTTAATGGTAAATGATATCAAACACCATTGGGATTTTTCACAATTATTTTTTATTAAATAAAATCTTATTTATATGATGAAGTTTTGATGATTTGTTGGTAATATATAATTAAATGGATCTGTTGAAAGCGGTACCTACTAGATGTACTATTTGAGAACAAAGGGTGAATAGGAATGATTAAAGATAAACGGATCAATAAAATTGAGGAATATATTTTCGAACACAAATCTGTGTCTTTAGATGAATTAATGGACGTGTTTCAAGTGTCTAAAAACACGATTCGGCGTGATGTTCAGGAACTCGTTGAAAAAGGTGATTTTAAAAAGGTTTACGGTGGTGTAGCAGTCAACGAGGACAATCGTGCAAAATTAGAATCTTTCCATGACCGCCAAGTACGTAATCAAACAGAAAAGGAAATGATCGGAAAAGCAGCAGCAAATTATGTTCAGGATGGCGATATCATTTTTATCGATTCAGGAACGACTACAATTGAAATGATTGAATATATCAATAAGAAACATATCACGATCATTACCAATAGTCTCGATTTTATCGTTCGTGCCCTTCCTTTTGAAAATTTAAATGTGATTACAGCGGGAGGAATCCTGGAAAGAAAAACAAATTCATTTGGAATTTTGAAATATATGGATATTTTAAATGCCTATAATATTAATAAGGCATTTATGGCCTCAACTGGGGTTAGCTTATCAAATGGTGTGACGAATGCCTCGCCGCTTGAAAGCGAATTAAAAGCTTCTATTGTTAACAGAAGCTCTGAAGTATTCTTATTAGTCGACCATGATAAATTTGATAAATATGGGTTAATGACCTATTGCAGTTTAGATAAAATTGATTACCTTGTAACGGATATCATGCCTAATGAAGTTTACCAGAATTACGCGAAAAAGAACGACATTCAACTTGTTATTACTGAATGTAGTTAAAAAGCTTTCCCTGAAGGTGAAAAGAGCCGGCACCTAAAAAAACGCAGTAAGACATCGAGGCGAGCAGTGTATCCCCTGTTAACTGTTTCCCAACATCCTCTGTCAAAAACATAAACAGCGAACTAGCCGCGACCGAAATCAGGGTGTAAACAAACGTTCTTTTTTCAAAAAATTTATAGCCGACCGTAATTAACAAAGAACAAAGGGACGTCCTACCTGCTAAGTCATCCCTTTGTTTATATTTAAATTATGATAACTTTTCAACCTTCACCGGCTGGCCGGTTTCTAAAGATTTTTTGGCAGCCATGGCAATTCTTTGCGCCATAATGCCGTCTACGAAATTGCATGGTACCTCTGTGTCACTCTCGATTGCTTCAAAGAATTCCTTTACTTCACGAATATACGCATCATTGTATCTTTCTAAGAAGAAATGTAATGGATTATCTCCTATCACACCTTCTTTTGATAAAACTTCTACTCTTGATTCCGTTTCATTGTTTGCGATAGCAGAACCATTTGAACCGAATGCTTCAAGACGTTGATCATAGCCGTAAACCGCTTGACGGCTGTTGTCAATCACCCCGATTGCCCCGTTAGCGAATTTCACCGAAATAATTGCTGTATCAATATCACCTAATTCAGCAATTTTTGGATTCACCAGGGCAGCTCCTTGAACAAACACTTCTTCTACTTCGGAACCTGTGATAAAACGTGCCATATCAAAATCGTGAATGGCCATATCAACAAAAATTCCCCCGGAACGTGATACATAATCTAATGACGGCGGCTCAGGATCCCTGGAAGTTATTTTTAAAATATGTAAATCGCCAATTTCTTTCGTTTCCACCAAATTTCTGACTTTACTGAAGTTGCGGTCATATCTTCGATTAAAACCAATTTGGAATTTAACCCCGTTTTTCTTCACCACTTCGTAAGCTTCCAACGTTTCTTCATCTGAGAAGCTGATTGGCTTTTCACAGAAGACGTGCTTTCCGCTTTTAGCTGCTTCTTTAATAATACTTGTATGTGTATCGGTTGGAGAACAAATAAAGATGGCATCGATTTCCGGGTCATTAATAATATCATGGTAGTCTTTTGTCATATTTTCGACACCGGAAGATTTGAACCACTCTTCCAATTGATCGGCAAACACATCGGAAACGGTTTTAAGACGTACATTTTTCATATTTTTCATGTTATCAATGTGTAATTTACCAATTCTGCCTGCACCAATAACCCCGACTACAATCTTTGAATCCTTCATCTGTAAGACATCCTTTCCTACTATCAAGTTTTAAACTGCAACACCTAGTGGGGAGAAGAAAAGATACATACTAATCATGGCAATAATCACTAATGCTGCCACCCATTTTCTATGCTTCCATGGTGTTAAATCAACTTTGTTAATATTTTCTTGGAACTCAAATGGAGCATCCAATGGTTTGATTATTCCAACTAGCCACATGACCAGCACATCTGCGAGGAATAAGTATCCTAATACATATAGATAATGAATGTCCGCTAAGACAATTTTTGACAATCCATAGATTACAATGTGGAAGACAAATGTTATTTTCGCTGCCAGCGGTGTTACACGTTTTGAATAGAATCCTAGTAAAACTAGCGCCAATAATGGCATGCTATATACTCCGTTAAACTCTTGCACAACAGCATATAGTCCAGCTGGTGCGAATGAAATGAAAGGAGCGATACAAACGGAAATTAATCCGACCATAATTGTAATAAATTTTCCTGCCCTAGCAACCTGCTTATCGGTTGCATCCTTTTTAATAACCGGTTTGTAAAAATCAAGTGTGAACAATGTAGCTGTTGCGTTCAAGGCGCCAACAAATGAACTTAAGATGGCACCAAAAATAACTGCTGCGAAAATTCCGTATGCCCACCCAGGCAATACGTGGGTAACTAAAGTTGGGTACGCATCGTCCGGTGTTGCAAGTGTGTCACCAAACATATTAAAGGCAATAATTCCCGGGAACACTAAGAACAAAGCGCCAAAGATTTTAAAGAAGCCAACATATAATGCTCCCTTTTGTCCTTCCTTTAGACTTTTTCCAGCTAATGTTTTTTGAACGATCATCTGGTTTGTACACCAGAAGAAGAGGTTATTGAATAACATTCCCATAAATAGAGTTGGCCATGGAACAATTTTTGAATCAACAGCACCAATGGCATTTAATAAATGTGGTGTTTGATCTTTAACTGTTTCCATTCCGCCAAAAAGGCTGCCGTCTCCCAGAATCGTCAAGCCGATAATAGGGATGGATAGACCACCGATAAGCAGCCCGACACCATAAATCGTGTCACTAAAGGCACTCAATGATAATCCGCCAATTAACAAATATAACATGCCAACAATACCAATCATCGCCGAAACGAGTGCAACTGCTACTAACGGGTCAATCCCTAACGCTTTATCAATGTGGAATATTTTATTAAAAACAAGTGAGCCTGAATATAAAACAACCGGTAAAAATGAAGTCATATAGGTAAAAATAAATAAAGCGGATACAATTCTTTTCGTAGTTGTATCATAACGGATCTCAATGAAATCGGATACCGTGTTCACGCCATATTTTAAATATTTCGGAAGAAAGACAAGGGCCAAAAACACACAAGCAATAGCCGCTGTAACTTCCCACGCCATTACTTCCATACCACCAACAAAACTTTGACCGTTTTGACCAACAATTTGCTCTGTTGACAAATTGGTCATAATAATCGTACCGGCAATTGTAATCCCTGTTAAACTTCGACCGCCAAGGAAAAAACCTTCCGAACTGCTATTATCAACGGCTTTACTTCTCTTAAATGCATACAGCCATATGACACCCATAATGATAATAAACGACATAACTGAAAAAAAAACCAAGGGTATACCCTCCCACTTTTGAAAATCTTGCTACGAAGTAAGATTAGTTATTCATCCTCTATAAAACATAATGAATACTATTCTCACAATCTCAATTAAAAAAATAGTAGTCTAGCTGCTGTCCCAAAGGGTGTCAGGCACCTCTGTTTGTGGTGATGACTGACACATTTGACTTACTAAAGTTTTAGACCAGTTGTTTTTGGGGCACTAATTGCTCAATATACTTTCTTCCCTTTAATGCATATTCAAATGGATTTGCCTTTGCCGGATCTTGCTCTGCCTCCACAACAATCCAGCCCTCGTATCCGCTTTCAATAATCGCGTTCATAATTGGGGCAAAATCAACCATGCCGTCGCCAGGAACCGTAAATACACCTTTTTTTACTCCTATCATGAAACTATCTTGATTTTCCTTAACTTCTTTCGCAACTGTCTCACGAATATCTTTAAAATGGATATGTTTGATCCGTGATTGGTTTTTGCGATAGATTTCAATTGGGTTCTCACCAGAGAATACAAGATGGCCTGTATCAAATAACAAGGAAACTTTTTCAGGTGATGTGTTTTTCATTAGCCGTTCAATTTCGGCAGTTGTTTGAACGCCTGTACCCATATGGTGATGGTAAACAATTTCCATTCCTTTCTCATGGGCTAAATCCCCCAACGCCTCTAATCCCTGCGTTAGTTTATCCCACTCAGCATCCGTGAATACTGGTTTTTCTTTAAATACCGGTGTATCCATCTGCCCTTGAACACTATGTCCTTGTTCAGATACAACAATTACTTTTGCACCCATGGCATGCAAGAAATCACGATGCTCTATAAAGGCTTGTTTCGTCTCTTCAAATGGCTTTGTTGTTAAAAATGCACTAAACCAGGCGCTGGCTACTTGAAGATTTCGAAGTTCTAAATATTTCTTTAATGTTTCGGGGTCACGAGGATACTTATTTCCAATTTCTGTACCTGTATAGCCAGCTAGCGCCATTTCACTAATACATTGTTCAAATGTATTTTCCCCGCCTAATTCAGGCATATCATCATTTGTCCAGGCAATAGGAGCACAACCGAACTTGATTTTTGTTTCTGCTGTCATGTTTATTTCCTCCCTAAAAATGGATAAGTGAGTTTGCAAATCTATGAAATTAGGTTATATTATATTATTAAGTATATTTTTGCAGTTCGGGAATCCATTGGCCAATGGATTCCTTTTTTTAAAATATAAGAAAGTATGAATTTTGACTTCGAGAATTGTCCAGCTCCAGCGCCCTAGCGGCTAGTGTCCTTCGCACTCCGCCCTACGATAAGTCAACATCGAATCGCCTCCTGCTCTTCGTGTTTCCTTTATCTCAGTTGGAGTGCTCCAGGCCATACGCCGCTGACCAGGGCGCTTGCGCTTTTCTTATTTAGATCTTTACTTCACTTCAACAATTTGATTTGTTTCGACAGATTGCTGACAGGCAATGGCAACTCTAGTGCTTTGCAGACCATCGAAAGCGCTTACTTCAGGTTGACGTTTTTCTTTAATGCAAGAAATAAACTCCTTCATTTCATTGACAAACGCATCTCTAAACCGTTCTGGGAAGTTTTGTGAAGTAGGTCTTACTGCACCATTTTCATCAAAAACAGTTACCAGGTTTTTCTCCGGAGCAGCAGCAACACGAAGCATTCCTTTTGTTCCAATTAATTCCGTTTCAACATGATAACCATGTACGGCATTTCGACCTGCCACTAAAATCGCCATGGTTTTATCTTCTAATTGCATCATAGCTGCACCGGTTTCTAATTCATTTAATTTATCCAACTCCGGATAAGCAGCATTTTTACCCATTGCCCAGACACGGCTGACTTCTTTTTTCGTAAACCATCTAACTAAATCAATATCATGGATGGACATGTCCGAGAATAAACCGCCGCTATTGCTGTTACGTGCAAATTTAACGAAGCTTTCCAACCCTGAACTTGGGTCGATCCCGTAGCAGCGAACTATAGTTAATTCACCTAATTGGCCTTCGTCCACCATTTTCTTGGCATATTGATAGGATTCATCGTATCTTCTCATAAATCCAAGTTGGAAGATTTGTTCCGGATGAGCGTTAATGACTTCGATTGTTTTTTCAATATCCTCAATATCTAATCCAATTGGTTTTTCACTGAATACATGTAAGCCTTTTTCCATCGCTAAACGAATTTGTTTCGGATGGAAGCCGGATGGGGAAACAATACACACAGCATCAAGGTTTGGACTATCAACCATTTCTTCATAGGATGTATATGTTTCTGTTACACCTAGTTCATTCTTGGCATATTCCAATTCATCCTCTACAAAACTGCAGGCTGCTATCAGTTTCGTACCTGGAACATTTTCCGCTAAATTGATGGCATGTGTTCTTCCTAGTCTGCCTAATCCTACAATACCAACTCTTACTTCGTTCATGGTGTTCCTCCCCGGTTTATCCGCTAGATAAACACTTTCATAGTTTCAAAAAATCAGATTGTAGTTAAATACTTAAGTGTTTATTAACTTTTGGTTATATTTTGATTATTTCTACTTAAATATAATATTAATAACACTTTCAGTCAATCATTTTTATCAGATTTTTGGCCAAATTTAGAACAAATAGTTTCAAATAATACCGCTATTTTTACGATAAGAAGTGGATGGCACCTTTGTTTTTTTACAGCCGAAATGAAAACAACAATAACCATCCCCCCTTCATTACGCCTTATGACTTGATTTAAATTCTCTAATTTTTGCTATGACGGTCTGTTTTACCGCTTCTTTTCCTGGAGAAAGGATGGCACGTGCATCATATATTTTCATGTCATGATCCAGTACCTCACGAACAGCTTTCGTCCAGGCCTGCAAACATTCTGTATTCACATTAATCTTCGCATGACCAAGTTCAATTGCCTCTTGAATTTGGTAATCAGGGATACCGGAGCCGCCATGTAATACAAGTGGTACATTGGTCTTTTCTGAAATCTCCTTCATTTCCGAGAAACCTAACTTTGGCTCACCTTGATACGGACCATGAACAGAACCAAGTGCTGCTGCTAACGCATCTAGCCCGGTTTCTTTCACAATACGTAAACATTCCTCTGGATCTGCATATTGAATTCCGCCAATAAGACCGTCTTCGTTACCACCTACGGTCCCAACCTCTGCTTCGACTGAAACACCGTGACGTCTTGCATAATCAGTCACTTGCTTGGTCATTGCAATATTTTCATCAATTGGATGATGTGATCCATCAATCATGACAGAAGTATATCCAGCATCAATCGCCTCTATACATCGTTCCACACTGCGACCATGGTCCAGGTGCAGGGCGACTGGTACAGTAATGTTCTTATGTTCGACAATGCTATTAACCATTGTGAAAATCGTTTTAAATCCGCCTAAGTAATCTACTAGTCTATCAGACGATGATACAATAACAGGAGATTGTTCTTCTTGGGCTGCTTCCAAAATCGCTTCTGCCCATTGGAAACTATTTATGTTAAATGCCCCAACGGCATATTTCTCTTGTTTCGCCTTTAAAAGCATTTCTGTCATCGGCACTAATCTTGTTGATGTTAATGTCACTTCCATCTCACCTCTCTTGTCTTAAATATAAGGAAACTTCCCATTAGAAATTGGATCAAATTCATATGAAATTGATCCAATCTTATTAAATTTCCCGTTTCTTAGTATTGTTTGGCGGCTTCTAATTTTTGCTGTCTCAATTCACTTGCTTTTTGAATGCTTTCATTATTAGATACTTCTGCCACACCGACATTCCACCAGCTGTCATAGCCGTCCGTCATGGTTTTTGGAAGTACTTTAATATCGATTAATGTAGACACTTCCTGCTTCTTCGCATCTTCCAAAGCTTCTTTCAATTGTTCAATCGTATTCACGCTGTACGTTTTCGCCCCATAACCTTCAGCAACTTTTGCATAATCAATCTTCAAAATTTTGTTGTCATGGGTTCTAAATTCGCAGAAGTAGCTTCCGCCGCCATTCCCCATTTGCAAGTTATTAATACAGCCAAAGCCTGAATTATCAAAAAGTACAACATTAATTTTTTGTCCATATTGAATAGAAGTAATCAGTTCAGAATGCAGCATGAGGAAGCTTCCGTCACCAACAAGTGAGTAAACTTCTTTATCCGGTTCAGCCAATTTAACGCCTAAGGCACCAGATACTTCATAACCCATACAGGAATAACCATACTCTACGTTATACGTATTCGGCACAGTCGGATTCCAGATCCGCTGGACATCACCAGGAAGTGATCCGGCAGAGGCAATAATCGTACTTTCTGGAGCAATTGTCTCATTGACAGCAATTAAGGCTGTTGTTTGTGCCAGTTCCGTCTTTAAGGCATCGGCATATTCATTTAGAATTTCCTGTGAGAAGTGGTTCTTGATTTCCGGATCAAAGCTTTCACGTGTAAAGGTTACTTTGCTTAAGCGATCACGCTCAAGCTTCCATTCCTCTTTCAATTCAATAATCGTTTGTTCGAACTCGCTCTCAAATCCTTCTAAAAGTGGTGCCAATTGCTCTAATGTTACTTTTGCATCGGCAACGACTTGGAAGGCATCCAATTTGTATGCTTGCATACGGCTGACATTAATATTTAAAAACTTTGTTGTTTCAAAGTTGAAAGCTGTTTTAGATGAAGTCACGAAATCTGTATATCTCGTACCAATACCGATCACTAAATCTGCCTGACGGGCTGCTTTATTTGCGGCAAGCGTACCAGTAACGCCTATCCCGCCAAGATTATTTTTAAAAGTAGATTCGACAGTTGCTTTACCAGCCTGTGTTTCTACTAATGGAATATTGTGTTTTTCGGAAAGTGCGATTAAAATGTCGCGGGCTCCTGAATATTTAGCTCCGCCGCCAACAAGGATTAACGGTTTTTTACTTGCTTTAATCAGCTCTGCTGCGCCTTTTAGTTCACGTTCCACCGGCGCTTTCCGATCTAAATAGTGAACGCGTTTTTCAAAGAATTTTTCATCATAATCAAACGCTTCCCCTTCAACATCCTGCGAAAGGCAAATTGTTGCCGGACCAGCTTTGCCTTGATCTGTCATCACTTCAAACGCACGAATTAAGCTGGACATTAACTGTTCTGGGCGAGTGATTCGATCCCAATACCTTGAAACAGGTTTTAGGGCGTCATTTGTTGTCACAGCTAAGCTATATTCTTGTTCAACCTGTTGTAAAACCGGGTCAGGTTGTCTTGATGCAAATGTATCACCCGGCAAAAATAATACCGGAATATTGTTCGCAAGTGCTGTTGCTGCTGCTGTAGCAAGGTTTGCTGATCCCGGGCCAACAGAGGTTGTTACCGCATAGATTTTTTGGCGGAGCATTTGCTTGCTGTAAGCAATTGCCGCCAAAGCCATGCCTTGTTCATTTTTCCCTTGGATGACCTTTAAATGGCCTGCATCCTGTTCAAGCGCCTGGCCAATTCCTAATACATTCCCGTGGCCAAATACACTGAAGAACCCTTCAACAAAAGGAAATTCCTTGCCGTCAACATGAATATATTGCTGGTTTAAAAATTTGATTAAGGCTTGTGCGGTTGTTAATCTAATTTTCCCCACGAACTTTCACCTCTAGTTGATTTCTAATTGTTTACGATCTTTCAGCAATTAATTGCTCGATTTCCTCAGCTGCTGGCATTGCTTCAGAAGAACTGTGCTTGCTTACAACAATAGCTGCGGAGGCACTGCCGTATTTTAGAGCTGTTTCAATATCTTTACCAGAAATTAAAGCATAAAGAAAAGCGGAAGCGTATGAATCACCAGCACCGAAAGTTTTTAATACTTTCGTTTTATAAGCATGACCTCGGAACGTCTCGCCTGATTTTGTATAGGCATATGAGCCTTCTACACCGTGCTTAATCACGATTAGTTCAGCACAATGCTTGAATAGAGCGGTGATCGTTACTTCATTTTTGCCTTCTTCAACATTTTCCATTACATCAAATTCATCACGGGTACCAATAACAATATCTGCTTGCTGTGCAACCAATGTATAATAGACGGATGTTTCTTCTTTGGATGCCCATGTATAACCACGGTAGTCCAACTCAAAAATAACCTTTACATCATTTTTTCTTGCCAGCTGAACGGCTTTTAAGACAGCTTCACGAGATGGGCTTTTTGCCAGAGCTGTTCCGGAAACTAAAAGGATTTTTGATTTTTTTATATAGTCTTCACTTACTTCCGAAGGATCCAGGTAAAGATCAGCCACTTCATCGCGGTACATTAAGATGCTGCACTCTTCCGGGCTTTTAATTTCGGTAAAAGCCAAGCCTGTTTTATGTCCTTCTTGATCAACGACCATATTGGATGTGTCAACACCAACACCAGCCATATATTGTTCAATAAAACGGCCATGCTGGTCGTCCGCCAGCTTCCCGATAAAGCCTGCTTTTAAGCCAAGCTTAGATGTTCCAATGGCAATATTTGCTGGAGAACCGCCGACATATTTTTTAAACGTCATTGTTTCTTCCATTGGACGGTTATATTCAACAGCATTTAAATCCATACACGCGCGGCCAATGGCAATAATGTCAAATTCTCTCGTTGAATTAAATTCTACTTTCACTCTAATGACAACTCCTCACGATTTATTTACGGTCTAAAATCCACTCATGTGCCGGTTCATTATGGAATTTCCAGATACGTTTCGGTCCCGCCATAATGTTTAAATAGTAGGATTCATACCCATCCGGAACTGCTACTGGATGATATCCTGCGGGAACTAATACAACATCGCCATTTTCCACCGCCATCGTTTCATCAAGCGAGCGATCATCTGTATACACACGTTGGAAAACAAATCCTTGTCTAGGATTCATTTCATGGTAGTATGTTTCTTCTAAAAATGATTCATGTGGTAAGTTGTCTTGATCATGTTTATGAGGCGGATAGCTGGACCAGTTTCCGCTTTCAGTAAATACCTCTACCACTAGTAAACTATTTGCAGATGGATCCGAGTCCGGTAAAATATTGTGTACCAACCGTTTATTATGATATTTCCCGCGATGTTCAATGCTGTTATCTTCCGCTTTTATAAGCCTAGTAGGCAATTGCTTTTCAGATGGAGAATAACAAAGAATAATCCGTGCTTCCGTAACCGCTTCCACCGTGAATGAACGATCGTTTGAAACATAGACACTATCTGTTGGTTTCTTTTCAAAAACATTTTCTCTCGTTCCGATATTTGCAAATGTTTCTTTATCATCTGTTACATTTATTTTTCCAGTTAAGGCCACAATGCAGCATTCTACTTTTCCTAATACTTCTCGGTAGCTTGCCCCTAGAGCTAAATCGACCACTTTCATTGCGACATATTTTAATGGTGAATTCTCTTTTGTTACTTCATGAACGATTTTGACACCCGGTGACGTTTCTATTAAATTAGGTTTTCGGAGTAATTTACTCACTTTATGATCAACTCCTATGTAGTTCATTTTGGAATAGCTATTACCCCAGCCTTAAGCAGCCGGGATAATAGCTTGTTTTTCATGCTCTTATTCAAATGATGGTGCTTTGTAGTTTGCTGTTACTACTTTTTTACGAGTGTAGAACTCAACGCCATCTTTTCCGTTTGCAGGTAATGTGCCATAGAAGGAAGACTTCCAGCCAGAGAATGGGAAGAACGCCATTGGTGCTGGAACACCTAAGTTAACTCCTAACATACCTGCATCGATATTTTCACGGAAGTAACGAATAGATGAAGCATTTGATGTGTAAATACATGCACCATTT
>Ga0213821_1001323_pt1 | contig 11798 bp, 8 predicted proteins | sample MC6MC0909MG_FD_179894 | JGI IMG/M metagenome (GOLD analysis project Ga0213821, IMG submission 179894) | Enriched soil aggregate microbial communities from Iowa State University, Ames, United States - MC6-MC0909-MG | ecosystem: Environmental > Terrestrial > Soil > Unclassified | place: USA: Iowa...
GCCAGGCCGTGATGGCCAAGAGCGGCCAGCCGGTTCCGGGCGTTGCCCCGGGCACCGCGCCGCCGAAGGTGGACCGCGAGAAGGTCGGCCTGATGCTGGGCAGCTTCGCCGTGGGCCCGTCGCTGGCGCCGCTGAAGGACGATCTGGACCTGGACGCGCTGTTCGATGCGGTCAGCACCACCTTCAACAACGGCACCCCGAAGATGACCGCCGAGCAGGCCAAGGCCACGCTGGAAGGCTTCATGAAGGGCAAGCAGGCTGAGATGGACGCCAAGTCCGCCGCCCAGGCCGGTACCAACCGCGTGGAAGGCAACAACTTCCTGGCCAAGAACAAGACCGTGCCGGGCGTGGTGACCACCGCCTCGGGTCTGCAGTACCAGGTGCTGCGTCCGGGTTCGGGCGAGCGTCCGATGCCGACCAGCAAGGTGCGCGTGAACTACGAAGGCAAGCTGCTCGACGGCACCGTGTTCGACAGCAGCTACCAGCGCGGCCAGCCGATCGAGTTCGGCCTGGACCAGGTGATCAAGGGCTGGTCCGAAGGCGTGTCGCTGATGCCGACCGGCTCCAAGTACCGCTTCTGGATTCCGGGCGAGCTGGCCTATGGCGAGCAGGGCACCCCGGGTGGTCCGATCGGTCCGAACGCGACGCTGACGTTCGACGTCGAGCTGCTGAACGTCCTGCCGTAACGGATCTGGAGCCCCACCGCCCATGCGCGTTGCGATTTTCGGTACCGGCTATGTCGGTCTTGTCACGGGTACCTGCCTGGCCGAGGTTGGCCATCAGGTGATCTGTGTCGACATCGACCAGGCCAAGGTCGACGGGCTCAACAACGGGATCATCCCGATCTATGAGCCCGGCCTGGAGCCGATGGTCAAGGCCAACCACGCTGCGTCGCGGTTGGTCTTCACCTCCGACGCCGCCACCGCGATCGCGCATGGCCAGGTGATCTTCATTGCCGTGGGCACGCCACCGGACGAGGACGGCAGTGCCGACCTGCAGTACGTGCTGGCCGTGGCCCGCACCATCGGCCGGCACATCACCGCGCCGGTGGTGGTGGTGAACAAATCGACCGTGCCGGTAGGCACGGCCGACAACGTCCGTGAGGCCATCGCCCAGGCGCTGGCCGAGCGCGGCGTGGAGATCGCGTTCGACGTGGTCTCCAATCCCGAATTCCTCAAGGAAGGTGACGCGGTCGCCGACTGCATGCGGCCGGACCGCATCGTGGTGGGCGCGTCCAATCCCGACTCGGTCGCGCTGATGCGCCGCCTGTATGCGCCGTTCAACCGCAACCACGACCGCGTGGTGGAGATGGACGTGCGCTCGGCCGAGCTCACCAAGTACGCGGCCAATGCGATGCTGGCGACCAAGATTTCGTTCATGAACGAAATCGCCAACATCGCCGAGAAGGTCGGTGCCGACATCGAGCAGGTCCGACAGGGCATCGGCTCGGATCCGCGCATCGGCTGGCACTTCATCTATCCCGGCGCCGGTTACGGCGGCTCGTGCTTCCCCAAGGATGTGCAGGCCCTGGCCCGGACCGCCCAGCAGTACGGCCATGAGCCCAAGCTGTTGAACGCGGTGGAAGCCGTCAACGAACATCAGAAGGGCCATCTGTACGCGCTGATCCAGCGCCACTACGACCGTGGCGAGGATGAAGGCGTGCGCGGCAAGACCTTCGCGGTGTGGGGCCTGGCCTTCAAGCCGAACACCGATGACATGCGCGAAGCCTCCAGCCGCCGCCTGCTGGCGCAGCTGTGGGAAGCCGGTGCCCGGGTGCGCGCCTACGATCCGGAAGCGACCGACGAAGCGCGCCGCATCTTCGGTGAGCGCGATGACCTGGTGTTCTGCGATGATGCCTATGACGCCCTCGACGGCGCCGATGCGCTGGTCGTGGTCACCGAATGGAAGCAGTTCCGCAGCCCGGATTTCATCCGCCTGCGTGAGATGCTCAGCGATGCGGTCGTGTTCGACGGCCGCAATCTGTACGACCCGCAGGAAATCGAAGCCGCGGGCCTGGCTTACTACGGCATTGGCCGGGGACGTTCGTTGAATGCATGAGTCCACACCCTCCGAGCGCGAACAGGCACTGGAAGCACGCCTGATCGAGCTGGAAATGCGCGTCTCCTTCCAGGAGCAGGCGCTGGCCGAACTGAGCGAGGCCTTGGCCGATGCGCGCATGGAAGGCAATCGCAATGCCGACCTGACCCGCATCCTGCTTGAAGACCTCGGCAAGGTCCGCACTGCGCTGTATTCCGATTCGGCCGAAGAGCCGCCGCCTCCGCATTACTGATCTGACGTCATGAGCGATACTCTCCGCGACCAGCTGCTGGGCCTTGGCTTCAAAGCCGCGCCCAAACCCGAACGAACCAATGACCGCAAGCCGGACCGTCGGCCCGATGCGCGCCGCGATGGCCGACCGGCCGGCAAGCCGCAGGGCGCACGCCCGGCCGGCAAGCCCGGCGAGGGCCAGCGGCCCGCGCGTGACGGTGATCGCCGTCCACCGGGCAAGGGCCGTCCTGCCGGCGCCCGCCCGCCGCAGGGCGCGCCTGGCAAGCCGCGCTCGCGCGAGGATATCGATCTCGCCAAGGCGTATGCGATCCGTGCGCAGAAGGAAAAGGACGACCGCATCGAGGCCGAGCGCCTGAAGCAGGAAGAGGCGCGTATCCGCCGCGAGGCCAAGGCCAAGCTGGAGGTCCTGCTGGAAGGCAAGTCCCTCAACGCCGAAGCAGCCGACATCGCGCGCCACTTCCCGTACGGCGGCAAGATCAAGCGCATCTATGTGACGGCCGACCAGCTCAAGGCCCTCAATGCCGGCGAGCTCGGTGTGCTGCAGCAGAACGGCCGCTACGTGCTGGTCACCGCCGCCGTGCTGGCCGAGGCCGAAGCGGTGTTCGCACCGTCGGTGGCGCTGAAGGTCGATCCGGATGCACCGGCTGGCGAAGATCCGTACGCCGATCCGCAGTACCAGGTGCCGGACGACCTGGTCTGGTAAGCCGACGCCACCATTGTTGAATGCACTGGGCGCCGGCAGGCGCCCGTTGCATGTCAGGAGCAGGGCCATGCAGGAACGCAGTCCCGGGTATTTCCCGCACATCGATGGCCTGCGTGCGATCGCAGTGCTGGCGGTCATCCTCTACCACCTCAAGGCCAGCTGGTTGCCCGGCGGCTTCACCGGCGTGGACGTGTTTTTCGTCATCTCCGGCTTCGTGGTCAGTGCCTCGGTGGATCGCCTGCCGGCGGTGGGCGGCTGGGCCGGGCTGGCCCGTTTCTATGCGCGCCGCATGCGCCGCATCGCCCCGGCGCTGGTGGTCTGCCTGCTGTTCACGGCAATGCTCAGCGCGCTGCTGATTCCCGAATCGTGGCTCAGCGAAACCAGCGACAAGACCGGGCGCATGGCCTTCGTCGGGCTGAGCAACTGGGTGCTGGCCAGTACCGGCAACGATTACTTCTCACCGCGCACCGAATTCAACCCGTACACGCACACCTGGTCGTTGGGCGTGGAAGAGCAGTTCTACCTGCTGTTCCCGCTGTTGTTCCTGGCCTGGGCCAAAGGCCCACGCGGGCGCTGGGTATCGCTGGGGATGTTCGGCGTGGCGGTCGCGGCATCGCTGGGGTATGCGGTGTTCCGTGCGCGCCAGGGCGGCCATGAGATCGATGCGTTCTATCTGACCACCACGCGGTTCTGGCAGCTGGGCGCTGGCGTGCTGCTGTTCCAGGTGTTGTCGCTCAGCGGCCGGTTCACGCCGCTGACGGCATCGCCGCGCGGCATCAGCTGGCGCTCGCCGCTGTTGCTGCTCAGCGTTGGCGCACTGGGCTATGGGCTGTGGTCCGCGCGTCCGGGCCATTCGCCCTGGATCGACGGGCTTTGGCCGGTGCTGGGCACGCTGGGCCTGCTTGGTCTGCTGCAGCGCGCGCCAGGGGGCTGGATCGGCCGCGCGCTGGCGACCACGCCGATGGTGACGATCGGCCGCCTGTCCTATTCGCTGTACCTGTGGCACTGGCCGGTTTTCGTGCTGTTCCGCTGGACGGTGGGCCTTGAGACCGTGGCCACCGGCGCGGCCGCACTGCTGTGCGTGGCGCTGCTGTCCTGGCTGTCCTGGCGCTGGGTGGAACAGCCCCTGCGGCATGGCGGACGCTGGCGCATCAGCAACGCACGTTGGGTCGCGGTCGGGGTGGCCGTGCTGGTGCTTGGTGCCGGGCTGCAGACGGCGTTGGTCAAGACCGAGCAGTACACCTCGCTCAGCGTGGTCAGCCGCGCCCCGCTGGACTGGTATCCCTATGCCAAGGGGCTCAAGAAGGAAATCCCGGACTGCCGCGTGCGGGTCAGCAACGTGCCGGTGCAGGGCGGGCAGGCACGCCTGTACGAGCGCGGTCAGTGCCCGGGACGCGCCGCCTCCACGCGCCAGCTGTTCGTGGCCGGTGATTCGCATGCGCTGGCCTACCACGAGATGTTGCAGCGCCTGGCCGTGCTGGATGGCGCAACGATCCGGCTGTACGGCAGCGGTGGCTGCGCGCTGGTCGGGTTGCGTGCCTGGCAGGGCCCCAATCCGGCGTGTGATGCGTATGTGCGCAACGTGCTGGAGGATATCCAGGCTCGTGCGCAGCCGGGCGATGTGGTGTTGCTGGCCGGGCTGCGGCTGCCGCGTCTGTCCGAGCAGTACACCGTGTTCGATATCGCGCAGGTGCGTGCCGAACATCTGAGCGAGGCGGCCGATGCCGGGCGCAGGGCCGAAGTCGCGTCCTGGATCGCTCAGCTCACCCCGCTGGCCGAGCGCGGCGTGCACATCGTGCTCGAAGCGCCCAAGCCGGTACTGCCCGCGCCGCCGTACCGCTGCTCGGATGTGTTCAACCGGCACAACCCGATCTGCGTCAATGGCATGACCGTGCCGCGCAGCGAGATCGAGCAGCTGCGTGCGCCGGTGCTGGCCGGCCTGCAGCAGGCGGCGGGTGCGCTGCCGGGGGCGTCGATCTGGGATCCGATGCCGCTGCTATGCCCCGGCGAGCAGTGCCTGCCGACCCGCGAGGGCAAGCCGCTGTTCTTCGATGGCGATCATCTCAGCGGCTATGGCAATCGTCTGCTGCTGCCTGATTTCCAGGCCCAGCTGAAGCGCCTGGAGGCGACGGTGCCGGCCGCCGCCCCCTGAATCCCATCGCCCGCGATCAGTCGCGGGCGGCCGTGCCTGCTTCGGCCTCGATCGGGCCGGCGACCTGCTGGCCCGCCTGCCAGACCGCATCGATCCGGCGGCTGTTGCGGATGTCCTGAAGCGGGTTGGCCCCCAGAACCAGCAGATCCGCACGGCGACCGACCGCGATCCGACCGCGATCGTCCAGGCCAAGCAGACGTGCGGCGTCGGCGGTGGCTACCTGCAACGCCTGCGCCGGGGTGAAACCGGCCTGGGTCATCAGCTCCAGCTCGCGATGCTCGGCGACGCCGATCACGCGCTGCGGCATCGCGCCGGCATCGGTACCGAAGCCGATGTTCACGCCGGCCTCGTGCAGCGTTTTCAGATTACGCAGGTTCATGGCCACCGCTGCGCGTGCCTTGGGGATGCCATCGCCCGCCAGCTGCGCCTTCTGCCACTGTGGTTGCTGCCAGCGCTCACGCACGGCTGTCGGCAGGGCGTTGGCGACGAACGGCTGCTGCAGCCACTGCGGGTTCTCTGCGTACAGATAATTCGCCTCGTCGATGTTGACCGTCGGGATGTACCACACGCCCTTGTCGCGCATCGCGCTGACCAGCGCCGGGGTGACCGGCGTATCGCGGATGCCGTGCGCGATGATGTCCACGCCGGCCTCGACCAGATCCGCTGCCGGCGCCTGGTCGTGGATGTGCGCGGCCACCTTGAGCTGGTGCTGGTGCGCCTCATCGATCGCCGCGCGGTAGATCGGCGGCGCCATCATCGGGAAGCGGCCACCGAGGTCGTCCACCCACAGCTTGATCACGTCCACCCCGGCCTGCTGCTGCGCGCGGACCGCGGCGCGGGCCTGGTCGGGCGTGGTCGGGCGTGAGACGGGATCGTGCTCGAGCCCCATCGTTTTGGCCGGCGGGGCGCCTGCGGCCGCGCCGATGCCGCCACCGGCGCCGTATAGCTGCGCACCGAGCGTGGGTTGGTCACGGACTTCGGCGCGGATCGTGGTGAACGCAGCGCCGTTCATGCCCAGCGCGGTCACCGTGGTGATGCCGTAGCGCTGGAACTGCTGCAGGTCGCGGAGCACGTGATCGCGGGTGTAGAAGCGGTCGCCATGCTCCAGCCCGTCGGTATTGCCGACGTGGATGTGGTTGCTGACCAGGCCGGGCAGGATCACCTTGCCCTGGTAGTCGATGCGCTTGGCACCCTTGGTCAGTGCGGGCGGCGGTGGGCCGATGTGTGCGATGCGCTCATCGCGCAGGGTCAGCGTGGTGATGCCCAGGTCGCGTTCGCCATCGAACACGCGGGCGTTGTCGAGAATGATCGGGGGGGCTGCGTTCGCGGTGGCACAGGCCGCCACGAGGGCGGTGAACAGGGTCGGCAGGCGAAGGGAACGTCGCATGGGGACTCCGGGGTTGGGGAATCCCGAGCGTACCGGCACCAACGTGACGGCAGGGCCACGCACGGCGTGGCGCTACACGGCCCCGGGCTTCCGGCGGGCGGCCCGCAACAGCGGCAGGCTGATCGCGAAGAAGCACAGCAGGGCGCCGGCCAGCGCGAATCCGCTGGCCGCCAGGAATGCGGTGCGGCCCTGATCGATCGGCCACAGCTGGCCCGCGATCAACGCACCGAGCACACCGCCCACACCCGAGGAGAAGCCGTACAACACGCCCTGGCCGTGCCCATTGAGGCGGCCGGGGAAGTAGGTGGCCAGCATCTGCATCGCAGCGGCGAAGAAGGCCGCAAAGCCCAGTGCATGCGCGGTCTGGGCGACCAGCATCACCGGCAGGTTCTGCGGGAACAGTGCGGTGATCGCCCAGCGCACGGTGGAGCTGAGCAGGGCGATCAGCAGCATCCAGCTGGCGTCATAGCGGCGGAAGAAGCGGCCGATGGTGAAGAACACGCCGACTTCGAACACCACCCCGACCGTCCACAACACGCCCAGCGTGGAAGTCGCGTAGCCGTGGTGGTCCATGTAGACCGAGAAGAACGTGTAGTACGGGCCGAACGACAGCTGCTCCATGAAGGCGGCCAGGAAGAACGCCAGTACCTGCGGCTTGCGCACGATCTGCCAGAAACCAGTGGCATCGCCGTCGCTGCGCTGCAGGTTGCGCGCATAGCGGTTGGCGAAGCCCGAGGCCGTAAGCAGGCCGAACAGCGGCAGCATCAGCCACGGCAGCAGGTGTGCATTGCCGGCGCCGCCGTCACCTTCGATGATCCAGCCAAACAGCATCACCACCACGATGAAACCCAGCGAGCCCCACACCCGGATAAGTCCGTAGCGATGGCTGTCGCTGCCCAGGTGGGTCAGCGTGATCGATTCGAACTGCGGCATCACTGCGTTGTAGAAGAAGCAGAACGCGATCATCGCCGGGTACAGCCAGGGCTGCGGCAACGGCAGCAGGAAGGCGCAGAACGTCAGCAGCGTGAGCACACAGCCCAGCCGCAGCCAGAAGATCGGGCGCGGCGAGGCGGCGGCAATGGATGTCCACGTGGTCGGCGCGACGATACGGGTGGCATACCACAGCCCCATCATCACGCTGATCGCGGTGACGCTCATGCCGCGCGAGGTCAGGAACAGCGACCAGTAGGGCGTGAACGCGCCGAGGGCGGCGTAGTAGAACAGGTAGAACGACGAGAGGCGGACGGCCGGGACGGCGTCGCGGGGGAGGGCGGTCATGCAGGGTCTCGGAGGGCGCGCACCCGCCAACAGTGGGTGCCTACCCGTGCATTATGCCGGTAGCACCCGACCGTGGGTCGGGTGACGCGGTCATTCCGGATCGTAATCCAGGTTGGAGGCCAGCCAGCGTTCGGCCTGCACGCGGTCCACGCCCTTGCGCTTGGCATAGTCCACCACCTGCTCGCGCGAGACCCGGCCGACCACGAAATACTGGCTCTGCGGGTGGCTGAAGTAGTAACCCGATACCGCCGCGGTGGGCAGCATCGCAAAGCTCTCGGTCAGCTGCATGTCCGCATTGCGCTCGGCATCGAGCAAGTGGAACAGCGTGGCCTTCTCGCTGTGCTCCGGGCAGGCCGGATAGCCCGGGGCAGGGCGGATGCCGGTGTACTTCTCGGCGATCAGCGACTCATTGTCCAGCTGCTCATCGGGCTGGTAGCCCCAGTAATCCATGCGTACGTGCTGGTGCAGGCGCTCGGCCAGGGCTTCGGCCAGGCGGTCGGCCAGTGCCTTGAGCAGGATCGCGTTGTAGTCGTCATGGTCGGCCTCGAAACGGGCCACGTGCGGGTCGATGCCGATGCCGGCGGTCACGGCGAACGCGCCGATCCAGTCCTGCTTGCCCGTGTCGGCCGGGGCAATGAAATCGGCCAGGCAGAAGTCCGGGCGCTCGACCGGCTTGTCGACCTGCTGGCGCAGGAAGTGCAGCACGGCCGGGCCGTTGTCGGTGCGCAGGTGCACGTCATCGCCGACGCTGTTGGCCGGCCACAGCCCGAACACCGCCTTGGCAGTCAGCCACTTCTCCTCGACGATGCGGGAGAGCATCGCGCGGGCATCCTGGTACAGATCCGTCGCCTGGGGCCCGACGATCTCGTCGGTCAGGATCGCCGGGAACTTGCCGGCCAGTTCCCAGGCCTGGAAGAACGGGGTCCAGTCGATCACCTCGACCAGGTCGGCCAACGGGTAATCGTCGAGCACATGCAGGCCCGGCCTGCGCGGCGTCGGCGGGGTGTAGTTCGCCCAGTCGCCCACGAAGCGCTGGGCACGTGCCTTGGCCAGGGGCACCAGGCGCTTGGCATCGCCACGGTTGCGGTGGCGCTGGCGGATGTCGGCGTAGTCGGCCTCATTGGCGGCCACGAAGGCATCGCGCAGCTCGCGCGAGATCAGCGACTGCGCGACGCCCACCGCGCGCGAGGCATCCTTCACCCACACCGTGGGCGCCTTGTAATGCGGGTCGATCTTCAGCGCCGTGTGCGCACGCGAGGTGGTGGCGCCGCCGATCATCAGCGGCATCGTGAAGCCCTGCCGCTCCATCTCGCGGGCGACGTGGCTCATCTCTTCCAGCGAGGGGGTGATCAGCCCGGACAGCCCGATGATGTCCGCGTTTTCAGCACGCGCGGCGTCGAGGATCTTCTGCGCCGGCACCATCACGCCCAGATCGACCACATCGAAGTTGTTGCAGGCCAAGACCACGCCGACGATGTTCTTGCCGATGTCGTGCACGTCGCCCTTGACCGTGGCCATGATGATCTTGCCGTTGCTCTTGGCGGTGTCGCCACTGCGTGCCTTCTCGGCCTCGATGTAGGGCAGCAGGTAGGCCACCGCCTTTTTCATCACGCGTGCGGACTTGACCACCTGCGGCAGGAACATCTTGCCGGCGCCGAACAGGTCACCGACGATGTTCATGCCGTCCATCAGCGGCCCCTCGATCACATCCAGCGGCCGCGTCGAGCGCGCACGCGCTTCTTCGGTGTCCTGCTCGACCCAGGCGTCCATGCCGTGTACGAGCGCATGCGCAAGGCGGTCGTTGACCGGCTTCTCGCGCCAGGCCAGATCTTCGCCGCGCACTTCGCCTTTCTTGCCCTTGTAACGCTCGGCGATCTCCAGCAAGCGCTCGGTGCCGTCGCTGCGGCGGTTGAGGATCACATCCTCCACGCGCTCGCGCAGTTCCGGGTCCAGGTCATCGTAGATCGGCATCGCGCCGGCATTGACGATGCCCATGTCCATGCCCGCGCCAATGGCATGGAACAGGAACACGGAGTGGATCGCCTGGCGTACGGTTTCATTGCCGCGGAAGGAGAAGGACACATTGGAGACACCGCCGGAGACATGGCAGTGCGGCAGGGTGCGCTTGATGATGCGGGTGGCTTCGATGAAGTCGACCGCGTAGTTGTCGTGTTCCTCGATACCGGTGGCGACGGCGAAGATGTTCGGGTCGAAGATGATGTCCTGCGGCGGGAAGCCGACCTGTTCGGTCAGGATCCGGTAGGCGCGGGTGCAGATCTCGACCTTGCGCGCGCAGGTATCGGCCTGGCCGTCCTCATCGAAGGCCATCACCACCGCGGCCGCGCCGTAGCGCAGTACCTTGCGCGCCTGCTCGACGAACTGCGCTTCACCTTCCTTGAGCGAGATCGAGTTGACCACGCTCTTGCCCTGCAGGCACTTCAGCCCGGCCTCGATCACGCTCCACTTGGACGAATCGACCATCACCGGAATGCGCGCGATATCCGGCTCGGACATGATCAGATTCAGATAGCGCGTCATCGCCTTTTCGGAATCGATCAGGCCCTCGTCCATGTTCACATCGAGGATCTGCGCGCCATTGGCGACCTGCTGGCGCGCCACTTCCACCGCCTCCTCGTAACGCTCTTCCTTCACCAGCTTGCGGAACTGCGCACTGCCGGTGACGTTGGTGCGCTCGCCGATGTTGACGAACAGCAGGTCCGGGGTGATGACCAGCGGCTCGAGACCGGACAGGCGGGTGTGGCGGGAAGACGTCATGGGCAGGCTGGCACGGGCTGGCGGAGGAAGGTCAACGACAACGGGAACGGGGGGCAGGTGCGGTCATGCCGCGTCTTCCAGCGGCGGCGCCGGCAGGCGGCGCGGCGGCAGATCGGCCACCGCCTCGGCGATGGCGCGGATGTGCGCCGGGGTAGTGCCGCAGCAGCCGCCCACCAGGTTGAGCAGGCCGGCGCTGGCGAATTCGCGCAGCGTGGTCGCCATTTCTTCCGGGGTTTCGTCGTACTCGCCGAAGGCATTGGGCAGGCCCGCATTCGGGTGTGCACTGACCAGGCACTCGGCCACGGTGGACAGGGTTTCCACGTGGGGCCGCATGTCGCTGGCACCGAGCGCGCAGTTCAGCCCGATCGACAGCGGCCGACCGTGCGCGACCGAGGCGTAGAACGCCTCTGCCGTCTGCCCGGACAACGTGCGCCCGGACGCATCGGTGATGGTGCCGGAGATCATCACCGGCAGCCGCCCGCCGCGGGCATCGAACACTTCTTCGATGGCGAACAGCGCGGCTTTGGCGTTGAGCGTGTCGAAGATGGTTTCCACCATCAGGGTGTCGGCACCGCCGTCGATCAGCCCATCGATGGCCTCGCGGTAGGTCTCGCGCAGCGCATCGAAGCTGGTATTGCGGAAACCCGGATCGTTCACGTCCGGGCTGATCGAGGCGGTGCGGCTGGTCGGGCCGAGCACCCCGATCACGAAGCGGGGCTTGCCCGGCGTGGTCGCCGCGACCGCATCGCAGCAGGCCCGCGCCACGGCGGCACCGGCTTTGTTGAGCTCGTAGACCAGGTGCTCAAGGTGGTAGTCGGCCTGGCTGACCGAGGTCGCGTTGAAGGTGTTGGTCTCGACCAGATCGGCACCGGCCTCGAGGTATGCGGTGTGGATGCCACCGATGACCTCCGGGCGGGTCAACAGCAACAGGTCGTTGTTGCCCTTGAGGTCATGGCCCTGCGGCGCCTCGCCGGATGCGGCATGGTCGCAGCCGGGGCCGTGGTGATGGTCGTACCCCCCGGCGAAACGTTCGCCGCGGTAGTCGTCCTCCTCCAGTCCGTGCCGCTGGATCATCGTGCCCATGGCGCCATCGATGATCAGGATGCGCTGGGCCAGCGCCGTTTCCAGCGCATGCACGCGGTCGGGGTGGAGCCAGGGCAGGGATGGCATGGGCAGACCTCAGGGCTTGCTGGCAATCAGCGAAATGACTTCGA
>Ga0213821_1001326_pt1 | contig 11782 bp, 13 predicted proteins | sample MC6MC0909MG_FD_179894 | JGI IMG/M metagenome (GOLD analysis project Ga0213821, IMG submission 179894) | Enriched soil aggregate microbial communities from Iowa State University, Ames, United States - MC6-MC0909-MG | ecosystem: Environmental > Terrestrial > Soil > Unclassified | place: USA: Iowa...
GGACAACCATGGCCTGGCTGGAACGGCGCGTTGCAACAAATGTGGGAGCGGGCTTGCCCCGCGAAGCGCCGCGCGGGCGGCGCTCGATCTCAAGAGCACTAAAAAACCCAAGGCAAGCGCTTCGCGAAGCGCCGCGCGGGCGGCGCTCGATCTCAGGGGCACTAAAAAACCCAAGGCAAGCGCTTAGCGATGCGCCGCGCGGGCGGCGCTCGATCTCAAGGGCACTAAAAAACGCAAGGCAAGCGCTTCGCGATGCGCCGCGCGGGCGGCGCTCGAGCCTGCAGACGCTATAAAGCTCCCGCCTGGCCCTGCCCGCCCCCATCAAACGCTCAAATAAACCGCTGCCCCTCAAACGGGTTCCAGCCATTGAGCCCTTTGGTCTGCTTCAGGTAATAAGCCCGGTTGCTCAAAAAGCTGTAGAGAAACGCAAACGCCATACTGAGCCCGTTGTCCACCGGCCGAGGAATCTCGCTCCCCGTCACCGCCTCGACAACGCCCAGCAGCAACCCAAGCGCAATCATAATCGCCAGCATGACCAGGTTCTTCTTCCACAGGCCCAGCACGAACCAGTAGATCGGGCCGAAGAAAAAGCCGATGAAGTTATTGTTGATCAGCAGCTTCTTGCGAAAAGGCAAGGCACGGAAAGCGGCCTTGTAAGACTCGGAGGTCGGCGCGCCGTACTGATCGAAGAAGGCGAAACGCTCCTGCCATTTCGGCTTGAGGTTGCCATAGGTGGATTGGGTTTGTGGGATACCTTCCATGGGGAGCTCCGTAAATATCGTCCGTGGATGTCGAATAGCCATGATTGTGGCCGGTTCAGAAGGGTACGTCACAGTTGGTCAAGGGGCAAGCTTCGCAGCCTGTATCTGGATTAGACGTTTTCCCTCACACAACCGCTTAATCAAATCCTGACTGGGCTTTACCGGGTCTGTTGTCGACGCGCGCTCTTTCTGCCATCGGCTTCGCGGAACCCCGATGTGATTTGGATAGGGATACCATTGATATCAAGAACGGCCTCTGACATCTCAGCATCCTTCTTTAGGGCGATATGGGGCTCAGCGGTGGAGTCAATAGTGCCTTCATATTCGAACTGAAATGCGTAGTAAGTTTTCCCACCTCAACTAGCCGACAAGGCGATTCATTTGTGCCAATACGTCCTTTTGCATTTACCCGCAACCCATCTGGTGCAGAGCACAATATCGCGCGGTGCAAAGGCGCATTATCGCGATGCCTTTGCTTTAAAAGTGAATACAAGCATCAGGCAGGCCTGCATGATTAGATAGATAGACAAATAAAAACAGGATTCATATTCGCCCCTACTGACGTAAAAGACAACCCACGAACAATACGCCGCTGGAAACGACAGAATAAATGAAATAAGAAATTGATACTTAGGAATGAGAATCAAAGGTCGTTTCCCGCTGAGTAAGAATACGATTGCCTTGAAAGGAACGTAACAGGCCGCGGAAAGCAGGACCGCCAAAATTACTACAATAAATATATACAGTAAGAAATCTGGCATTTGCTTTCCGTCATTTAAATTCATGTTTATGCAGCGAACCTGATTTCTATTACTCAAGCTTTCTGAGGAAGACCAGTTTCTGGATCAAGATGCTTCTCTTCACTTAAACGCTTAACCAGATCCTGACTGGGCTTCACCGGACCTGTTTTTGACGCACGTTCTTTCTGCCATTGAAACGAACCGTCCCAAGTGGGTAGCTCAGCAGGCGGAAGAGGTACGATAGCGTCTATATCTGGCAATTTTGGTCCTAGCTGCTCATTATCCTCGAAGAATTTACTTATTTTGTGATATCTCACCGAGCGCTCTTTATCGGGCTGCAAGGCCATATAATAAAGGTTGTCATCTGAGAGTGGACCATCAAAAGCGTTTCCAAGCCTTCTGGCTGAAGCCGCATCCCCTGCTTTTACGCCTTGCTGATAAGCCTGCACCGCTTCTTTGTACTCACCCCCTACACGTAGAAGGCCTGCCAAATCTGCCGCAGCTCGCCTGTGCCCTTGAGACGCAGCGCAACGACGCATCGCTACCATCACTTCATATGCTCCGGTAACACGACCTAGCAAATTAGCAACGTAGAACTGCGCATCTGGGTTTCCTAGGTCTGCCGCCTTACGGAAATAAGCGTTCGCTTTATCGCGATCCTGCTCAACGCCATAACCCATCTCAAGGTAATGCCCCATATCATAATAGGCGCCAGGTATGCCTTGAGCGATAGAGGCTTCCACGAGATCAATTGTTTCTCTTTGTGGCTCGGGAGAGCTAGCTAAGCCCTGAGAAATAAGCACCTGCAAATTAGCAGAAGCTTTATAGTGACCATACGACGCGGCAATACGATAGTACTTTGCTGACTCATTAAAGTTCTTGAACCCTTCCTGTTGCTCGAGGAAAAGACCGTATTTATAAAGTGCATCTGCATCTAGCTCCAACGGGGGAAGCACATCTGCCTCACGGCGACATTCAAAGGCGAGTTCGATATCCTTTATGGACGGAGCAATCTGCGCTGGCACTGGACGCTCCTGGTACGCCACAACTAAACCAATAAAAATAAGACATACGAGATATACGTATTTATACATGCTAGCCTATTCTTTCCACAGGGTCAGACATACCTTTATCGGTGTTACTGCGGACCTCTTTGTAATATGCGGTATTTTTGCTTGTTATTAGGTGAATGTGGGGTTTGTAAAGTAACGACAGGCGCGGAAGTATAACTACACTCCCGCCATCCAACTCAACTGTCTTCTCATATTTGTCGCTGGCACCTCTAGCGACTACCCTTTTGATTTCGTCTATCATTTGGCTTACCAACAATGGGATTTGGGTGCGCGCGCTTTAATTAATAATCTCGAGTTGCGCCGAATATTTTATAGTCCGCCGCGACCTCCACATTATTCGGCAGGGCACGTATCAGTCGTCCGAAATCTTGGTTTTTCAAAGCTTTATTGCTCATCTTCGAATCCTCGCCGTAGGTAGACGTTGCTGCAAATGCAGAAAGACTTAACGGTGCCGCGAAAGCGAATATTCTGTCGATCCGCATAGCGACTGCCTGATATTTTAACGAATCGCTACACAAGCGCGGATAGCCTTGTTAGTCGCAAATTGCCGTGCGCCCGAATTTGCACGTTTCGGCATCCTGGTATCCGTAGCCTGTTACACTGTTATGTTTGCCTGCTTTGCAGTACTGATTCAATTTTCCTCCATTATGGCCTTGAGCGAAATTTACCGAGATTTAAAGGAGCTAAGCGCAGTATCCCATATCTCCATGAATTGGACCTCTGTAGGTGAGCCGTCCTCGGCGGTTGTAGAAAAACCGGCGGGTGAGGCGGGCTTAAGTTTTGTAATGTAGCTGAAATCTAAGTCGATCGAGATTTCGGGCCTATCTATCCTCTCTGGAGTTCCCGGGTAGTACCACTTCGCATGAACTTCGGTGCGATATGACCCTTCGGACAAGTACGTAACAGCGTGAATATTTTCTTCGCCCACAAGTCCATCTAGACTACGCTCGTTATTCCGGAAGGTTTGATGCGTGAAATCATTCTGTGAAATCCAGGCTGCTTCAGTAACCGGACTGTAACTATCAAGTTTCTGCTCTGACAAGGGTAGGTGAGGTTCGCCGATGTAGGCAGCCGACTTAAATGAAGCTGTAAGATTTTTGAATTTATTTATTTTAAATATTAAGTTTGCGGACTCATCAACACCGCTGTGCTCGATGCATGCCTGTGCGAAGCAAAGATATTGATTACTAGCATTTGATTGAATAGGCTTCACCTTGGTCAAAAGGGTTTTGATTTTACCGTCAGCACCAAGTGTGTCGTCATTTCCAAACTGCAACATTAAGTTGTTCATCCAGCTAAAAGCCATTGTTGAGTGAACGACCTTGTTTATTTCCTTACCGTCCAATCCTTGCCCCATTATGCGTACGTGGTCGTATTTAAATAGTGTTGCACCCCCGAATAGATTCTCGCGGATCGCTGGACTTTCTTTATTATTATTGTTCCGCAGCTCAATTTCCTCCCATATTTTTTCGGCATGGCGAGCGGCGCGAGCCTCAAGGAATCTCGGCGTGACCTTAATGGGTATTCCGTCAACATTAAGAAATGCTTCTGATATCTCGGACGCCTCAGGTAGCCGCATGATATATTTGCCCACCAAAACTTCTTTACCTGAACTATCTTCATAGGACATCACGGGCGTCTGAGCCCCAAGGCATGTGAAGGTTGTTAGCGGTTGCACAAGGAGCGCGCATATAGTTGCTATTCCTATTTTTTTTAAATAATTCACTTTTATGGTTAACATAAATTTTTTGCGTGCTTAGATAAGCTTATGATGGAGTTCAGCGTAACAGCTCTGGCAGTTTTTTGTCATATGAATGCGCATGATCAAAACCCTTAAACGTTACAAATTTTGGTTGTCTGCTGTTAGTTTAAAGTTTGGCGTGATCTCAATGGGGCGGCGTTTTTTTCAAGGTAGTTGTCGCGTCAACCATCCAACTATGCGGCTTGCTTCAAGTGCTGTTGTGCTCGATCAGGGTTCAGCAGCACGGTACCATCGGCTCCCCGTTGCGAGTACGTCCAGACCATCGCTCCGGATTCCTGTTTCGAGCGCGCTCATCGAGTTCGTGGACCAGGGCAAGGATTTGCCTCTCCTGACCTCGATGACGCTCTGCTGGCGTGACGAAGCGGATTCGGCTGTGTCGGTGTTCGTGGTTCTACCAATGGATAAAATCACCCACCCAGCATCGTGCAGCAGCCAAGGTCTTGAAGCTCTTGGTCGGCCATTGCGGGCAGTACTTCAGTGTGCTGAAAAGCGCCTCCGAGTATGGATTGTCATTATTGACACTCGGCCTGCCGCGGGACGGTGTTATGCCCACCTCGATCTCGAACAAGCTGGCACATTCGGCCACAGCTTCGAATTTCATTTCTGCAGATCAACTCTCGGTCGGGTGTTTGGGATCGGTCACCACCTCACATCTTTCGGCACTGGCTCGTTTGCGCCTGGTATACGGCGACATTTCAGTAACGCACTCGCGCCTAGCGACTTCGGCCATCGTCAGGTTGAGTGGAGAACCCAGCATCTTGAGCAGTTCGGCTTTGCGCTCAGAGGAATAGTACGGCACAACGGCTCTCTTTTCGCCCCCGGGGTCTGATTTCAGGTAAATCTGGTGAGGCGACAACTTCCCTGACACCGGGGGTTGGGTTTGGGTTTAGATAGGGATGGCTTAGGGCTTTCAGCGCCTGTGAAATCGAGCGCCGCCCGCGCGGCGCATTCAAAAATTGCTAATTATCTGGAACGTGATCAGCCCTCTTGCTGGCCCGATGCTTTAGCCATGTATGTACATACAAGCATCAGGCAGGCCTGTATAAGAAAATAGATAGACAAATAGGAAAAGACCTCATACTCGCCTTTATTAGCCACATAAAAGAAGAATGCACAAACAGCCTCAAAAAGCGACAGCACAACTGATGTCAAAAACTGATATTTAGGGATACAGAACAGAGGGCTTTTTCCACTGATTAATAACATCAATGCTTTGCAGGGAGCATAGAATGCCCCGCAAAGCGCGAGCACCAAAACTATTGCATTGAATATGTAATAGGAAAAATCTGTCATGTGCTGCCCACCAACCAAGGAGACGCCTTATAGCGCAAGACCGGTATCTGGATTAAGACGTTTCGCTTTACATAACCGTTCAACTAAATCCTTGCTGGGCTTTACCGGGTCTACTTTCAATGCACGCTCTTTCTGCCACTGAAACGAACCATCCCACTTGGGCAACTCGGCTGGCGGAAGAGGTACGATAGCGTCGATATCGGGCAATGTGACCCCCAACTGCTCATTTTCCTCTAGAAAACTACTTATTTTTTCGTATCTTACGGAGCGCTCTTTATCGGCTTCCAATCCGAGATAATAAAGACTGTCTTCTGGCGGGCCATCAAAACCTTCCCCAAGTTTTCTGGCAGAAGCAGAATCACCTGATTTTACGCCTTGCTGATAGACCTGCACGGACTCCTTGTACTTGGCACTTACGCGCAGAGAAACAGCCAAATTCTCTGCAGCGCGCCTGTGCCCTTGAAACGCGGCGCAACGACGCATCTCTGTCACCACGCTATGCATTCCTATAATACGGCCAAGCATACTTGCAACATAGAACTGCGCATCGGGGCTTCCTAAGTCCGCCGCCTTACGAAAATAAGCGTTTGCTTTATCTCGATCCTGCTCAACGCCATACCCTATCTCAAGGTAATGTGCCATATCATAATATGCGCCAGGTATGCCTTGAGCCATTGCGTTTTCAACGAGCTCAATCGTTTCTTTCTGCGGATCGGGAGAGCTAGCCAAGCCCTGAGAAATGAGCACCTGCAAGTTGGTAGACGCTTTATAGTGACCCTGCGAAGCGGCAATACGATAATACTTTGCAACGTCATTAAAATTCTTGGCGCCATCCTGTTGCTCGAGGAATAGACCGTACTTATAAAGTGCATCTGCGTCCAAACTCAACGGGGGAAGCACATCTGCTTCGTGACGACATTCGAATACCAGGTCGCCATAATCGTGTTGTGGTTCCATTGCACTCACCTCTGACACTGTAGCTAAAGCGGTGAAAAAAATACATGTAATAAATTTATACTTATGCATTTCTAGTCCAGATTTTTACGAACTGGGCTGTCGCGATAAAATTCTATTAGCGAGGCGTAAGGCGATTTTTTTTCAGCGATTGACGGTGTCCTGTTTTGTTCCTGACGATTATTATTTTCTATAATTATATCACCCCACTTACGGAACGCTACCGCCGCATCGTCTTGCGCACCCATTCCCCGTGTGTGTAGATCCCAAAGGTGCTTGCGCAGAGACTTTGACAAGGCCGGGCTTTCATGACATATGTTAAGCTCGCTGTCGACCTCCATGCTGCGTATGTTGATATTGGCGGATCCTAATGTAGTGAACACATCATCGATGATCGCTAGCTTGCTATGAATGTAGACGGGCATCCAGTTGTCAGGCGGGGAATCAGGCGCGACCAATGTACATATGTGAACCTTGAGCCCAGGAATCTCAACTGGAAGAATGGCGGCTTCTTTCTTGAGCGGAGTTGACGCCTCTAGTTCCTTCAACCGATCTTCTGCCGCTTTTACTTTGGTTTCACGTTCTTCTTTCATCTTTTGCAGCAGCTTGGGATCCATCAGGGGCTGCGCAACATAATTCAATGATGTCAAGGATCGTCTGGCATTTATCGTTTCCAAGCGCGCCTGCCTTAGCTGTTCATCTAACCTTTCATTGCGCTCAAGCTTTGAAACTGTAGGCAAAACATCTTTACGGCCCAAGCTGTTCAACATTCTGTAAGTGTTCATTGAGCCGGGACCAATGCCTTCGTCGTCTGAGTTAGTCACGACAAACAGGTGAATAGCTCCGTGCTTCCCAGCGTTTCTGCCCCACTCCAACTGCTTTTGCGCGGATTTCTTTATCGCCGTTGCAGCAGGCTCCCATCTGAAATACTGATTCTCCATGTATATAAAATTCGTAACGTTGTTGGTCGCTTTCAAATAAAGCGCCTTGATATCATGCACACCTTCTTGCTGCTGCGTGCGAAGTACCTGCGCCATGATAGGCGTTCCTGCTTCGGGTCGAGGCTTTAGCTCCGCTGCGTTATTTTTTCGCTGCGACAACAGATCAACACCGGTTTGACGCTTCCAAGCTTGACAAAAATTGTGGTTGAGGTGTTCAAGAATCGGCCCTGTTACTTTACTGGAGATATCCTGCCGGGGAGTGGCACCATTTCTGCCAAACCGAGCGTGCATTCTTGCATAGCTGTGATCGTCTTTATCCCAATAAGCGTCTAGCGTGTTGTGCCCCATGACAAAACCGATGGCGCTGTCAGGCTTCTCATAATCAATAAGCACCATTTTTTGATGGTGAGTGGGGGCGCTAGACATTGCCGATGTGCTCATGAACTTATTGGTTTTTGTACCGTTCTTATCCTCACCGTTTACTAGCAATTGCCACGCGATTTCTACACGCTCAATAAACCCAAAGTCTCGCGTCGCAAACTCAACATTTTTCAGGTAGTAGGGTGAATCTTTCAATATAGAGTTCTGATCAGCCGCACCAGTGAGCCGGGCTTGTTCATACCACTGCCTGTCATACTCCTCTTGTGCGTCATTACGATTCTGTTTACCTTTTGTAAGATAACTTATTATATTGTTACCGGGCGTGGGGTTTTCAAAAATTTGCGCTGCCGGTAAATACCAGCATAGAATTCTGACCTTTACGCCTTCAGCCCCCTTTTTTATCAGCAAATCCCCTATGCACAGATCACCCGCATTGCCATTACGCTTGAAGTACATCGAAGGCTGAAAACCCCAGCAAATGTAATCGATACTGGTTGTAGCGGCCATGATCGCATCATACAGCGCGCCAAACGCGCGCTCGCCGTTCACTAAGGGCTGAAATGTTGCAGGGACGGGATGATACTCTGTTTTTTGTAAAAACCATGGAAGATTCAGCGTAGCTGACGTTGTCTTACCGGTGGCGATCGGAGAAGTAATTGAGTTGGAGGATGTCATTTAATTCTCCTCTGAATCTGGATTATTGAGCGATGCATAGCTGTCTCTGAAAAAGCTACGCGTTCCGGGCTGATTGACATCCGGATGAGTTTTGCTTTCGTGACGATGGAACCCGCTGTTGGCCAGTTCGGCATTTTTCTCTTTCCCCTTGTACTGGCCGCCTACGGGTATGTCATAGCGGATGCCGTTTGCCAGTTCTACGGTATATTCTGTTGTCGTCGGATGGTGGTCGACATTGATCATTCCGGTCTTGTCCATTACACCCTGCCCGACCATTGAGCCGCCCGCATAAAGTTTGTAAGGCATGCCAGCCCAAGCGCCAGAGCTTCCCGCATTTGTATTCCCGGCAAAAAATGAAAGGGTTTGGGCCACTGACGATTCAGGCCAGGCCGGGTTCTCCCGATTTAGCTGCGCCGGCCCGCTGAACATCTTCTTTGCCCCTTTCACATCGATCGTCCCAGGCGCATGAATCTCGATGTTGCCTCCCTTGATCCGGATGTACCCGCCACCGCTGGTGAGCAGGATGCCTTCCTGCGCAGCGATCTCGATTCCTGCGGCGGTGGAAGTGATCTTCATGCCTTGCTTGGCAGTCAGCTCCATTGCATCGCTCTGCGCTTGTAGCTCCACCTTGCCCTTGGCCGCAAACAACTTGGCCCCGGCGTTCTGCGCAAACAGGCTGATACTCTGCACCACGCTGGCCAGCAGCGATTTGCCGCTGGCAATGCTGACGTCCTCCCCGGTACTCACGGTCAGGTGCTTGCCGCTGTGCAGGTGGGTGTTCTGCGGCGTGGCCGTGGCGATGTCGGCCGGGGAAGAAGCGATCAGCAGCGGCTTCTGATAACCCGGTGTCTTGCCGCGGCCACCGTTGCGAATCGCCCAGGCGGTGTCGCCGCCGTTGCGCTGCTGCTCGCTCGGGCCTTGGCTCGGGCTGCTGCTGTCGTTGCCGTAGGTCACGTCGGTATCGGCGTTGAGCTGGGTCAGGCTGTCGAGGCCAGCCTGCAGGGCGTCGGCGTTGTGCTGCCGGGCGGTGTCGGAGAGGGTTTTGAGCCGCTGCTCGCTGTTCTGCAGCTGCTGCTGGGCTTCGCTGACATCGAGCTGGGCGCCTTCGGCGTTGCTGCGTTTCCAGGTGCTCAGGTACAGGCCTTGCTGGGCGCGCAGGGCACCGTAGGCGTCGGTGCGCAGTTCGAAGCCGGTGCCGCGCAGGCCACCGCGGTTGTTGCCGCGCTGGTCGATCAGGTAGCCGAGGTTGAGCTGGGTGTGGCCGTGGCTGCTGTGCAGCTGGGTGCGTACCTGGCCGGTGGAGTCGTCCATCACCCACTGGTTGAAGCCGCCGCCGCCGACTTCCTTGCTCTTGTAGCCACTCATCAAACCACTGGAGTGCCAGGCGGGTTTGTGGCCGCCATAGACTTGGCCCATGACCAACGGGCGGTCGATGTCGTTGTCGAGGAAGGTGACCACCACTTCTTCGCCGGCCCGCGGCACGTGCACGCTGCCCCAGTCGGGGCCGCTGCTCGGTTGCAGCATGCGCAGCCAGCACGAACTCAACTCACCGTCCTGGCTCAGGCGGTCCCAATGGAAGCGCACGCACAGGCGGTTGAGGCTGTCGGTGAACACTTCATGGCCGCTGGGGGTGACCACCACGGCGGTCTGCGGGCCGGGGCAGGTGGGCTTGGCGTGCTCGAACGGGCTGCGGTAGGGCGCGCTGTGCAGCTGGCCCTCGAAGGTGTTGAGGAAGAAACCGTAGGAGGCTTCGCTCAGCTTCGAGCCGAGCAGCGCATCGTCCGGTGCCGGGCGTACCGATTTGAACAACGGTGCCAGGCTGCCGGGCGCATCGCGGCGCTGCTGGGCCATGGGCAGGTTGCTTTCGGCGAAGAACTGCACCTCGATCAGCACGAATTGCCGGGCCTCGGCGGCCTTGCGTTCGTACAGCGGGTGCTGGGTCAGTTCAAACCAGCGGCCGGCCTGCAGCTGGCGTACGCCACCCTGGCCGTGCACACGGCGGGCCTGGGATTCACGCTGCTCGATCTGCACGCGGCTCAGCCAGTCGCCGCGCTCTTGCTTCTGCCAGTTGTACTGGCCCTGGTACTCGTAGCGTTCCAGGGCGGCGGGGGCGGAAGCGGCTTCAAGCGCCGGCATCACGCTTTCGCGCGGTTGGCTGTGTGCGAGGTAGTCGACACTGCGCCAGTTGAGCTTGCCGCTGAGCAACTGCGAGCCGGTGCTCCACTGGGTGATGCCGTCCTGCTTCTGGGTCACGCTCTGGGTGTGGAACGGCACGCTCTGCGGGGTGAGCGCAGGCAGGGTGTCGACGCTGTCGGTGAAGACGATGCAGTGGCTGTCGGCTTTGTGCTCGACGTACCAGAAGATGCCTTCGAGCTCACACCAGCGCTGGACGAAGTTGGCGTCGGTTTCGTTGAACTGGGTGACATAGGACAGCGGGGCGTATTCGCGGCGCAGGTCGAGGCGGTAGTTGCCCTTGGCCTGTTCGTACTGGGCGAACACGGATTCGAGGATGGCCGGCAGGTGCTTGTCCTGCCAGATGCGGCAGTCGCTGCGGTATTCGAGCAGGCTGAACCACGGCGCGAACACCAACTGCCAGTCATGCAGGCCGCCGTCGCTGCCCAGGTAGCGCACGCTCTCGACCAGGCCATGGCGCGGGGCTTGGCTGCCGTCGTCGCAGAGCAGGGCAAGGCTGACGGGCTGGCCGATGAGTTTCTCTGGGTCGTACTCGGTGTCCTGCACCAGCACGTCGAGGGTGTAGCGAGGGGTGCGGCCGATGCGCTCGACGCCATGGGCGCGCAGGGCCTGAAGCGCGTCGCCCCCCAGCGGGGTGGTCAGCTGCAGCAGGCGGCCGCTTTGCGAGAGCGGGGTGCCGAAGGTCAGGTCCATTGAAAAAAACTCCGGTTACTGGTAGCACACACCAAGTCAGCTTAGGGTGGCGCCAGTGCAAAGTACGGTACGCCCTTCCATGGGCCTAAAAATTTTGTTCGAGCATCGGAAAATAGGGCATCGGGCATAGACCGTCAATATCCGAAATATTCAATGCATGGGCACATTTGTAGGACCCGAACCACCACATACCGGCGCATGCGCTTACCTGCCCTAGCGCCCTGGCTTGGGTTAACATACCCGGCTGCGCAACACCCATCATCCACGCCAAGCCCCGGCTTGCCGACTCGACACCAACAGGTCATCCATGCGTCTG
>Ga0213821_1001328_pt1 | contig 11775 bp, 8 predicted proteins | sample MC6MC0909MG_FD_179894 | JGI IMG/M metagenome (GOLD analysis project Ga0213821, IMG submission 179894) | Enriched soil aggregate microbial communities from Iowa State University, Ames, United States - MC6-MC0909-MG | ecosystem: Environmental > Terrestrial > Soil > Unclassified | place: USA: Iowa...
CGTTGCAACAAATGTGGGAGCGGGCTTGCCCCGCGAAGCGCCGCGCGGGCGGCGCTCGATCTCAAAGGCGCTGAAGATTCCAAGGCATGCGCTTCGCGAAGCGCCGCGCGGGCGGCGCTCGATCTCAAGGGCGCTGAAGATTCCGAGGCAAGCGCGTGGCACCAACCTGTCAGCCCTGTCAGCCAGCGGTCACGCTGCCGACCCGGTTCGGGGGCTATAAGTTTGAGTACCGACAACCGTTTCCCATCCCCTTGGCCAAGGTGCCCGCACCGATGCGACGTCCTTCCCGCTCTCTCCTTCTCGCCGGCCTGGCACTACTGGCCCTGGTAGCACTGGCCATCTGGTACGGCCAGCGCCACGAGGCGCCAGCCCCCCGCGCGCAAGCCGCCATCCCGGTGCGCGTGGTCAGTGTCGCCGAGCAGGACGTCCCGCGCTTCGCCAGCGCCATCGGCTCGGTGCTGTCGCTGCACAGCGTCGAGGTTCGCCCGCAGGTCGAGGGAATACTGACCCAGGTACTGGTCAAGGAAGGTCAGTGGGTCAAGCAAGGTGACCTGCTCGCCACCCTCGACGACCGCAGCATCCGTGCCAGCCTCGATCAGGCCCGCGCCCAGCTCGGCCAGAGCCAGGCTCAGATCCAGGTGGCCGGCGTCGACCTCAAGCGCTACCGCCTGCTCAGCACCGATGACGGCATATCCAAGCAGACCCTCGACCAGCAGCAGGCGCTGGTGAACCAATTGCAGGCCACGGTCAAAGGCAACCAGGCCGCCATCGCCAATGCCGAAGTGCAGCTTTCCTACACGCAGATCCGCTCACCGGTCACCGGGCGTGTCGGCATCCGCAATATCGACCCCGGTAACCTGGTACGCACCAGCGATACCCAAGGCCTGTTCAGCGTGACCCAGATCGACCCGATTGCGGTCGAGTTCTCGCTGCCGCAGCAGATGCTGCCCACCCTGCAAACCCTGCTCAAGGCACCCACACCGGCACTGGTGCAGGCCTACATGGACGCCGATGGCGAACGCAACCTGCTCGGTGAAGGCCACCTGGCGCTGATCGACAACCAGATTTCGGCCAACACCGGCACGGTACGGGTCAAGGCCGAGTTCGCCAACAAGGACGGTCGCCTGTGGCCAGGGCAACTGGTCACCCTGCGCTTGCGCACGGCAATTGACGAAAACGCGCTGGTGGTGCCCCCCACGGTGGTGCAGCGCAGCATCGATGGCCACTTCGTCTACCGCGTGGACGGCGACAAGGTGACCAGCGTGCCGGTCAAGGTGCTGTACCAGGACAGCACGCTGAACATCGTCGCCGGGGTCAAGGCCGGTGATCGGTTGGTACTCGATGGCCAGTCGCGGCTCAAGCCCGGCGCCAGGATCGAGATCACCCCGGACGCGCCCGCCCCTGCCGAAATGGCCGACCGCAGGAGCCAGCCATGAACACCCGCAGCGGCGTTTCGGCCTGGTGCATCGACCACCCCATCGCCACCCTGCTGCTGACCTTCGCCCTGGTGCTGCTGGGCGCCATTGCGTTCCCGCGCCTGCCGGTGGCCCCCCTGCCCGAGGCCGACTTCCCCACCATCCAGGTGACCGCGCAACTGCCTGGCGCCAGCCCCGAGACCATGGCCTCATCGGTGGCCACACCGCTTGAGGTGCAGTTCAGCGCCATCCCCGGCATGACCCAGATGACCAGCAGCAGCGCGCTGGGCTCGACCACGCTGATCCTGCAGTTCACCCTCGACAAGAACATCGACACCGCGGCCCAGGAAGTCCAGGCGGCGATCAACACCGCCACCGCCCGCCTGCCCCAGGACTTGCCCAGCCCGCCCACCTGGCGCAAGGTCAACCCGGCCGACAGCCCGGTGGTGATCCTCACCGTCAGCTCGGCGCAGATGCCCGGCAACGAACTCAGCGACTACGCCGAAACCCTGCTGGCGCGACAGCTCAGCCAGATCGACGGGGTCGGCCTGGTCAATATCACCGGGCAACTGCGCCCGGCGATACGGGTGCAGGCACAGCCCGAGAAGCTCGCAGCCATCGGCCTGACCCTGGCCGACGTGCGCCAGGCCATCCAGCAGACCAGCCTGAACCTGGCCAAAGGCGCGTTTTATGGCGAGCACAGTGTGTCGACCATCGCCGCCAACGACCAGTTGTTTCACCCCGAAGACTACGCACAGCTGATCGTCAGTTACCGCAATGGCGCGCCGGTCCACCTCAAGGACGTGGCCAAGGTGATCAACGGTGCCGAGAATGCCTACGTCAAAGCCTGGTCCGGCGACCAGCCGGGGCTCAACCTGGTGATTTTCCGCCAGCCTGGCGCCAATATCGTCGACACCGTGGACCGGGTGCTCGACGCCCTGCCGCGCCTGCAGGAGATGCTGCCAGCTTCGGTTGAAGTGTCGGTGCTGCAGGACCGCACCCAGACCATCCGCAGCTCCCTGCACGAGGTTGAACTGACCCTGATGATCGCCGTTGCGCTGGTGATTGGCGTGATGGCGCTGTTCCTGCGCCAGTGGTCGGCCACCTTCATCGTGTCCAGCGTGCTGGGCGTGTCGTTGATCGCCACCTGCGCACTGATGTACGTGATGGGCTTCAGCCTCAACAACCTGACGCTGGTGGCCATCGTCATCGCAGTCGGCTTCGTGGTGGATGACGCGATTGTGGTGGTCGAGAACATCCACCGCCACCTGGAGGCCGGCGACGACAGCCGCTCGGCAGCACTCAAGGGCGCCGGCGAAATCGGCTTCACGGTAGTGTCGATCAGCTTCTCGCTGATCGCCGCGTTCATTCCGCTGCTGTTCATGGGCGGCGTGGTCGGCCGGCTGTTCAAGGAGTTCGCCCTGACGGCCACGGCGACCATCCTGATTTCGGTGGTGGTGTCGTTGACGCTGGCCCCGACCCTTTCGGCACTGCTCATGCGCCGCCCGCCTGGCGATCACGAGGGGGGCTTCGGCCCGCGCCTGCTGCGTTGGTACGAAAAAGGCCTGGACCGCGCACTGGCCCACCGGCGCATGACCCTCGGGGTCTTCGGCATCACCCTGGCGCTGGCAGTTGCCGGCTACGTCGGCATTCCCAAAGGCTTCTTCCCGCTGCAGGACACCGGCTTCATCCTCGGCACCAGCGAAGCTGCCGCGGACGTTTCCTACCCGTCGATGATCGAGAAGCACCAGGCGTTGGCCAAGATCATCGGCAACGACCCTGCCGTGCGCGCCTATTCGCACTCGGTCGGGGTCACCGGCAGCAACCAGACCATCGCCAACGGCCGCTTCTGGATCTCGCTGAAACCACGCGGCGAGCGGGATGTGTCGGCAAGCGAATGGATTGACCGCATTCGCCCGCAGCTCGCCCAGGTGCCGGGTATTGTCCTCTACATGCGCGCCGGCCAGGACATCAACCTCAGCTCCGGCCCCTCGCGCACCCAGTACCAGTACGTGCTCAAAAGCAACGACGGCGTCGCGCTCAACCTGTGGACACAGCGCCTCACCGACCGCCTGCGCGAAAACCCGGCACTACGCGACCTGTCCAACGACCTGCAACTGGGCGCCAGCGTCACCCGCATCGACATCGACCGCCAGGCTGCGGCGCGCTTCGGCCTGACCACCACCGACGTCGACCAGGCGCTGTACGACGCCTTCGGCCAGCGGCAGATCAGCGAATTCCAGACCGAGACCAACCAGTACAAGGTCATCCTCGAACTGGACGCCCAGCAACGCGGCAAGGCCGAAAGCCTGAACTTCTTCTACCTGCGCTCGCCACTGACCAACGAGATGGTGCCGCTGTCGGCCTTGGCGCATGTCGCGGCGCCCAGCACCGGGCCGCTTTCGATCAGCCATGATGGCTTGTTCCCGGCCGCCAACCTGTCGTTCAACCTGGCCCCCGGCGTAGCCCTGGGCGATGCGGTGCAGATCCTCGAGCGCACCCAGCGCGAGCTGGGCATGCCCGACTCCATCGCCGGCAACTTCCAGGGCGCCGCACAAGCGTTTCAGAGCTCGCTGTCGAGCCAGCCGTACCTGATCCTCGCCGCACTGGTGGCGGTGTACATCATCCTCGGCGTGCTCTACGAGAGCTTCGTCCACCCGCTGACCATCATTTCCACCCTGCCCTCCGCCGGCCTGGGCGCGATCATTCTGCTCTGGGCCAGCGGGCAGGACTTCAGCATCATGGGGCTGATCGGCGTGGTGCTGCTGATCGGCATCGTCAAGAAAAACGGCATCCTGCTGATCGACTTCGCCCTCGAAGCCCAGCGCCACCACGGCATGACGCCCGAGCAGGCGATCCGCCAGGCATGCCTGGTGCGCTTCCGCCCGATCATCATGACCACCCTGGCGGCACTGCTGGGCGCGGTGCCGCTGATGTTCGGCTTCGGCACCGGCTCTGAGCTGCGCCAGCCGTTGGGTATCGCGGTGGTCGGCGGGTTGCTGGTGAGCCAGGCCCTGACGCTGTTCACCACCCCGGTCATATACTTGGCCCTGGAGCGCCTGTTCCACCGCCGCCAGGCCGCACAGGCGGCAGCGCCAAGTACCCACTGAGACAAGACCATGCGCGTGCTGATCATCGAAGATGAAGAGAAAACCGCCGACTATCTGCATCGCGGCCTGAGTGAGCAGGGCTTTACCGTTGACCTCGCGCGCGACGGCATCGACGGCCTGCATCTGGCGCTGGAAGGCGACTATGCGGTGATCGTGCTCGATGTGATGCTGCCGGGGCTGGATGGCTATGGCGTGCTGCGCGCGCTGCGGGCCCGCAAGCAGACGCCGGTGATCATGCTCACCGCCCGCGAGCGCGTCGAAGACCGCATCCACGGCCTGCGCGAAGGCGCCGACGACTACCTGGGCAAGCCGTTCTCCTTCCTCGAACTGGTCGCCCGGCTGCAGGCCCTGACCCGCCGCAGCAGCAGCCATGAGCCGCTGCAGGTGCAGGTGCAGGTGGGCGACCTGTGGATCGACCTTATGGCGCGCAAGGCCAGCCGTGCCGGCCAGCGCCTGGAGCTGACCGCCAAGGAGTTCTCGCTGCTCAGCGTGCTGGCCCGGCGCCAGGGCGAAATCCTTTCGAAGACGGCCATCGCCGAGCTGGTCTGGGACATCAATTTCGACAGCGACGCCAATGTCGTCGAAGTGGCGATCAAGCGCCTGCGCGCCAAGCTCGACGGGCCGTTCGACAACAAGCTGCTGCATACCATCCGAGGCATGGGCTATGTCCTGGAAAACCGTGCCGGTTAACTCCATCGCACTGCGCCTGTCGGCGCTGTTCATCCTGGTAGCGCTGGGCGTGTTCCTGCTGATCGGCTCGGCGCTGTACCGCCAGGTCGACCGCAGCCTCGACCTGCTGCCGGCGGCCGAGCTGGATGCGCGCTACAGCGTGCTCGAATCCACCCTCAACCGCTTTGGCACGGCCGAACACTGGGCGAAGGTCAGCAACAAGCTCAACCTGCTCAGCGAAGAAGACAAGCGCATCCGCTTCTGGGTGGTCGGCAGCAACCCGGCCTTCGAATATGGCCACACCAGCGAACGGGTGCGCGCCTTTGCCGAAGGCCCGACGGGCATGCGCGACCTGCACCTGCCCGACCACCTGTACCCCTACAAAGTGCTGGTCAGCGAGCTACCGGCCCTGGGCGAGCGCCCGGCCGTGCGGTTTCTGATCGCCATCGACACCGAAACCTTCTGGCAGGCCCAACACAGCCTGCTGGTGGCCATCGTCGGCTTGGCAGTGCTCGGCGTCCTGCTGGCCTCGATCCTTGGCTACTGGGTAGCCCGCATCGGCCTGCGCCCGCTGCTGGCGCTGTCCAATGAAGCCCAGGCCCTGGCCCCGCCACGCCTGAACGGCCGCTTGCAGACCGTCGACCTGGCACCGGAACTGGCGCAGTTTGCCGGCGCCTTCAATGCCGCGCTGGACCGGGTCAGCCACGCCTATTCGCGTTTGGAGGCCTTCAACGCCGATGTCGCCCACGAACTGCGCTCGCCGCTGACCAACCTGATCGGCCAGACCCAGGTCGCCCTCACCCGTGGCCGCAGCGCCGAACACTATTTCGAAGTGCTGCAGTCGAACCTGGAAGAACTGGAACGCCTGCGCAGCATCATCAACGACATGCTGTTCCTCGCCAGCGCCGACCAAGGCAGCAAGGCCACCGCCCTGACCCAGGCATCACTGGCCGAAGAAGTGGCAACCACCCTCGACTACCTCGACTACATCCTCGAAGACGCCCAGGTCAGCGTCAGCGTCAGCGGCGACGCCCAGGCCCCCATCGAGAAAGCCCAGCTGCGCCGTGCGCTGATCAACTTGCTGAACAACGCCGTGCAGCACACGGCGCCGAACCAGGTGATCCGGGTGCATATCGACAACGGACCGGAGCAGGTGAGCATTGCCGTGAGCAACCCAGGGCCGGCGATCGATGACCAGCACCTGCCGCTGCTGTTCGAGCGGTTCTATCGGGTGGATGCCGCGCGCAGCAACAGTGGTGGCAGCAACCATGGGTTGGGCTTGGCGATCGTCAAGGCGATTGCATTGATGCATGGCGGGGAGGTGTTTGTGCGTAGCGAGGCGGGTGCCAACACGTTCGGTATTCGCCTGCCGAACGCTCAAGCACGCAGGTTAGCGGCAAAAGCCTGAGTATTTCCCCCACAATCGTTACCTTTTGCGCAACAGTGCTTATCGCGCCGGGTGCTGTTTCCCAGGCGCTGAAGAGACTAACTTTAGCCCTGTCCTCATTAGCACTTGCCCGCGCAAGAAGGTAGTTTCAAATGTCCAACAGTATGGGTATTGCCAGCGTTTTCGTTCTGTCTTCCCTGTTGTTGTCGCCCCTGGCCATGGCCGAAGAATCCCCGGCTTTCGTTGCCCGTAATGCAGAACTTGCAGCTGTTCACCAGGAAGCCCGCGAGGCCGTCGCGCACCAGGCCGACGCAGGCAAAGATGCAGAACAGACCGCTTCGAAAGTCTCCAGCGACGTTAATGCCGACAGCTGATCGCGCGCCGCTACCGCTCCCGTTTTCCCTCGGCTATGCCATGGGCACCACCGGTGCCGATATGTTAGCCTTTTAAAGCCGCTGCCAATCAGCGGCTTTTTTTATGTGCTTTAACGATCAGCCCGGCCGTTACGTCTCTAACAAGAAAGTTGCACATTCAAAAATAAAAACTGCCACACCGTCAGACCAAAGGAGCTAGTACCGGTGCCTTCCGCGTTCCGTTTTACCCCGTTGTTCATTGCATTGACTGCAACGATGCCCTTCGCCGCCCAGGCAGATGAAGACAAGGCTGATGGCTTCATCGAAGGCTCATCCTTCAACCTGCATTTTCGCAATGCCTACTTCAACCGCAACAACCTCAATGCTGGCGTGCGCGACAAGCGCGAGTGGGGCCAGGGTGCGGTTGCGCGTTTCGAGTCCGGCTACACGCCAGGCGTGGTCGGCTTCGGGCTCGATGCCCACGCTATGCTGGGCCTGAAGCTCGACGGCGGTGGTGGCTATGCCGGCACCAGCATTCTGCCCGAGCACGTGAAAGATGACGGTGAACTGGGCGCGGCCCCGCACTCGTTCTCCACTGCCGGCGCAGCGGTCAAGCTCAAGGCGTTGGACACCGAGCTCAAGGCCGGCGACCTGTTCCTCACCAACCCGGTGATCGCCGGCGGTGAAACCCGCATGCTGCCGCAAACCTTCCGCGGCGTAAGCCTGACCAACACCAGCGTCGATGGCCTACTGCTCGAAGGCGGCCAGGTGAGTTTCACCAAGCCGTACAACCAGAGTGGCCACCGCCGTATCGACACCTATTACGGGTCGCTGGACGAACACGACAAGAGCAAGCACCTGAACTGGGCGGGCGCGTCGTGGAGCGGTACCGAGAACATCACCACCAACCTGTACGCCGCCGAGCTGAAGGACATCTGGAACCAGTATTACGCTGACTTCGACTACACCTACGTGGTCAACGACATGGTCAGCCTGAACCCGGGCGTGCACTTCTACCATACCCAGGACACCGGCCAGGCGCTGCTGGGCAAGATCGACAACAACACCTACAGCCTGCACTTCACCGTCAACGCCGGTTATCACAGCGTCACCGCCGCCTACCAGCGCGTCAACGGCGACACGCCGTTCGATTACATCAACCTGGGCGACAGCGTGTACCTGGACAACTCGCGCATGTACTCGGACTTCAACGCACCCAACGAACGTTCGTGGAAGCTGCAATACGAGTACAACTTCGCCGGTGTCGGCGTACCGGGCCTGAGCACCACCGTGTCGTACTCGCGCGGCGAGGCGGACCTGACCAAGGCCGACCAGAACAACACCCACTACGACTACTACCGCGCCGATGGCAAGAACGCCACACACTGGGAGCGTGACCTGGACGTGAAGTACGTGTTCCAGGAAGGCGACTTCAAGGACCTGTCGGTACTGGTGCGCTACGCCGCCCACCGTGGCAGCCAGGGCTATGCGTCGATCGACAGCAACAGCGACAACGACGAACTGCGGGTGATCGTCGATTACCCGTTGAACGTGTTCTGATCTGAGGTCGCAGGCGGGGGCTTTGCCCCCGTTTCGCCGGCACGCCAGCGCCCACCGGGCCAGCGGCGGCCTGCGATCAGCGCGATTCCGTCGGACAAATCTTGTCCGACAATCACCACTTCCCTAGAATGTCGCCCGCCGCAAATGGCCCTGCCTCAGCAGTAGCGCGCATGCCCACTCGATTACCGCGTCTCGCACTCTACAGGTCGCACCCCGAGCTGATCCTCAACCTGGGCAGTTGCCTTGCCGTGCTCGCTATCGTGGCGATCGTCAGCTACCTGCTGGCACGCGAGCGCGACAGTGTCGAGCAGTCGGCCATCCGCGCTTCGAACAACATCGTCCAGCTGATCGAAAGCGATATCTTGCGCAATGCCGAGCTTTACGATCAGTCCCTGCAGGGTTTGATCTGGGCGGTCGGGCGCAAGGAACTGCCGGAAATACCCGGCCCATTGCGCCAGCGCCTTTTGTTCAATGAAGCCTTCGTGGACAAGAAGCGCGGCGACGTGCTGTGGCTCGACAAGCAAGGCGACGTGGTGGGCGACTCCACCAGCAGCGTGCCGCGCAAGGCCAACTTCGCCGACACCGGGGTGTTCCAGGCGCACCTGCACAACCCCAACCTCGGCCTGCTGGTCGGCCCGCCGTTCAGGGCCAGGCTTGGCGACCTGGACTGGTGCATCAGCTTCAGCCGGCGTATCTCCGGTGCCAACGGCGAATTCGCCGGGCTGGCCGCAGGCGCATTGCGGTTGTCCTATTTCAGCGAGCTGTTTCAACGCCTGGACATCGGCCAGGAGAGCAGCATCAACCTGTTCAACACCAGCGGCCAGTTGCTCGCCCGCCAACCCTCGCGCGCACAAGACCCGATGATCGGCAGCAACTACAGCGAGCGGCCGAATTTCAAGCGCGTGCTCAACGAACACAGCGGCAGCTTCACCGCGCGTTCGAGCAACAGCAGAACCCAGCGCGTCTATACGTTTTCCCGCGTTGCCGACCTGCCGCTGATCGTGATGGTGGTTCACTCCGCCGATGAGGTGTTCGAATCCTGGCGGCGCACGGCGATTCTGGTCAGCGTAGCCACAGGCGTGCTGTGCATTGGCATTCTCTGGCTGAGCCTACTGCTGGGCCGCGAGCTGCGCCGCCGCCATGAAGCGGAACAGGGCCTCGCTACCCTGGCCGCCACCGACAGCCTGACCGGCTTGGCCAACCGCCGTCGGCTCGACCATGTACTGCGCCTGGAATGGGCGCGCGCGCAACGCAACCGCAAGCCCTTGGCGGTGCTGATGGTGGATATCGATCATTTCAAGGCGTTCAACCAGCGCCATGGCCACGCTGGCGGTGACCACGCGTTGCGCGAAGTGGCCAAGGCAATCGAACACTGCATACGGCGCCCGGCGGACCTGGCAGCACGCTACGGTGGGGAGGAGTTTCAGGTGATATTGCCGGAGACTGAAGCGGCCGGCGCGCTACTGCTGGCGGAGCGTATTCGTGCCAGCGTGGAGGACTTGGCGCCGTTTGCCGATGATGCCCGTTCGGTCACCGTGAGTATCGGCATTGGCGTCTACATCCCTGGCACCCAACACGACCTGGCGACGGTGCTGGGTGCCGCGGACGAAGCCCTCTACCGGGCCAAGGCCAATGGCCGCAACCGGGTAGAGGGCCCTGCTGACTAGGAGCGGGCGCGTGCGGCGTTGCGCAGTGCCTTCACCTGGTCATGGTTGCGTTGTACGCCTTGCAGCTGTTTCTCTACCACCGCATAGCTTGGGTCAGACACCGAGCGGCCCAGCTTGACCAGTTTCTCACGGGCTTCCTTGTAGGCTTTGAGGGCATGGTCCTCACCGCGCTCGACTTCGTTGAGCACCGCTTCTTCGTCCTTGCCGGTAACCATCGACTTGAGGTTGACCCAGCCACGGTGCAGGTCACCGCTGATGCTGGTGGAGGTTTCCGGGTCGCCGCCCAGGCGACGCACTTCACTCTGCAGTTCGCCTGCAGCATTGGCGCATTCGCCGGCACGCTGCACGAAGAACGCTTTCAGCTCAGGGTTTTTCACGTCATCGGCCGAAGCCTTGAAACCCTTCTCGCCGTCCTTGCTGTACTCGATCAGGTCGTTGAGTACGTCGATCACGTCTTTGTTGGGGTTGCTCATGGCGAAACTCCTTGGCAGGTGATAGTCATGTAAACAGGAGCAGCCTTCGTGCCAAATTCTGAAATTAAAAATAATGCTTATAAAACAACTGCTTACGAGTAATAGCGCAAGGTCGGAAAACGGTGTTCTGCATGATTGCCGCTTGGGCGCTCGTGCAGATTGCAGTATGGTCGGCGCACTTCCATTGCCAGGCGCTGCCGATGAAACCGGAAACACTCGAACTCTTGGTCATCCGCACCATGCCCTTCGGCAAGTATCAGGGGCGGATCATTGCCGACCTGCCGGGTGACTACCTGGCATGGTTCGCCCGCAAGGGATTCCCGGCGGGTGAGCTAGGTGGGTTGTTGGCCTTGATGCACGAAGTGGATCACAACGGGCTGGGGGATTTGCTGGTGCCGTTGCGGCACAAGCATAGGCGGTAGCGGGCACCTGTTTCGGCCCTATCGCCGGCAAGCCGACTCCCACAGATACGCCACCTGCCTAAAGAACAGTGGGTAACTGTGTGGGAGCCGGCTTGCCGGCGATGAGGCCAGTGGTACCCCTAGACTGCTTCAGCCCTTGACCGGCGCCACCGCCAGCTCAACCTGCTCACTCTTCTTGATAACCGCATACACCACAGCCGTCACCAGGCTGCCCGCGACGATCGCCAGCAGGTACAGCAACGCATGGTTGATGGCGTTGGGGATCAACAGCACGAACAAGCCGCCATGCGGCGCCATCAGCTTGCAGCCCAAATACATCGACAGTGCGCCGGTCAACGCGCCACCGGCGATGCTCGCCGGGATCACCCGCAACGGGTCTTTTGCAGCGAACGGGATTGCCCCTTCCGAGATAAAGCACAGCCCCAGCGCCAATGCCGCCTTGCCTGCCTCGCGCTCGCTCTGGGCAAACTTGCGGCGGGCCAGGAAGGTGGCGATGCCCAGGCCGATTGGCGGCACCATGCCCGCAGCCATGGTCGCCGCCATCGGCGCGTAGCTCGATGATGCCAGCAGCCCGACCGAAAACGCATAGGCTGCCTTGTTGATCGGCCCGCCCAGGTCAACGCACATCATGCCGCCCAACAGCAGCCCGAGAAGGATGGCGTTGGTCGTGCCCATGCTGTCGAGAAACTGGGTGAGGCCTACGAGCATGGCCGCCACCG
>Ga0213821_1001330_pt1 | contig 11771 bp, 9 predicted proteins | sample MC6MC0909MG_FD_179894 | JGI IMG/M metagenome (GOLD analysis project Ga0213821, IMG submission 179894) | Enriched soil aggregate microbial communities from Iowa State University, Ames, United States - MC6-MC0909-MG | ecosystem: Environmental > Terrestrial > Soil > Unclassified | place: USA: Iowa...
AATATTATTTTTTCGGAATTGAATCACTATGAACCCGTCCTTTTTCCCCTTATTTTTCCCTCGATAATGGGCTAACTTGTCGAACAAAGGCTTTAATTTTTTGTCCTCACTATTCCATAGTTCGAGTAGCATTTATAAAAATCCTTCTTTTGGAAAAAATATGTGAAATCGATTTAAGCTGTTTTATCTATTGATACAAGTATTCATGAAGAAGAGATCTATATGATACTATTCTCCATAAAGGTAGAAATCTTTCATTTCAATCAAGGAGAGTCAACATGAACAACATTAAGGACAACACAGAAATCATTTTACTTTCTGACCCATCCGAGTGCTTGATGCATCCGTTTTATAATAAACAAATCGTCTTTACAGGGGCTCTTTCCACTATGACACGTTCAGAGGCTGCGAAAAGAGTAAGAGCTTGTGGAGGGATTATGCAAGGGGCTGTGACACAAGATACAGATTTCGTTATTCTTGGGGACAAACGTCGCGGTGTAAGTACGAAACAATTAAAAGCCGAGAAATTGATTACTCTCGGCCTAGACATTCAAATTATTATTGAGGATGATTTTATTTGGCTCATTTCAATGCAAAAAGAAGGGCTGCCTCCAATTTAAACACCATTCTTTATTTAGAGTGTTGATCATGAACTAAGATGCATGTTTTATATAAGGATTAAAAAATAAGCTGTATAGAAGTTATTAAAATTCAATCTTTCTATACAGCTTATTATTACTTCCCTACTCTAAAATTTATCTTCTTCACTATAAAATGGGACATTAAATCATTTTTGAGAAATCGTTAAAAAGTATTCTAAAACAAATTGGCGAAACTGCTTAGCAATTGGTGTAAAGTAGCGCTTTTCGGACCAGGCTAACCCAATAGTTCGTTGACAAGCTGGCTCGACTATTCGAAGTTTATGAGGAAACTCCCCTGATTTAGGTACCCATGATAATTCAGAAACGAAAGCAACACCTAATCCTTGCCTAACTAAGTCTGAAATAACAGTGGGTTCGTCGCCTTCAAAAGCGATATTTTGGACAAACCCTGCTTCACGACAAAACTGGTCGGTTAAACTCCGGAAGCCATAGCCTGTATTCATGCTAATAAATGCTTCATCCTTCACCTCTTCAAGCCGAACGCTCTCTCTTCTCGCTAAACGATGATTAGGTGGTACGATTAAAAATATTTCTTCGGTAATGAGAGGTTCCCATTTAATATCCTCTCCTTCAATCGGAACTGAAGAAATACAATAATCCAATTCCCCTTCCATTAACATTTTTTTCATAGAAGAAACGGATTTTAAAAACTGTTGAAAACGAGCATCAGGATATTTTGATAAAAATGAACCTAATAATGCAGGTAACACTCTTGGAATCGTAACTGCCAATGTAATACTTCTTTGGTCCTGCTCAATAAATTGATTCAGTTCTCTTTGACCCTCGTTCAGTTCCGCAAAAGCCCGGTCTACACGGTTTAAAAAAATTCTCCCGGCTGCATTCAGACTAATTTTCCGATGTTCTCGGTCAAACAATTCCACCCCTAAATCTTCCTCTAAACGGGAAATCGTTTTACTTAGAGATGGCTGGGCAATTTGAAGTTGTTCTGCTGCTTTTGTCATATGTTCCAAACGAGCAACTGTTTGAAAGTACTTTAACTGCAAAAATTCCATGTAGATTCCCCTTTTAACATAGATTCAAATCTATTATGTAATAACTTTTTATGTATTATACAACATCAACAGAGTAGATTATGATGAAATAATCTTTTAAGGATAGAAAGGTAGGATATTTCATGAAAGGATTACAATTAGTACTACAAGACTTAGTCGCCATTTGGAAACATAAGCATGGACGAATCGCTTTAATTTTCCTTACTCTTGTTCCTTTAATTTACGCAGGATTCTTTTTAGCAGGATATTGGGATCCATATGGACACTTAGATAAACTTCCCGTAGCAGTCGTTAATCTCGATGAAGGAGCTAAAATCGATGATGAATCCATTCACATCGGTGATGACTTTGTTGCCCAATTGAAGAAAGGCAAAGAATTAAACTTTCAATTTGTCTCTACTAAGACCGCCAAAAAGGGACTTAAAGCAGGTGACTATTATATGGTCATCTCAATTCCAAAGGATTTTTCTAAAAACATAACAACATTAATGGATGAAGCACCAAAACCGGCTAAACTTTTATATGAAATTAATCCGGGGAAAAACTATGTAGCATCACAAATTACTACAACTGCCGTTGAAAAAATGAAAACAAAAATCAACGCCAACGTCACGAAGTTCTACTCAGAAACGATTCTAACTAAATTCCAAGATGTTTCTACTGGCTTCACTGAGGCAGGAACTGGTGCACAAAAGCTTCATGCTGGAACAGTTGACGCAAAAAGTGGAAGCGATAAATTAACAGATGGTATTCAAAGTTTAGATGAAGGGGCTCAAAAGCTTAAATCAGGTAGCGCGAGACTTTCAGCTAAGCAAGAGAGTTTATCTAATGGTGTAAATGCACTCACAAGCGGTTCTGACTCCTTATATAAGGGATTACAACAACTTTCGGAAGGCGAACACTCGCTACAATCAGGGATGGATCAAGTAAGCCAAGGTATTACAAACTGGTCCATTGGAAATACAAAGTTAGTTCAAGGACAAGAACAAGCAGCTAATACAGCTAGCAATTTGGAGGAACAATTAGCCCAATATGTAAAAGACCATCCCGAAGCGAAACAGGATCAGAAATTTCAACAAATTATTGCTTTATCAGAGAAATTATCCGCAGCAGAAACAACTTTAAAATCTGGACAAGACCAGGTAGAAGTAGCTGCAAAAAAAATCGCTACTGGACAAGCCTCACTTCAAACTGGTATGGAAACGTTTGGTGCTAAAATAACTCAGGCTACTGAAGGGGCAAAACAATTACATGTGGGAACGACTGAATTCGACAGTGGATTTACGGAATGGATGACAGGCTATACAACACTTAACACTGGAATCACAACTCTCGCTAGTGGCATCAGTCAAGAATCAAGTGGATTAATGAAACTACAGGGCGGGCTTTCTTCTTTAGCAGCTGGCTCAAATGAGTTAGCAACAAAACTAAATGAAGCAGCGGAAAAAACGTCTAATCTTCAAAACAACGATTCTACTACAACGATGTTTGCTCAACCGATTGAATTGGTAGAATCCGATTTATCTAAAGTTCCTAACTATGGAACTGGTATCGCTCCTTATTTCTTGTCTCTCGCTTTATTTGTAGGGGGCATTATGGCAGCCAATATTCTACCACTAGGACGTAGAGAACTTTTAAAAGTGACTGGCACCGTTCACTTTATCAATAAACTAGGGCTAGTTTACGTAGTGGGATTAATTCAGACACTTATCGTGGACCTCGTAGTACTGTTAGGATTTAAATTAACAGTAGCAAGTGTACCGTTATTTATCCTATCAAGTATTATCGTATCATTAACTTTCATGACCTTCATCCTCATGCTTATTATTCTCTTGGGGAATCTCGGTAAATTACTAGCGGTCACATTATTAGTATTTCAACTAGCAACCTGTGGCGGAACTTTTCCAGGTGAACTCGAATACCCAATGTTATCTAAGATCGGTGGATTCTTGCCAATGGCACATTCACTAAAGGGTTTCCAGGAAGTCGTATCTCTTGGTGGCTGGTCTAACTTAGTCACACAAGTATTGATTTTACTTATTTATCTTTTACTCGGTTTGATCGTCGGTTGGATTTCAAGTCATATCCAGCATAAAGAACCATCTGCTGTATTGATAGATTAAAACATAGTAAACTGATGGAGTCTATCTAATATACTTTTTAGAAAGACTCCTTTCTAATTTTCATATTTTGTTATATTTACAATTATGAAAGTAATACTTTTAGGCATAATGAATTGATTTTATAGGACGTGAATTTTTGGATAATCTCTTACAACTAAGCTATTTAGGTAAAACTAACTTCATAGTAGCTATTAAATCATTAACTTTATTGGCAATTGAAAATCGGCTTTTAACAAGAAACACAATGACTGAAAAATTAGGAATTGATTCGAGCTATATTCGAAAAGTATTGGCTAAATTAATCCCAAAAAATATTGTCGAAGGCTTCGGAGGACTCTGTGGAGGATACAAACTAGTCGTTAATCCTAAAGAAACAACCTTATATGATATTTATGTTGCGATTACTTTCAAAAGGGGCATCTCATGAATAAACGTAAACTTATTTTCCGCGTTATTGGTTATGTTGCATTCGTACTTTGCCTATTCTTTTTATTAAAAAGGAGCGGTTTAACGGTTGCTGACTTAAATCCGGAAACGATTCAAACTTTAGCACACAATAATATCTTACTCATTTTACTTATTATGCTCGTCATCATGGTGATGCAAAACTTATTTACATTCATTCCACTTGTCTTAGTAATTGCTACAAATATTACCTTATTCGGTTTTTGGCATGGTTATTTATATGGCTGTTTTTGCAGCGTAATTGGTAGCACACTGATTTTCTTATCCATTCGATATCTTTTTCAGGATGCATTTTCTAACTCGAAAACAAAGAAATACCAAGAGAGAATAGAGAAAAATGGCTTTCTTTTTGTTCTATCCGGACGAGTTCTGCCGTTTATGCCAACAAATTTAATCAATATTGCCTCTGGATTAAGCTCCATTAAAACCTCACACTTTGTTATCGCAACAACAGTAGGTAACATGATTTATGGCTTAGTACTTGCTTCAGCATCCTTTAGCATTATTTTAGCAACAACCCATAACCGTCTTTATTTAATATTAATTGTCCTTGTAAGCTTAATAGCAGTATTACTCTATCGCATCATGAAGAGATCGGCACATAGGACTAAGAAAGACTGATGAGAAAATAGTTTCTCATCAGTCTTTTTTTATTTTAGGCTTAATGCGTCAAAAAAATCATTTATTGATGATACGGTTCCTCATTATCAATTCCCTTTAACACTAATCGATGTAAATTTTATATTTACCACTCTGAAAATGGCTCTTCTTTTAGCAAAAAACATATGGTATTGCATATCGGTGGTTAATTACTTCCAAATGCTCTCGCAACGTTTTACCTCTCACAGTATTTCCCACAAGCACTACCTTAGTTTCGTTTATCGTTAGCGTATTACCCTCGATTGCATTCGAGCCCATATTAAAAACAGCTTTTCGCGCAACCTTTGCATCGTTGCATTCGCCATTTGCATACAAATTAGAAGGAAAAATTAATTGAACTGCTTAAAGGAGGATTGTAGTCCTACATAGAAATGATAATAGTTAAAACAAATAATATTTTTAAGGAATTTTAACTAATTTCTACATTTTTTTACCTACCTGTATATCACTACTGTAAAATAAAAAGAATGGGACATTCGATACGAAAAAAGCAAAAGTTTAATAATAATTTATACAGGACAATGATAAAAAATTGGGGGGTCTTATAAATGTCTATGGAACAAACGAGGTATTCTCGACTGGCCAATATTACGAAAATGATAAACATGAAGCAAGATTTACGTGAAGTATTGGAGCAGGTAACAATAGCAATATCTGAAGAAATCGTCACATGTGATTCTGTGGGCATTTATTTACCACAAGAAGATGGAACATTCAGAGGATATGTAGGTAAACCAGAAGTTATTAATGGTTGGACATTGAATATGCATGTAATTGACACCGAAATAGATTTGCTAGCAAAAGAAGTAATTGAAACAAAGAAAGCCGTCTATATTCCTGATACCTCAAAAGATACTCGACCTGATCCTAGAGCTGTCGAGGGGTTTCATATTAAATCTTTATTAGTTCTTCCCATCTCCTTTGAACAGGAGTTATTTGGCCTTGTTTTTTTATTTGATTATGGAATTCCAATGAACTTAACAGAAGATGAAATTCAAACGGTTGAGGCATATGTAAATATGGCTGCTGTTGCTATTCAAAACGCAAACAACTTAGCTTATAAAGAACGACTTATTAACGAAAAGCAGTTGCTACTTGATGTTACTCGTGATTTATCAATGTGCTCCTCACTACAAGAGAGCCTTGATAAATGCTTTTTCTATTTAGAAAAGGTTTTAAAAAATATGAATATAGGCGTTCACCTATTAGATCCTTTAGCAGAAAAGAGAATTAAACCGGCTAAATTGAGTAAGGATAGTGATTGGACAGAAGAAAATTGGTTAAAAACACATAACAAAATAAAAATTGATCAAAGCAATGATGCCGTAATGCAAGAGGTTTTTAAAACAAAAAAAGCAATTCTTATTCCAAATGTATTTGAAGATGAGAGGCCAAATCATGAAGTTTGTCGCAATTTCGGCATAAACGGTTTAGTTATGTTTCCTTTGATTTCAATGGGTGAAATTTTAGGGCAAATATCTATTGTTAATCTTGAAAAAAAGGCATTTTTCTATTCAGAAACTCAATTACAGCTAGCCCAATCAATTGTTGATACTACAGCAGCTGCATTATCAAACCTTTTATATATGGAAAAGCAAGAAATCATTATCGAGGAGAGAACCTCAGAAGTAATAGCCAAAAATAGAGAACTCGAAAGAGTTGTTACAGAGTTACAACAGCTTAGCCGTGAAAAAGAGTTAATTCTCAATTCTGCAGGCGAAGGAATCTTTGGATTAGATCTTGATCGAAACATTACATTCTGCAATCCAGCAGGTGCACTTATGTTGGGTTATGAAACAGAGAGAGAATTAATCGGAAAATCCGTCGATATTATTAGCGGTAGTGAAACAGAAGATAAAATGATTGTTTCATCTTTATTAAATACAAATTTCAACGGCTACAAGGTGTTTTTTAGAAAGAATAACTCCAACTTCCCAGTAGAATATGTAACCTCCTTAATAAAAGAAGGAGACAAGATTGTAGGAGAAGTTGTTACATTTAAAGATATAACTCAAAGAAAGCAACTAGAAGAAAAGATTAAATATCACGCTTATTTTGATAGTTTAACGGGTTTACCCAATAGAGTTCTTTTAATAGAAAGACTGAACCAAGGACTGAAATATGCAAAAGAGAATGGAAATAAATCGGCAGTTCTATATTTGGATTTAGATCGTTTTAAGTTAGTAAATGATTCTCTAGGACATAGCTATGGTGATCTATTGCTTCAAGATGTTGCCAAACGCTTAAGTGCTTGCGTTCCGGAAGGGGCAACCGTATCACGGCAAGGAGGGGACGAATTTACAATCTATTTACCTAATATTAAATGTGAAAATGACATTTTGGAGGTCATTAATTGTATAAATACTTCTTTCTCTAAGCCTTTCAACCTAATAGACAATGAAATATATATTAAAACAAGTATTGGTATAAGCCTGTTTCCTGATAACGGTGAGACTACAGATGAGTTAATCAAAAATGCAGACACAGCTATGTACAAGTCGAAAGAAACACCAGGTACTAGCTATCATTTCTTTAGCGAAGGTATGGATACAAGAACTTTTGAAACTATCAAACTTGAAAATGATTTATATAAGGCTATAGAGCGAGATGAACTTATTGTCTTTTATCAGCCACAAATAAACTATGAAACAAACAGAATTAAGGGTGTTGAAGCTTTACTAAGATGGAATCATAGAGAGCGCGGAATGATAACACCAGATAAGTTTATTCCAATTGCTGAAGAAACAGGTTTAATCGTCCCTATTGGTGAGTGGGTTCTTAAAGAAGCATGTAAGCAATTAAAACAATGGCATAATCAAGGATATCCTCTGATTAGTATGTCTGTAAATTTATCGGTCCATCAGTTCGAACAGAATAATTTATTTTCTATTGTAGAAAATGTCCTAAAAGAAACAGATCTGTCACCTGAGTATTTACAACTAGAGCTTACAGAAAATTTAATTGTTAAAAATACACAATTAACATTAAAAACAATGATACAATTAAAGGGTCTTGGGGTAAATTTAGCCATTGATGATTTTGGTACAGGATATTCATCTTTGGGTTATTTAAAAAATTTGCCGATTTCTACATTGAAGATTGATAAATCCTTTGTACAAGAAATGTTAATGGATGATGCAGCTGCCATTACCAATACGATCATTACCCTCGCTCAAAATTTAAAACTTGAGGTTATTGCTGAAGGAGTTGAAACACAAGAACAGGCTGATTTTTTACTTGCGCAAAATTGTCATTTAATGCAAGGATATTTTTTTAGTAAGCCCATGAATGCTGAAGATATTATGAAAAAATATTTCTATTAGTGGTCTATTTTAGATGATAAAGGAGATTTATGATGAAAGCAGCTCGTACGGTCTTAGAATATTTAAAAAGTAACGGTGTTCAATATATTTTTGGTATTCCAGCAGGTTCAGTCAATGCATTTTTTGATGAACTATATGATATGAAAGAAATAACACCAATTGTAACAAAACATGAAGGCGCTGCGACCTACATGGCCGCAGCTTACGCAAAATATACAAACCAGATGAGTGTATGTATTGCTTGTAGTGGACCTGGTGGAACAAACCTAGTAACAGGTGCCGCAAATGCCATGCGGGAACATTTACCGGTTTTATTTTTAACCGGTGCTGTTCCAGTTAACACAATCGGTTTAAATGCTTCTCAAGAGTTGGATGCTCAACCGATCTTCCACCCAGTCACTAAATATAGTGTAACGGTTAAAGAATCAAAGGATTTACTGAAAGAAGTAGTAAAGGCCACTGAAATCGCTATGTCAGGAGTGCCTGGTCCAGTACATATTGCTATACCAATAGATGTTCAACACGAAATAGTTCAAAACATAGAGATACCAGCCCCACCAAAAAGAACAGCAATAGTTCCTAATATAGATATCATTAACAATGTAGCTGAAGAGCTAATGAAAAGAAAAAATGGTTACATTTTGGCAGGACAAGGGGTAAGGAATTCAGTTGAGCAATTACTAGAGTTAGCTGAATTACTAAATTGGCCGATTCTAACAACACCTCAAGCAAAAGGATACATTCCAGAGAATCACCCTCTTCTGGCTGGTGTTTTCGGTTTTGCTGGTCACGAAGCTGCCTCAGAACTAATAGCTGAAGGCGATGGGCAAGTATTGTTAATCGTAGGTTCAAGTTTAGGAGAAACAGCAACAAATAACTACAACTTAAATCTTACGAAAAATCGTTTTTCTATACAAATGGACTATGATCAAACGGTGTTCAATCGAAAATATGAAATTGATATACCTGTGCTAGGTGATATAAATTTAAGTTTACTCCTCCTTATAGAAGAATTAAGAGCTAAAGGGGCAACAAAAAAAGGGACTGCACTTGAGGTTAAAGAAAATAAAGAGCTTCTTGGAGATACAGAGGAGTATAATACGAAAAACGTTCTATTAAATATTCAAAAACATTTACCATCTTCCACTAGATATACAATTGATATCGGTGAGTTTATGTCCTATGTTATTCATCACATGAATGTTTTAGATTATGATACCTTTGATATTAATGTCCATTTTGGCGCAATGGGAAGTGGAATTGGGTCTGCCATCGGCTCAAAGTTAGCTGAACCAGAACGCCCTGTTGTATGTATTACAGGTGATGGTTGCTTTTTCATGCATGGAATGGAAATATTAACAGCAAAAGAATATAATCTACCGATTTTGTTTATCGTTATGAATAATGCTCGTTTAGGAATGGTATACCATGGACATAATCTACAGTTCCACCGTACTCACCCATCTTTTGAGCAAAATCCAGTTAGTATTAGTGCTATGGCTTCAGCTATGGGTATACCGAGTTTCCAAGTAACGGAACTACAAGATATTAACCAAGATATGATTAATAACTTATCGAATTTAAATGGTCCAGCAGTCTTGGAAGTAGTTTTAACAGATAATAATACGCCTCCTATGGGAGACCGAGTTAAATTTTTATCTTCTTTTGGAAAGTAGGAACTTTTGAAGTTTCATACATCCGCCTGAGGCTTTAGGCCAACAGATGTTTTTTGCGCGAAAGCGTAATGCTAACGCAGCGGCAGCAACAGGGTTTCGTCTGTGCGAAAGCGTAGCGTCAGCAACATGGTTTCGTCTGTGCGAAAGCGCAGTGCCAACGTAGCGGCAGCAACATGGTTTTGTCTGCGCGAAAGCGAAGCGGCAGCGGCAACAACAGCACGACGTTGGTCACTCAGTCGTTTTCACAGGATGTGAAGATCTTAGCCTGAGTTCCTCTATTTCAGTGGGTGTTTGGACACCCGTTGAAATAGGAGCTTAAATCCGCATTCATCTCTCCAACTATAGAGGTGTAAGACTTCTGTACCTGCCGCTACGCTTTCGGTACAAAAAACATCTGTAACTGCCGTTTCACTTACGTTACATAAAACACTTGCTGAAAGAAGTTAAATAAAAAAGTCATATAAATCGGGAATCATACTCCCCTTATATGACTTTTTTTATCTTATAGAGATTTTCTATGACACCGTAAACAACCTGTTATGTCTATATAATTACAACTCTATCTCCAACTAATAGCTTACCTATCTACTAGCTTCTTTATACATTTGAGAATGAATTTTTAATGACTCCAAGTATAGCTCCCATTGTTTTTACTTTGAACTCATTTGGAACAGCTTCACCTGTGGGGTTTAAGAAATAGTAACTATTGATATTCTCATCGAAGTAATACCCTATACTCGTTAGTGAATGTTGTAAGTCAATTGGTAATTCTACTAGCCCAGTTTGTTCAGTGAAATAATTTGTAGGAAAGATCTTCACATCAATATCTCTTGCTCCAGTATGTACTACAAATAAGTCTTTTTCATGTTGAACGATCCACTGACCTTTTGAATATAAAGAAATTCCGGATCCTTCTAATGAAGATATTCCGTCTAAATTAACACCAAAAATTTTATTTATTATTTTGCGAATTTCTGCGCCTGTTATTTCCCCGTCGTATTGATTTAGATAGTAATCTATTACTTCTTTAGATACAAGTTCATTTCCTGTTGATGAAGAAACCCCATCTGCCTCTTCCTTCGCTTTAGGTAAAATAGGTACCTTATCTAAATTAATCTTGAAAATTAAATCTACAACATGACAAATCTCAGAACTACTAATTTTTTTTCCATAAGAATTTAAATACTTATCCATCGTTTCTGTCTTTTTCATCATTTAACCCTCCCATAAAAAATATAACTCTACAGACTATCACCGCGAATGTTATTTCAAATCTATATAACCTCACAGTCCCATTTATTATACCAAAGTTTAACAATATTTGATGTTTCATCTAAAAATAAGGGCTTTTTATACCGATAAAAACCTCACTTCAGTGGCAAGGTTTGAAGTGACCACTAAAAGTGAGGTTTTATTAAATATTTTCGTATTACGACACTTTGAGCAATACGAGCATCCCCAAAATTATTTTCCTTCTTAATTCCTTTGTTTAAACATCTGTACTCAACATACACAAATTTGATTCTCTGCTATATGAAATTTAAAGATTTAATTTCAAATTTTGGACTTCAACAAGTAAGCAATTAAATAAAAATTCGATCAAAACCTAGATGATTATCATTAATAAAACAATGGAATTCTCATGTTCCTAAAACCTCATTCTCGGTTGTTATCGATTGCCAACATCTTTTTTATGCTCGTAAGCTTTCTGCATATTTTAATACAAGCTGCGTTCGGGAAGTTACTTTAAATTTTCGATACAAATTTTGCAGATGCTTCTTTACTGTATTTTCACTGACATATAAATAACTGGCGATTTCTACATTTTTAAATCCCTTACATAAATACA
>Ga0213821_1001331_pt1 | contig 11767 bp, 12 predicted proteins | sample MC6MC0909MG_FD_179894 | JGI IMG/M metagenome (GOLD analysis project Ga0213821, IMG submission 179894) | Enriched soil aggregate microbial communities from Iowa State University, Ames, United States - MC6-MC0909-MG | ecosystem: Environmental > Terrestrial > Soil > Unclassified | place: USA: Iowa...
CAAAACCGTTGCCGCGATGGACGTGCTGGCCCCGGGCATCGGCGAGATCATCGGCGGCAGCCAGCGCGAAGAGCGCCTGGACGTGCTCGACGCGCGCATGGCGCAGTTCGGCCTGGACCGCGAGCACTACGGCTGGTATCGCGATTTCCGTCGCTACGGCTCGGTGCCGCACGCCGGTTTCGGCCTCGGCTTCGAGCGCCTGGTGGTGTACGTGTGCGGGCTGGGCAACATCCGCGACGCCATCCCCTACCCGCGTGCACCTGGCAGCGCCGAGTTCTGACCCTTACCACGGAGGCACGCCCATGACCCTGTTCCTCGCGCTCTGCTTCGTTGGCGTGGCGATCGCCGGGTTCAGTGCCTTCGTGATCTTCTGGCCGCTGACGCTGGTGCATATCCGCGACCGCCACCCTGCGCTGGCCGACCGTTTCGGCCCTGGCGCCTTCCTGCGCCCGGACGCGCTGCGCTGGCTGCTGGGTCGGGATTACCGCGGCACCCCCGACCGCTCGCTGTCGGGGCTGGCCACGCCGGCCTGGCTGTCGCTGCTCACCCTGCTGGCCGGACTGGGCATGGCTGCCCTGCTCTGGCTGCTCTCGATGGTAATGACATGAACGATATTTCCGCCGTACGCGACTCCTGGTGGCTGGCCAGTCTGGGCAATACCCTGATCTGGGCCCGCCTGCGCCTGCGCCCGGCCGGAACCGCCGAGGTGCTGGACAGCGATGGCAACACCCTGAGCTACGACAGCGAAGACACCGCGCGTTCGCAGCTGTTCGACGCCGAATTCGTCGAGTTCGACGGGCTGGACGAAGAAGATGCACTGCTGCGCGGCTTCTCGCTGCACGAACTGCAGCCGCCGCAGGCCGCTGACGACGATGCCCTCAAGGGCCGCATGGTGCAGTCGCTGGGCCGGCGCGCCTGAGCCGACGATGTTCACCCCTTCGGACTTCGCGACCACCGACCTGGGCTGGCTCGACCGGCTGCTGGCACGCGATGCCTTCGTCACCCTGGCCACCACCGGCGCCGACGGCCTGCCGCAGGTGACCCTGCTGCCGGTGGTGTACCGGCGTGACGGCGAGGCCATCGTGATCGAAGGCCACTGGGCCCGGCCCAACCCGCAGGCCGGCCATGCCGGACCGGCGCTGATGCTGGTGCACGGCCCGCACGCCTACGTGTCGCCGGGCTGGTACCCCGACAAGGACAGCGCCGGCCGCGTGCCGACCTGGAACTACGCCGCCGCCGAACTGCGCGGCGAGCTGGAGCCGGTCACCGAACGCGCCGCGCTGATGGACATGCTGGACGCGCTCAGCGCGGTCAACGAAGCCGGGGTCGGCGGCGACTGGCAGATGGACCGCGACGACCCGCGCCAGACCCGCCTGCTGGCCGGCATCATCGGCTTCCGCTTCCGCCCCCGCCAGGTGCAGATCAAGCTCAAACTGAGCCAGAACCATCCCGACGCCAACCAGGTGTCGGTGATCGACGCGCTGGAAGCGTCCGGCGCACCCGCTTCCCACGACCTGGCGCAGTGGATGCGCCAGGTCCGCCAGCCGCCCGCGCCCGGCGGCTGACCCACCCGTTTCCCGCGACGACGCGGCCCTGCCGGCTGCGCCTTGCCCCCACCTCACGTCAGGGACACCGCAACGATGAAAGACATCCACAAGCTGCTGCAGAACAACCGCGACTGGGCCGACCGGATCGAAAAGGAAGACCCCGACTTCTTCCACCAGCTCGCCAAGCAGCAGCACCCCGAATACCTGTGGATCGGCTGCTCCGATTCGCGCGTGCCCGCCAACCAGATCATCGGCATGGCCCCGGGCGAAGTGTTCGTGCACCGCAACGTGGCCAACGTGGTGGTGCACACCGACCTGAACTGCCTGAGCGTGATCCAGTACGCGGTGGACCAGCTGAAGGTGAAGCACATCCTGATCGTGGGCCATTATGGCTGCGGCGGCGTGCATGCCAGCCTCAACAATACCCGCGTGGGCCTGGCCGACAACTGGCTGCGCCATGTGGGCGACGTGGCGCAGAAGCATGCCGCCATCATGGACGCGATCGAAGAACCGGAACTGAAGCATGCGCGCCTGTGCGAGCTCAACGTGATCGAACAGGTGGTCAACGCCTGCCGCTCCACGATCGTGCAGGACGCCTGGGCGCGCGGGCAGAAGCTGATGGTGCATGGCTGGGTCTACAGCCTGAAAGATGGCCGCGTGCGCGAGATGGGCATCGACGTCGGTGCGCCCGAAGACCTTGGCCCGGCCTACGAAAAAGCGCTGGCGCACGTGCCGCGCCGCGGCCGCCGCGACTGACCGCGCGCGCCCAGCGCTCTCTTTCCCCGGGAATCCCCATGCTGCCCTCGCCCATCAACCTGCTCGGCTGGATCGAAGAAAACCGCCACCTGCTCAAGCCGCCGGTGGGCAACAAGATGATCGAAAACGGCGACTTCATCATCATGGTGGTTGGCGGCCCGAACAGCCGTACCGACTTCCATTACGACGAGGGGCCGGAGTGGTTCTACCAGCTGGAAGGGGAAATGACCCTGAAGGTGCAGGAAGACGGCGCGGTGCGTGACATCCCGATCCGCGCCGGCGAGATCTTCCTGCTGCCGGGGAAGGTGCCGCACTCGCCGCGCCGGCCGCCCGGCGGCATCGGCCTGGTGGTCGAGCGCAAGCGCCAGGCGCACGAGAAGGACGGCGTGATGTGGTTCTGCGAACGCTGCAACCACACGCTGTACGAGAAGTACTTCACCCTGGAAAACATCGAAACCGACCTGCCGAAGGTGTTCAAGGAATACGAGGCCTCGATCGAGCTGCGCACCTGCGACGCGTGCGGGCATGTGGATCCGTTGCCGGGCACCTGAGCCCGATGGACCCGCGTGTCGGGTTCATCCCATAGGCGGGGCAGATCGATAAACTGTCTTTTCACAGACAACCTCAATCGCCCAATGTCCGAGCTCCTCAGCCGCACCCATGCCACTGCCCTGGACGCCGCCGACCCGCTGCGCGCCCTGCGGGCCGAGTTCGTGTTCCCCCAGCATGACCACCGCGACCAGACCTACTTCGTCGGCAACTCGCTGGGCCTGCAGCCGCGCCGGGCCAAGGCCGCGGTGCAGGAAGTGATGGACAAGTGGGGTGCGCTGGCGGTCGAGGGCCATTTCACCGGCGAGACCCAGTGGCTGGGCTACCACCGCCTGGTCAACGCGCAGCTGGCGCGGGTCGTGGGCGCCCTGCCCAGCGAAGTGGTCGCCATGAACACGCTGAGCGTGAACCTGCACCTGATGATGGTCAGCTTCTATCGGCCCAGCGCGGAGCGCCCGGTGATCCTGATGGAGGCCGGTGCCTTCCCGACCGACCGCCACGCGGTGGAATCACAGATCCGCTTCCATGGCTTCGACCCGGGCACCGACCTGGTGGAAGTGCAGCCGGATGAACCAAACGGCACGATCTCGCTGGCCGCGATCGAACGCGCCATCACCGAGCACGGCCCGCGCCTGGCGCTGGTGCTGTGGCCCGGCGTGCAGTACCGCAGCGGCCAGGTGTTCGACCTGGACGCGATCACCCGCATGGCGCGCCTGCAGGGCGCCCGGGTCGGCTTCGACCTGGCCCACTCGGTCGGCAACGTGCCGCTGCAGCTGCACGACATCGCCCCCGATTTCGCGGTCTGGTGCCACTACAAGTACCTCAACAGCGGTCCAGGTGCCGTGGCCGGCTGCTTCGTGCACGAGCGCCACCACCGCGACAGCACCCTGCCGCGCTTTGCCGGTTGGTGGGGCCATGAGGAAGCCACCCGCTTCAAGATGGCGCCGCAGTTCGTGCCCGCGGTCGGCGCCGAAGGCTGGCAGCTGAGCAACCCTCCGGTGCTGGGCCTGGCTCCCCTGCGCGCCGCGCTGGACCTGGTCGACCAGGCCGGCGGCATCCAGGCGCTGCGCGCCAAGTCGTTGCAGCTCACCGGCCTGCTCGACGCGCTGGTCCGCGCCCGCCTGGCCGGGGTGCTCGAGGTCCTGACCCCGGCCGAACCCGAGCGGCGTGGCTGCCAGCTGTCGCTGCGCGTGGTCGGCGGTCGCGAACGTGGCCGCAACCTGTTCGAATACCTGCAGAGCGTGGGCGTGCTGGGCGACTGGCGCGAGCCGGACGTGATCCGGATTTCGCCCACGCCGCTGTACAACCGTTACCTTGACCTGCACCACTTCGTCGAAGAAGTGGAATCCTGGGCAGGCCTGTAAGCCCGCCCTTCCCTGCGTGGACCCTGACTTGATCGCACCTGCACACCGCTCCCTGAGCATCATCGGCGCTGGACTGGCCGGCTCCCTGCTGGCCATCCTGCTGTCCCGCCAGGGCTGGCGGATCACCCTGTACGAACGCCGCGGCGACCCGCGGATCAGCGATTACGAGTCCGGCCGCTCGATCAACCTGGCCCTGGCCGAACGCGGGCGCAACGCGCTGCGCCAGGCCGGGGTAGAAGACGCGGTGATGGCCAAGGCGGTGATGATGCGCGGGCGCATGGTGCATCCGCGCCAGGGCGAACCGCAGCTGCAGCGCTATGGCCGCGACGACAGCGAAGTGATCTGGTCGATCCACCGCAAGGACCTCAACACCACCCTGCTGCAGCTGGCCGAAGACGCCGGGGCGCAGGTGCACTTCCACCGCCGCCTGCACACCGTGGATTTCGATGCCGGCTACGCGCGTTTCATCGACGACCGCAACGACCACCCGCACGACATCCGCTTCGATTCGCTGATCGGCGCCGACGGTGCCGGCTCGGCGCTGCGCGCGGCGATGAACCGCAAGTACCCGCTGGATGAGCGCACCGAGTTCCTCGACCATTCCTACAAGGAACTGGAGATCCCGCCCACCGACGACGGCGGCTTCCGCATCGAAGCCAATGCGCTGCACATCTGGCCGCGTGGCAACTACATGTGCATCGCGCTGCCCAATGACGAGGGCACCTTCACCGTCACCCTGTTCCTGCCCAACGAAGGCAACCCCAGCTTCGCCACCACCAACAGCGGTGCCGAGGCCGAGGCCCTGTTCGCGCGCGATTTTCCCGATGCGCTGGCGCTGATCCCCAGCCTACGCCGCGACTGGGAAGAGCATCCGCCCGGCCTGCTCGGCACGCTGCACCTACGCCAGTGGCACCTGCAGGGGCGCGCGGTACTGCTCGGCGACGCCGCCCACGCGATGGTGCCGTTCCACGGCCAGGGCATGAACTGCGCGTTCGAAGACTGCGTGGCCCTGGCGCGGCAGCTGCAGGAACAGGACTCGCTGGCCGCCGCGTTCGCCGCGTTCGAAGCCGAGCGCAAGCCCAACGCCGAAGCGATCCAGCAGATGGCGCTGGAGAACTACCTGGAAATGCGCGACCGCGTCGCCGACCCCGCGTTCCTGCTGCAGCGCGAGCTGGAACAGCAGCTGCAGGCCCGCTGGCCGACCCGCTTCGTCCCGCACTACACCATGGTCACCTTCCTGCACACGCCGTACGCGGTGGCGCTGGAACGAACCGAGCTGCAGCGGCGTATCCTCGAAGCGGCCACTGCCGGCCACGACAGCCTGGAGCACATCGACTGGGCCGCACTCGAGCGCGTGGTGCATGAGCAGCTCAGCGTGCTGGAGGGCGCCCACTGATGGCCGACAGCTTCCTGTTCTACGACCTGGAGACCTTCGGCCAGGACCCGCGCCGCACCCGCATCGCGCAGTTCGCCGCGATCCGCACCGATGCCGACCTGAACATGGTCGACGAGCCGGTCAGCTTCTACGTCAAACCGGCCGACGACCTGCTGCCCTCGCCGATCGCCACGCTGATCACCGGCATCACGCCGCAGCATGCGCTGGCCGAAGGCGTGAGCGAAGCCGAGGCGTTCGCACGCATCAACGACCTGATGGCACGGCCCGGCACCTGCACGCTGGGCTACAACACGCTGCGCTTCGACGACGAGTTCGTCCGCCACGGCCTGTTCCGCAACTTCTTCGATCCGTACGAGCGCGAGTGGCGCAACGGCAATTCGCGCTGGGACCTGCTGGACATGCTGCGCCTGGTACACGCGCTGCGCCCGGAGGGCATCGCCTGGCCGCAGCGCGAAGATGGCGCCACCTCGTTCAAGCTCGAACACCTGGCGCTGGCCAACGACGTGCGCGTGGGCGATGCGCACGAAGCGCTGTCGGACGTGCACGCCACCATCGGCATGGCACGCCTGTTCAAACAGGCCCAGCCGCGATTGTGGGATTACGCGCTGAAGCTGCGTGACAAGCGCTTCGTCGGCAGCCTGCTCGACGTGGACGCATTGCAGCCGGTGCTGCATATCTCGATGCGCTATCCGGCGCAGCGGATGTGCGCCGCGCCGGTGTTGCCGATCGCGCGCCACCCCTACATCAGCAACCGGGTGATCGCGCTCGACCTGGAAGGCGACATCGACGGGCTGCTGGCACTGCCGGCGGAAACGCTGGCCGCGCGCCTGTACACCCGCGCCGCCGACCTGGCCGAGGGCGAACAGCGCGTGCCGCTGAAGGAAGTGCACCTGAACAAGGTGCCCGCGCTCGTGGCCTGGAACCACCTGCGTCCGGCCGACCACGCCCGGCTCGGGATCGACGTGGCCAGCGTGGAAGCCAACGCGGCGCGTGTGCGCGCGGCGGGGCTGGCGCTGGTGGAAAAGGTTCGGCAGGTCTACGCCGGTGAGCGCGTTGCCACGCCGAGCGACGTCGATGCCTCGCTGTATGACGGCTTCCTGGCCGACGGCGACAAGGCCCTGATGAGCAGGCTGCGCACCTCGCCGCCGACCGAGCTCGCCGGCTACGCCGAACGCCTGAAGGACCCGCGCATGCCCGAACTGCTGTTCCGCTATCGCGCCCGCAACCATGCCCAGACGCTGGATGCGGCCGAGCGCGGGCGCTGGAACGAATATCGCCGCCAGCGCCTGCTCGGCGATGCCGGGCTCGGCGAACAGAACCTGGCCGGGTTCCGCACCGAACTGGACGCGCTGGCGGTGGAACACGCCGCCGATCCCACCAAGCTGGCCCTGTTGCAGCACCTGCGCGACTGGGGCAACGAACTGGAGCACAGCCTGTGAGTACCTATTTCACCCCCGCCAGCTTCACTTTCCTGCGTGGCCTGGCGCGCCACAACGACAAGACCTGGTTCAACGAACACAAGGCGAAGTACGAGGAGCACGTGCGCCAGCCGTTCCTGCGCCTGATCAGCGACCTTCAGCCGGACCTGGCGGCGGTCAGCGAACACTTCCGCGCCGACCCGCGCGGGGTGGGCGGATCGCTCTTCCGGATCTACCGCGACGCGCGGTTTTCCAATGACAAGTCGCCGTACAAGACCTGGCAGGGCGCGCGGTTGTTCCATGAGCGGCGCAAGCAGGTGCCGGCGCCGTCGTTCTACATCCACCTGCAGCCCGGCGAAAGCTTCGTCGGCGCCGGCCTGTGGCACCCCGAACCGGCCACCCAGCGCAAGGTCCGCCACTTCATCGTGGACAATCCGGGGGCCTGGAAGGCGGCCGCGCACGCGCCGGCGCTGCGGAAGAAGTTCGATTTCGAGGAAAGCGAGAAGCTGGTACGCGCGCCGCGTGGCTTCGAGCCGGACTTCGAGTTCATCGACGACCTGAAGCACCGCAACTGGGTGTTCTGGCGCTCGCTGGACGATGCCGCCATGACCGGGCCGAAGCTGCGGCAGACGGTGGCCAAGGACCTGGTGACGCTGGGGCCGTTCGTGGATTACCTGTGTGCGGCGCTGGATCTTGAGTTCTGATGCGCACGGCAGTGCCGGCCGTTGGCCGGCGGGCGGGATCGCCTGGGCCGGCCAACGGCCGGCGCTACCGTGCTGCGTGCGTCGGTCTACCCTGCGTTGACGTGGGCTGCGGCAAGCTGGCGCCATGAAAAAGCTGCTTCTGTTGATTGGCCTGGTGGTGGTGCTGCTGGCCGGCTGGGTGGTCAGTGGGCCCTACCTGACCCTGCGTGGGCTGGCCACGGCGGTGGAACAGCGGGATACCTCGACGCTGGACCGGTATGTGGACTTCCCGATGCTGCGCGCGAACCTGCGCGCGCAGCTGGACGATTACGTGGTGCGGCGGGCCGGGCCGGACGTGCAGTCGAACCTGGTCGGGGCGCTGCTGCTCACCGCCGGGCAGACGCTGAGCGGCACGGCGGTGGACGCGATGGTCACCCCGATGGGGATCGGTGCACTGCTGGAAGGTCACACGCTGTGGAAGCGGGCCAGCAATGACCTGGAACGCAGCGACACCTATGCGGCGCCCCGCGCGGCGAAGCCGCTGGATGGGGCTACGCACCGGTTCGAGTCGACGTCACGATTCACCGCCACCACGCACACGCCGCAGGGAGCGCCGGTGGTGTTCGTGCTGCAGCGGCAGGGGCTCCGGTGGAAGCTGGTGAACATCGAGCTGCCGTTGGATTGACGGGGGTCACGACCAACGGTCGTGACCTACCCGGCCGGGCATCCGCCCGTGCGTCCGTCGGCCGATCCGCCCGTCGGTCATGCGCCATGCGCCCATCCGCGCATCGGGCCCATCTGCCCATCGCCACATCCGCGCATCGGGCCGTCCTCGCGTAGGGCCGTCCCCGCATGGGCCCATCCACGCATCGGCCCATCCACGCATCGGCCCATCCACGCATCGGCCCATCCACGCATCGGACCATCCACGCATCGGCCCATCCGTCCATCGGCCATCCGTACAACCGTGCCATCCCCGGTAGGTCACGACCGTTGGTCGTGACCCTCGTCAATCATTGGCCACGCCATGCGGCACGTGACCCGCCGCTACGCTGAGGTGCTGCCGGGCGCTGTCGATGTTGTGCTGCGAATCGTCGAAGAAGATGTCCGCGCCGAACGCTTCCAGGAACGGGCCCTTGTGCCGGCCGCCCAGGAACAGCGCCTCGTCCAGGCGCACGCCCCACTCGCGCAGGGTACGGATCACGCGTTCGTGCGCCGGCGCCGAGCGCGCGGTGACCAGCGCGGTGCGGATCGGTGCGTCTTCGCCCGAGGGAAACACGGCCTGCAGCGTGTGCAGCGCCGACAGGAAGTTGCGGAACGGGCCGCCGCTGAGCGGTTCGCGCGCGTTCTCGCGCTCGTGCCGGCCAAACGCTTCCACGCCCTGTTCGCGCGAGATGCGCTCGCTTTCGTCGCCGAAGATCACCGCGTCGCCATCGAAGGCGATGCGCAGCTGGCCCAGCGGCTGGCTCATGTCGACCGGTTCGGCCGCGGCCAGGGTTTCCCCCGGCGGCTTGGGCAGGATGGTGGCGGCGGCGATGCCATGGCGCAGCGCACGCCGCACCGACTCCGGGTTGGCCGACAGGAACAGGTCGGTGCCGAACGGCTTCACGTACGGCCAGGTCGGCTCGCCGGCGGTAAAGGTGGCGCGGATGATGCCCAGGTCGTAGTGCTGGATGGAGTTGAAGATGCGCAGCCCGGTATCGGCCGAATTGCGCGACAGCAGGATCACTTCCACCCGCGGCGATTCCGGCGACTGGCCCTGGTTCAGCGCAAGCAGCTTGCGCACCACCGGGAAGGCGACACCAGGACGCAGCACGTCATCTTCGTGCTTGCGCTGGTACTCGGCGTAGGCATCCACGCCTTCGGCCTCGAACAGCGCGTGGCCCTCTTCAAGGTCGAACAGCGCGCGCGAGGTCACGGCAACGGTCAGCAAGCGGGGGGTGTTGTCGCCCATGGCGGTCAAAGGTCCTTCAAAACATGAACTGTTCGCTGAGGATCCGGTCTTCCAGGTTGTGTTCCGGATCGAACAGCAGGGTCACCCGGCGCTCGCGCGATTCGCGGATGGTCACTTCGACCACGTCGCGGGTCTCATGCGAATCGGCGGTCACGCTGACCGGGCGTTTGTAGGGGTCGAGCACACGGAAGCGCACCTCGGTGTCGGCCTTGAGTATGGCGCCGCGCCAGCGCCGTGGCCGGTACGGGGCCAGCGGGGTCAGGGCGATGGTGTGCGACCCCAGCGGCAGGATCGGCCCGTGCGCGGAGTAGTTGTACGCGGTGCTGCCGGCGGGGGTCGCCACCAGCACGCCGTCGCCGATCAGCTCGGCCACGCGTTCCTGTCCGTTGAGGTCGACGCCGATGTGCGCGGCCTGTCGGGTCTGGCGCAGCAGGGAGACGTCGTTGTAGGCCAGCGAGCCGGTGGTGGTGCCGGATTCGGTCAGCGCCAGCATTTCCAGCGGGCGCAGGTTGGCGGGTTCGGCCACCGCCAGGCGCGCCGGCAGGTCGCCGTCGTCCTCGCGGTACTGGTTCATCAGGAAACCCACCGTGCCCAGTTTCATGCCGAACACCGGCCGCCCCAGCGCGCCATGCCGGTGCAGGGTCTGCAGCATGAAACCATCGCCGCCGAGCGGGCACAGCACATCGGCCTGTTCCGGCGCATGGTCGCCGTAGCGCGCCACCATCGCCGCACGGGCAAGCTGCGCCGCTTCGGTGTTGCTGGCCAGGAAGGCGATGCGGGGGGTATCGCTCATGGGGTTTCTGCGGCTCGTGTGTACAGGAAGCATACCCGGTCGCGGCACGCAGACGCATGGCGGGACAGCACACCTCTTCGTTGGCCGCCGCTGCGAGCGTCGAGGGCCCCGCCGCGGCCGGCAGGCCCCTATGCAAATGTCCCCCGGCGGCGGCCTGCGGCCGCCACCTCCTCCTTTACTTTGCCAGGGACCTACCGGCCGCGACGGGGCTCGGCTTGCGGTTCGCAGGAAAAAGCGGACGTCACGGGGCAACGCCGGTGGATCGAGTGCCGGGGCGCCATACCCTTGGAGGCGAAGTAAAGGAGGAGGTGTCGGCCGCAGGCCGACGCCGGGGGACATTCGCCGGAAAGGGTGTGGCGCCCCGGCGCTCGATCCACCGGCAGCCGCGTCTGCTCCAAATAAAAAAGACCCCGCCATTGTGGCGGGGCCTTTTCGTGTAGCCGTTGCCGGGCAGAGCCCGGCAATTCCGAGCGCTTACGCGCCGTGGGCGGCGAGCTGGCCCAGGCGCTGCACCGCCACCGATACCGTCGGGTAGTCGAGCGTCTTCTGCTCGGCCAGCTCCTGCAGCATCGACAAGGTGAAACGCAGGCTGCTGTCGTCACGGCCGATCCAGGCCGCGACCTTGGCCTCGGCGCTGCCACCCTTCATCGACAGCACCTGGGCAGCCAGGTTGCGGTGATGGGCGGCCAGCTCGTCGCGCAGCACGCCACGCGCCACCGCGTGCCAACGGCCGTTGACTTCCAGCGCGTCGATCTGCTCGAACAGCCACGGCAGCTGCAGCGCATCGCCCAGGCGGAAGTGGACCTTGGACACGTCCACCGGCTTCAGCTTGCGGGTGCGCGCCAGTTCGATGATGTCGAACGCCGGCTCCAGGAACTGCAGCTCGGACAGCTGCTGTGCCAATGCCGGCGGCAGGCCCTTGTCCTTCCACTCCTGCACGCTTGCCTCGTAGGCCGGACGCTGCGAATCGGGCAGCACGCCGGACGCGTCGCGGATGTCGTTGAACGGCGCCTGGTAGCGGTTCACCGCTTCGGTGATGCCCGGCATCGCGCCGGGGCGGAACAGCAGCCAGCGCACGAACGAACGCTGCAGCTTCCAGATCACTTCCAGCGCATCGATCTGCACCGATTCCGGCAGGGTGCCGTCGAGCGCGTCGATCTGCGCCCACAGGGCCCGTGCATCCAGCGTTTCGCGGCTGATCGTGTACGCCTTGGCGACCTCGGCGATGCTGCGGCCGGTGTCTTCCTGCATGCGCATCAGGAAGGTGGCGCCCATCCGGTTGATGGTCTGGTTGGTCACGGCCGTGG
>Ga0213821_1001336_pt1 | contig 11740 bp, 10 predicted proteins | sample MC6MC0909MG_FD_179894 | JGI IMG/M metagenome (GOLD analysis project Ga0213821, IMG submission 179894) | Enriched soil aggregate microbial communities from Iowa State University, Ames, United States - MC6-MC0909-MG | ecosystem: Environmental > Terrestrial > Soil > Unclassified | place: USA: Iowa...
AAAAACTGCTTAACATTACGTAAATTTACGTAGTGTTAGGTACTGAAATCAACACAGCAAACTGAGCATTAATGTACGATTTTATCTTTTGTTTATGTTCTAAATTTACAATGAAAGCAATCATGACGACCAAGCTTTGAAATAAATGAACATCATGTTGATTATCCATCAATAAGTTTATTATAATTGGTGTAACATCGACAGCAATAAACAATGAATTAACCTTTGTCTATTAATTAACACAACCATAGTTCAGGTTTAATCTTTCGATAAAAAAGTTTACTGGGGGTATGTGGACATGTCTGAGCGGCTGGCAGATAGACGAATTATTCGAACAAAGCGGATGATCCGCGATGCTCTTACTTTGCTAATGGAGGAAAAAGGATTTGAAGCGATTACCGTCCGTGATCTAACGGAAAGAGCGGATATTAATCGCGGAACCTTTTATTTACATTATGAGGATAAATACGATTTATTAGAGCAATGCGAAGAAGAAATTATCAACGGGATCAAAAAGTTAACTCTTAAGATCAATCCAAAAGACGCCTTAAGCTTTGATGGTCAAAAGGAGCCATTTCCGTTTATTGTTTACTTGTTTGAATACTTACACGAGAATTCTAGTTTTATGAAGGCTGTCTTGGGCCCAAACGGAGATGCAGCCTTTCAGGAAAAATTGAAGGAATTAATTAAAAGGACCTTTTATCAAAATATCCTCTCCAATTTAAAACAAGAAGACATGCTTGTGCCAGTTGAATTTCTCATCGCCTATGTCAGCTCGGCCCACCTCGGTGTGATCCAGCATTGGTTAGAAAGCGGGATGGAAAAATCACCGCGGGAAATGGCATTGATTTTAGCGCGAATCACCCTTTTAGGGCCCAGACAGGTTACAGGGTTATATAGAAAAGAAAAGTGAAGACAGATAGAGCATCTTCACTTTTTTTATTATATTAGAATGATAATAATTAAAGGCTAATAACTATCAAGCTCAGTGCCTAGTTACTAATACTGGAAAATTATTTTTGTTGCAAAAATTGAGATGCTGGTGATATTATTGTTATTACTTGAAATTAAGGTACAAAAAAATGAACTAATAGTTTAAGGAGGACAATAATGGAAACAACCAATATAAAAAATGAACGTCCACCATATGGGATTCTTGCCATCCTTATGATTGGGGCTTTTATTTCCATGTTAAATGAAACACTATTAAATGTTGCACTCCCATCGATCATGAAGGATCTAGACGTGGGTGCATCCACTGTTCAATGGCTGTCAACAGGTTATATGCTAGTAAATGGGGTTATGATACCGGCAACAGCCTTTTTAATTCAAAAATATTCCGTTAGAAGGTTATTTCTAACCGCGATTAGTTTATTTACAGTAGGAACATTTCTAGCAGGATTCTCTACTGCCTTTCCTGTCTTGTTAGTTGCTCGGCTAATCCAAGCTTCTGGATCAGCGATTATGATGCCACTGCTAATGAACGTGATGTTAAATAGCTTTCCACCTGAAAAAAGAGGGGGAGCGATGGGGCTTTTCGGGCTCATTTTCATTTTTGCTCCTGCAGTCGGCCCAACATTATCCGGTTGGATGCTTGAACATTATGACTGGAGAATGTTATTTCACTTTGTTTCTCCGATTGCAGTGATTGTCCTTTTAATCGGGTTTTTCTTACTTAAGGATAAAAAAGCTAAAGTCGAGATTAGTCTTGACTTCCTGTCGCTAGTGTTATCAAGTATTGGCTTTGGAGGATTGTTGTACGGATTTAGCTCAGCGGGTGATAAAGGCTGGGATAGTCCACAAGTATATGGAACGATTATTGTCGGAGCGATTTCATTAATTCTGTTTATATTCCGTCAACTTAAACTTGAAAAACCAATGCTGGAATTCAGAATCTATAAATACCCAATGTTTGCATTATCATCAGCAATTTCTGTTGTTATCTCTATGGCGATGTTTTCAGCAATGCTGCTATTACCGATCTATGTCCAAACAATTCGCGGGATTACTCCAATGAAATCTGGCTTGATGATGCTTCCAGGTGCACTACTGATGGGAATTATGTCCCCGATCACCGGGAAATTATTTGATAAGATTGGCGGCCGCATTTTGGCTATTATCGGCTTATCGATTACGATTCTAACAAGTTATTTTTTCAGTAAATTAACGCTTGATACATCTTATTCACATTTAATTCTTTTATATTCAGCACGGATGTTTGGGATGTCCATGGTGATGATGCCTGTTATGACAAATGGCTTAAACCAATTACCTGCGCGTTATTATCCACACGGTACAGCGATGAACAGTACATTGCAGCAGGTATCAGGCGCAATTGGTTCCGCGCTGCTCGTTACGATCATGACAAATCGGACGCAAACACATGCGGAAGATTTAGCCGCATCCGCTATGAAACACTTAACGGGGAATCCTACTCCTGATGTATTAGCTGAAATGAAGCAACAGATTGCAATGAAAGCGATGTTGGAAGGAATTAATGATTCTTTCGTCGTATCGGTTGGAATTGCAAGTATTGCTCTTTTCCTTGCTTTCTTTATCAAACGCTCAAAACAAGCTGATGACCCGAACGAAGTGAAACCAGCTGATCAAAAAACGGTAAATAAATTAGTAGAAAATTAAGCTGTTAGGGGTGACGATATGTCATCCCTATTTTTTTATATAATACTTTTTCTAGTGTATTTTCTTTAAAAATTTGACGTGTTTAGCCATGGATATTTCCATCCATTATATCCCTTTTTGAAATTATAGACATATTTCATCTTTCTGTTCATTGTTAAAATCGTCTGGAGTTGTAAAATAAATGATAAGAACGATTTACCTTTACGAGGGGGTACAAAAATGGATTCAACCATTAAAGTGGAACAGGTTAATAAAAGCTTTGGCAAAAAGCCCGTTTTGAATGATGTCAACTTAACCATCCCGAAAGGCCAATTATTCGGGTTAATCGGTCCTTCAGGAGCAGGGAAAACCACGCTAGTAAAAATGATCGTCGGCATGGAAAAGTCCGACACAGGTTCGATTCATGTTTTGGGCAGAAAAATGCCGAATCTTAGGTTATTACAGGAAATTGGTTACATGGCGCAATCCGATGCCTTGTATGTTGAGTTAACAGGTGAAGAGAACCTAAAGTTTTTTGCATCCCTTTATAAGTTGAATAAAGAAGAACAGAAAAGAAGAATCACCTATGCGGCCGATCTCGTTAATCTGACAGCTGATTTAAAGAAACGGGTAGCTGCCTATTCTGGCGGGATGAAACGGCGTTTATCCCTGGCGATTGCGCTCATTCAAGATCCCAAAATTTTGATTTTAGATGAGCCAACTGTAGGAATTGACCCAGAATTGAAATTGTCCATTTGGGCTGAATTATTACGTTTGAAAAATGAAGAAGAAAAAACGATTATTGTGACCACACATGTGATGGATGAGGCGGTTAAATGTGATTATGTTGCAATGGTTCGCGATGGCCGTATTTTAACGAGTGGCACTCCAAATGAGCTAAAAGCATTATTCAAAACAGACGATTTCGATGAGGTATTCCTGAAAGCAGGGGTGAAACAGTCATGAGAATTATGGCGTTAATTAAAAGAATCTGTCAGCAATTGCTTCGTGATAAACGGACTTTAGCATTAATGTTTGTGGCCCCGCTTTTAATTTTGACCCTTATGTACTTTTTATTTAATGGGAATACCGTTAAACCGAAATTAGGTGTCACGGGGGTTGATTCTAGTCTTATAAAAGCTTTTAAAGATGCCGGCATTAAGGTAAAAGAATATGAGACAGTTACGAAAAACACGGTGGTTGATGACGACCTTAACGGACTGCTGCAGCAGGAAAATGGAAAAATGGAATTGACACTCCAGAATGACGACCCTAGTTCCGCAAAGGGCTTACAAGCGAAGGTAAACCAAACGGTTTCATCTCTTGCTATGTCCAAACTCATCCAGCAAAATCCGGCATTAGCAGGGATGATGCCTAAAAAGATTGAAACAAACTATGTTTATGGAAATAAAGATACGGTGTTTTTCGATGTATTAAGTCCTATATTAGTTGGTTTCTTTGTCTTCTTCTTTGTCTTTATCATTTCAGGTATTGGGTTATTACGAGAGCGGACAACGGGTACATTAGAACGGTTATTATCAACCCCAATCCAAAGGGGAGAAATTGTCACGGCTTATTTGGCCGGCTATGGAATGTTTGCAGTTATTCAAACGGTTATTGTCGTTTTTTATTCTATTAATGTATTAGATATAGTGCTCGTTGGATCGATATGGAATGTACTTCTGATAAATTTGCTCTTAGCATTGGTGGCATTATCTTTAGGAATATTGTTGTCAACGTTCGCCGCTTCCGAATTTCAAATGATGCAATTTATCCCGATAGCAGTCGTTCCACAAATATTTTTTGCTGGGATATTCCCTCTAGAGGGAATGGCAGATTGGCTGCAGGCGATTGCGAAGGTATTCCCTATGTATTATGCCGGAGATGCATTAAGGGGCGTTATGTATAAAGGATATAGTTTTAGTGAGATTAGCTGGGACCTTTTGGCCTTAGTAATCTTCGCTGGAATATTCATCATCCTTAATATCTTGGCATTGAAAAAGTATCGTAAATTATAAGAGCGAAGTCTACTATCCGCTGTGCGCTCCTCGAAAAAGCTAACGCTTTTCCTTCGTGAGAGGTATCGCATCCGAAAGATTATTCTTATGGATCTGGACAATTCTCAAAGTCGAAATTTATGCTTTCTTATCTCTTAGCAAAAAGGGGGGATGCCTGTTTAGTTCATCCCCTCTTTTTTTGTTACTTTATCGTATTGTTTTTAATGCTCCGCTCCATGCCACCACTTCGCCAAGCATTGCATTAACATTCGTCAAATGCAATTCAGCTGGTTTGAAGACACTTCCGTTTTCAAAATCTGTAAATAAGGACAATGTTGGATGTGTGCGAACGTCGGCAATTTTCAATTCACCACAGATTCCACGTAAGTGTTCTGCTGCACGAGCCCCGCCAGTTGAACCATAGCTTACAATTCCTGCTGCTTTATCATTCCATGCTTCACGTGCAAAATCAAGGGCATTTTTTAATGCACCTGTGATGCTGTGGTTATACTCTTGAACAATAAATACGAAACCATCTAAGCTAGCAAGTTTTTGGTTCCATGCTGCGATACCTGGTTCTGAACCGTCAGTTGTACCTAAAAATGGTAAATTAAAGTCTGCAATATCGACGATTTCGTAATTTGCATCTCCTCGTTTGTCAGCAATACATTTAACCCATTCTCCTACTTGTGGACTTACCCGTCCTTGACGAGTACTTCCTAAAATAATTCCAATGTTTAATTTTGTCATTTTCGTTTCCTCCCCTGTTGTTTTACCAAAAAATTTATCCAATAAACCCATTAGATGCACCACCTAAAAAATTTCTAATTCTAATATTATTAATTACAATATTTTTAATTCAAGATAATAATAGTATATCCTTCTCTCTTTGTCAACAGTTTTAACCTATTCGTGGTTAGATGGATTTTTCCAAAGAAAAAAACAAGTAGCCTATTAAGACTACTTGCTGGTAATTTATATCATGATTGTTTTATCTTCTTTTTTTAAAATATTGACAAACTATTGTCTGGTTAGCGAAACAAAAACTACGGTCAAACTAATCATCTTATTATAAATATCTTACATTTTTCGGCAATTATATTTGTTTCTAACCCATTCCTTTTGTACCCAAAAAGGTAGCCAACTTAATATAAAAATAAAATATTACAAGAATAATTAAAAGTGAACTACAAATAATATTTACCATAATTATACTGTATAGGGAGGGATAGCTATAAAGAAGTCAGATTCAATTACAGTATTTCAATTAATCCTGTTATCTATGACTGCGATTGGCTTAAAGAATCATGTCACTATTATTTCACCACTGATACAAACTGTAGGAAGAGATTCTTGGTTAAGTGTGATTGTTTCACTTTTTTTGATACTTCTCTGGATTCCTCTTCTATTTTTTATTCATAAAAAAACAAAGCAGGAGCACTTGAATAAATGGATACAAAAATATACTGGAAAATGGCTAGGCAACATCATTTTTTTTATTATTATCCTTTATCTTACCATTTTAGCAGGGGTGACATTAAGGGAGACAATTACTTGGGTCAGTATTACTTTCCTGCCGAAGACCCCTTTTTTTTTGATGGCAGCTTGTTTTGCTTTGGTTTGTTGGATGTTGGCAGGAACGAGTCTGCGTACCTTGAGTATCGTTAATATTTTTCTTTTATTTTTTATTATTATTCTCGGCTTTTTTGTGGCGCTTGCAAATATTCAATACAAAAATTTTTCACTTCTTATGCCCTTTCTCGAACATGGGTTTCGGCCTGTTTTAAAGGGAACGGTATATCAATGTTCAGGGATGGTTGAATTAATGCTCCTTCTATTTCTTCAACACAAAACTGAAACACCCATTCGGTTTCGCCATTTTGTTATAGCTTCAATCATTTTAACACTGTTAACAGTTGGCCCTCTTATAGGAGCTGTGATTGAATTTGGACCCGTGGAAGCATCAAAACAGCGATTTCCTCCATACGAGGAATGGGGACTGGCCTCTCTTGGAAATTTTATTGAACACGTCGACTTTTTATCTATCTACCAATGGCTATCAGGTGCATTTATCCGAATTTCATTACTTTTGCTGCTAATAAAGGAATATCTTCCATTTAAACAAAAACAAAAATGGTATCTTTTATTTATTTTAGCTGCAATTACTGCTATAACATTACTGCCAATCACTGATTTTCAATTCATGGAAATTTTATCTGCAATCATTTTACCATTTACAGTTTGGTTCTTCTTAGGCTTATCAGTTTTCCTCGGTCTATTGGCAGCGTTCTTTGAAAGAAAAGTTTGGAGGCCGAACAATGATGTTTAAGAAAAAGCAAAAGAAAACCACTCTGAATATAACTAAAAATCCTGATGAAAAGGATATTTCAACAGCCGCAAAGTCCCTTAACGAACAAACTCTTCGGGAGTTATTCAAAAAAAACGAGGATGTAAAATTTGAGCATTTTACATTTAATCAGCACAAGGTATTGTTTACTTACTGTCAAGGGTTAGTTAAAAACGATATGCTTTATCAAACGGTTCCCGAACGTCTTGAAGCTTTTTTTTCGCAATTACAAGTAGAACCTAGCAATGAAAAGATTCTCGAGCTCCTTCGCCTCCCTTCTCTAAAATTGATAGGAAATGAGGATGAAGCAGTTTCAGAGATTTTTTCCGGAAAATTGCTGTTGATTTTCAATATACCGGGAAGCATTTTTCTGGTGGACATTTCTGAACGGCCACAGCGAAACCCGGAAGAAACAAAAACAGAAGTTAGTCTCCTAGGCCCACGAGACAATTTTATCGAAGACATTTCTATCAACACCGCTTTAATTCGAAAACGACTTCGAACAACCTCGCTTGCAAGTAAATCGCTTGAAATTGGCAGGCGAACCAGAACGAAAGTTTCTGTACTATTTATAGACGATATTACTGATAAGGAAATTTTACAAACAATCATGGAAAAGTTGTCTGCTATTGATATTGATGGACTTTTCAGCGGTACACAATTAGAAGAATTAATAGATAAAAACCCATTCGGTTTCTTTCCGCGTCATGCCTATACGGGACGGCCGGATTTTGCCGTTCAATCTCTCCTTAACGGCAGAATCATTATTTTAATCGATGGGATTGCTTATGCTTATATAACACCCGTAAACCTGTTCTTTCTGTTAAAGAGCAGCGAGGATAAAGAGCAGAACTATGCTTTTAACTCCTTTGAGCGATTAATGAGAGTTGTTGGAATTCTTGTGGCCACTTTTCTTCCGGGTTTCTGGGTTGCCCTCTCTGCTTTCCATCAGAATCAGCTTCCGCTCACGCTCTTAGCAACAATTGTAGAATCGAGAAGAGGAGTTCCTCTGCCCACTGCTCTCGAAGCCTTATTAATGCTGCTTATATTTGAATTATTTAGGGAAGCAGGTCTGCGCTTACCAACCGCAGTAGGTCAAACACTCAGCGTAATAGGCGGACTTATTATCGGAGATGCGGCAATTAGAGCAGGTTTAACAAATCCTGCCATGCTTGTTGTCATTTCAGGCTCGACTATTGCTACCTTTACACTGGTAAACCAGTGGTTAATTGGAACAGTTTCTATAATACGGTTTTTTGTCATCTTTTGTGTTTCTCTTTTTGGTTTTTTTGGTTTTTTTATATCAATCTATATTATTTTAATTTACATTGCTCAAATTCGGATTTTTGGGGTTCCTTATTTAGGTTTAGCTACCCGTATTGATATGATGAATATCTTAAAATCTGTTTTTCGTTTACCCGATTCCAAAAAAGGCAATAGAGCAAACTCTCTGAACCCTAACGATCCTACCCGAAAAGAAGGGAAATCCTAATGAGGAGAAAACTGATAAAACACTTTTTTCTTACATTGATCGTGCTGACAGTGTTCCCGATAGCCGGCTGTTGGGATACAAATGAATCCGAGCGAATGGTATATGCTCAAGGGCTTGGAGTGGATTATAAGGATGGCCATTATACCGTTTATTTACAAGTGATAAATTTACGATTAATGGCTAAATCTGAGTCCAGCGGACCCGGAGGTGCTCAAGTAAATGTTGAAGTCGGCCATGCTTCGTCAAAATCGTTTGATAAAGCAGTCTTCAACCTCTATAAAAGTGCCCAAAGACGCATATTTTGGGGACATCTTTCCTATCTTGTTTTCTCAGAAGATGCCCTAAAACATGTGGGGGTCAAAGCGACGATTGATATGTTGGATCGCTATCGGGAGACACGCTATCGCATTTGGATGTATGCAACAAAGGAACCACTTTCAAAAGTATTCGTTACCACCCCAATTCTTGATATGTCAACCGCCCTATCAAGGCTAAGTGATCCAAAAGCCACATTTCATCAAAGTTCGTTTATTCGTCCAATCGATATGAGAGAACTGCTTATCGCGCTGGACGAGCCTGGACATGAGGTAATTATGCCTTTCATAAGCATTTCTGAAAAAGCATGGGTAACTGATAAGGGGGGACATGATGCCATTAAAATAGATGGGATTGCTGTTACTACAGCTGATGCTCTTAAGGGAGACATAACAAACGATTACGCCATAGGTTTTAGGTGGATGAGTAAAGATTTTGTTCGAGACGGGATAGAGGTAAAAAGTAAAGAAGGGTCAAAAGTTAATCTAGTGATTGAAAAGTTAAAGGTAAAGGTACGCCCAGTAGTAAAAAATTCGAACATTCATTTTAATGTACAGATCAAAGCTAAAGCTGTTGTTCTTGTCCTTGTGGAAAAAGTTAATCTTGCTAGGTTAGCAACAGAAACAGAAAAGGAAATAAAAAGACAAGTTATGGAAACATATACAAAGGGACTTAGCATCGACGCAGATGTGTATCGACTATCAGAGGCTCTTTATAGGAGAAACGTAAAAGCCTGGAAACAAGCAGAACATAATGGAAAAATTCCGTTAACGAAAGATTCCATTAAGCTGGATATAAAAGTGAAATTGGTCAATGGAGCTAAACAACGGGGAGAGCCTACTATTGAATAACTCTATCCATACCTTTTGATTCATTTTGCACCTTCAGGGCTTTGAGCCTAGACTTAGATAGTCGTTTATCCTTTACGATGATCAAGGAATTAAGAATTTTAACTGAAACCCTGCTCTTGGGCCCCTCTTAGTAAACGAAGGGCCCTTCTCGATAATATTATAGACTCTAATTGGTTCCTTTTACGACAATTTAAAACCCTGGAGACATCGCTCCAGGGTTAAATCCATTTTTACGTTAACAACAGAACCCGTGGTGGTGCATCGGATAATATCCATGATGGAATCCATGATGATGGTGGAAAGGATAGCCACCATATCCCGTGCCATAGCCACCATATCCCATGCCATAACCCCCATATCCCATGCCATAACCAGGATAACCTGGATATCCAGGATATCCTCCATAACCCATAGGGCTTCCAAAGAATTGTCTTTCCATTTCTTATCTCCTCCTCAAATTGTTTCAAAATACTATATGTGTCCATATTTAAAGAGGAATAGATATTTGCCTATATTAGGTGATTTCTTTACTGTTATTTTATTTTGTGTTTAGGTATAAATCCTCGTTACAATGCTGAATGTTATCATTTGTTCCTGATTTATCATTTAGATATCAAATTCCAATGACCACTTCTGCTAAATACTACACTCCATTAAATGGATTATATATAAAAAAAAGAGAAGGGTTAACTTCTCGGTAAAAATAATTAACAACTTATCGTATTATTCAATAAGTTCAACATATCGGTAAAGTCGAATGGCTCCTCTTTCCTAACACATTCTGCAAATTTAGACACAAGCTTCAATGTTTCTATGCTCTGAACCGGATAGTGCCCTGCAGCGCTTTCAGCCGACAGCATGACAGCATTTGTTCCATCTAAAACGCTTTGAAATACATCCATGACTTCTGCCCGCGTTGGTATAGGGTTATCCACCATTGATTGAAGCATCTGTGTAGCCGTAATGACATAGGTACCTAACCGATTACATTCTTTAATCATAGCTTTTTGCAAGAGTGGTATCCATTGGTATGGCAGCTCTACTCCTAGATCACCTCTGGCAATCATTACGGCATCAGTCTCCTTACATATTTCTTGGAAGTTATGGATCGCCTCAATGGTTTCAATTTTAGCCACCAATTGAGGAATATGCCCTTGTTTGCCTTTAATAAAATTCCTGATTTCATTGATATGAGACGCTCTTCGTACAAATGAACAAGCAATGAAATCAATTTCTTCTTGTAATAGGAATTCAATATCTAATTTATCTTTTTCAGTTATTGAAGGTAAACTTGTAACAACCCCTGGTAAATTCACTCCTTTATGAGAAGAAATTTCTCCACCTGATCTGACCTTCGTAACAACTTTAGTCTGATCTACACGAGTAACCAACAATTCTACTGCGCCATCATTAATTAAGATACGATTATTGGGTTGGACATCTTTGACTAAATTTTCATAATCAACACTTGCCTCTTGTTCGTTACCAATAATTTGATTACAAACAAGTGTAAAGTCCTGTCCCGTTTTAAGAGTGACTTTTTCACCTTTAACTTTACCTAATCGAATTTTCGGACCTTGTAGATCCCCTAGAATTTTTATTTGTTGTCCCATCTCATTACCAAGTGATTTTATTAATCGAATAACGTTACTGTGACTTTCGTATGTCCCATGGGAAAAATTCAATCTGGCAATCGTCATACCATGATTAATCAATTCAGTAAGAACGGTTTTATCATTACTTGCAGGGCCAATTGTACAAATACGATCTATCGACAAAGAATCACCTCAAATACATATTCAAATTATGAAAAGATTTCTCATAAATCTACTATGACTACTATTTTTCTCTGTATAAGAAAATAAATACTTAGAATCATGGTGAAACAAAAATTCTTTTTGCACAATAATCAATAATTTCTCTTCTTCGGATAATACCAATAAATGTATTATCATCATCTACAACCGGAACAAAATTTTGTTCAATTGACTTTAAAATAATGTCTTCAATTTCTGAATTTATCGAGATTGCTTGATTTTTTTGGTGAAGAGGTACTTCATTTAGCCAAATTTTTCTTGTGCTTTCAAAATTAAAATTTGGTGTGTTCTTTATTTTCCAT
>Ga0213821_1001337_pt1 | contig 11738 bp, 10 predicted proteins | sample MC6MC0909MG_FD_179894 | JGI IMG/M metagenome (GOLD analysis project Ga0213821, IMG submission 179894) | Enriched soil aggregate microbial communities from Iowa State University, Ames, United States - MC6-MC0909-MG | ecosystem: Environmental > Terrestrial > Soil > Unclassified | place: USA: Iowa...
CTCGGCGCGCCTCTTGTCCAAGTCGCTGCGCCCGCTGCCCGACAAGTTCCACGGCGTCGCCGACCAGGAACTGCGCTACCGCCAGCGCTATGTCGACCTCATCATGACCGACGCCACGCGCCGCACCTTTGAAGCGCGCAGCAAGGCCGTGGGCAGCATCCGCCAGTTCATGCTGAACGCGGGCTTCCTCGAAGTCGAAACCCCCATGCTGCACCCGATTCCGGGCGGCGCGGCGGCCAAGCCCTTCGTCACGCACCACAACGCGCTGGACATGGAAATGTTCCTGCGCATCGCGCCCGAGCTCTACCTCAAGCGCCTGATCGTGGGCGGCTTCGAACGCGTGTTCGAAGTCAACCGCAACTTCCGCAACGAAGGCGTCAGCCCGCGTCACAATCCCGAATTCACGATGATGGAGTTCTACGCAGCCTTCGCGGACTACCGCTGGCTCATGGACTTCACCGAAGAGCTGATCCGCCAGGCCGCCATCTCGGCCAGCGGCAGCGCCGTCCTGACCTACCAGGAACGCGAGCTGGACCTGTCCAAGCCCTTCGACCGCCTGACCATCTGCGAAGCCATCCTCAAGTACGCCGACGGCTACACGCAGGCCCAACTGGATGACCCGGCCTTCGTGCGCGCCGAACTCAAGAAGCTGGGCGCCGACGCCGACGGCCCCGTGCTGTCGCGCGCCGGCCTGGGCGCGCTGCAACTGGCGCTGTTCGAAGAGACCGCCGAAGCCAAGCTCTGGAACCCCACCTACATCATCGACTACCCCGTCGAAGTCTCACCGCTGGCGCGCGCCTCCGACTCGCGCGAAGGCATCACCGAGCGCTTCGAGCTCTTCATGACCGGCCGCGAAATCGCCAATGGCTTCTCGGAATTGAACGATCCCGAAGACCAGGCCGAGCGCTTCCGCTCGCAGGTCGAAGCCAAGGACGCCGGCGACGAAGAAGCCATGTTCTACGACGCGGACTACATCCGCGCCCTGGAATACGGCATGCCTCCGACGGGCGGCTGCGGCATCGGCATCGACCGCCTGGTCATGCTGCTGACCGACAGCCCCAGCATCCGCGACGTCATCCTCTTCCCGCACCTGCGCCGTGAAGACTGATCGTCGGCGCGCGTCATGATCTTCAAGATCCTGATGCTGCTGCTGGTCGTGGCGGGGCTGGTCTATTGGATCAAGCAACCCCGCCGCATCCAGCCGGGCGCTCCCTATCGCGCGGTCCCCGCGCGGCGGCCGGTATTCATCGTGCTGTGCGTCGCCACCGCCATTTCGCTCATCGCCGCCATCCTGACCGCCCTGCTCTGGATGGGCGGCGTGGCAGGCGGCGTCACCGGCGGCGGCTATCACGGCGAAGCCGATTTCCTGCTGCCCGTCGCGGCCTCGCTGCTGGCGTTGTCGGTGGCCTGCGCCGTGGGCGCATTCCTCAAGCGGCGGGGTTAGGCTCCACGGGCCACTTGCCCGCACCCGCCGGCAGCGCCGGCAATGACGCCTGCAGCATCGCGTCGATGAACGCGGCGGGCGCCAGCCGGCCGCCCGGCTTGTACCACTGCACCGTCAGGTTCATCGCGCCCAGCACACAGCGCTTGATGACGCGCGCGTCGCCTTGCAGCAGCCCTGCCTGCACCGCCCCCGCCACCACCGACTGCCACATCGCCTCGTAGCGGTCGCTCAGCCCCTTCACCACCGCCTGGCTGGGCGCGGACAGGCTGCGCCATTCGTACACCAACGCGTTCATCGCATCGCCGCCCGCGCCGTGCAGCATGCTCCACATGTGAACGCGGAACAGCGCCGCCAGCCGGTCGGCCGGCTCGACGTAAGCGGCCAGCGCCTTTTCTCCCAGGTCGATCACTTCCTGAATGCCGTTGTTCATGACGGCGACCAGGATTTCTTCCTTGCTGCGGAAATGATGGAACAGGCTGCCCGATTGCAGCCCCACGGCCTTGGCCAGTTCGCGCACCGTCGTGCGCTCGTAACCGCGCTTGCTGAACAGCCTGCCGGCCGCCAGGACCAGTTCCCGGCGCCGTTCGGTGTCCGCCCCATCGTCCCGCGGCGCGGCGGTCCCGGTCTTGTCCATGCCGTATCAAACCCTCTGGATGATGGTCGCAGTCGCCATGCCATGGCCGATGCACATGAGCTGCATGCCCAGTTCGCCTTCGGTCGCCTCCAGCCCCGCCAGCATCTTGGCCATCAGGCCCGCACCCGTGGCGCCCAGCGGATGGCCATGCGCAATCGCGCCGCCCCACGGATTCACGCGGGCCAGGTTGGCATCCAATTCGCGTTGCCAGGCCAGCACCACGCTCGCAAAGGCCTCGTTGATCTCGATCCAGTCGATATCCTCCAGCGCCAGTCCCGCGCGCGACAGCGCCTGCCGCGCCGCCGGGATCACGCCCGTCAGCTGCATCACGGGATCCGAACCCACCGCCACCCGCGCCAGGAATCGCGCCCGCGGCCTGAATCCATCGGCCAGGGCCGTGTCCTTGTCGGCCAGCAGGACCGCCGCCGCACCGTCGGCAAGCTGGCTGGCGTTGGCCGCCGTTACCCCGCCCTCTCCCGGCGCCCGCAATGCCGGCGCCATGGCCGCCATGCGCGCGGCGTCCGTGGTCTCGCGGATGCCCTCGTCGCGCAGCGCCGGCGTGCCGGGCAGCAGTTCCGCGTGCAGCCCGGCGCTGGCGGCCGCCCACGCACGCGCGTGGCTCTCTCGTGCCCACTGATCCATGTCGGCCTGCGACAGCCCCCAATGGCTGGCGATGCGCTCCGCGCTCTCGATCTGATGGATCAGCGGATAACGCGCCAGCAACGCCGGATTCAGGGATTCAAAGCCGCGGAACTCCGTCTGCCCCAACGTCACGTCCAGGAACATGGGCACGCGGCTCATGCTTTCGACGCCGCCCGCGACCACGTAGCGCATGTCGCCCGCAGCGATGGCCTGCGCGCCGAAATGCACGGCCTGCTGGCTGGACCCGCACATCCGGTTGAGCGCCACGCCCGGCACGCTCTCCGGCAGGCCGGCCAGCATTGCCGCCAGCCGGCCGATGTTGGCGCCCTGCTCGCCCGCCTGACTGACGCAGCCGGCAATCAGGTCCTCGACCTTGTCGCCCGGCAGCCCCGCGCGCGCCAGCAGCCCCTGCACGGTCTCGGCCAGCAGCGCGTCCGGCCGCGTCTGCGCCCACCATCCGCCGCGCCGCCCGAACGGCGTGCGCACGGCTTCCAGGATCACGGCTTGGTTCATGCCGTCGTCTCCTCAACGTAGAGCGTTTCGATTTCGTTGGCGTACGCGCGGTAGATGCTGGCGCGCCGCACCTTCATCGTCGCGGTCACCTCGCCGTCGTCGTGGTCCAGTTCCTTGGTCAGCAGATGAAAGCGCTTGATCTGCGAGACCGGCGCCAACCCGGCGTTTGCCCGCGCGACTTCCTGCTGCACCAGCTCGCGCACCTGCGGACATTCGGCTAGCGACCGGAAATGCGTGAACGCGATGCGCCGCGATTCGGCCCATTTGCCCACCGTGTCGAACTCCAGCTGGATCAACGCGGACACGTACTTCCTGCCGTCGGCGATGACGATGCATTCCTTGACGTACGGGCTGCCCTTGACCGCGTTCTCGATCTCGGATGGCGTCAGGTTCTTGCCGCCCGCCGTGATCATGATGTCCTTGAGCCGGTCCACGATGCGCACGCGCCCGTTCTCCTCCGCCACCACATCGCCCGTGTGCAACCAACCGTCGCGCACGGTGTCGGCCGTCGCTTCCGGGTTCTTGTAATAGCCCTGGAACACCATGTCGCCGCGCACCAGGAGTTCACCTGATTCGCCTATGCGCCATTCCACGCCCAGGATCGGCTCGCCCACCGTGACCACCTTCACGCGGTCGGGATGCTGGCCAAAGATCATCCCGGTCGACTCCGTCAGGCCATACACCTCGACCAGCGGCACGCCCAGCGTGCGAAAGTAGCGCACCACGTCCGGCGGTATCGGCGCGGCGCCCGTCATGGCCACCCGCACCCGCCGCAGTCCGATGAAGTTCTGCAAGGCGCGCAGCACCAGCCAGTACCACAGCCAGTGCGTCAGCCGTTCGCTCACCCGGTACTGCGCGGGGGACTTTTCCAGGAACGGCGCGCATTGCGCCAGCGCCCGGCCGTACAGCCACCGCTGCACCGGGCCGGCCTCCTGCATCTTGATCGAGATTGCGGCGTGCAGCTTTTCCCAGATGCGGGGCACGCCAAGAAAGATTGTCGGCGCGACCTCGCGCAGGTCCTCCTGCACGGTGCGCAGCGACTCGCCAAAATTCACCTGCGAGCCCAGGTAGATGGGCACGAACGTGGACAGCATCTGCTCGGCGACGTGGCACAGCGGCAGGTACGACAGGTGCACGCTGGACGCATCCATCGACAGGCGATCGGCAATGCCGGGCGCCACGCCGCGCATGTTGCGGTAGCTCAGCATCGCGCCCTTCGGCTTGCCGGTCGAACCCGACGTATAGATCATCAGCCCGGTGTCGTCCAGTTGCTGTCCGTCCAGCATGGCGTTCAGCGCGGCCAGCTCCACGGTCTCGCGCTGGCCGCCATCAGCCTCGACCTCGGCAAATGTCACGATGCGCGCGCGATCCGCGTCGGCATACGAGCGCAGGCCTTTCGTTTCGATCACCACGATGCGGCGCAGATGGGGCAGCCTGTCCGCCACCTGCAGCACCTTGTCCGTCTGCTCCTGGTCTTCGCACACCACCAGTTCGACATCCGCATGCGCCAGCACGTAGCCCATTTCCTCGGCCGGGCTGGTGGAATAGACGCCCACCGCCACGCCCCCGGCCGCGCAGGCGCCCATCTGCGTCAGCAGCCACTCCACCCGGTTGTCCGAGACGATGGCAACCCGACCGCCCACGCTGAGCCCCAGCGCGCGCAGTCCCAGGCCGACGCGGCACGCGCGCTGCCAGTACTGATCCCACGTCATCGGCTTCCAGATGCCGAAATCCTTTTGCCGGATCGCAACGGCGGACGGCTGCCGGCGCGCCTGCGCGCGCAGCATCTGCGGCAGCGTCAATGGCGGCCAGTCGCCCGGATCGGTGCGCGTGTCCATCATGACAGCCAGCGCTTGCGGCGCTTGTAGTGCTTGATGTCCCGAAACCCCCGCGCCTCGCCCGAGCCGCCGATGCCCAGATAGAACTCGCGCACGTCGGGGTCCGCCGCCAGCTTGTCCGCGGAACCGTCGATCACCACCTTGCCGGTCTCCATGATGTAGCCGTAATGCGCCACCGCCAGCGCCACGGACGCGTTCTGTTCGACCAGCAGCATCGACACCCCCTGTTCGCTATTGATGCGCGCGATGATCGAAAAGATGCTTTCGACCAGCATCGGCGACAGGCCCAGCGACGGCTCGTCCAGCAGCATCAGCGTGGGCTGGGCGATCAGCGCGCGGCCTATCGCCAGCATCTGCTGCTCGCCGCCCGACAGATAGCCCGCCAGCCCGCGCCGCCGCTCGAACAGCCGCGGGAAATAGCCATAGACCAGATCGAAGTCCGCGCGCGCGGCGGGCCGCCCAGTCAGCGCATACGTCGCCGCCACCAGGTTCTCTTCCACCGTCAGATCCTCGAACACGCGCCGGCCTTCCATGACGTGCGCCAGACCCGAGCGCACCAGGTTCTGCGGCTTGATGCCCGCCGTATCGCCGCCGCCGAACACGATCTGGCCGCGCACCAGCTCGCCGTCCTCCAGGTCCAGCAGACCGGATACGGCCTTGAGCGTGGTGGACTTGCCGGCGCCATTGCTGCCCAGAAGCGCCACGATGCTGCCGGCCGGCACCGACAGGGACAAGCCGCGCAGCACCTGCACCGCCTTGTTGTAGACGACCTCGATGTTGTTGATGTCGAGCACCGCCTTGGGCGGCGCCGTAGCGCTCACGCCTGCGCGCACCTCAGGTCCCCGCGCGTCATGTCCCGGATTCACGGCTGCCTCACTTGAGCACGATCCAGTCGGACGCCGGCACCATCTGCTTCTGCTTGACGTCCGCGCGATAGATCCGGCCCACGGGAATCGAGTTGCCCTTGATGGTGATCGGCACGCCGATCAGCCCACCCGTATCGAAGTCCTTGATGCCGTCCAGCGCAGCCTTCATGTTGGCGGCGGTCAGGTCCTTGCCCGCGTCCAGCGTGCGCTTGGCCACTTCCGAGAACAGCATGGCGGCCAGGAAGCCCTGCATGTAGCCCGTGCTCTGGTACTGCGGCCGCATTTCGCGGATCTTCTTCAGCATCGGCGCGTCGGCCGCCTGGTCGTAGTAATAGCGATACGGCATGACGCCCATGAAGCCTTCGGCATCCTCGCCCATCTGCATCACGGTCGAGTTGTCCATCGTCCAGAACGTGCCCATGTAGCGCGTCTTCAGCCCCATGCGCTTGCCCTGCCCCACGAATTCGGGAATCGGCGCCAATACGTAGCCATGGAAGATCGTGAAGTCCGGATCCGCGCGGCGCAGCTTGATGACCTCGGTCGACACGTCCACGCTGCCCGGCGGCGTCATGATCTCGGTCGCCACCTTCAGGCCCAGCTTCTCGGCCACCGCGCGCGAACTGGCGATCGGATCGCGGCCGAACTCCGTGTCCGAATACACGAACGCCACCTTGGCGCCCGGCTGCTCCTTGGCGATGTAGCGCAGCAGAATGCCGAACATCTCGGTGTAGTCGGGTCCCAGCATGAACTGGGCGGGATACTTCGCCGGGTCGTTCAACTCGGTCGCGAAGGACGCGCCCGTCATCAGGATGTCGCCCGTGCGGTTCAATTCGGCATTGATGGTCTTGGAAAAGCCCGTCGAATCGCCGTAGTAGAAGTTCACCTTGTTCTGGCTGGTGATCTTCTTGAACGCCGCCACCGACGCGTCCACCTTGTACGCGGTGTCCTCAGGCACGTAGCGCAGCTTGCGGCCCTTGATGCCGCCCTGGTCGTTGATGATCTTCACATAGTCCGTGATCCCGGCGTGGATGCCCTGCCCGGCGAAGGCGAAGACGCCGCTCAGCGGAATCGAGCCGCCCAGCACCAGGTCCTCGGCTGCCTGCGCGGCGGGCGCCGCCGCCAGTGCCGCCGCCAGGCCCAACGGGGCCAACAACCTCGATAAACCGCTGCCTATCCGGATGCGCTTCATGGTTTGTCTCCTGGGTCTTATAGGTGGCCGCCGTCACGCCGCACGCATCGCGCTACGTGCGAAAAGGCCAGAGGTGAAAGAATCGGCGCACGCGCCGCCAGATTTCCGCAAGCCCGTGCGGCTCGAAGATCAGAAAGCCCACGATCAGCAGGCCGAAAACAATGGTGCGCACCGGCGATATCAGCCGCAACGCATCGCCGCCCACCGGCAGCCAGCCGACGACCAGCTTCAGGAACTCGGGCACCATCGTCATGAAGATGGCGCCCAGGATGGATCCCAGGATCGAGCCCATGCCGCCCACGATGATGGCCGCCAGGAAAAAGATAGACATGATGAGCGGAAAGCTCTCGGGCGTGACCACGCGGAAAAAGTACGCCCACAAACCGCCCGCCACCCCGGCATAGAACGAGGACAGCCCGAAGGACAGCAGCTTGTAGCGCAACAGGCGGATGCCCAGCACCTCGGCGGAAATGTCGCGGTCGCGTATCGCGATGAACGCGCGGCCGATGCGGGTGCGGAACAGGTTGGCCGCGCCCAGCACCATCAGCACGGTCACGGGCACGATCAGCCAATAGATCTTGAACGAGGTGTCCAGGTCCATCCCCAGCACGCGCGCCGGCGGCACCTGCAGCCCGCTCGTGCCGCCGGTGAATTGCCAGTTCGCAAAGATGAAGTGCGCGATGAAGGAGGCGGCGATCGTCGAGATCGCCAGGTACAGTCCCTTCACCCGCAACGAGGGAATGCCGACCAGCAGCCCGCCCAACATTGCGACGATGCCGCCCGCCAGCAGATTGAGAAGCACCGGCGTGCCCAGATGCAATTCCATCACCGCCACGGTGTACGCGCCCAGGCCCATGAACGCCGCCTGGCCCAAACTGACCAGCCCGGTGTAGCCGGTCAGGATGTTCAGCCCCGTCGCGCTGGCGATGTTGATCGCGACCAGGCACGCCAGATAGAGCCAATAGGCGTTCGCGAAAAAAGGAAACAGCACCAGCGAGGCGGCCAGCAACGCCAGCCACACGTGCTGCGTGCGCGTGTCGAAGAGCGCCTCGTCGGCCAGGTAAGTCTGCTTGGCGGTCGCGATGCGCATGGATCAAAGCCTCTCGATTTCACGGGTGCCGAACAGGCCATAGGGCCTGGCCATCAGCACGACCACCAGTACGACGAACGTGGCCAGCAGCTTGTACTCGCCCCCCAGATACGCACCGGCCCACGCTTCCAGCAGGCCGATGAAGATGCCGCCGACCAGCGCGCCCGCAACGCTGTCCAGGCCGCCCACGATCACCACCACCAGCACCGACAGCCCGAACACGCCCATCGACGACGATATGCCGCCGATCGCGCCCACGATCACGCCCGACACCGCGGCAATGGCGCCCGCCGTCACCCACGCCAGCGAAAACACGCGCGGCACGTTGATGCCCATCGCATACGCCGCGCCCTGATCCGACGCGGTCGCGCGCAACGCCACCCCGCCGCGCCAGTAGCGGAACACCACCAGCACCAGCAGCGCCAGCACTACCGCCACCCAGAAGCCGTAGAAAACCTTGGGCGCCACGAACGCTTCGCCCACCATGACGGGCGCGCGCGGCATGAACTCCGGCAGGCGCCGCTGGTCCGCCGTCCAGATGAGCTCGACCGCGCCCACCAGAATCGACGCGAGGCCCACGGTGATCATGAACACGGAGATCGGCGACTCGCCCAACATGGGCCGTATCGTCAGGCGCTCGACGACGGCGCCCAGTGCGCCGGACACGACGACCGCGCCCACGATGGCCAGCCAGATCGGCCACGCCATCCCCGTCGCAAACGCATAGAACACGTACGCGCCCAGCATCAGGAATTCGCCGATCGCGATATTGACCACGCGGGTCGCCTTGTACACGATCACCAACGCGGCCAGGGCATACAGGCCGCCGCTGCCCAGCCCGGCCAGCGACACCTCCAGCAGGAACAGCCAGTCCATCAGGCCGCCTCCCGCAGCCGCCGGCGCAGATCGCCCACGTCGCGGGCGCCCAGATACGCCTTGATGACCTCGGGATTGGCCTGCACCTCTCCCGGCGTGCCGTGGGCGATCACCTGCCCAAAATTCAGCACCACGACATGATCCGACAGGTCCATCACCATGCCCATGTCGTGCTCCACCATCAGCACGGTCACGCCCCATTCAGAGCGCGCATCCAGGATGAAGCGCGCCATGTCGTCCGTCTCTTCGCGGTTCATGCCGGCAACAGGCTCGTCCAGCATCAGCACCTTCGGTTGCATCGCCAACGCCCGCGCCAGTTCCACCCGCTTCTGCAGCCCGTACGACAGCGCCGCGACCGGCGCATGGCGGATATGGTCGATCTCCAGGAAGTCGATGATGCGTTCTTCGATGTCCGCCCGCAGCGCCATTTCCTCGCGGCGCGCGCGGCCAAGATAGAACAGCGCATCCAGCACGTTGGTGCGCAGATGCGCGTGGCGGCCCAGCTTGATGTTGTCCAGCACCGTCATGCCGCGGAACAACGCAATGTTCTGGAAGCTGCGCGCCAGCCCAAGCTTGGCGCGTTCCGGCGCATGCACGCGCGTGATGTCGCGGCCTTCGAAGCGAATGCGTCCGGCGGCCGGTTTGTAGAACCCGGAGATCGTGTTGAACAGCGAGGTCTTGCCGGCGCCGTTCGGGCCGATGACGGTGGTGATGGAGCCGGGCGCGACGCGAAAGCCCACATTGGTGAGCGCCTTCACCCCGCCGAACGCCAGCGTCACCCCCTCGGCCTCCAGCAACGCAGGCCTTTCGGACTGATCCACCATTTGTCTCCTCGCTTTGATGCGAAGTTTTTTTGCCGCCTGAGGCGGGCATTTTTACGACGGTGAACCTGGCGACCCTGCGAGGCAGGTGATGCAACGAACCTGTCTTTACCTTCGCCAGTACAGCGCCGGAAAATCGTTCTATGCGTTACGCTAAGCGTGCTCAAACCCCAACCAAGCAAGCGCTCGGTTCAGACCATAGCATCGCGGTTTTTTGATCGACAGTTGGTATTTACCCGACAACGGAGACTCGCCATGACCCAGGAACTACCGGTGTTCCAGACGCTGCTGCTGGAGACCGACGGCGCCCTCGCCACCCTGACACTGAACCGCGCAGACGCGCTCAACGCCATCGATGTCGCCATGGCCCGCGACCTGCTGCGGGCCGCGCAGTGGCTCGAAACGCGCGACGCCGTGAAGGTCGTGCTGTTGCGCGGGGCGGGTAAGGCGTTCTGCGCGGGCGGGGACATCGGCATGTTCACGGGCGACACCGCGACGGTGCGCGCCACGCTGTCGGATCTCTTCACGCCGCTCAATGATTTCGTCACGCGCATCCCGCGCATGGACAAGGTCTGGCTCGCGCAGGTGCACGGCGTGGCGGCGGGCGCGGGTCTGTCGCTGGTGCTGGCTTGCGATCTGGCCATCGCCGAAGCCGGCGTGCGATTCATGACGGCCTACCTGAAGCTTGGCGCCACGCCCGATGCCGGCATGACGCACGGCCTCATCCGCGCCGCCGGCCCCAAGCGCGCGCTGGATCTGCTGTTGCGGCACGATGCCTTCACGGCCGAAGAGGCGATGGCGTGGGGCATCATCACGCGCACCGCGCCGGCCGGTGAACTGGCGGCATCCGCGCAGGCCTATGCGCAGGACGTCTCGTGGCACGCGCCGCACGGCATCGCAGGCGTCAAGGCGCTGCTGCGCAGCGCCGCGCACGCCCCGCTTGAAACGCAGCTCGCCGAGGAAACGGCGCGCTTTCTGCAGTCAGCTGCGCGCGCCGATTTCGCGGAGGGCGTCGCGGCATTTCGCGAGAGGCGCCCACCGCGTTTTAGCGGCCAATAAGGCCGCCGCGTTCGGCGTTCAGACGACCCGTTTTTCCACCGCTTGCGCCCAGCGCCGCGCGACAGCGGGCGACGTGGCGCAGGTGGCGGATTCGGTCACGACGCGCACCGCGCGTTCCAACAGTTGAATGTCGGCCTCGTGCTGGCGTGCGACGTGGGGGTCTTCAAAGAAGATGACGCGCTGGCATTGGTGCTCGAGCACCAGCTCCGCAATCTGCGCATCGCCGCCCAGCGGCCCGCTCAGGTAACGATGCACCCACGGCGTGTCCTTGGGCCAGCCGCGCGACCAGGCCAACTCATTCAAGCGGCCGCCGGTCGTGCCGGTAGCCACACGCCGCGCAAAGCGCGACAGCACATCGAAGTGCTCACTGGCAAACGCCACCATCTCGTCCTTGAGCGCGTCGTGGGCGATCATCGCCAGCGTCTGGCCAGCGAAATTGAAATGGCGCGACGCAGATGCGTCCGGCGCCAGCCCGGCGTGTATGCGTTCGACTTCCATCCATTCGATGGCGCCGGCCAGCGTCGAAATGAACGGACGGCCATGCGTAATGCACTGCCGCTTGAGCGCCAGCGCTTCCGGAAAAATCGACGACGGGTCAACGGGATCGATCAGGTAGATCGCGCCGTCAAACGGCGCCTGGCCATCGCGCCCTTCGGTCACGCGCGCCACCAGCTTCATCAGGCCGCCCTCGCGGCCATAGGGATAGCGGATCAGGCCGGGATAGCCCTGCAGCATGCCTTCGCGCACGATCGCATCATGGGTGCGC
>Ga0213821_1001340_pt1 | contig 11727 bp, 16 predicted proteins | sample MC6MC0909MG_FD_179894 | JGI IMG/M metagenome (GOLD analysis project Ga0213821, IMG submission 179894) | Enriched soil aggregate microbial communities from Iowa State University, Ames, United States - MC6-MC0909-MG | ecosystem: Environmental > Terrestrial > Soil > Unclassified | place: USA: Iowa...
TTATTCAAACCAAAAATGTCCAACAATTTACAGGTCTATGGATGCGAATAGATAGTGCCTCAGACGAGATTCTTCAATTTGATAATATGAATAATAGACCCATCATTGGCACTAATAATTGGAATCACTATTCTATAGTTCTAGATGTACCAGAAAACAGCGCAATCATCTCGTTCGGAATTTTATTAACAGGAAAAGGAGAAGTTTGGTTAGATGGCCTTAGTTTTGAGGTAGTTGATAAAAATACGCCGACAACAAATTTTAATGTTGAAACCATTCTTTTGGATGAACCCACAAATCTATCCTTTGAAGAATAATGAAGTGGTTGTTTATTTGATTTAGAAAAAGCATGTCCACCGAATAAAGTAGATCGGTGACATGCTTAGTGATGGATAGAAACGCCAAAGTGACGGATAGAAAGATTGAAACGATGGATAGAACAGTTCAATTGATGGATAGAATCATCAAAGTGATGGTTAACGCCTTCGAATTCTGCTATTATTGCTTTTGTTCCAACTTAGATTGGCGATATATTCGAAGCAAATCCAGCCCTAGTAATAGTACGATGATGTAAAATATAGGGCTGTCGAAGGATAGGCCAAATTGAGATTTGCCACCAAGCAATGTTAAAACAATCCATAGTCCTACAGTATACAGTGTTACGCTAACATATGCTTTTTTAGATAGCTTTTTATATTGCCCCTTATCCATTGTGATTTGTACAATGACCAAAATTACTAAAATAAGCAGAATTATTTTTTTGCTTAGTACTGCAGCTAATGTAGTATCAGGGAAAAAATCATTGACGAAAAGTAGGGTAAAAAATACAAGAATACAAAAGTTAAAAATAGTAGAAAGCCTCATGCAAAATCTCCTTAGTTGCCAGTATTCCTTTCATTGTATCATGGTTTTACTGGCGGAGAGAAATTATAAGTTGGACTCATGATAGCGTTTGAGCATTGTTGCAAATTGCTCACGTGTTACGAAATTTTGAGGGTTCGAGCCGTCCGTAATACCTTGACATTGCAGCCAATCCCACGCAGCCTTATGCGTTTCAGTGGCTTTACGCGTTGGAATAATAGCTTGTTTTGTTTGCAAAGCATTTTCCAGTTCTTTTATTTTGTTTAGCAATTCATTGTATTGTGACATTGTTAGCTCTCCTTTAGCTTCATTCGTTAATGTTATGTATTTCATAGGATCAACGGCATTTGGTTGTCCCGTTTGCCATAGACCATTGTGTATTTCGAAGTGTAAATGAACACCAAATGCACGTCCTGTATTTCCCATAATTCCGATTTGCTGTCCCTGCTTCACCTTTTGTCCAACCTGAACACAGGAAGAATCCAAATGGGCATAATTTGTTTCATATGTTTTGCCATGGATTGTATGCTTAATCATCACAACGTTTCCATAGCTGCTGAATGCCTGTGCTCGCGTAACAATACCAGCTGCACTAGCAAAAATTGGAACCTTTCCTGTTGATGCTAAATCGATGCCTTGATGCCATTCCTTGCCAAAGCCGATATTTCGCCAACCAAATTTACTAGTTAACCGAGCATTCTTCACAGGACTCATAAAATCGACCATTATCTTTCATCTCGTTTCGGTTTATTATAGGTTAATGCTCTTGAGGAATCACTCAGGCTAGCTGTTGTCGGATCAAGAATGGCATTATATGTACTAACGGCTATCAAAGCTAAAACATATGGATTAGAGACTGCATCCATAATTAAAGTCCACACACTTTGCCAAGTAGTTAAATCTGCTCCGGTAATGCCATAATAAGCAAAGAGGGGAGTGATTACGGATAATCCTACCGTCATCCAAAATTGAGGATTGCGAATGCGAACCTTCCAATTAATTTTCATCGGGCATCATTCCTTTCTTATAAGCCAAATAATTTTAAAATAAAAGCACCAATAATAATTGTAGGAAGAAGTATCCACCAATGCAGATATTGTTTAATGATGTCACCAATAGAGATATAATCCTTCTCAGATTCCTCCTTTAGATCCTCCTCAATACTATCCACACGTTTACCAATCCCTTTAACATCCTCCTGTAATTCAACCTGGGTCATATTTAATTTTGTAAGATTGATATTAATATTATTAAAGGTTTTATCCATTCGATGTAATTGGATTTGCTGGTGCTTATTCATCTCCTGCTGCTGTTCGGATACTAATGTTAAACGATATAATAATTCATGATTACCTTCTAATTTTGAAATTCGGTTCTCTTGATTCTTAATTTCAACCTCAGCACTGGCTAATCGTTCACCTAGTTTTTCATTAATCAATTTTAATCACCGACTTTATCAAAATAATAAAAGAGTAGGGGAGGATAGCTCACACCTACTCTAGTAAAGTTTAACCATTCACTGAAAAAAAACAATGTATTCTAGCATATCTTTCTGACAATAACGTTTTGTAATAACTTTACTTAAACGTTCATTATGAATAGCGATATCAATGTTTTTTTCAATTTCTGTTTGTCCATTGATTTCTTGTTTCTTAACGATATGGATATTAATAAATGACCTTTTGATAAGATACTTTGCAGATTTAATTACGTCATTGTAGTTTATGTATTCTATTTGAACTAACATTCTTCTTTACTAATCTTTATAAAAACTGTGACTGTTAAGATTTAACCCTATACGGCTTGTCTATAATCCTATTTCATTATGCCATCAATGACATAGACAGCATTTGTTTTGGATTAAACCCTACTGACATAATGCGTTCTATTTTAGTTCTGTAATTAAGTTATGAGGTATCCCATCATGCGAATCAAATGTTTGTTTTTCAATAATACTAGTAACGGCAGCGTAAATAATTCTGCTACCAATTTTTTGCATCTTTTATTCTCCTTTTATTTAAGTTGTCAATATGGCTAAATTATACTGCTCACCAGAAGAGAACTGACCAGCACGAACGTCAAAATATGTGTTCCATAAGCCATTTCCTGCATATATAGTTCGAACATTGTAAACTGAGTGTTTGTTAGCCCAGTTAGTACCGTATAAAGCACCATTTCTTAAGCATACACCATCTAAGTTTATCATTGCATTTACTGGTTGAAACAATGTCGCTACTCCAACAGAAGTTGCTCCACCTGCGCTTAAAGCAGGAATATTCACTACTAGGACATCAACTTTTTTTCCAGTTTCTATAGCTTTAATATTATTAGCCATCGTTGCAAACTCTGCATCTGGCGATGTGGGGACTCCCTTTTGGGTAATGGCGTTTGCAACTTGTTTTTTACCATTACTTACAGATTGAAAAAGTTTTACTACGTCTACATCTTTATTTTGTATAGTTACCCAAGGTGACCATGTATTGTCGTCAACTTGAAACCTCTTTTGTATCGTGTCTACTGTTTCAAACTTTTGAGTAAGTCCTCCACCACTTTCATCTAACCAAGGTTTAATAGTAGTCAACACGCCATAACCATTTATAGAAGAAGCTCCTACATCAGTTGTATTAACGAAACATTTAAAAGTACCCATTTTATTTACTAAAAATACTTGTAAAAAATCTCTAAGTTGGGCTGGTTTAAAAGTTCCTAAGTTATAACTTACACCACCATAGAGAAATTGCCTTCCATCAACAATGTCGTTCCACATCGAACGGTCCCAAAAATTCATTTGGGAACTAGAAGGTATATTACTTGTTTGTCGTGTCCAAGGATTGGGCTGTACAATAGCTGAGTCTCTAGCAACACCAATGCCGTTTATTATTGTAAAAGCATTGTTGGTAATACTAATTAGTTCTATTTTTATAGTTAATGGATTTCTACTATTTGGAGCTTTTGTTATTGGTATATACATTCGATCTGTCAGGTAAACAACATCACCGATATAAAAGCTACTAGCAAAAGACGATGATATTGACATTATTGTTTTTGAGTATTCGTATGATGTATCATTGACTTTCCCAATCTGGTAGGTTACTTCTGCTCCACCCATACTATTATTTATTTTATAATCACCAGCTAACGTTAATTTAATTAACCCTGAATAAGCTTTAATAGGTATGTCGACAAATATAGCATCCGATTTAGAATTGTCTGCATCCCAATCGCTAAAATATATAACTCTAGCTGCTACATACTGCCCTAGATTAGTAACAGACGTTTCGTTATAAACACCTTTTTGCCATGAGTTATCAATTTTGGGAATGAGTGCCTGTATTTGACTCTTTACTTCTTCTGCTTTATCTATTTTTGTTTTTAGATTATCATTAAGATTTCTATAATCAATTTGATTACCTTTGTATGTCATCAGGATCTAACTCCCATCCATAAAATTCTACTAATTCTCGAATAACAGAGGAGCGGTAATTCTCATTAGTAATGTCGTTCAAAATATATGTTCGTCCTGTTTTCGGATTAAGTCCTTTGTTCACAATACGTTCTACTACAATACTCACTATAATATGATTGACCATTATAATAGCCCTCCATTCTCTAAATCGGCTTGCAATAGTAAAGCGTCTTCAAGTTTACGTATGCGTTGTTGTTCTTCAGTTTCGTTATTAGGTAAAATTGTAATAATTGCCGAGCCGTTTTCATCAATCCCATCAATAAAATGCGTGGATGGGTCAAAATAATCGAATGGTATATCGATATATTCTAATGGCTCATTCGACCTCTCTAACACATCACCTTCCATGCGATGTAGTACGATAACAATGTTCTTACTTTCAGACCCATAGATAACTCTAGTTCCTACCTTCAAATTAAATTCCTCCTTATTCAAATGCAATCCATGAATATGTTCCAGTCTCATCTACACCTTGCACATAGCTTGCTATATTCATTTCAAATCCACTATTTGATATATAAGCAAGGGCGCCATGCACAGTGTTATAACTTGTATCTCTAGAATTATAATATGTGTACATGTTAATACTTGTGGTAATTGGCATAAAAGCATTTCCATCTGCATACATGGATTTCCACATTGTGTTGGTTTCTTGTATCCCAGTTCTAGATACTAATATTATTGACGGTTTAAAACTTAGCCCAGTGGCTACAATCCTAAGATGTTGACCGACTCGTTGCAATGTTCCACTGCCTCTAGCATTTTTCCTTCCAGTTTGAATCAGTCTAATATTTTTAGCCATATTATCAAATGTTTCTATTGGCGAGGTGTAAACTCCTTTGTCAGAAATGGCACTCGCCACTTTCGTTTTCCCATCACTGACAGATGTAAAAAGCTTCATAGGTGATGTTTCAACCCATGCACCCCATACACCTCCTTGCTTACGTCTTTCATATTCCCTATTGTCTCCATCACCAGCAAAGGAGATAACCTTTTGAACCATCCATAAGTCGTTATGTGAAGTGTGGATGCCCATACACCAATTAGTTACTGGTGCATTAGGTGTATTTTCACCACTCATATACATTCCATTTTGAGTTATGTTATTCCAATCTGATACTAATACACAATTCCCTTGAAATCTTGTATATGCATCATAACCGGCATTCCACTTACCGAAGTCTGCGCTAGTAGGAATATTACTAGTTTGAGGTGTCCAAGGATAGCCACCGAAAGTAGGGCTTCCTTTATCTATTGTCGCAAATGTACCAATTTTAAAGACATCAAATGCAGTCTGAGTAGTATTGTGGAAGTATCCTTGTATTTCTAATTTAACTTTAAACGGATTGGTTGCGTTAGGTGCTTTTAGTAAAATTAAAACAATGTTACCTGTAGCAACATCAATATACGGATTTAGAATTCTATAACTTCTCATAAAAGATTCACTTGCTGTTGTAATTGTGAATTTATTTAGTCTAGTTCCATAAGGTTCTGTAAAGCTACCTATCTCATAAACTACCTCAGCACCACCATTGGCTTCCTCATTACCCCAAGTAGATGTATAAGTAGCTTTGATTAATCCTGAGAACGCTCCTGTTATTGGAAGGTATATGTCTAGTTGTTCAACGTTTTCTGTGTTCTTCCAATCTGATTGGTTTATAGAGATTGTTTTAGTAGCGTTAATAGGACCTAGATTAGTTATATAGGTATCGTTATAAACTCCTTTTTGCCATGAGTTATCAACTTTAGGAGTTAGAGCCTGTACTTGACTCTCTATTCCTTCTGCTTTATCTATTTTTGTTTTTAGATTATCATTAAGATTTCTATAATCAATTTGATTACCTTTATATGTCAATATTTTTACCCCCTTAATTTACCATTTTAAGCTTTGAAAGCAAACAAAGTTATCACATCAGCAGGATGAGTTTGTTTTTTGTGTTATCTAAAGCTATTTGAACCCTCCAACTACTCCTTCTGCATTATCTACTTTTACTTTCAATTCATTGTTAAGATTGTTATAATTAATTTGATTTCCTTGGTATGCCACCAGCATCTAACTCCCATCCATATACTTCTACTAAATGATTAATAATATGTGGACGATAATCTTCATTTGTTACATCACTAAGTAAATACGTTTCCATTGTACGAGGATTATATCCACCAGTAGCAATACGTCTAGCAACAATTTCAACTATTTCCATATCTACGATTGTTTTTTTCTTTGCCATATTATAGAATACCTCCTGTTTCTTCTTTTAATAAGCGAATATCTTCTTCTAGTTCTTTAATGCGTTTCTGTTCTTCTGTTTCTTCAATAGGAAAATCATTAAATATTACTTCTCCATCTTCTACCTTTAAAGCGAATTGTTTAGAGTAATCAATTGAGCCATAAGGAACATCAATGTAAGCAAGTTCTACTTCTTCTTCATGCGGTACTACATCACCTTTAGCTTCTCCTGTTTGATGAATTATTGTACCAGTTGCTTTGTTATAGATAATGCGATTGTCTAATTGCATAAAATTATTCCTTTCTGTTTGTTAATTCTTAAATGCATAAAATGTGATTGTTGATGCTGGCTTTACCCAACCTTTACTATAGTTTTCTAGAGCCAATTGGATTTGCCATTTACCGCTAATTGAATTAAGTTGCATTGCTATACACATTTCTGTGCCTCCTCCTATAAACGACCCTTCTAACATACCTGTTGGACCCTTATAAGCATTATTTACCCATACTACTCCACCCCAATCTGTCATAATATAGTCAGGCTTGAAGTCTATAAGACCAGAGTAAACAGTTACGTTACCTTGTCTATAAGTTATTTGAGGAGTAGGAATTGTTCCCGTTGCGAACTTACCAGCACTAATAGTATTAATATTATTAGCCATTGTCTCAAATGTAGCATCCGAAGCAGTTTGAACTCCTTTACCAGTAATGGCAGATGCTACTTGTGCTTTACCATTACTTACAGATGTGAAAAGTTTTCTAGGAGATGTTTCAATCCACGGTCTCCATTCACCGCCAAACAATGTTCGTTCAAATTCTTGGTCACCTGTAAATTGTATAAGTTTTTGTACAACCCAGTTTGGTTGATGTACAATTACAATTCCCATAAACCAAGCATCTGCATATGGAGCATTAAGAGCACCGTTCGCCATATACATTCCGTTTTGTACAACGTTATTCCAATCTGAAACAATTTCACATGCTGGTTTAAATCTATGAGCTACACTATCCCATCTACCTATAGCATCATACGTTGGTATTTGACTAGCTTGTGGAGTCCATGGGTAAAACGAAGCCGATGTCCCTAAATCTTCAAAAACTAATGTTGCAGTGTTTAAAATATTAAACATATTAAAGCCAACACCGCCAACACTAGCATTTCCGAAAAGCTCTACTGTTACGTATAGACGCTGTTTAGCTTGAGGAACCCTTGTAAGTGGTATAATCATAGTTGATGCTTTTAGACCTATAGCTCTTGCATAATAGTTTGATGCAAAAGTAGAAGATGAACTTAATATTTCTCTAGTAGATACATGTGGTGTATTTCCAACTTTTGCAAAGTTATAAGATATGTCCATACTTCCCATAGCGTTAACTGCTTCTGCTGTGCCTGTGTAATTGACTTTTATAACTCCTGAGAAGTTTTCACATGGTATAGTTATATTAAGTTGTTCTATATGTCCATCTGGTGCTTTCCAATCTTCTGTGTTTATTTGGAAAGTCTTTTTAGCATAAGTACTACCCAAATTAGTTATATTAGTATTATTAAAAATATCTTTTTGCCACTTTTTATCCAGTTCTTTTTTGACAACAACACCTTGAGAAGCCGTTAGAGCCTTAGTAGCATCATCTGTAGTTAAATTATCTACTAGTTCAATCTTACCTCCAGCGTTGTTGATAGCATCCTGAACATCTTGACCTAACTTTGATAAAGGAATAGAGCCATCAATAATGTTATTACCATCAAACTCTACAGTCATATTCGGCATATTACGGAATACAACTAATACAACATTATTCTCTTCAATCTCAGTATGCGGATTATCAGGAATAGAAAGTCGATTATTTGTAATAGTATAAGACACCTGCTCAAGGAAAACTGTATTATGGAATACCATTACCGAGTCAGTAGTTTGATTGTAAGCCCCTGTAGGTAGTTCCCATATAGTTTGACTTACAGTGTCAGTAACTAATGGATAAGAATTAACACTTACATTTCCACCGCCACCAGTACCTGAGCCACCACCACCTTCAATCCATCCTGAATCATGAATTAATGAACTTGTATTATCGAATGTGTAAGTACGCATATAGGAAATAGCAGTAGTGGGGTTAATTACGTTGAATATCTTAACAACATTTTCGTTATCAGGATTTTCATAAACTAGTAAAGTAGCTGCATGACCTGTTTCTGTAGGCAAGAAATCAAGGGCATCATTTTTAACCCAAAACATACCATTATAATCAGCATCAATATAATCCTGTTCTGAAATAATGATTACCTTGTCACCAATACCTTTATCAGTGAAGTATTCTTTTACTGTTGTGTCTTTATCATCGATCTGTTGTTGTGTATAAGTTCCGATTTCATCTGCTGTTAGCTCTACATTACCTGCACCATCAGGACTTTTACCATTAACAGTTGAGACAGCACCAGTACCGTCTACACCACGTAATGCTAGTAGAATCCAATTTGTATTCGTTTCAGATGGAATAGAATTAAGGTTGTTATCTCCCTTAGATTGCCATGTACTACCGTTATAAGTTACAACGTTATTTTTAGAATAAGTAGTAGTGCTATTCCATACAGTAGCCTGACCCCAACCTCTTATAGATTCTGCAGCTTGATTGGCTTCAACAGTAGCTTTCTTAGTATCTGTAATAGCTACCTCAGCTTCATTAATTTTGTTATCAAATTCTTTCTGACGATTTTGTTCATTTTCAATTCTGGTAGCTTCATTGGATTCACGTATACTTTCAGCATTTTTTCTATCGAATTCATTTTGTTGTCGAGCACTCTCATTAGAATTTCTAGTATTTTCTGACGTGATCCGATTTTGTTCATTTGTGTTTCTTATTAGCTCTGCATTATTTGCCTCAATCAGTACGTTGTTTAATTCATCTTTTAAATTATTTGCTTCAGATAGGGTACTTTTCACTTCTTCATTAAGTAATTGAACTTCGGCAATCAAATCTTGAAGAATACCGATATAGCTTAGGTCTTTATCTTTTAGGTGGTCAAATATGAAAATAGAGAATGGTTGAATTGATACCATTGAAGTACCAGAGTATATAGAAAGAATGGTTGTTAGCTTTCCGGCTTCATTCATCTCTACACCAACGAAATTATAAACAATCATTTGAGTGTTAACGTCTATGTATGGTTCACCGACAATTGTTTGACCTGAAGGCAATTTAAAGGTAATTTCAGCTCTTGTAAAAGCAGCTAAATCGAACTTTTTGCCATCATCAAATAGTTTAAATTTTAATGTTGCTGAATCTCCTTGCTTAAAGGTAGGAACAACACTCGTCATTCTTCTTTTGATATCTACGTTTAATGTATATTCATTTTTAAATGACATCAATAAGCTCCTTTATTTATGTATTTTTTAATCTTGTGATTCGTAAAATTGAATTACATATTCAAATTGCTCACAAACTGAATCATATGTTTCTGCTAATTCTCCTGAAACGATCATCAATTCTTCATCTAGGAATAGGTTAGCTACAGTAAGTAACATTTCTTTGTTTGCTTCATTTAAATCAATATGTAATTCTTCATTTAATAAAATGCTCATTTCATTTAAATACTCTTCTGTTACTTTAAAGTTACCTTTGTCATCAATAATGATTTCGTTATTTTCATCTTTAATGGCATATTGATTTTTTAACTCATTTTCTTCAGGCTGAATAATATTATTGTAATGTTCTTGCAATATGCGGTTAAATCTTGAACGCAATCTCGATGTTTTACCTTTAAGCTCTAAATCAAATAGCATTTTATATGTATTTGAAATATCTTTATTTTTAATTTGCATTTCCTAATTCTCCTTTAAAAATAAAATAAAAAAAGAGTTACTCAATTAAGAACAACTCATCCACTATACAATCATTTACACTTATAATTATATCTAACTGTACTTTGAAGAATAATCCAATAAAGTAATTTATCAAGCATCACTTCGTTTTAATTGCGCTACGTTTCGTCCTGAACTGTCACGTATATAAACAAATGTACTATTATAAGCTATCCATAAGCCTTGTACATATTGTGAATATGTTGCGTTGGAAGCATTTTGTGCTTGTTGTGCAGTCTGTGCATTTGTTGCATAAGTAGCATTACCTACTTTAATATTCTCAGCATTAATACCTGTCATATGGTTAAAGTCTATAGTACCACCATATGGTGAACCTAGAGATACATTTGCAGACAATAATTCTAATTTACCTGATACTGATTCTAGCATCAACCCACCGGGATGTGCCGCTATACCACCTGAATTAGTACCAAACGTAATATAACAATTATCTGATTGCATTATTAACGCTTCCCCTATTCTGACTTTTTCGGTTGTATTTATATTAGCTGAGTTAATTTGCACACCATTGATAGTACCACCATTTATCGTAGTTCCGTAAATATTTGAAGCTGTGATATTTCCACTAAAAGTAGCATTCCCATAAATATCAATTTCAAAGGTTTTTGTACCATTTGTATTGTATCCACGAATACCATAATCGTCCATTTTAACTCCACGATTTGGGGAGGTAGAAGTCTGAATAAGAAAGTTTTCCTGAGATGTCATTCTGCCTGAATTAGCGTTTAGCTCAAAAGTTATACCACCAGAAGCGTTATACCCAGTAATTCCAGAAGAAGTAATCACTACACCTCGATAAGAGGAAGGGGAGGACTTAATAGTTAAATCGCCGATAATTTCAACTTGACCTGTTGTTGCATCGACATTAAAGGTACGTACACCGTTGTTATTAAAAGCTCTAAAGCCGCTTCCATCTAATTGAGTGCCTCGATAGGCATTGGAGGATGATCGAATATCAATTGCACCATCATATACCCGTAACCCATATTTATATTGGGAAGGGGAGTCTGGATGAGGGTATCTGCCGAGATGCACTTTAATTTTTCCATTTGTATCATAAACGGATTGAAGTCCGTTATAAATCGTAACTATGCCTAATTCATCTTCGATATGTAGTTTATTCCCCAACAGTAGTCGTCCAGCTATTACCTCTGCGTGTACTCCACGCTTAGAAATTGCCACAGCTATAGAGTTGCCACCGTCAGGAGTAATGGCCATTAAGGCGTTATTAATAACGAGGTAGGTTTTGTCATCTTGTAAATCTTTGGAGTATAATCCAAAGATTTACAAGA
>Ga0213821_1001341_pt1 | contig 11727 bp, 10 predicted proteins | sample MC6MC0909MG_FD_179894 | JGI IMG/M metagenome (GOLD analysis project Ga0213821, IMG submission 179894) | Enriched soil aggregate microbial communities from Iowa State University, Ames, United States - MC6-MC0909-MG | ecosystem: Environmental > Terrestrial > Soil > Unclassified | place: USA: Iowa...
TGCCACGAGATCCAACTTTTGGATGCCATATATGATAGATTGAGGTAGCTCTTGGCCTTATATAAGGTCCACATACAGTATTCATTGCATCTTTAAATGCATTATCCTCTTTCCCCCATCCTACAAACCTTTCATCAAATCCGTTTACCAAGTTAAAGTTTTCTCTAGTAACAATGATCACTCCACTAATTGGTTTAGACTTCTTAAATTTTCGTTCTTTATATTTAACTTTAAATGGTAAAGGCCATTGGGGATAATGACCTAGAAGTTTTTCAGAACTTGATTTTGATAGATCTTGCCATGTGAAGTAAGGAATGACCCAAGCATGTTGATCAAGTAACTCAATCCCTTGCACTAAAATTTGGGGGTCATAAAAGACATCAGCATCTGCAATAACAAAAACATCCCTTGTAGCTTGTTTAGCTGCGATGTTAATGGCTTGGGAACGATTAAAAGGTTCACTAAGGGTTTCACCAATACACAATTCCACTTCAGGCATCATGGTTTCATAGAAAGTCTTAACCCATTTAAATATTCTATCTCTTAAACCATTGTCCGGTTTGTAAGGGATCAAAACAGATACATTATTTAACATCATCTTCCTCCTTTACCTTAAATAGCACATTAAAAGCTTTGTCCCACTTGAGAATACTTTTAAATTTTCCTGCATTATCATATTCACAATAAGTTTTTATGGAATGGACAATGTCCTACCGAATAGTATTTTTTTATATGAGTTAAGACATAAAATATTAAAAAAATGGTCAATAATCTAAGAAGATTTTGATGATAAACCAAACCAATATATTTTTAAAAGAATAGTATATTAGAGACCATGGGATTAATTTAAAGAATTGAAGAATATTGGAATGGTTTGTAGTAATCTTTAATATCACATAAATAAGTTCAAATGGACGGTAGAAAAATGAAAAGAGGGATCACTATAAAAAAGAAATTTAAACAAAAAAGAAAAAAAATTAATAGAACCAAGAAACCTTCCAAGATTGCAAAAACAATTAATGAAAGTGTGAAGCACCATAATTATAAAGCCTTGATGGCCGAATATTTGGAAGAGGATTTAAGCAAAACTTCAGACACCTTTACCTCACTTATAGAAAGATTGGATCAAGTTGATGAGTATTTTGAGAAAAATAAAGCTAATAGCAGTACTGAACCCAATGAATTAGAAGTTGCCTTTGGTATTTCCTTAAAAAGTAAAAAAGTATCTCGCAATTGGAATATAGTTCAGGACAATTTATCAAGAACACTGAGATCAATATTAAACAACACTGACCAGAACCTTCGTATAATAATTGCCGGACATGAGAAACCAAATATAGAAGAAATTAATCATGAGCGTGTTACATGGTTATGTGTTTCATTTCCACCCCCAAAATATATTAGTCAATATAGTATCGATAAATTTCGTAAACGTAGAGTTATTGGTGCCTATTTAAGGAACACAGGGTTTTCTGGATACTTTATGCCGCTCGATGCAGATGATTGGATACACTATAGATTTGTTGAATTTATTCGGACAGCCCCCGTTTCTGATGCGTTTATTTTAAACAAGGGATTTATGGCTAATTTGAAAAATAAACAGGTATGGGTAAAGGATCGTTTTTTTATAGGCTGCGGAAGTAGTTCCGTATTTTATTTTTCCAACATGGATTTTCCTAGGTCCTCAAGAATGACTGGTGTTAGAAAAGCTAAATTTAAATGGGCAATTTGGCCACATCATAAGGTTACACTATTCCTGGAAAATAAAGATTATAGAATGGTCGATTTTCCATTTGTTACTTGGGTTCTCTTTCATGGAGATAACAATAGTATAATAAAAAGAAAATTAAGCAGTAAGGTATCTCCCCAAAATTTTAATGTCATTCCCGATAACCTTGAAGATAGATTTTATAAATACTTTAAAATAAAGAATTTTTGAAAAAGAAACCAGGATTATTTTACCTATGGAAAAAACTATCTGTTTTTAAAGGAAGAATTTGGACGAGATCTACTTTTCTTTATTTCCAGCCAGGGGTAAAAAGGTAAATACAAATCCCTGCATGTAATCAAGATATTTAGTTTTAATACCTAGACATGTTTCCACAAAGTGAATAGGATATATGAGAAATTTCCATTCAGAAAGGTTGGGAGCATTTTTGAATGATGAAACATTACAAAAGGAGATAATAGGAGTATCCATTGTAACCGTAACAAACAGACTGGATTACATCGAGAATGTTTTTTTAAGCTATGGAAATCAAATCTGGCAAGAAAAAGAATTGATCATTATTTTAAATAATGACTCAATGAATCTACTTGAGTGGGAAGAATATGCAAAAAAGTATAACCAAGTTTCCGTTTTTCAACTTTCAGATCATATTACTCTAGGAAGATGTCTGAACTTTGGGGTAAACAAAGCAAAATATGGCTATGTCGCGAAATTTGATGATGATGACTATTATGGTCCATTGTTTTTAACAGAAGCTATGAACACGTTTGAAAAAGAAAATGCTGATGTAGTGGGAAAGCGCACTTGCTATATGTATAATTCTCTAACGAAAGAGCTAAGGATCCGCTTTCCAAAAAGAGAACACAAGCGAGTATCAATTCTGCAAGGTGGAACGATTATGGCAAAAAAAGAGGTAATGGAAAAAGTACCCTTCCCGAATAAAAATGTTGGTGAGGGATTGAGCTTTACACAAAGGTGCAGGGCGAAAGGCTACCGCATTTATTCAACGAGCAGATTTAATTTTGCCTATATTAGACATGGTGATGATTCGCACACATGGAATCCTTCAATGAATTACTTCAATCAAACCTCAAAACAAATTGCATTTACCGATAATTTTCAGGAATATGTCAACCCAGATTAACGTTACAGTAAGCCGATAAAAAGAAGGTGAATTATGATAAAAATTCTCCACAAAACTGAACCGAACACGATTGAATTTTCTATGAAACTTGCAGAAGTTTATAATATTAATTCTTCAAAACTAATAATAAGAATCGGAGCCTGGATAAGAGAAATGTTTGTTAGAATTAACGACGAATTACCCGAGGATACGATTGGTCTGCCAGAAGAATTAAAACAATCCTTTACACTTCCAGAAGAGCTTTCCTATGAAATTGTTGTAAAGAATCGATATTTAACAATAGGACCGGTAATAGCATTTGTGGCCTATCGTGATAAAAATATGTCACCAAAAAATCTGGAATTATATAAACTCCGTTTTACAAAATACCATAAGGTTAATGGGCTCATATTTATTTGTGCTGCAAGCGGGATCAACCCATCTACGAAAACCATTGAAGGGTATTATTATAATCCTAATGGTAAAAACCCTGAAACAAGATGGATTTACGGTGTGTTTCCTTATCCGAATGCAGTATATAAAAGAAAGCCTATTGATGGGTATCGGTACAATGATTTGATTTCATCAATCGGAGATCGAATTATTAATTCTTTCTTTTTTCTAAAAGCCGATATTGCCAAAATGACCCAACGGGATAAAAATTTCCAAAAATATTTCCCTTATTCTGAAATGCTTGATACCGAGGAGCAATTAAACAGGTTAATTAAACACCACCATTTTGTTTATATTAAGCCTTCAAATGGACGTCAAGGGATCGGAATCTATAAAGTGACCTTGGACGAACAAGGAAATTATCAATTTATGGATAGAAGGCAAAAGGTTTTTTCTCTTGCGAAAGGTGAACAGTTAAATAAATTTCTAAATAAATGTAAACGTAAAAATTATATTATTCAACAGGGCATTGAATCTGGGGCTAATAATCAACAGGTTGATTTTAGAGTATATGCCCAAAAGAATAAAAAGGGGAAATGGGTTTGTCAAGGAATGATTGGCCGATTGGCCAAAAAGGGTTCGGTTGTTACAAATTTATACTTTACAGAAAAATTGCTGCCAGGTCTTGAATCCATTAAAACATTCTTTAATGCTGACGATGCTGATGCTATAAAAATTCAAGGTGAGATTTATAAACAGTGCATTGGTGTATGTGAAGAATTAGATAAGAAGTTTGGAAAATACGGCGATGTTGCAATAGATGTAATTGTGGACGCTAATCAGCTCGTATGGATCTTGGAGATTAATAAAGATTTCGGATATCAAAGTCTCGTAAAGCTGAAAAATCGCAAGCTGCTTCATAAACTCTATACGACACCTTTCGAATATGCAAAGAAATTAGCTGGATTTTAAAGCTACAACATAACAAGGTAGATTGACAACCGTGGAGGTTTGATAAATTGGGAAACTCATATATTGGAATCTTAGTTGATGGATTGGTGTACAGCGGAATTAAACGGGGCTATTCCTATTTTGAACGCGTGGCTTTTTATGAAGAGGCAGGCAAAAGATTGGATCTAATTCCATGTTTTTTTCGGTTAATGGATGTATCACCAGATTCGGAATGGATTCATGCATTAGTGAAAGAAACGAATGGCAGATACAAATTGAAAAATATTCCTATCCCTTCGGTCATTCATAATCGAGGTCTTTTTTTTACGAAACAAGCAAAGGTTAAACTGTTAAATCTTCAAAAAGCAGGTTTTACGATTTTCAACAGCTGGAATCGTTATAGCAAAATGACTGTTCATGAAATTTTAATACAAAATGAAGAATTACGCCCCCATTTGCCTGAAACTAAAAGAGCAAGTATAGAAAATCTCAAAGAGATGATGGAAAAGCATACTGAGCTGATCATTAAGCCTAATAGCGGCAGCCTTGGCGGCGGAGTGATGATGGTTGAGAGAACGGACAATGAAGTTTGGACAGTTAACTACAATCAAAATAAGGAGTTTTTTAAAAGTGAATTGCCGGAAATCCTCCGGAAAAGGGCTGCTAACAAATATTATTTGATTCAACAGCGCATCCCGCTAGCTAAGTATCAAGGCTGCCCATTTGATTTACGTGTATCGGTGCAAAAAAACGGCTCAGGAGAATGGCAGGTAACTGGGATCGTGGGAAAGGTAGCTAAACTAGGAAGTTACGTGACCAATGTGGCAAAGGGCGGGACGTGTAAATCTCTTAGAGAATTAGTAGGCGGCTCTCCTGACCTGGATTTTGATAAAGTCTATAAGGATATTGAGGATTTTTCCATTAAAGCAGTAAAAGAATTAGACATTCAGTTCCCTAGCCTGGCAGATGTGGGTTTGGATATTGGCATAACCGAAGATGGTTTTCCAATGTTTATAGAATGTAATGGACGCGATCTAAGAATTACCTTTGGTAAGGCTAAAATGCTGGATGTTTGGAAAGAAACTTATTCCACACCTATGAGTTATGCCCGGTATCTCTTGGATTTAAAGACTGAACAGGAGTAATTTTTATGAAAACTCTCAAACTTTCTGATTTTATTGGCAAGATAAATGGGAAACTGCTGCAAGGAAATCCTGACGATGAGATTCGAAAAATAGTAAAGAAAGTAAATAATCTAAGTGAAAAATCTTTATATTTTCACAGTAGTAAGACAGCAATTAGAGCCGATTCCTTACTGGGAAAAACGAATTACACGATTGTCACAGAAGAACAAGGGCTCCTTTCAAGTGTAGACGGAACAGCAAATGTCATTTTGGTTACGAATAGTAAGGATTCGTATTGGAGATTTATCGATTATTATCGAAATCAATTTCAGATTCCAGTTATCGGGGTAACCGGCACATGTGGGAAAACAACAACAAAGGATATGATTAAACATATTTTAAACCCAACTATGAAGGTTCATTCTACCCTTTTCAGTCAAAATGGCCTTCATTTAAATTTGCACTATTTGCTGGGATTAAATGAGCAAACAGAAGCAGCGGTATTTGAAATGGGTGTTGCATACCCTGGTAATATTAAGAATAGCGGAAAATATTTCAAACCCACAATCGGAATCATAACGAACATCGGTGAAGCACATTTGGAAGGCTGCAGGACGTTAGGAAATTATATCAGGGCAAAGGGAGAAATGTTAGACGTTTTATCCGATGAAGGAATATTATGCATCAATGCCGATGATCAAAATATCAAAACCTTACCGATTGCTTCATTTAAAGGAAGGGTCATTTCGTTTGGTAAGGATCCGGCAGCTGAATATAGAGCTGAGAATATCCAATTTGAGAATAATAGGATGCTTTATACTTTGCATGTTGAGAATCACGAATTTAGAGTGTCTATCCCTGGGTATGGAGAGCACAATGTATATAATAGTCTAGCAGCCATTGCCTCAACAACTGTTCTTGGTATTCCAATCGAAGAGGCGATTCAAAGGCTTAGTACGTTTAGAACAATGGAACGGCATGTAAAAATATATAGTGGCGCAGGTAACATAACTGTGATTGATGATACTTGGAGCTGTAATCCAAGCTCTGTAAAGTCTGCCATCGATGTTCTTAAAAAGACCTCAGACGGGAAAACAGAAGTACTCGTCCTTGGGAAGATGCAGCGTCTTGGAAATCAAGTAAACAAACAGCATATTCAAATGGGGAAAACGATAATAGATGTCGGCGGGGTCAATCATTTAATTACAGTTGGTGCATCAGCAAGGCTGACAGGAGAAAGTGCAATTACATTAGGAATGTCCCCGGATAAAGTTCATTCTGTTATGAATGCAAAAGAATTGGAAGCCAAATTAGCTGAAATTCGTAAAGAAGATATGATGATTTTATTTAAAATGTCTCTGGGTAAAATGGACCCTTCATTCCGAAGGGTAGTAGAAAAGTATCGATTTACCTAATAAGAATTGCCAAAAGCCGCTGTGTTTGTCCATGGCGGTTTTTAAGTGTCATTCGTTTTTTTAATTACATACTTTATGTTATATCCATTTTTTCTTGGCCGATAGGAAAGCTTCGGGGAATAAAGATCGCAGTCGAAAAGCTGGGCTTTTCGACGAACTACGCTCATGAACCGCCCTTAGGGGCTCGCCATTCGGTGAGTTTTCTTTAAAATTTGTAATACAGGGGATGAATGGTTGGTATGCAAACAATCGTTTTTATTGGAAGTAATAAGTCTGGAACAAGTAAAGAAGCCCTCATCACCTCCACTGAAATGGGATACTTTACTGTTTTATTAACTGATCGAAAAAAATTCATTCGTCAAAGAACGGAATTCCCTGAGGTTAACCAAATGATGTTTGTAGAAAATTTATTAGAGAAAGATAAAATTCTCTCGATTATCAAAGATTTGGAACAGAATGGAAAACAGATACGTGCCGTCATCAGTTTCATTGACCCATTTGTCTCTTATGCAGGAAAGCTTTCAGAAGAGCTGGGACTTGTCCAATTGTCGATAGACGCTTTGTCAATTATCGAGGATAAATCTCGTTTCCGTACACATCTAAAGGGACTTCCTATCTCCCCTCACTTTACTGTTTTTCAATCTGACAAACCCATCTACAAATTTATTGAAGAATTTGATGGTTCTTTTCCGCTTGTTTTAAAGTCACCCGTTTCCAATGGATCAAAAGATGTACTGCCTGTCTATACAATTAATGAATTAAGTGAAGGATTACAATTTTTAAATAAAAAGTTTCCAAACAAAGCTATTTTAATGGAAGAATATTTAATTGGACCACAATATTTAATTGAAGTCATGGTGGTAAACGGGGAGATTTTCATTATCGCCGTTATTGAACAGGAGATTTTAAATGGTCACCGCTTTATTATCACTGGTTACATTTATCCTGGCTTATTAAGTATGGAAGAATATGAAGAATTGGAAACCGCTGTTTTTAGTATAATCCGCAAGCTGGAATTAATAAATGGAACATGTCATCTAGAAATGCGTAATGTAAATGGCCTGTGGAAATTGATTGAAATCAATCCGAGAATGTCCGGTGGCGCTATGAATCGAATTGTTCATGAAGGTACAGGGATTAACTTGGTCAAAGAAACAATCAAGTTATTTTTAGGCATAGAACCAAACCTGGAAAAATCCGTTATGAACTATGTTTATGCAAAATATCTTATTGTCGATTCTAAAGGAAAATTAATAAAGGTGACAGGGAAGGGTAGAGCTTTAAAACATAATGGAGTTAAGGAGGTTTTCGTTAAGCCTAAAAAAGGGGCTGTGTTAAGGAAACCCCAATCGATGGGCGATCGGTATGCATATGTTATTGCTGTTTCTGACACGGCTGAAAGTGCAAAAAATGCGGCGGTTACAGCAGCAAATGAGATAAAATTTTATTTAGAACCTCTTTAAGGACGTGAGGTCATGGTGCTTATTGGGATGCTGCACAATCGGAAAAATCCTACTAGAGTTAAGAAAGCATATCCATTTGCAGCAGTTGCAAAAATGGAAGGTATTGAATTTATTTATTTTACTTTTAATGGTGTAGATTTTGACAGAAAAATCGTTAATGGCTGGGTTTATGAGAAGGGAAAATGGATCGAAAAACAGGTGGGTTTTCCTACGGTCATTATTAACAGTTGTAATCCCAAAAACGATAAACATGTAATGGTTGTAGAGAGGTTAAAAAGAGTCGCTGTTTTTACAAGTTACCCGGTCGGTAATAAGTTAAGTGTTTATAAAAGGGTAAAGAAGGCACAAACATTTGCCTCTTATTTAATTCCTTCAACAATTTTAGAGAGTGCAAATGACCTTTTTTCATTCTTAGAGACTCAGTCTGTTGCTGTAATAAAACCGTTAACAGGAAATCATGGTAAAAGAATTTTTTTTATTAAAAAAGTTAAAGAGGATATGTATCAATGGATGGATGGGGCTAAAACACTTTTTTATAAAAAGAAGCAATTGGAGGCTTTGGTTAATCAAGTTATATTTAATCAAAAGTATTTGCTGCAGCCCTTTATTGAATGTAAAACGAAATCTGGATTAACCTTCGATTATCGGTTACATGTTCAAAAAAATGGAAGTGGACAGTGGGAGATCACATTAATATATCCTCGTATCAGCGGTAATAAGAAGATGGTTAGTAATATAAGCAGTGGCGGATATCGTGGTGAATTGATTCCTTTTCTTAAGGAAGAATTTAAGGAAGACTACATGAAAATGAAATGTATACTTGAAGAATTCGCATTATCGTTTGCCTCCCACTTTGAATCCCTCTATAATAATCCATTTGATGAGCTAGGAATTGATGTTGGGGTAGATCAGCAGCAAAATCTATGGATTTTTGAAGTGAATTGGCGACCAGGCTCAAAAAACCGGGAGTTTGAAGTTGCCAAACGGCTCATACCCTATTGTAATTTTTTAGCATCTAAAGAAATTTATAACAAACAATGATCAGTTTCAACTCATAAAGGGCAAGGACCTTTAGGAAAAATGAAGAATTTTTTCGCCAAGAGGGAGAGTTTTTTTGATCAAAAGGAGTATCGGGGCAGTGGTATCAAAAAAACACTCAAACTTTTGTTTAAACAGAGGTGATGCTCTTAGTATATATTTTTTTCCATGATACAATAAAGAGAATAAATTGATCATGAAGGCTGTGTGAGTTAATGTGCTTAATCCTATTTGCTTATCAGGTTCACCCTGTTTATAAGCTCATCGTTGCTGCAAATCGGGATGAATTTTATCAAAGGCCCACTGCCCCGGCACACTTTTGGGTAGACCAGCCTGAAATTCTTGCTGGACGGGATTTAGAAAAAATGGGTACATGGATGGGAATCACTACCGGTGGTCGTTTTGCTGCTTTAACCAATTATCGAGACCCAAAGGAATTATCGAAGGGTAAACGTTCACGTGGCGAGTTGGTCGCGGATGCTTTGAAGCATAAGGGAAATATAAAAGAATATATGGAACAGCTAGTGAGTAGGAAGGACTTATATCCGGGCTATAACTTATTAGCTGGGAATCGTAATGAGTTATTTTATTACTCAAATATAGGACAGAATTTGCAAAAGGTAGAGCAAGGAATATATGGTGTCAGTAATCATTTATTAAATACCGATTGGCCGAAGGTGCAAAAAGGGAAGGAAGGCATGTCCAAAATCATAAGTGGCAGAAAAGGGAATATAATAGAAAAGCTTTTAACGCTTCTCCAAGATGCAGATCCTGCCTCAGACGAAATTCTTCCGAACACTGGCGTTTCATTAGAATGGGAAAGAATGCTATCTCCGATGTTCATCTCGAGTGAGAATTACGGGACGAGGAGTTCGACTGTTTTATTGATGTCAGATAAGGAAATCAAATATGTAGAACGTGTATTTTCTACTGATGGTGTAAATGATCAGCAATATACGTTTGAGCTGTGAATTTGGAGTGGGTAGGTTGAGGCTATGATATGTGAGGCTTTTTAGAAAATGTACCCTTTTGAAAAACTAATTAAACGTTTGATTGAATAAAGCGGAATGTTATTTTTATTGCTGAAAAAGGGAACTTATTTTTCAAGTGATATATACTATAGGGGAGAAAGGAGCGTGGTTTGTTTGAAAAAAGGATGGTTAGGGATTGGAATTGTGGTCGCGGTTATTGTTATTTTTGGCCTCATGTTCATGTCCAGCTATAACAGCTTTGTCAATCTAGAAGAAAATGTAGACCAGTCGCATGCTCAAATCGAAAATCAGCTGCAAAGAAGGCTTGATTTAATTCCAAACTTAGTGAATACCGTAAAAGGGTATGCTTCACATGAAAAAGAAGTCATCGCATCGATTTCAGATGCACGAACAAGACTAGCAGGTGCAAATACGCCGCAGGAGGAAGCGACAGCGAACGCCGAATTATCTAGTGCTTTAAGCCGATTGCTCGTAGTGGTCGAAAATTATCCCAACCTGAAAGCAGATCAGCAGTTTACCCAATTAATGGATGAACTTGCTGGGACAGAAAATCGAATCGCCGTAGCCCGCAAAGATTACAATGATCAAGTAGCGGTTTTTAACAAAAAGGTTAAGCGACTGCCGGGATCTATTATCGCGGGTATCGCCGGATTTGATGAAAAAGAATATTTCAAAGCGGATCCTAAAGCTGGAGAAGCACCAAAGGTTGACTTTGGGGGCAATGGATAATGAAAGCGAAGAGGGTCTTCAGCTTTATTTTGGTGTTTTTCACTTTTTTTCTATGTGCAGCCACTGCACTTGCTGAGGATGTCCAAATTCCTGCTCCAGTAGGAGATATTTATGTACAAGATTTTGCCTCTATATTAAGCGAAACCGAAAGAGCAGGATTAGTCAATTTAGGCAGAAGCATTGAAGATCAAACAACGGCACAGGTTGCTGTTTTGACAGTCGAAACAATTGGTGACCGAACGATAGAGGAATTTGCGAATGAGGCGTTTAGGCAATACGGAATCGGAAGCAAAAAGGAAGACAATGGCGTATTGCTCGTTTTATCGATGAAGGAACGCAAGGTAAGAATTGAAGTTGGATATGGGCTGGAGGGTAGGATTCCAGATGGAAAGGCTGGCCGGATTCTTGATGAATATGCTATCCCCTATCTGAAAAATCAACAGCCGAATAATGCGGTAGTAGAAACCTATAAAGCAATTGCAAAAGAAGTCTTCGCCGAATATGGCATTAAGGGTGGAGAGCAGACAACACCGAATCCAGCGGTATCAAAGGACAAAGGGGCAGGGATTCCATCCTGGCTGATTATCCTTATTGTGGTGGTGGTCGTATTTCTCGACTTTAAGTTTTTTGGCGGTACCCTCACCTATCTACTCCTCTCCATCATCTCCCGGGGCGGAGGCAGAGGCGGAGGAGGAGGTTCCCGCGGCGGCGGCGGTGGATCATCAGGCGGCGGCGGAGCCAGCCGTGGCTGGTAAAGCAGCGGGGTGTTC
>Ga0213821_1001344_pt1 | contig 11700 bp, 13 predicted proteins | sample MC6MC0909MG_FD_179894 | JGI IMG/M metagenome (GOLD analysis project Ga0213821, IMG submission 179894) | Enriched soil aggregate microbial communities from Iowa State University, Ames, United States - MC6-MC0909-MG | ecosystem: Environmental > Terrestrial > Soil > Unclassified | place: USA: Iowa...
GCTCGGGGCATAGCAAGCTACAAAACTTTAGCTATGACTGCGAGAACCGGCTGGTTCGGGCGGAGACACTGGTCAACGGCAAGTTGGCGAGCACAGGCGAGTATCGCTATGACAGCCTAGGGCGGCGGGTAGCCAAGCAATCCGAGATCAACGGCATCACGGAGCAGAAGCACTTCCTCTGGCAAGGGCTGCGGATGCTGCGTGAGGAGACGCCTGAGCAGAGCATCCTGTATTGCTATGAGCCGGGTAGCCATGCGCCGTTGGCGCGGGTGGATCAGGCGGAAGGGGAAGGGCAGAAGGTCTACTACTTCCATACGGATCAGATTGGGACGCCGCTGGAGTTGTCGGATAGCGAAGGCAAGATCGTTTGGCAGGCGACATATCGCTGCTGGGGTGCGATTGAGCAACTAACAATAGACCAAGTTGAACAGAATCTGCGATTCCAAGGTCAGTATTACGATGCCGAATCAGCGCTACATTACAATACGTTTCGCTATTTCGACGCAGAAATAGGTAGATTTACCACTCAAGACCCCATTGGGATCGACGGTGGAATTAATCTTTATTTCTATGCACCTAACCCTATAGCGTGGGTCGATCCGTTAGGATGGGTCGCTGAAACTGCACCTGGATATTTTGTTTATGCACTGTATGATAAAGGTGTCAAAGATCCTTACTATATTGGTATTACCGATAATGTAACTAGACGTCGCGGTGAGCACGCCGCTAGCGGTAGATTGAACGGCGGGAAGATGAAGGTGCTTGATCGTAATGTGACCTACGGGCAGGCGCGTGGCTATGAGCAAGCTTATATTGAGCATCATGGTACTAAAACAGGGGTTGTGGGCGAGGCAATCTCGGATACCAATAGAGGTAATAAGATTAACTCGTATGATCATCAAAGCAAGACAAGATCGGCGGGTCGACAGCAGTATTTTGAAAATAGTTTCAATGAAAAAACTTCAGCGCTTGGTAGTAGAAAGTCGACGTCTAGCGCCATTGCTTGTTGAGGAGGTTTAAAATGGGATGGTGGGCTGTGCCCGGAAGAAATGAATTAATTGTCGGAGACATACCCTTAGATCGAATTGGTAATCTGTTGGGCGAACTACAGGATCTTTATATCGAATCCTTAGGTAGAAGTCCTACACTTAGTGAAGTGCGGTATATGATTGAGTTGTCTCTAAAGGTTAATGGTCCCGGCTTATTTGATGAGCTGGAACCTGTTCCAGATAAATTTGAGGATTCTCTAGTGCGTAAAAATAAAACTGTCAAATATGCTTCGGGTGATATCCTTGCTTTTAAAATTGACGAGGGAGTTTATGGGTTTGCGAGATTGATAAGGCAGATAGAGCTCGGCTATGTTTCTGAGATTTATTGTGAAACTGCAGGATCCCCAAGTGAGGGCTTGTCTGTCATAAAAACGATAAAAAAATTCCCGGTTATACTGGACACTTTTTCATTGTTAGAGATGGGAGAGGGAGAATGGTCTGTGATCGGCAATGCGAAAGGAGGAAATGACGATAAAGTAGATGAGTTGAGATTTGTATTCGGTACCCCACCATATGACTTGAAAAGCATTGATGTAAGTGAGGACGAGAGAAAAATATCAGAGAATGAATCTATAGGCTTGCCCCCTTATGAGCAGATGGGTGATGAAGATGTCAGGGATCTTTTCTGAGCAAGCTGAGTAAAACTGCATATGGTTCTAATTCCTGCATGAGCCTCTTGAAGTTCGGTGTGGTGTTGGTTCTTAGTTGGTGTGATGCTTGAAGTGGGAGCGGACTTGATGTTTTATTGTTTTCGTTCAAGGCAAGAAGCTCTCTGAAGGTTTTGCTCGGTTGGGCGGGAGTAGAATCCGACCAGATTGATTTGTCAGAGATGCTTAAGGTCGTTAGCCACAAAAAATGATCTTTAAAATAGCTGGTTTGGAAGTGGATGCCAATCTTGTCTCATTACGCTTCCTGGTTTTATATATACGGCAATGGCTACTTGGTTCGCTGTGATGCTGCATGAGGAAAGTTTGTTTTGTGCATGTTTTGACAGGACGATCTTGTCGGTTCCGAAGTGACCAGCCGCTACGTGGTCGAGCCGGTAGCGCAGCGGGCCATGGGCGCCCTGACCGGCAACCCGGTCGACCTCACCACCGGCCGAAAACTGATCCCCGACGAAATCGACTTCAGCCTGCCGGACCTGATGCCGATCAAATGGTCTCGCTTCTATGCCAGCGACCTTACCGTTGACAGCGTGCTCGCCCGCGGCTGGGTGCTGCCGTGGGAACAAAGCCTGCGCCGCAGCGGCAACTTCGTCTAGCTCACCGACAACCAGGGCCGCGAAGTTCCGTTCGTGAACATCCAGCCGGGCCAGCGCATCTACAAGCCGCACGAGCAGGTGTACCTAGTCTGCCCCGAAGGCGACCATTGCCTCCTGCAGACGCTGGACAACCTGTTGTTCTACTTCGGCGCAGTACCGGACACCGACACCGACGTCCCGCTGCAGCGCATCGAAAACGCCCTAGCCCATTAGCTTGGAAGGCGGGCTTAATTTGTATAAATATGGATCGAATCCAGTCGGTTGGATAGGCCTTAAGCGGGAGGTGGACATTACTTCCGGTGCACTGCGTAAGGCAGGTATGCCTGCAAGCAGAGTGAAGGCACTAAAAAACAAGCCAAAAAGTTTTATCGCAGCCTTGGAAGCTGTCAGGGAGTGTAGAGATGAATATTTATAAGATTGTTAAGTGTTTGAGTGCGAATTCGCCTTTTTATTTTGGCGGGGATAGTGCGTATGTCTCAGTGTGGCCAAAAAATCCGGATGGTCAAGATCTACTGCTGCTCTTCACTATAAATTGTAAAGCTGCAAGGCAGCAGCTTGGTAGATCGGATCTCCCAGATTCTGGGTTTATACACGTATTCTCTACTTACGATAAAGAAGGGTATTTTCTCGATTTTTTAACTTTTGATGAAGCTGAACATAAAAAAGGTCTCGCATCCTACACTTACGTAGTCCATGCAGATCAGGTTGGTGCAACCAGGTCGCCTGGATTGTCGATTCCTCTGCAATACGCAAAATTTGAATCTTCCACTGTTAACGATGATGAGATTTCAGTCGCTTCCTTGGTCTCTAGTAGAGCCCCATCTGGGGCGGTGATTTCCAAAATACGTGAGTTGAATTTTAATTTTTTCTGCCAAATATATTCGTCTGACTTCCCAGCTCCATTTCAGGATGCATTATATATGACTGATGCTGTAGGGTATCTTCTTGTCAATAAGCAAATGGGTAGCGATGTGGCAGATGGCTGCTTCTTCGTGCAGGTTGCATAGAAACTAGCTGCATCTCATTGTTTTGGTTTTATGGTTCTTTTAAAAATTAACAGTTATATTTCTGAGGTGGCAGGATTGCCGCTTGATAATTGTGGGGCACGCTGACTGACAGCAGCGCCACTGGCGGTATCCGCTTTTACCTGCACACCGTGCTGGTGACCCATCTACCCGGACAGCAGCACGTGGCAGGCGCGCTACGACGACAAGGGCAACCTGCTGGCCGAGTTCGATGCGCTGGGCCAGATGACCGAGTACCTCAACGGCGAAGATGGCCTGCCGCACACCATCATCGACGCGACGTACAAGTCCAAGTACCTGTGGTGGAACACCCTGGCCCAGGTCGAGCGTTTCCAGGACTGTTCGGGCAAGAGCACCTACTACCGCTATGACGAGCGTCAGCACCTGGTGGCGGTGACCGATGCGCTGAACCAGACCACCACGCTGGAACGCAAACCGGACGGGGAGGTGGTCAAGATCGACCATCCGGACGGCACGGCAGAGACCTTTACCTACAACGTCTACGGCCAGGTGCTGAGCCACACCGATGGCAAGGGCCAGACTACACGTTTGCTGCGCACCGCCCGAGGCCTGCCGAGCAGCCGCCAGGATGCCAAAGGTCAGCAAGTTCGCTATGAGTACGACAAGGCCGTGCGCCTGACCGCGCTGGTCAACGAAAACAGCATGCCGTACCGCTTTGCCTACGATGCCTCGGACCGGCTGATTGAAGAAGTGCGGGTGGACAACCTGACGCGGCGCTTCACCTACAACGACGGCGGCCACCTGACCCGTCTGGACGAAATCGGCTACGGCGAGAACGGTGAACAGCCCCAGCGCGAAACGCTGTTCGAACGCGATCCGATTGGCCGGCTGATGGCCAAGCTCAACCGCGATGCGCGACAAGACTATGCCTATGACGATGTTGACCGGTTGCTGAGCATCCAACGTCAACCCAGCGGCATCGGCAAACAACTCGGCATCACCGAAGAAAAGCTGGAGTACACCTACGACCTGCTGGGGCGACTGACCCAGGAAATCACCCCACAAGGCGTGCTCGGCTACGAATATGATCCGCTGAGCAACCTGACTACACTGACCCTGCCGGACGGGCGCAAGGTCAACCACCTGTACTACGGCAGCGGCCACCTGCACCAGCTGAACCTGGACGGCCAGGTGATCAGCGACATGGAACGCGATGACCTGCACCGCGAGGTGGTCCGCACCCAGGGCAAGCTGACCAGTTGCTTTGGTACAGACTAGTTTGCACCCAAATCACAAGGGTGGTTTTAAGCAACTACAAAGCACTTCGTGTTGAGGCGATTATGAGAAAATTTAGTATAAGGGAAGTGCTAGAAAATCTGGATAGAATGCCAGATTCCTGGTTTTATTTACCCAGCACAAGTTGGACTTTAGATACACTGGGAGCTTTTTCGTTAGATAGTCGTGACTTTGCTCCGGACTCGACTGACTACTTGCCCCCTGAAGTGGCGAGTGAAGGATGGGTTGAGACATTGGATACATCGATGATACAAGATGTAATTGATTATACAGATCAGCAGTTGCCGTTGGCAACGATAAATGATTACTTTGAGGCTTTTAAGTATTACTTTGAAAATGATGCTTTTTTGGAGTTCTGAGCAAGGAATAGCATGGTATTTGTTTTCTGGTTTTGTCGATTAGTATTGGTTGGTTTGTTGCTATCTTCAATGTTGCAACGGGTTTATTGATTCTTGCATATTATTGAGGAGCAGCGCTCCATCAGTTCGATGCAGGTTCGAGGTTTGAACTCGAATATGAGGGCGGTGAGAGCAACGCTCAGTCCTAAATAGGAGGGTATATGTCTTTGGCATTGGCTTTATACGGTATTGAAGAAGTTAATCCTAAATTGGCACTAAAATTTGCTAAGTACTTTTTTGCTTGCATTGGTCTGTCTATTACAGGTGCGGTTTATTATAGATATTTGAGTGATGGGGGACATGTTGGCGATCACGATCTTGCAGCGGTGGAGTTGGCTGAACTTGAGACGAGAGTGAATAACGGTACAGCTACGGCGTTTAGAATATACAACGAGGCCGCAGGTGCTCTCCCGTGGTTTGCATCCTTTGGTTACTCAACGAATGATTTTGGCAGCTTCCATCACTTTGATGGTCAATGCTCTGATGACTCTGTGGGGCTAGAAAGTCTGGTAAAATTTGTTAAAGATATCAGTGCTGACATTGTAGTGCCGTATGGAATTATCTATAAGTTCGAAAAAGTAAGTAAAGCATTTAGTTATGCTGCTGGTAATAATATGGTAACGATTTATCCGTGCGAGAATTCATCTGCATTTAAGAAGGAAGTTCCTGGCAGATTTCAGGGGCGAGAGCGCTACAAGGAGGATTTATTGAGGATGGTTTATCCCATTAATGTATTAAGTCACCGGCATTTGGAGGCGGATGTTGCGGGGGTGGTACTGAAAGATTGGATTGGTGAGAGTGTCGGGCGAGGAACGCTCGAGCCGTTAACTCCTTCGACATGGCTGTGGTACGTCGAAGCAGATCAGCTTCAAAACGTAAATAAGAGTCTGGGCGAGGCCGGCATCCTGATTTCATGGAAACAACTGGATGTCAAAAAGCGCTTTTGATTTTTATTTCGAGCAAGTTTTTGTGCGAAATTACCGTCTGTAGATGATGAAAACATATAATGGGTTTACCGCACTCCTGAATGACGTCAATCAGCTTCCAGTCACTGGGTGGGTTTTTATTGATCGAGGTATCGATGTAGGGTCCGAGGCTTCGATTGCTGAAGCTAACTACCACCTCGCCGAAACCGAGTTCGAACAGATTGATTTCGAGAAAACCAAGAGGACTTTCGTTGAGTGTCCAACCCTTGTGGATATCGTTTCAATACTTGATAAAAGACCGGCTCGCCAACGCTTGAGTGACTATATCGGTGGCGTGATTTATTATCGAGAAAATGACGATTTCCTTGACTGAGTTTCAGGTTTTTTTGCTGGCGCAACATCAGGCTTATTCTTTGGTGTGTGTACTTGCTGGTTGGCGCGGTTCCCCAAATTGGAAGTTAGATAGCAGGGGCGCGTAAGTTATTGATCTGACTCTATAGTGCTCTTTAACAGGGGGGTGGAATAATTTATGGGGCTGACGAAGGCCCATTGTTTCAAAATCACTCTGGGTTGAATCAAATTGTCGTCGCCCTCGGCTGCCGAGAATTATCGTTCCTGCCCGTGCGCGACAAAGTTTTAGGCTCTGTACGAGAAGGGTTCTCACAAACCGGTTACGGCGAGAATGTCGAACAGTCACAACGGGAATTGCTGTTCTAATGCGACCCGATTGGCCGCTTGTTGATCAAGCTCAACCGCGATGCGCGACAAGACTATGCCTATGAAGATGTCGACCGGTTACTGAGCATTCAGCGGCAACCCAACGGCATCGGCAAACAACTCGGCATCACCGAAGGAAAGCTGGAATACGCCTACGATCTGCTGGGGCGAATCACCCAGGAAATTACCCCGAAAGGCGTGCTCGGCTACGAATGTGACCCGCTGAGCTACCGCTTTCACCCATGAAAGGGCATCTCCAAAGCTTTACCGATAATTGCGGGCGAGAACGCCGAGCAAAAAGACCCAAATTAGAGTGAACAAGGATGTAGTGTTGCCTATGAGAAACCGCCCTGCTTGGATTGTAAGTTACAAAGCCGCTGCACGCTGATAATGTTGGCCATATAAAAATAATTACAGAAATGAAAGGTTTCGAAATATTGGCATTGGATCAGTAGGTTTAGGGTTTGAGTTATAAACCTAACGTCCACGGCTTGAGTGAGACCGCTAATACCTCGCGGTGGGGCTAAAATCCATGCGGAATGGACTAGTCATAAAAAGGGGGCTAGATGTTGCTCGTGACTTCAGAGGTAGTATGATGGAGCGTGCTGAAAATAAATCGAGGTTGAGTTGCTAGAAATGATCACATGTTTATTAGGTGAAATGAAATGATTGGAATTGATGATATTGTTCAAAGTATCAATGCGACGTTCTCAGGGTGTAAAGTATGCTTCAGTCGCAAAGATGTACCTCAGAATTTAGTTTTACCCAAAGACTGGGAGCTGTTCGGGCTCCGTCTTGAAGAGACAGCTGTATATCCCCAGTGTTGGGATTCATTTTCAAATGAATTTCCGTCAGTAATTGCGCTACTCCGCGACTGCTTACTGGGCACTGTGCTGTTGCTAGGTGATGAAGTTGAAATGTTGTACGTCTTCCACGATGGTAAAGGCTTTTACTATTATTTAGGTGGGATGCCAGTCGAGCGTGCAGTGGTAGAAAAAGCCGAGCTCAAGCACCTTCCTAGCAGGCTTCAAGATTTTTATCGTGAAGTGCACGATGGGTACACGTTCTTCCCTGCGCGCTCAATGGGGCCGCAAAGACTTAGTGACCAATCACGTGTTTCCGAATTAGTTGATGAAGGAGACGATTCATTTGCTGAAAATTGGATCACGGTTTTTTCAAACGGGGGCGGGGATTATGTTGCGGTAGAGTCGGACAAGCTGGAAGAAACAGAAGGTCTGATCTGGTGGCATGAAGACCCAATGACTCCAGAGTGGAAGATTGATATTTTTGAGGTTATGGATGCGTGGATGTCCATATTTTTGGAGGATATAAAACCTCGTGCTGAGTTGGTTGCTAAATTCTATTGATCGTTTTTAGCATGTGGCTATGCGGGACTATTTAGTAAATGACCTGCATCGCATTTTGAAGCCAGGTTTTTTTGATGTTGATATCTCGCATTGTGGTTACTTGGGTGTGCGTATCATCCGATTTACCGCCGTTGCAAGTCCGATCCTGCAGGGGGACTCGCTTTTTGAATGGCCGCCCTCAGAACACGCCAGCTACACCTGCTCGTGCGGGCTGTAGATGCGCTGGTCCGGCTGGATGCCTGGTATTCTTCAAGTGAGAAGACTGTGCCCAAAATACAAAGAGAATAGGCTCCGCAGCGTGAGATAGCCGTGGTGAGCGTGCTGAAGGTTACAATCCATCAATAGGCCCGGCAATGCTTGTTTAAAGGGCTAACAGCTCTAACTTAAGTCACTATATGCTGTGATCTGTAAATACGGGGTTGCGTAGTATGAAAGATAAAGAATTTGTAGCGGCAGTTTTTGGTGAGCTTCTCGTCAAGAATTTTGAGCAATATAAAGAGGCGCTCATTAAGCCAGTGAATAACGATAATGATGCCTATGCCACGGCACGTAACGCTTTGTCATTGCTTGGAGATAGTCAAAGGCACGATGTGATTGATTTTCTCAAGATAGTAATTGCAGATAGTGCCTCCGTAATTCTCGGGGCCTTAGATGGAGTTCATTATCCAGATAATTTAGAAGGGGATTTCGTATTAAGTTTTGATGGTGAAGAAATTCAAGGTGATTTGCAGGATATTTTTATTGAGAAGGCACAGGAAGAGAATGTTTACGGGTGATTGGCCCCGGTCTGCGCCTCCGGTAATGTTGGCCTGGGTGTCAAAAGTTTAATGCTGGAAAGCGGAGAGCAAAGCCCCCACTCAGGCATACTCTGCCGCGAATATGGCTAGAATGGCAGATGGCAAGGCACTTAGAATTGCTGTAGAAGCAGTCGATAGAAGGAGGATCCTCCGCAGATAGAAGACGTTTCAATGGAGCTCACCCTAAAGCTGTTTCGTAGCGGATTGACGGGAGGATATTCATGAAATTGAAAAGATCTGGATGCACTCACTCCATGGGAGCACTAAGTGGGTCCGTTCAGGCATGCCGGAAGTGACTTGTTCCGGATCATAAGAGGGCTTGATATATGATAAGTGTAGAAAACGTGCTTGCCTGGGTGGAGGCTGATGGTTACGTGAATTTGCTGGAGGGTGTGGCGGAACCGCTACGCTTGTCCGTAAGTTCTGGCGTGATCCCTGATGTGATTCTTCAACACGATGCCAATAAATTCAGAGCTGCACATTTGGATCCCGCGGATTTAAGTGTTATCGCGTCCAATATTCATCTGGTTCGGAAATATGTAAGTGCGAAACTCCAGGCTCTCGGTGACAGTGCTGATGAGCAAGAGGGTAGGAGTCCGGAGGATGAGGGTGATCTTGTTTTGAAAACTCATCCTTTCTATCGGAATTTTCTGAATATTTATTTAATTGAGCTGCATTTTTTAATTTATAATCCCGGCGCCCTTGAAGGTTATCTTAAGGCCGTCAGGGTTCCTGGAGCCAAAAAATACGCGGCGCAACTTGCCGAGATGTATATAGAGATCGCTCGCTAAAGCACATTGCTATAAGTGCTGCTTTATAGAGCTGTATCGGATCCGGTAGTGGTCCTGTATTTTAAAGTTGGGTATGACTGGAGAAGCATAGATGCAGCGTGGTGATTATTTCGTGATTCCGATGGAGGACGGTCGTTTGGCCATCAGTCAATTAATATGGCTGGGCAGTGAAAGCGAGGGGCACAAATTTAACAATATCTTTGCTTTCGGCGTGCTATCTATTGGTAGTGATAATAATATCCCCGAGAATAATGAGTATTTGATGTTCAAGGACCATAGAGGTGACTTCGCGGTGATCTTTACGTCAGCTGACAAGCTTAAGTCTGGGGAATGGTCGATATTGCAAGCGGGACCGCCTCATGACTCTTCTCTGGAAGAATTGGAATTTAATATGGCAGGCACTTTATACCGGGGAGGGCGGCCTGTCCGGGTGCTCTCTTTTGATGAGTATCAACATCATTTATTGATGGGTGTTTCTGGTTATGCCTTGGTGGAGAAGTTCCTACAGCAGTATTGAGTTGAGACATAGCTTTTCACAAGTTCCCCTGCGATTTTGAGAAAGCGCGGAGGTTGGTGCGGCATGCTGCGTACTTCTGGAGTTGCACTCAATGCCTGCATCCCGCGACTGATTAGGAGGTGGTACCATGTCGATTTCTGTGCAGGTGGCATAGCAATTAGGAGAGGGGGAGTGATGGATCTGGACAAGTACGATATCGAGCGATACAACAAAGTTCACCTCTGGCTTGGCGTCAATTTCAAACCTCAAGATGAGTATCTGGAGTATTTTGAAATCGATTATTCGAGCCAATATGAAATTGACGACCAGCGCTACAGGGTATGCCGGTTCTGCGCAGACATTGGTGAACGTTGGTATGACGAAGATTTCATAGGCATCATTCGGCGCGAAGACCACTTGGTTAGTATTGACCAAATGCTACCGAACTCTGCCATAGATGCAAGCGAGTGGGACAGGGTCAAAGCAATTTGCGCCGGGCTTGGGGTTGTAAAGGTCAATGCGATGTTCTGGTATTCGGATGGCGGCATCCAACTGCGTGTTCCGCTAAAGGAAAGCTACAACGGCCTGCACTATATTGGGCTGTTTGAGGGCGAATGATCGCCGCATCGACTCCTCTAACTGCCTTGTGTACAGGCTGGCTTCCCTGCAATCGGCTGCGACCCAGTCGTCAACTCTAGTTCCGCGCTCTGTCAGGCGCCGCGCGGATACCGATTTTACGACTGCTTCGCAGCCGATCGCAGGCAAGCCAGCTCCTACAATGCCCGCGATACACATATGTGTCGTGTAGTGCCTAGCTACCACTCCACGGGCCTACCCGCCGCTACAGGCACCTCGCGCGTTTGATGTTCCACCACGTGAAACCACATTCCGTTGTACTCCCGCCCCACTCGCGCTTATCTGTCCCCAAGCACGACCTGCCTTCCCCGTCGTGATCTCGAAGCGAACAACAAGAACGGGACCCACCCGCGCGAGGAGATTCCCCATGCAGCAACACCAGCACATCCTGGCCTGGCTCAACGACGTGGCCAGCGACCTGCACGCCATCCGCCACGACATCCATGCTCACCCCGAACTGGGTTTTGAAGAAAGCCGCACTTCGGCCCTGGTCGCCCAGTTGCTCAAGGACTGGGGCTATGAAGTGCACACCGGCATCGGCAAGACCGGGGTGGTGGGCGTGCTGCGCAATGGCAGCAGCACGCGCAAACTCGGCCTGCGGGCGGACATGGACGCGCTGCCGATCCACGAGGCCACCGGTGCTGCCTACAGCAGCCGCCACCAAGGCTGCATGCACGCCTGCGGCCATGACGGGCATACCACCATGCTGCTGGGGGCGGCGCGCTACCTGGCGGCGACGCGGCAGTTCGATGGCACGCTGACGCTGATTTTCCAGCCGGCCGAGGAGGGCCAGGGCGGCGCCGAGGCGATGCTGGCCGATGGGCTGCTGGAGCGCTTCCCGTGTGACGCGTTATTCGGCATGCACAACATGCCGGGGCTGCCGGCGGGGCACCTGGGGTTTCGTGAGGGGCCGATGATGGCCTCGCAAGACTTGCTCACGGTGACCATCGAAGGTGTCGGCGGGCATGGCTCGATGCCGC
>Ga0213821_1001349_pt1 | contig 11647 bp, 6 predicted proteins | sample MC6MC0909MG_FD_179894 | JGI IMG/M metagenome (GOLD analysis project Ga0213821, IMG submission 179894) | Enriched soil aggregate microbial communities from Iowa State University, Ames, United States - MC6-MC0909-MG | ecosystem: Environmental > Terrestrial > Soil > Unclassified | place: USA: Iowa...
TGACGTCCTTCGATGTGCGCTGCGAAATGCTGCGCGACGGCGAGGTCGCCTCCTACGATTACATGGTGCAAAGTGAAAGCTGACCCCTCCTCCTCCCGGCGCCCGTCGCGGCCGGCCCTGGCAGGGCTGGCGCTGATCCTGTTGGCCGCGGGCGGATATGCCGCGTGGAAATACACCTTGCCGAATGGCGCCAGCCAGCCCTCGGCGCAGGCTGCGGCCAAACCGGCCACGCCGGTGGCCGAGCCGCCCGCCAGCCGCATCGTGCGCGTCAGTCCGGCCAACACGCGGGTCATCGACCACGTCCGTCTGACCACCGAGGAATTGCTGGACCCGGATTTCACCCTGTTCGATACCGGGGCGCTGAAGCTGTCTGCTCCCCGCCGGCTGCTGGACGAAATCGAGCGCCCGGTGCTGTATGCGGAACTGGTCAACACCAGCGACCAATACGTTGCGCTGTCGCCGCGTGCGGAAATCGCGGTGTTCGACGGATCGCGCCCGCTCGAGCTGCGCCAGTCCTGGAGCCTGCCCACGCACCTGTATCCCGGCGAGCGCGTGCCCGTGGCGCTGACCGGGCGCGTGGAACGCTTTACGGAAGTGAAAACGAACTGGCTGCCCGCCAAGCGCGCCGCCCTGCCCGGCCCGCGCCCGCATTTGGCCGTGACGGTGGAAAACACCGAAGCCGCCATCGGCACCGGCACGCTGAACTTCAGCTACCGCTTCCGTTACAAATACGTCACGGTGCACGGCCGGGTGCGCAACGACAGCGCCAGCGAGGTCGAGAAGGTGCGCGTGTGGGTCAGCCTGTACGACGCCCAGGACCAGCTCTCCGGCGCCACATTCCAGGAACTGCGTGTGCCGCGCCTGCCGCCCGGCGACAGCGCGCCGTTCCAGGTCGACGTCAAGCAGTACGGCGGCAATTTTGCCCGCGTCGGGGTGGTGTACGACGCCACGGCGCCCTGACCGGCTGGCGGCGGGGTATTTCCGAAGCGGCCCGGGCGGCCGCTTTTTCATTGCGCGGCGCCTTGGCCGGCTGCTGTCCGGCGGGCACGCCCGCCCCACCGGCGCCTGCCGCCCGGCACCGGGCCCGGACGTCGCCGCCGCACAACAGCTATCGACCCAAGTCTTATATAAGATATAAGACATTTGCTACCGGCCCCCACTTGCTTCTACAATTCCGGCCGACAACCCTTCTTCCAACCCGACTTTAAGCAGGCCTCACATGCTGGATACTTACCGCCAACACGTCGCCGAACGCGCGGCTCTGGGGATCCCCCCGCTGCCCCTTACGGCCAAACAAACCGCTGAACTGATCGAACTGCTGAAGAACCCGCCCGCTGGCGAGGAGCAGAATCTGGTCGAGCTGCTGACGTACCGCGTGCCGGCCGGCGTGGACGATGCCGCCAAGGTCAAGGCTTCGTACCTGGCCGCCGTGGCGCTGGGCAAGGAAGCTTGTGCGCTGATCAGCCGAGCCAAGGCGACGGAACTGCTGGGCACGATGCTCGGCGGCTACAACATTGGCCCGCTGGTCGACCTGCTGGACGATGCGGAAATCGGCACCATCGCCGCCGATGCGCTCAAGAAGACCCTGTTGATGTTCGACGCCTTCCATGACGTGAAGGAAAAGGCCGACAAGGGCAACGCCAACGCCAAGTCCGTCATGCAGAGCTGGGCCGATGCCGAATGGTTCACCAGCCGTCCGGAACTGCCGGAAAGCCTGACCATCACGGTCTTCAAGGTTCCTGGCGAAACCAACACCGACGACCTGTCGCCCGCCCCCGACGCCACCACGCGTCCCGACATCCCGATGCACGCCCTGGCGATGCTCAAGAACAAGCGCGACGGCGCCGCGTTCGAACCGGAAGAAGACGGCAAGCGCGGCCCGGTCAAGTTCATCGAATCCCTGAAGGAAAAGGGCCACCTGGTCGCCTACGTGGGTGACGTGGTCGGCACGGGTTCGTCGCGCAAGTCGGCCACCAACTCGGTGCTGTGGTTCACGGGCGAAGACATCCCCTTCGTGCCGAACAAGCGCTTTGGCGGCGTGTGCCTGGGCAACAAGATCGCCCCGATCTTCTACAACACGATGGAAGACGCCGGCGCCCTGCCGATCGAACTCGACGTTTCCAAGATGGAAATGGGCGACGTGGTCGAACTGCGCCCCTATGACGGCAAGGCCATCAAGAACGGCGAAGTCATCGCCGAATTCGAGGTCAAGTCCGACGTGCTGTTTGACGAAGTGCGCGCCGGTGGCCGCATTCCGCTGATCATCGGCCGCGGCCTGACCGCCAAGGCCCGCGAAGCGCTGGGTCTGGCGCCCTCCACGCTGTTCCGCCTGCCCAAGGATCCGGTCGATTCCGGCCGCGGCTACACGCTGGCCCAGAAGATGGTCGGCCGCGCCTGCGGCCTGCCGGAAGGCAAGGGTATCCGCCCGGGCACCTACTGCGAACCGAAGATGACCTCGGTCGGCAGCCAGGACACCACTGGCCCGATGACCCGCGACGAACTGAAGGACCTGGCCTGCCTGGGCTTCTCGTCCGACCTGGTGATGCAGTCGTTCTGCCACACCGCCGCCTACCCCAAGCCCGTCGACGTCAAGACGCACCACACGCTGCCTGAGTTCATCAGCACGCGTGGCGGCGTGTCGCTGCGTCCCGGCGACGGCGTCATCCACTCGTGGCTGAACCGCATGCTGTTGCCCGACACCGTCGGCACCGGCGGCGATTCGCACACCCGCTTCCCCATCGGCATCTCGTTCCCCGCCGGTTCGGGCCTGGTGGCCTTCGCCGCCGCCACGGGCGTCATGCCGCTGGACATGCCGGAATCGGTGCTGGTCCGCTTCAAGGGCAAGCTGCAACCCGGCGTCACGCTGCGCGACCTGGTCAACGCCATTCCGCTGTACGCCATCAAGCAAGGCCTGCTGACGGTTGCCAAGCAAGGCAAGAAGAACATCTTCTCCGGCCGCATCCTGGAAATCGAAGGCCTGCCCGACCTGAAGGTCGAACAAGCCTTTGAACTGTCGGACGCGTCCGCCGAACGTTCGGCCGCCGGCTGCTCGGTGTTCCTGAACAAGGAACCGATCATCGAGTACATCAACAGCAACATCGTGATGCTCAAGTGGATGATCGCCAACGGCTACGAAGACGAGCGCACGCTGGGCCGCCGCATCAAGGCGATGGAAGCCTGGCTGGCCGATCCCAAGCTGCTGGAGCCGGACGCCGACGCCGAATACGCCGCAGTCATCGAGATCGACCTGGCCGACGTGCATGAACCCATCGTCGCTTGCCCGAACGACCCCGACGACGTCAAGACGCTGTCGGAAGTCGCCGGCGCCAAGATCGACGAAGTGTTCATCGGCAGCTGCATGACCAACATCGGCCACTTCCGCGCAGCCTCCAAGCTGCTCGAAGGCAAGCGCGATATCCCGGTCAAGCTGTGGGTCGCTCCCCCGACCAAGATGGACGCCACGCAACTGACCGAGGAAGGCCACTACGGCGTGTTCGGCACCGCCGGCGCACGTACCGAAATGCCGGGCTGCTCGCTGTGCATGGGCAACCAGGCGCAGGTCCGCGAAGGCGCGACGGTCATGTCGACCAGCACCCGCAACTTCCCGAACCGCCTGGGCAAGAACACGAACGTGTACCTGGGTTCGGCGGAACTGGCCGCCATCTGCTCGAAGCTTGGCCGCATCCCGACCAAGGACGAGTACATGGCCGACATGGGCGTCATCAACAAGAGCGGCGACCAGATCTACCAGTACCTGAACTTCGACAAGATCCCCGACTACAAGGACGTGGCGGACGTGATCGAGGTCTGATCCCGATCCTCCTGCCAGGCCTAGCGGCCTGAACAACGGCCCCGTGCAATCCGCCCGGGGCCGTTTTTTTTGCCTCTGTCCGGGCAATTCGGATCGGCGCGCAGCCTGTATAACGAAACGTTTCAATACAATCCAGGCATGCCGGTGAAACGTCGGCCGCCAACGCCGGGAAAGCCCCGGCGCATTTTTCCTGGAGGAAGCCTGCCAATGATCCGGCTATTGCCGCCGACGCTGTTGCTGACGCTAGCCGGCTGCGCGACCGCGCCGCCCTCGAATCCCGACAACATCTGCGCCATCTTTCGCGAGAAGCCGGAATGGCACGACGCGGCGCTGGACGTGCAGAAGAAATGGGGCGCCCCGGTGCCAGTGCCGATCGCGATGATGTACCAGGAGTCGTCCTTCAAGCACGACGCGCTGCCGCCGCGCTATTACTTCCTGGGCATCATTCCGTGGGGCCGCGTCAGTTCCGCCTATGGGTACGCGCAGGCCAAGGACGAGACCTGGGCCGACTACAAGCGCGAAGCGGGCGGTTGGACATCCAGCCGCGACAACTTCGCCGACGCGCTGGACTTCATGGGCTGGTACATGAGCAAGACGCAGCGCATCAACGGCATCTCGAAATGGGATGCCTATGGGCAGTATCTGAACTATCACGAAGGTTGGACCGGTTACCGCAACCGCAGTTACGACCGCAAGGCGTGGCTGAAGACGGTGTCGCAGAAAGTGCAGGCGCGCGCCGAGAAATTTACCGCGCAGTACAAGAGCTGCGAATCGAGCCTGTCGCGGGGCGGGTGGTTCTGGTGAAGCGTTGGTTGCGGATGTCTGACATCGCGCTCAGATGATCCACGGTGTCTGACACCCGTTGAGACACCATCGCAAGCTGACGATCATCTCCCCAGGGTGTCAGACACCTGCGCGCACCTTCGCGGCTGTCACGGCACATTGTTTGCCGCACGGAAGACAAAAAAATCCCGGCACGAGGCCGGGATCTTTCATGCGCGGGCATCAGCCCGCCGCGATCAGAAGTCCATGCTGGCCGACAGCGAGAACGTGCGCGGGCCGCCCAGGACGAGGTAACCGTTGCCCGGGAAGCCGCCCACCGACGACCAGTAGTTGCGGTTGGCGATGTTGTCGACGCGGGCACGCAGCGTCACGACGTGGCCGTCCACGTCCATCATGTAGCGCAGGCCGGCATCGAAACGCGTCCAGCCGGGAACCTTGAGCGTGTTGGCATCGTTCGCATACGACGAACCGGTGTAGACCACGCGGCCGTCGACGGCCAGGCCTTCCACGCCCGGGATGTCCCATTCCACGCCCATGTTGGCCTGGAAGCGCGGCACGCCGATGACCCGGTTGCCGTCCAACGCGGCGGTGCCAGTCTTGACCTGCTTGGCATCCAGCCAGGTCAGGCCGCCAAGGAGGCGGACGCTGCGGATCGGCTCACCGAACACGGTCAGCTCGACGCCTTGGTGACGGTCTTCGCCCGAATTGGTCAGCTCGTTGCTGGCGTTGTAGGCCGCGCGCGGCTTGTCGGTCGAGAAGAACGCCAGGCCAGCGCCCAGGCTGTCGCCCTCATACTTCACGCCCACTTCCTTCTGCTTGGACACGAAGGGCGGCAGGCTCTGGCCCACGTTCGGCACGGGACGGCCGCCTGCGGTCGCCGGTGCGGTCGGTCCGGCAACCAGGGCTTCGATGTAGTTGGCGTACAGCGAAACGCTGGGCGCAACCTTGAACACCAGGCCGAAGGCGGGCGAGTTATGGCTGGCGTCGTAGGCGCCGTTTTCAGCGCCGGTGTTGTACGCGTAGTCGCGCTGCGACATGCGCTGATGGCGGATACCGGCCGTGAACAACACCTTGTCGTCCAGGAAGGACATCGTGTCGCCGATGGCGTAGCTGCTCAGGCGAGTGCGGCCTTGCAAGGCGGGGTTGTCCAGATCGTTGCCGCGCAGCGCGCCGGCGCTGAAGGCGGGCTGGGAATACGAAATCGGATCGTAGATGTTCGTCGGGAACGTGTTGCCGAAGTCCATCACGTACGCGTTCTTTTTCTTCAAATCGAACCACGACGCCGACACGACGAACTCGTGGCCAACGGGACCGGTGCGCAGCTTGCCGCGCAGACCGATTTCGCCCGTGTTGACGCTGTCTTCACGGGTGTTGTCGAAGCGGTAGAAGTTGCCCGCGCCGGTGCTGCCATTGGTGAGCGTGATGTTGCCCAGCGAATTGGCTTCGTCGCTGCGGCGCATGCCGAACGCGCCGTACGCGGTCAGCTTGTCGCTGAAGTCATGCTCGGCGCGCAACGTGCCGAAGACGTCGCGCTCGTTGGAATAGGTCCAGGGCTGCGCATAGTTCGAGCTGGCGTCGGGCGCATCGGGCACGGTCGTGACACCGGCACCCATCGTCACGTTGGGACGCGGACGCTTGAGCTTGTTTTCCTGCCAGCCGATGTCGGCGGAAAGGCGCGTGTCGGCCGATCGCCAGTCCAGACCCAGCGAGACAACGCTGGTGCGGCTGTGTTCGTCATCGATGGCCGTATCGCCGCTGCGTTGCGCGGCGTTCAAGCGGATGCCGGTGCTGTCGTCCGGGCCGAAGCGGCGCGCAATGTCGGTGGACAGCTGGAATTGGCCGCCGCTGGACACACCCGTGGTGATGCGCGTCAGCGGTTCGTTCGGCGCGCGCTTCGGAACCAGGTTGATCACGCCGCCGATACCGCCGCCGCCCGGCGTCGCGCCGGTGAGGAAGGCCGTTGCGCCGCGCAGCACTTCCACGCGCTCGAACAGCTCGGTGGCGATGTACTGGCGGGGCAGCAGGCTGTACAGGCCGTTGTAGGCCACGTCGTCCGAGCTCAGGATAAAGCCGCGGATGAAGTACGACTCCTGGAAGTTGCCGAAGCCGCGCGCCACGCGCACGCCCGAATCGTTCTGCAGCACGTCGCCCACGCTCTTCGCCTGGCGGTCCTGGATCAGCTCGTTGGTGTAGCTGGTCACGCTGAACGGCGTGTTCATGAAGTCCTCGGTGCCGAGGATGCCGACACGGCCGCCGCGGGCCACCTGGCCGCCTGCGAACGGCGCCGACAGGCCGCCGGCGGACGCGTCCGCGCTGGCCTCGACGCGAATCGCGTCCATGGAGGTCACAGGGCCGTTGGTCGTGGCGGGCTGGGTCTGGGGCGCTGCCTGAGGCGCGGTCTGGGCGTGGACGGCGCCAAAGCACGGCAGCGCTGCGGCCATGCAAGCGAGAGTTCTGATTTTCATATTGGGACGCTGGTAGAGCGGAGAGAGGAGGTCTGACGCGCTAGATGTTACCAAAAGAGAATCGTTCTCATTGCGTCCCTCGAACAGAATAAGCGCTCGGCGTTGCGGCCGAACAACATATTCCGGTCGAGCTCAGCAGGCAGTCAGGGCGTCGGCCGTCGCCGGAGTCTCCACGGACTCGTACGCCGTCAGCGCCTCGGCAAGGGCCGCATCGGCAGCCGGCGTGACACCGATGTCCTCCTGCGGGGCAGCCACAACGGCCTGACCCGCCACCAGCACGAAATGCACGGGGACCTTGCCTGCCATCAGCAGCAGCACGCCTTCTTCACCCTCCGGCGTGGCGCTGGCGGCAGCGGCGGAACCGGCGGGCAACACCGCAAAGTCCGGATCGCCGCCCGTCACCTTGGGCAGCGGCGGCGCACCCTTGCTGCGGTGCCTTGCGCGCACGCCCAAGTCGCCCTGCACCGCATAGAACCAGGCATTCCAGCCAGGCGGCATGGGCAGGAGCGTCGTCGCGCCAGGCCGCAGCCAACCGTCCAGGATCACCAGCGGTTCGGGCGTGCACAAGGGTGAGTCCAGGCCGCCGTAGCTGCCCGCCACCACGCGGACCTTGCCCGACGGAGTTTGGATGACCGGCATGTCCGCGGCGCGCAGCAACGACGTCGAGGGCGGCAGGGACTTCAGATGCGCGGGGTGGTCGATGAAGATCTGCAGCCCGTGGAGCGTGGCCTCGCCTGCCGGCCGCTGGGCGTGCACGATACCGCGCCCGGCTTGCGTCCATTGCAGATCGCCCGCGCGGATTTCGCGGTTGTTCTCGATGCCGTCCAGGCTCTGCATGACGCCCGTGCTGTCTTCCAGCAGCAGCGTCGCGGCGCTGACGCCGGCGTGCGTGTGCGGCTCAAAAATCGGGCCCGTCATGACAAAGTGGTCCACCAGCACCACGGGCGACATGCACCCCGAAAAATCGGTATGGCGGAACTGACGGATGGTGCAGGCGTCGCCCAGGTAGCGGCTGGATCCGGCGATGACGGCGCTGAGTTGAAGAGTCAAAAAGTGCTGCCTTACTGTTGCTGAACATGTATTGCGGCGACAGCTTATGAGTTCAACCCGCCGGACAGTAGGGGCCAATTTCAGGAATAATTGTCCTGGCTGTCAGGACAATGCCAGCAAATTTTTAGTTTTTCCCTATTAAAACGCTGTATGCCTAACTACGTTCATCGCCTCGAAGACCTGCTGCTTTTCAGCGAAGTTGTCGAAAAAGGTGGCTTTTCCGCGGCCGCACGTGTGTTGAATATGCAACGTTCCAAGCTCAGCCGGCGGGTTGCCGAGCTGGAAGCGCGGCTCGGCGTGCGGCTGCTTCAGCGCAATACACGGCGCGTGTCGCTGACGCCGATGGGCGAAAAGATTCATGCCCACGCGCAGGCGCTGGCCCGCGAGGCGCGCAGCGTCTTCGACCTGGCCGCGTCGATCGGCGACGTGCCTGCCGGGATGTTGCGCATCACCGCGCCCGCATCGCTCGCAAGCCGGGTGCTGGGCGGTCTGGTCGCCCGATTCTGCGTGGACCATCCCCGCGTGCGGGTGCTGCTGGACACCCGCGACCAGATCATCGACCTCGTCGGCGAAGGCTACGACCTGGCGTTCCGCGCCCAGGCGTCGTCGCTGACGGATGCAAAGCTCAATGCGCTGGAAATCGCCGCTGTGCCGCTGGCGCTGGTGTGCAGCCCCGCGATGGCCAGATCCGCGCCGCGCCATCCGCGCGATCTGGCCGCCCTGCCCTTGCTGGCCCACGGCACGCAGGACGGCCCGCACACCTGGCGGCTGACCGGGCCGGCGGGCGAGATGGAATCGGTGGAGTTTCAGCCGCGCAGCCTGAGCAGCAATATGGACACGCTGCGCGCAATGGCCGGCGCGGGCCTGGGCGTGGCGCTGGTCCCCCGCTACCTGTGCGGCCCCGAACTCGACCAGGGCGGTCTGGTGCACATCCTGCCTGGCTGGTCAGCGGCGCCCGCGCGGATCTACGCCGTCATGCCCGCGCGCTGCGGCGAGCCGCTGGCGTTGAAACGATTTCTTGAATACGTGGCCGCCGAGCTGCCGGCGCGCCTGATCTAAGGGCCATTCTTGCGCGCGCGGGGTCTTGCAGGCTTGGCGCGCGTCCGCCAAAGTAAGGGTTTCGCCGAATCCGGACCGGTCTGGGGCAATAAAGGGCCGGAACTTTGACGCCTCGCCCAAGTCTTATATAAGATATAAGACATAAACCAAGATATAGACCCTCGGCAAACTTGTCCAAGAGACAATGACAAACCTGCCGAAACGCCTGAAAATGCCGCCTTCAGCCTGGGCAAAACCACGGAGTCCATCATGCCGCACAACACCCTAGACACACTCAAGAATTTCAAGATCGGCAACAAGTCCTGTCAGTACTACTCGCTGCCGGCGCTGGGCAAATCGCTCGGCATCGACGTGCAGCGGCTGCCGGTCTCCATCCGCATCGTGCTGGAATCCGTGCTGCGCAACTGCGACGGCAAGAAAGTCACCGAAGAACACGTCCGGCAGCTGGCCAACTGGCAGGCCAACGCCAAGCGCGAAGATGAAATTCCCTTTGTGGTCGCCCGGGTCGTGCTGCAGGACTTCACCGGCGTGCCGCTGCTGGCCGACATCGCGGCCATGCGCTCGGTTGCCGACAAGATGGGCAAGAGCCCCAAGAGCATCGAACCCCTGGTGCCCGTGGACCTGGTGGTGGACCACTCGGTCATGATCGACTACTTCGGCACCAAGAACGCGCTGGACCTGAACATGAAGCTCGAGTTCAAGCGCAACCAAGAGCGCTACCAGTTCATGAAGTGGGGCATGCAGGCGTTCGACACCTTCGGCGTCGTGCCGCCGGGCTTTGGCATCGTCCACCAGGTCAACCTGGAATACTTGGCGCGCGGCGTGCACCAGGACAAGAAGAACAACGTCTTCTACCCCGATTCGCTGGTGGGCACCGACAGCCACACCACCATGATCAACGGCATCGGCGTGGTCGGCTGGGGCGTGGGCGGCATCGAAGCCGAAGCCGGCATGCTGGGCCAGCCCGTGTACTTCCTGACGCCCGATGTGGTGGGCGTCGAGCTCAAGGGCCAGCTGCGCGGCGGCGTCACCGCCACCGACCTGGTCCTGACCATCACCGAAATGCTGCGCCGTGAAAAGGTCGTGGGCAAGTTCGTCGAATTCTGCGGCGAAGGCACCGCCAGCCTGACCGTGGCCGAACGCGCCACCATCGGCAACATGGCGCCTGAGTACGGCGCCACCATGGGCTTCTTCCCGGTCGACGAACGCACCATCGACTACTTCCGCGGCACCGGCCGCACCGAAGAGGAAATCGCCGCCTTCGAAGCCTATTTCAAGGCGCAGAAGATGTTCGGCGTTCCGGCCTCCAAGGACATCAACTTCACCAAGCTGCTGACGCTGGACCTGTCCACCGTCGCGCCGTCGCTGGCCGGCCCGAAGCGCCCGCAGGACCGCATCGAGATCGGCAACGTCAAGAACACGTTCATCGACCTGTTCTCCAAGCCGGTCGCCGAAAACGGCTTCAACCAGCCCGCCGAAAAGCTCGAGCAGACCTTCACCACCAGCACCGGCACCAAGATCAAGAACGGCGACATCCTGATCGCCGCCATCACGTCCTGCACCAACACGTCCAACCCCAGCGTGCTGCTGGCGGCGGGTCTCCTGGCCAAGAAGGCCGTGGAAGCCGGCCTGACGGTGCCCAAGCACATCAAGACCTCGCTGGCCCCCGGATCGCGTGTGGTCACCGAATACCTGACCAAGACGGGCCTGTTGCCTTACCTGGAAAAGCTGGGATTCGACGTGGCGGCCTACGGCTGCACGACCTGCATCGGCAACGCCGGCGACCTGACCGCCGACCTGAACGAAGCCATCACCAGCAACGACCTGGTCTGCTCGGCGGTGCTCTCGGGCAACCGCAACTTCGAGGCGCGCATCCACCCGAACATCAAGGCCAACTTCCTGGCCTCGCCGCCGCTGGTCGTGGCCTACGCCCTGGCCGGCACCGTCACGCGCGACCTGATGACCGAACCCGTGGGCCGCGGCAAGAACGGCGACGTGTGGCTGGGCAACATCTGGCCCACCACCGAAGAAATCGACGCGCTCCTGAAGTTCGCGCTGGATCCGGAGGCCTTCGAGGCCAACTACGGGCAGGTCAAGAGCAACCCCGGCAAGCTCTGGGAGAACATCAAGGGCGTCAACGGCGACACCTACAACTGGCCCGACTCCACGTACATCGCCGAACCGCCCTTCTTCGAAGGCTTCGGCATGACGCCGGGCGCGATGCCCACGGTCAAGGGCGCGCGCGCGCTGGGCGTGTTCGGCGACTCGGTCACCACCGACCACATCTCGCCGGCCGGCTCCATCAAGGAAAGCTCGCCCGCGGGCAAGTGGCTGAAGGAAAACGGCGTCATGAAGGCCGACTTCAACAGCTACGGCTCGCGCCGCGGCAACCATGAAATCATGATGCGCGGCACGTTCGCCAACGTGCGCATCAAGAACCTCATGATTCCCGCGCTGCCGGACGGCAGCCGCTTCGAAG
>Ga0213821_1001350_pt1 | contig 11629 bp, 7 predicted proteins | sample MC6MC0909MG_FD_179894 | JGI IMG/M metagenome (GOLD analysis project Ga0213821, IMG submission 179894) | Enriched soil aggregate microbial communities from Iowa State University, Ames, United States - MC6-MC0909-MG | ecosystem: Environmental > Terrestrial > Soil > Unclassified | place: USA: Iowa...
GTAATCTTTAACCTCAAATAAGTACCCTTCATTCCCGATCCCTGAATCATTGGAATCTAATGTTAGAAAAAAATCTCCTTCTTTTGGTTCTCCTATAACAACTGATAAACTATGAGTAGTAATATCTATCAAATCATTTTTAAACACTTCTGCTGTTGTTTTCAATTCCTTTGAATACTGAGGATCAATAACGATTCTGGAACTCTCTTTAATGTTGAATAAACCAGTTCCTCCGTCCCATTCTCTTAAACTTGGAATCACTTGTGGTTTTTCATTAATTTTAGAAGTAGAATCCTCTGCTGAAGATATTGTCGGTTGGTAAGTGATTAAAGATGCAAACATTAAAAAAAGACATAAGATGACTCCAGCTTTTTTCATATAAACCCTCCTCGAATTTGAATATATTAAAAACAACTGTAGGAAAGAGAATTGAGCATCAGTTTTAATAATTGGTAGTACTTTTTGAAGCATTATCACCTCATTTTTTTAAATCTAATAAAAGATTATAAGTTTTAAAATTCCGGATTTTTAGACCTCCTCTTAAAAAATTTATGAATACTGACATATTGAAAGTACGATAGGCCAGTTTCATTTTTCGTTAAAGTTAAAATCATAGCTCTTTACCATAAATCAACATAAAAAAGGCACGGAGATAGAGTCAAAAGAAAATGAAATTCTTTCAACTTTATCACCCTGCCTGATCGGATCAGTAACATGTGAACATTATTGAATTTACAATCAACATACCATCCATTGATAGAAAAAGCAACGTATTTTTTTGAAAATTCACAGAGATCAGTTTTATATCGAATCTTTTGTCTTAATAAGTAAATTACAGCATTTCATACGCAATTAATTTAAAAACTAACTTTAGATTTCCCCCTTCTTTCTTACCATTCCAAGCACTTATTGATCCATTTTTCTTCCAATTAGTGGGGGGCACAGGCCCCTTTTATCAACAACAAAATTCAACAAAAGTATAGAAAATTCGATAATTCTATTAACGTTCTTTAATTTCATTGCTTTGTTAAATGGTAATTTACACCTATTTCAATGTCTTAACTGGGTATAAATTAGTATTTTTAATTAAATTCAAATAATTCAAACTATTCATGTAAATCAATGTCTATTAATCTATAATAAAGACGATGGAAATTAATAGGGGGTATAAGGTATTGAAGAAAAAGTTTATTGTTCCTGTAGTTCTGTCGTCAGCGTTGTTGGTAGGTTCTATCCCGGTTAGTAGTGTATTTGCAAATCCGGTTGATTCGAAGGTGGTTAATAGTGTACAAGCTTCTAAGAAGTGGAATGAGAAGGCAAGCGTTCCTTTATTTGTGAAGGAGCGATTTGCAGAGAAATTCTCTTCTAGTACCCCATCCAATGCATTAAATTATTTGAAGAAAAACGAAGTTAAAACCGGAATTAAAAATCCGGGTAAAAATCTAAAAGTAAAAGATACTCAAACAGATGAACTGGGTATGACTCATGTCCGCTTTAATCAGTCAATAAATGGAGTTAACGTAGAAGGATCCGAAGTTATTGTTCATATTAATAAGGATAATGAAGTAGTATCCGTCAACGGAAGAGTAAATCAGACGATTGTCGATGATACAGTGGACACGACCGCCACATTAAGCATTGATGCTGCACTAAAGACTGCATTGTCCTCTGTTAAAGCACCTGAAGAGCTGACATATGAGCCGACTGCTGAGCTTGTTGTCTATCCTTTTGAAGGGGAAAATCATACCGCTTATAAGGTGAATGCTAACTTCATGGGGGATGAACCTGGAAACTGGTTTGTCTTTGTAGATGCAAAAACAGGAAAAGTTATCGATAAGTATAATGGCTTAATGCATGCAGATGAAATGAAAACACAAAAAGGTGCTGGAAAAGGGGTACATGGCGATCACAGGGAATTACATATTACCCAAGTGAAGGAACCGAATTCTGGGACTAAGTTTGCGTTAGCAGATTACTCTCATAAGGGTCTTGAAGGTATACTCACATATGATGCTAAAAATGATAATAGTTCCGCAAATGATACTCTCTATGTTGGGAATTCTGCTGCATTTATAGGTGACTATGATCGGGCACTTGTCGATGCACACTATAATTCGGAAAAGGTATATGACTATTACCTTAATGAGCATGGCCGCAATTCCCTTGATGGTAAAGGTATGGCAATCATTTCTAGGGTCCACTATGGCAATAATTACAACAATGCATCCTGGAATGGGCGTTGGATGACCTATGGTGATGGTGACGGTGAGTTCTTTATTTCACTATCAGCTGGTCTTGACGTTGCTGCCCACGAAATGACTCATGGCGTCATCACTCATACAGCAAATTTAGTATACCGCAATCAACCAGGAGCACTAAACGAATCATTCGCTGATGTCTTTGGTGCACTCGTTGATGATGATGATTGGGAAATGGGCGAGGATATTATGGCACCGGCTGCTAAAGCTGACGGTGTAACGAGATTGCGCAGCTTAAGTGATCCAAATAGTGTTGTTGTAAGTAATGCACAAAGAGCAGCATATGGCAGCGGAGTCTATCCGGCCCATATGGATGAATTTTATCACATGCCACTAAATGTAGATAACGGCGGTGTCCATGTTAACTCCTCGATTACAAACCATGCTGCTTACTTGATCGGTGAAGAAATCGGAAGGGAAAAACTGGGGAAAATTTACTATCGTGCTTTATCTGTTTATTTAACTCCAAATTCCGATTTTAGCGATGCGCGCAAGGCGATTGTTCAGTCTGCAATTGATCTTTATGGTGAAGGCAGTGCGGAATTGACTGCAGTTAAATCTGGATTTGATGCGGTTGGAATTTACTAAGTATCTAATTGGAACTGCTTGCAGGAATAAATATTTTTAGCGGATTTCAGATGAATATTGAAGTGAGTTTTATGATCCCTCAGACTAAGTGTTTGGGGGAATTTTGTTATGGTGGTAAATGTTAAAGGCCTAAAACGTAAAAAGTCATAAAAAATAAAGGGTGGTACATATTAGTCATGACTAATATGTATCACCCTTGTAATTCTTCAACAATCGCGCCCTTTTCTGGAATAAAGGGAATAGATGTTTTTAGACAAAAATTGAATATTTCACAGGTTTTTTAAATCCTAATTTATCAGCTAATTTTATAGATAACTTATTTAATATGTCACAATCCCTTTAGTGTTTGGAAAGTGTTTCACTCAACAAGCTGATCCTCAATAAAATGCATCTGCTTCATGACCATTCCTTCCTTACTTTTATCATAAACAGTGTATTCCTTTTGTGGTTCAGCATCTGACCAAATGATATAGGCAATTAGATCATTCTTATGATGTTCCAGCCGATCTGTATTCATGTAACTTTCATCAGGCTGCCAGTCTCTTGGCAAATCCTCACTTTCCCTATAAAAGGACAGATCAAAAATCCTGTTTTTGCCTTCAATTACTTTCATTTCACCTTCAACTGGATGATCCTTACTGTATTTTTCAACTAATTCTTTCAACTCTGTTAGATCTTTTGGTGGATTTAGAATCATATAATGCTTCCTAAGAGTTACCACTTCTTCATCCTTTTTACCAACGACCTCTTCTGTATTGGCAATTTCGAAAATCTTTGTTTCCCTGCTTGATTCCTCATTCTTTGTACATCCAATTAAGCTTAATGGAATGAAGAGTATACAAATCATCCAAACTATCATTTTTACATTAACTTTAATCACAATTCTCCCTCAAATGGTATATCCATTTCCATTACAGTCACAAACGGTTTATATTTACCATTATAATCATCATAATGCTGTAAGACAAACCAGGAACGGAATCCTGCTAGGTTGACATACACCTTCTCCACATCTGGCTGATCCAGCCCAAAATGATCATACAAACGAACACGCATGACTCCTTTAAAGTGATTCCTCTCTAATGAAAAATCTTTTACGGATACCGTATTCCCCCAAGTATCATTTACTGTAATGGTAAGTCCACCTACTCGATCACTCCATGTGCTAAACGTCGGATAACTAGCATTTCTCTGTATAAAATTATAAAATTCATTTGAATCCTTTGTACTTTTATCAAACTTAAGTGCTGCTAAATTACCTCCATTTTTCTTCAGCTCATTAACTAAGGCTTTTTTAACAAATTCAACATAGGCCTTCGTTGTTTCATGCTCACTTGCTTCTTTCGTTAAAGTCTTGTTGCTGTACTCTTTACCAGTTCCATCCCTAAAATGATTAATCATATCTAAAATAACATCTTCCATATCTCCCATGGCAAACAAACTTGTTGACATATCCTCGAACTCAGAAAAGAGAATACTGGGGAAATAAGATTCAAGTAATTGAAGTCTGAACATCCAGCTAATGTCTTTTATTTCATCTTCTGTATAATCATTTGTTTTCATATCATTCGCTACATTTCCATATTTATCATAGCCTTCTGGTCGATCCGATTGAAAAATGACCATATTGGATAAATCAGAGTACAACGGTCTCAAATCCTCATTATCAAGCTTTCCATCTCCATCACTATCTTTTCGGTCAGGAAAACTCTTTGGAAAGAAACCTTCAAAATGAATCGTAACTCCAAAAATGTCTACTGTGAATGATTGGAATGGACCCATTTCTTCCCCATCGGTTAATCCATCACCGTCACTATCTTTCTTGTTAGGATCTGAGTAAATTATACCGTATGGTGTTTTCATTCCTTTAATTTCATAGATGTTGTATAAGCCATCCCCATCTGAATCTGTTGTATCGATCCCTCCATCACCTGAATCATCACTAGGGACAATGTCATTCAACTTATGGCTGGTTGCAGCTTGATCGTTCTCTTCACCCGTTCTCGTTGCCATATTGTGAAGCAGCGTTTCATTTACACCATGCGTCCCTGAATAGTCTATTTCCCTACCCCACAACTCCAGCCATTTTTTCTTATCAACAATTAGAAATTCGCCAAAGTGAGTAGTTTCCACACTTATTGTATTCTTACTTGCATCTACTTCCGCGTTAAGGCCTTCAAACATTTCCTTATCTTCATTGTACCAAATGATGCCTAAATCATTTTCCACTGTGTCTCCTAGCTTCGCTTCATCATAAGTAAACGTAATGCTTGCTTTCTCAAATTCTGATTGCGTAGTGATGCTTACAGAAGAACCAATAATACCGTGTAAATTAGTGGTTTTAACGTTGTTTGTGCTGCTCATTCTAGTCGTTTTATTTATATTACCCTTTGCACTAAAACTAACTTCTACACTTTTAATTTCTGATTTATCAGGCTGAATCAATGATTTACTAATAGATTGTTGATAGAGTTTTTGTGAATCCTCGATTCCGTCACCATCGCTGTCTGCAGCATTCGGATTTGTCTTTAAAGCATATTCATCTCCATCACTTAACCCATCGCCATCTGTATCATACTTATTAGGTAATGATTTAAACTGATGTACTTCAAATCCGTCCGTTAAACCATCTTGGTCTGAATCTTCCTTTATCAAATTTGTTTGATAAGCTTGCTCGTCTTTATTACTCAGGCCGTCTTCATCGATATCTTCATCTGCATCACTTATGCCATTACCATCTGTATCATATTTTGTCGGAGAAATAAATGATTTAACTTCATATTCAATATTGTCCTCTAATCCATCACCATCTGTATCCTTTTTAAATGGATTCATTCCCTCTAGGAATTCTTTCCCATCCGTTATTGTGTCCCCATCCGTGTCTGAGGTAGCTTCAAAGAATTCTGTGTTAAATGAGTAGCCAGCTTTTTCAAGTCCGAATAACACTTGTTTATATGCATTTTGATAGGATTTTGATGCAGGGATAGCTAGATCTTTTTCTAGAAATTCATTACCTTTTTCAGACATTTTCACAGCGTTATTCAAATGAGCTTTTATTTTATTTCCTTTGTCATCCGCTTGATCGGAGATATCTTTTAAGATGCCGATAGCATTCTTATTGACAATTTTATCCGATAAATAAAAATTAAAGAGTATATCAGCAAGTAATACTTCAGTTGGTTCATTAAAATCGTTTTTTGATACATACCCCCATAAATATATCGTTAACTTGTGTTTGATTTCCAAGAGCCGATCACTTTTAAGAACCACCTCTTGTATGTACTCCTCTTGAACAGCTTGTTCATATTGGTTTATCAATTGTTGAAGTACATCAAGTTCATTAATATCTTTTTGTTTAAAGTCTCCGGTTTCATCAATTTCCGCTATCAGTTTAGAATCAAACTTAGCATTAGTTTCTTTTATGACTGTCGCGAAGCGCTTTAATTCATTTATTGCAGTCTGATCATAGATTTTTGCAATTCTGGTGTCCTCATAGAATTCATATTCACTTAACCACTGTTTTACATTTTCCTCACTAGAATTCTTATTTTTTCCTTGATTAGCATGGTTATTGCCCTTGGCAACCACCGCTTGCCCAGATCCGCCGAAAATCATTGCAAAGGTCAATAAAAAACTCAACATACTTTTTACTTTATTTTCCATCGCGATAATCTCCTCTATAAAAATATTAATTTAACCTATATACGATATCGTTGTTCACATCCTAAGAAATATTGTCAAAATCCTTGAGATCATGTCATTAAATCAACTCCTTTACAAGTTTTTTTTCTCTATTAGCAACTAGTTGGTACCTATCAAAAGTATATAATGGAAATGTATTCTAAATAAGATGAATGCTGAATTTTCCGAAAATTATTAAATCAGAAAGACACCCAATAATTAAGTGTATTGTCTTTTAAATTTACCGTACATAAATAAATCTTTACCCAATATATTTTCGGCCTGTAAACCAATGAATGAATCCCGTTTCTCTCCCCAACCGTTTATATGAAACGTTTCAGGGGATGATGCTTTTTGGTCCTTAGACTGTGGCGAAAATGCAAAAAGCATTGAAGAGTATAAAATAAACAGTAACAGATCTTATTGTTCCTTGAGGGATAAATTCATTTTTTCTCCTTTCCTCCCTAAAAAATGATTTTTTCAACTAAGTATTAGTTTACAGATCAAAATTATGGATTAAAAGGTAAGGATTTCCTAAATATTATTATCAGACTTATGGATTAATGATTTGCGTTTGATCGTCGGTTAAACGATGGATAATGACACGTGCTGGAAGCTTCTAATTTTGGCCAATGTATGCGTCGGGGATTTCCATCGTTTCACCAGGGGTTAGACCAGACATAATTTGTTTCATATCAAGCTGGATGTATTCTATTTTGTTTTTTTAACGTGCTATTTTTGAAGTATTCTGGCTCAGGGTTCTTGATATAAATGCGTGTATTCAGCTTCAACCGCGAGATATAGTAAGCCTCTTTGTCATGCATGGCTTGTAAGTCTCCTAAATCGAAGTAACCAAGATCGCGTAAACATAAATCGTCCGCCTCTATGGTTTCAAAGCAGATGGTACCGTATGTTTTATCATTATTCTTTCATGGTCCAAGCTGCACGTTAAGAAATTGACCACTCAGTAAATCATATTCCAATTGGATTTTCACGCCTGCCGTATTACTACTCCCACCTGAACCTTGATAGTCAGTGGCGAAATGATCAGGCAGTTGAAACACTGTCGTATCTAAAATACGGATACGATTGAAAGTAGAAATCATGTGTGCAGAAAGCGATGGATTTGAACAGAGTTTTTGTGTGAGAAGAGAAGTAAAGACTTCTCGAAGAAATGTGACGGCTGCTGGATTAAAGCATTGATTCAGTCCTTCTGGGCTCATCAGTACCCCAGTGGAAGCTTCTAACCGACTGCACAATTGTGTAAGTGATGTGCTAGCGATTTCCTGTTTGAGCCATACGCAAAGGGCAATGAGTTCGTTTGCTTGATTCTTACTAGATCGTTGTACAAAGCCAACTTGTTTAGCGATGTCTTGTAGGCCTACTGGAGATAAAAAATAATGTAGCTCTTGTGCGAAAAGATTCAGTTCATTTGAAATGATAGGATTCATCAAAAACGCCATCCTTTCTCGTAAACTTCTTACGATAAGCATAGCGTTTTTTCATTTTGAGGGTATGATTGTAACTTCGCTTGATGGGTATGGGGTAGCGTCAGGAAAATGCGGATTTACAACGTTAAAGAAAATAAACAAATAAAATCCTAGTTTATTTGCTTTTTTTACTCCCTCAGTGTAAACGTTATTCTCACGAATGCTTGCTTATTCGTAGGATTTCAAACCACATTGTATCGGCATAACGGCATTAGTGAGATCTCTTCTGAGGTTTGTTTATCCACCAATAATAAAACTCAAATATGGCAAACACACCAACTACGAGTGCTATAAGAACAACAGCCCATATTCCAAAATACGTCATCTTAAACCAGATTCCATCCTTCGCAATCAGAAAAATGCTCCCAATAACCCAGAGAAAGTCCACCACAGAAAAGATAAGCACATACATTGGAGGAATAAACGGCATTCTTACCGTCCAAAAAACAAAAGCTACAAAAATTACTAGGAAAATTCCCGTTTCGACTAGCGCAGATGAACGATCCAGACCCGTCAAGGTTGCCAAAAAATGTGAGAAAAAGATCAAAATTAACCCAACTAATCCTGTAGAGAAGCCATTCGCTAACAAAACATATCGAATAAATTTGTCACCATTCATGCTTTTTTCCACATGTTGATTTTGATTCATAGATAAACACCTCAATTTTCGTAAGAATTAACTGTCTGATACCGATTGCGCCGTTTTCGATCTGGTGTTTTTGATTAGAATAAGCGCAAGAGGAATAAGAAATTTGGTATACGCGGCAAGCAAGTAAAGACAGAGCCTGAAAGTATCCGAATAGATTTGAACGTTTGCTTGCCAGACACCGATCATATTTACGAGGTAACTGAGTCCGTTCAACCATACGATGCCGATCAAACTAATTCCGGTTGCATAAGCAATTTGGAAACCTGTCATCAATATACCCGACGCGGAACCAATATCGATCTTTCGTATTTTTGCGAGTACGATATTCGTTAAAGGAGCGGCAATTAAACCTTTACCGATACCGAGAACGGCAAGAGCGGGAATCCACTGGGCAATGTGATGCTACCCCTTTATGAATGCCAGCAGATCCTTTTGAGACGGTCCGCATGGGTCATGTACAACCTATGCGGACCGTTTTCATACACGACAAACTGATTATTCGGTACGAGCTGTGCTGATTTTTCCCCGGATATTTCGATTGGCATAGACTTGTCGCTGTCACCGTGAATGATCAGAGCTGGAACATCGATTTTGCCGGAAATCGGTCTCCAGGACCGTTTATAACAATCGAGAACGGCTATAAGTGAAGTGTGAAGCATATCCCATCTCGTCCATTCCCCGATCTTGGATGAAACGCCGCAATTTGGCAATGTAGCACCGAAGTACGGGGGTTCATTGTCGGCCAACCATTGTGGAAAATCCTTTTACATTCCATCTAATCGTATTGTTGAATTGATCGGGTTGAACGTCAAATAACTCCTCTGAAATCGATTGAATCTGTTGGATAACCATTTGGCGAACAGATTTAGCCGTACTTAACAATGCATTTGACATAACAAATTCCTCCATTCAAATTTTAAAAAATTCAATCAACTAATTACAATGCAAGTATATCTAGCCCCCAATAGTTTATCAATGCAGTGTTTCCTATTATTATGATAAGTTATAATTATGAAAATGTTTGGAAGGGGAGTTAACATGGAATTGCGGCAGTTGGAATACTTCATGGTTATCTGCGAGGAACTTCATTTTTCAAGAGCAGCAGAGAAAATTATGGTTTCTCAACCTAACCTGAGCCAGCAAATCAAGTTACTAGAAAGTGAATTGGGTGTCCCTCTCTTTAATCGCATTGGCAAACGGATTACAATAACAGAAGCTGGTAAACTGCTATATGAACAGAGTAAGCATATTTTTTCACATTTAAAACAAGCTCAGGAAAGCATCTCGGAACTGAAACAAATAAAAGGCGGTTCTCTCACCATTGGGGTCTTACCCGGAGACGCTGACTTGATGTTCAATTCATTGCTTCTAGATTTTCACAGTACCTATCCGAATGTTTCCTTATCATTAGTCGAAACCGTTAAAGTCTCCGAACAAGTCATTGAAGGAATGATTGATATTGGTGTGACAACATCCCCTAACCCAGATGAAAGGATTGTACAAATACCGCTTTTTTATGAAGAATTTTCATTAGCGGTTACCAAAGAAACGTCACTTGCAAAGAAAAGGTCCATTCAATTTAACGATTTGCAAGAGATGAAGATAGTGATGTTTCCTCCTGATCATCAGTGCCGCAAATTAATTGATAATCATTGTCAACAATTAGGATTCCGAATTAAACCCAAAATTGAAACAACGACCTTATCATCATTGATTACCATGGTTGAAAAGGGAATTGGAGTAACTGTTCTGCCTAGACTGTTACTTGAGAATCTTCATGATAAAAACATTCAAGCGATCAAAATAACGAAACCCACACCAGGTCAGGATATTTGTCTTATCTATCGGACTGATAAATACTTAGGATTTGCTGCACGGGCGTTTATACAAGCAGTAGAGGATTACATTCAAACCGCCAAAAAGAATGCACGGACTTCTTAACTACCGTCTCAAATAGGAATTCAATTAAAAACTTCTTTAAAAGCCATTACTCCTGTCTATATGATTGCATTATTTCGCATGGATTTAGATAATACAAAAACCCCCGATATCTTCGGCTTAACGCACAGCTATTAGGGGTTTTTCGCTTTTATTTTTTTTTACAGGATTATTCAAGAAAAGGGCGCTTTAATGAAGTAACGGAAAAGCCCATTTTCTCTATTTTAATTTGCAGAGAAGTTGGGCTTTTTAATTTGGTATTTCCTTAACGTTGTAAATATGCGGTTTTCCTGACGGTACCCCATGCCCATCAAGCTAATATTTTGAAGTACCCTAAAACGATAATTTTATCTTTCCACTACTGTCCATGAGAATTCAGCTCATTTTTTTCGTTTTGGGGTCTTTAATTTCGTTAGGTTGATGGCGATGTGACGCTACCCCTTGTTGGTTAAAAAGGGTCAGACCTCCAGTGTGCTAAAGCATTAGCACGTTGAGGGTCTGACCCGGATCCCTTCGAAAATCAAACCGTTACTCATTCAAAAATAGCATTGCGGTCTGTGCATAGATCCTCGATGCTTCGACTAATTCTGCTACATCAATATATTCATTTATTTGGTGGGGGATATGACGATCGCCCGCTCCTGTCGTGACAATAGGAATCCCCGCCAGGTGAAGGAATGTTCCGTCTGTGGCACCTGGTACACCATTATAAATTGGGTCCTTTCCGGTAACTGAACGAAATGATTCCACACTAGCCCTGACAATCGGATCCTCCAAACTCGTTTCTGTCCACGGCCGGCTTTCAATCACTTCTAGGGTAGCCTTAAAATCTGGATCCTTAGAACCTAACCGCGCTAAAATATTCTCCATATCAACCCGTAGCTGGTCGTGCTTCTGTCCAGGAACTGTACGAATATCTAGGGTACAATAACACTGGTCTGGAATGACATTGATTTGCGGCTCGCCCTTCTCGGGTCCTAAAATATTCGTCGGTGTAATGCTCGGCCAACCTAAATATGGGTGTT
>Ga0213821_1001354_pt1 | contig 11600 bp, 15 predicted proteins | sample MC6MC0909MG_FD_179894 | JGI IMG/M metagenome (GOLD analysis project Ga0213821, IMG submission 179894) | Enriched soil aggregate microbial communities from Iowa State University, Ames, United States - MC6-MC0909-MG | ecosystem: Environmental > Terrestrial > Soil > Unclassified | place: USA: Iowa...
CGTATAAGGTATTATAGATTAGAGGAGGTCGGAAAAATGGATTATACTAAAATCTATAATGAGGAACTGATTGCCTTAGTAAAAGAGAAAATAAAGTCCGTCGGTGAAATTAAAGCGGTGAAGTTTGTGAGAGAACAAACAGATATGTCTTTAATACAGGCAAAAAAATTTGTAGATTTTTGTAAAGAATAGACATAAAAATTAGAGTCACTAAACTGTGGCTCTAATTTTTATTAAAAGTATCTTCAATAGTCATTGAACTACTAAATAATAAACTTCGACAGACGTAAACTACGATATGTTTCTGTCATTTTTTTGTGCTTTCATTGCTATGACTATCAATGTTTTAAACGTGAATGTAGTCCGTTCACAATAAAAAATGGTTTAAAAAAAGAAAAAGAGATTTTATTAAACGAGAAAATTGTTAGTATATATACTACCTAAAATAGATATAGAAATATATGAGAAAACGCTATTAATAATAAAAAATAGTTATTCAACAATTGGGCGCGATACTGTAATAAGGATCAGCGCTTATTTTCATTAAAGGGCATATTATTGAATAACAACCTTTCAAATCGTTATCAAACGAGCGTTTGGGAACAATTTGATTACAACTTATGTCTATATTGTAAAAGGGAGGTATCATTATGTGGTTAATATTAGGTCTTATTGCTATAGTAGCAACTTTTATAAATCTTTATATGTATACAACAGGTAAAGATTATAAACTTGCGATGGCAATAGGGTTATCATTTACAGCATTGACACTCTGTGCAGAACATAGCCTTGTATCTAATTGGGTAAAAGTTGAAGATTGGGTGGCTTTATTGGATGTTGTACCTACTTTTTAGAACTAAAAAATAAAGGCTCTGTTAAAGGGAATTGTTGATATTTGATAAATGTCAGGATTCAACGTGGAATGAAGCCTCGTAAAAGAGGTGAGAAATCTAAACATAGGGGAATAAGCAAAGAACAAGTCTGTGTTCTCGTTGCCAGAGACCGAACCAATGCAACTGTCTCAAAAGTTGCTTGTATGGGGCGTATTGTTAAAACAAAAGGTTTTAAATTGTCTAATGAAAACGTGCTTGTAACCGATTCTTGGAGAGCCTATAAAACCAATGCAAAAGTAAAGGGCTTAGAGTATTATCTGATTAAATCAAACGATGGAAAGCACATTATTAAGGGCTTGTATCACATCCAAAATGTCAACGGTCTCCATTCTTGCTTAAAAACAATGGATAGGTCGTTTTAAAGGTGTAGCTACGAAATATCTTGATAATTACCTTGTTTGGTTCTTATTTTGTCGATAGTCGCAGTAACGAAAATATCAATCAGCATAATAAAGAATTTTTATTATCATCATTAGTATTTGAAATGATTGACACCTACGATAGTTTGAGACTATCAAAATTTAGTGCGTAGTCCTTTTTTAAAATAGAAAATTACGGAAATTCGTCAAGTTATTACATTTACTATTACAATTGAAACAAAAAATGAAAGGAGGTAATATATTGAAACAACATAAAGAGTTTTATCCAATCATTTTAACTTTAGTTTTGTTCTTAGTTGCATTATTTATTTTCTTTGTATTTAGGTCTCCGAATATTAATCTATGGATTCCAATTTTCTTATATGTTTTGATAGACATTGGATTTATTGTGTCGTTAATTTTAGGGGTCAAGTCTAAAAATATAACTGTAAAGGTGTTCAGTATTCTTTCAAACATTACATTTATGATACCATTATCAATATTTATATTTCTGTTACTGTTGGCAAATGGAATTTCTGGACCATAAATCAAGGAAACTCGTTAGGGCTTCCTTAATTTATTATTCGATATTTTACAGAGCCAAAATAAAAAAAAGTCCCCAAATCTCGCTTTGGGAGCTTTATTTATTATAAATTCTAACTTAAACTATTTAAAAAACGTCTAATTCAATAGGAGGGGAGATTTACGAAAAAACTACTTGCTTTAGCAATTGCACTGAGTTTCCTAATAGCTGGTTGTGGACAAGAAGATACAAATTTGGAACATCAGGAAGGCGTTATTGTAGATATAAAAGAACTTTCAGATGGGATAAACCAAATTTTGGTTATACCAAATATACTTCCTGAAGATATTTCTAATAAGAAGCTGGACGAATTAATAAAGCTTGCTCAAGAAAAGGGGGGAGCATATTATAGTTTTGAAATAGGTAAATATGTGGATTTCCAAGTTGGAACCCATGTAATTGTATATTGGGACGGTTCCCAATTAGATTCTAATCCCCCTCAACGTGGGTTAGATAAGGTAGATATAATCTCAAAATAACCAACACCTCTATTTTTATTAAATTTAAAAGCATCTTAGCTCGCTTAAGATTATATAGTATGCAAATAAATTTTAAATAACGTTCCCAAATCAAAGTTTGGAAACCCATTAAAAGGCCACGAATGCTGTTAAAACAGTGTTTTGTGGCTTTTTGTATGAACAGTATCTAGACAATTTTTTAACGATGAAATCTGCATTTTCAACCGGCTCCTCAACTTCAACTAATAGGGCTTAAGTTGATTAAGCATCTCTGTTCTTCTTCCACTCCCATGAAAATAAAATCTCTGGGACTACAAACGCGACCTTTATATTTAAAAAAATGGTAGCGCCTAACTTCATACATTATTACACCTGTTACTTTCGGACTTATTCATAATGATTATCATCAAGGCAACTTAATTATTAATGAGGAAGGTAGTATAACTACAATTGATTTTGATGACTGCTCATTTAATTGGTATGCTCAAGATATTGCAGTAGCTTTCTATCATGCTTATTGGCAACATAGCTCTTTCAATGACATTCTACAAATTCTTTTTGTGACATATTTATGAGTAATTTTTTTGCAGGATATAAAACAGAAAGTATGCTCCATAAGGATGTAATTGTACAAATTCCTGTTTTATTGAAAATAAGAGGGATTTATTTGTATCAATTATTCAAACAAAAATGGGATACTGGTATTTTAGAAGGATGGCAAGGATACACCTCATAAAGCTTAGAAGACAAAATCAGATATCAAGTACCATATGCAGGTATTAACGATTTTTCTATTTTTTTATAGGTTGTTTCAACATGCACATTACATTTTGTTAATACACTTTTCATAATGAGGATATTTCGAAGAGAACGAGAAACTTTCATTAGAGAATGACTATATGAGTATAGGATTGATAAATATCTTAGTTATTCCATTAAAGGGCGCGATACTGTAATAAGAATCAGCGTTTATTTTCATTAAAGGGCCATTTAATTGAATAAATGAATATCTGCATCTGTTATAAAGATGCATTTTTTTAAAAATGTTGTAACGAAATCAATAATTTTGTGATACATAGTTGAATGGCCAGACGGAAAAGGGAGGGTGGCAGTGGATAAGGACAATATATACCAAGATTATGGGGATTTTATTTTTAAATACTTGTTAACTTTGACAAACAACCTTGATTTAGCAGAGGAGCTAACTCAAGAAACATTTTATCAAGCGATTAAATCCATTAATAACTTTCACGATAACGGTAAAGCCAAGTTTTCTACGTGGCTCTGTGCAATTGCTAAAAACGTATGGCTGCAAGAATTAAACCATAAAAATAAAAACCAACAATTGAAGGACTCTATAAAAAATGAAAGCACAACATTTTACGACTTGGAAGATGAGTATTTAAAAAACGAGGATAAAGTTATGTTTTTTAAAAAGGCTCATCAACTCAGTGAGGATAAACGAGAAATACTTTATTTAAGATTGTTGGGTGACTTATCGTTCAAAGAAATTGGTTCAATTTTTGAAAGGACAGAAAACTGGGCAAGAGTAACTTTTTATAGGGCAAAACTTGAACTCAGAAAGGATGAGTAAGGTTATGAAACATAGTATATTTAAGGATCTGGCTCCAGCTTATATTGATAAATTAACAAGTGAAGAAACAAACGAACAGATAGAAAAACATATGGATCAATGTGAAGAATGCCAAATTATTTAAACAAAATGAAGGGGGATTTATTTTCAGAAGATGAAAATGAGAGAAGAAAAGATAAAAGGAACATTGATTATTTCAAAAAGGTACGCTCCAAAAAAAGATCTTAGTTATCGTATCATCACTTAATTTGATAAAACGCTACTTTATATTAATAAAGGCAAACAACACTTTATTGGATATTCAATTGACTTTTTGCTACGATACGAAATATAATTTGGTTGGTCAACCAAACAAAAAGGAGAGATAAAATGAGTGTTAAGGATAAACGTCAAAGATTAATTGATGCGGCATATAAAGTGTTTAGCAGGAAGGGATTTAATAATGCCTCTATAAAAGATATTGCTCACGAAGCTGGCATTACTCCTGGACTTGTTCATTATTATTTTAAGAATAAGGAAGAGTTATTATTTTCCGTCCAGAGTGATATTCAAGAACGATACCATATTCAATATGATGGCAAAAAAGAGGCGGAAATGAATCCATTAGATGTTTTGTTTGAAATTAAATCAAGAGTGGAAAAAGATCCTGATTGGTATCGTTGGAGATATGAGCTTTATTCTTTAGGATTAAAAAATGATCCATATAAACAAGAAGTAGCAAACATTTTACAAAACGGGAGGGAGAGTCTTTCTAATCCCTTAAAGAACCTAAACGTTGAAGCCAAAGAAACAGATGCTCTTGCCGGTATTTTATTGGCTTGCTTCGATGGACTAGCTCTCCAAAAAATGTTCGATGACGAATTTGACCTTGATCAAACGTATAAATTGTTAATTGATTTATTAGAGAACTATTTGAAAAAAAGAAAAAATTAGAGTTTTAATAGAAAGTTTGATTGTTCATATGAGGAGAAAAACAATGAAAAAAGCAATCTTTTTTTTAGGGAGCTTACTACTCCTACTAACCCCTTTTGCTGCTTCTGCTAAAACGGAAGATACGAAAGAAAAAATAACAAAATTTATGGAGAAATCCTTAGATATGTATAATATTCCTGGCACATCGTTGGCAATATTAGAAAACGGGGAAATGATTTATCAAAATCAATGGGGTATTTTAAGTGATGGGTCAAATGTAACAGCAGACACACCGTTTCTTATTGGTTCTTTAAGCAAACCAATTACATCTCTGGCTATTATGATGTTAGTGGAAGATAGCAAAATAAAGCTGGATGAACCGATACAGTCCTATATTCCATCGTTTACATATCAAACAGACAGTTCAAAACAAATTACAGTTTTGCATCTTTTAGAACAAACAAGTGGTATTAGTGAGCTTGAAGGTCTTAAAGTGACGGACAAGGATTGGCCGAAAGAGGGGGCAATCAATCAAGCTATAAAAGAACTTAGTGGTGTAGTGTTATCTCACGAGCCTGGAGAGGTTTATGAATATAACTCTGCTAACTATTTACTCTTAGGGGCAATTGTTGAAAATGTTTCGAACCAAACTTTTTCAGATTTTTTGAATACGAATATTTTTACCCCACTTGGTATGGAAAATGCCGCTGCTGATTATGAAAGTGCGGTAGAAAAAGGATACATACCTGGTTTTGAGTCATGGTTTGGTAGGCCCGTTGTCAGTGATGGATTTTATGATCATGCAGGAGCCCCTTATGGCTATATTGCTTCAAGTTCAAATGATTTAGCGAAATTTTTAAAATTTATGCTAGAGGGTGGAGACTTATTATCAGAACCAAACCTTGAGTTATTGAAAACTCCTCCAGAAGAAGGTAGAACATACGGTTACGGTTGGCATTTTTCTAAAACAGAACATTACCCTTTCCACGGTGGGGCAACATCTGATTTTAGAGCGCAAATGTTTTTAATACCTGAAGAAAATATTGCAGCAGTACTTTTAACCAATAAATATAATTTTATAGAAGATGCTCAAGTCTCTCATATAATGAATGGAATTCAATCTATCCTGAACGGAAAAGAACCAGATGAATTGCCTGTACAGAGCTATAGTATTCAATGGAGTATATTGGGGATTACATTACTCCTTGCTATTTTAACGATAATCCATTTCTTCAGACTTAGAAGAAAGAAGGTTCTAAACAAAAAAATACCGTTTACTTTTGGAGTCATTTCGCTCCTCCTAGCTGTGGGATTGATTCCACTATTTGTTTATGTTATTGGTACCCCATGGAAAAGTATTCGTTTCTTCGCACCGGACATATCATTATTAATTTATTGTTTGGTAGTAATATTTGCTCTTCATGGAATTATGACTTTAATCATAACAATTTTTAAAGAGAAAATTACCTAAGCTTATCCTTGTGCATAAGTCTACAAATCAATTACACTAAGACGAAATTGATAGTAAAAGCATGTTTTGACCAATCTTTTTTCAAAACATGCTTTTTCTTATTGTTCATTTATCAAGGTTATTCATATCAATTTGATCAAATTTTATTTTTTTATAGGTGAATGATTAATTTAAACTTATACTCTATTTTCTACTTTAATTTTCCCTCCAACAACCTTGCAACAAGCATGTAATTTTCTTCATTATAAATAGCTGCATACATTGAATCATAGCCATCAAAAAGCTGTAATGGGAGGTTTTCATAGTCAGTTAAATAGGCATCGTAATAGGTAGATGCAAAAGCAGCTCCTTCTTCTGTTAAATCTTCATCTAACAAAACCCCATCGTAAAATTCAATGAAAAAATCGAGCGCGGTTATTTGACCTTGCATTAGCTGTTCATAAAGCTCTGGGTCATCTTCTTCAATGATAGTCGTATTTGCTAATTGATGCTCCAACATCCAACGGTAAAAAAAAGCGATATGCACTGCACCTTGATTAGTAGGTAACTGCTGTGGAAAGTCCTCTGCATCAGAATGCCATTTCATTTTGTCATAGGCTGTCATAAAATTCTCCTGTCCTCTTATATAAGCTCTTTAATAATCAGCTCAAAGCGCGTGCGATATGGCTCTGGAATATGCATAAATTCTGAGCTAGTAAAGTCATTCATATGGATGATGCCAAAACATGTATATAAAAGCTGCGCTACAACCATATCTTTATATTCTTCAATGTGTTCACTTTGTTCAAGTGGAATAAATGGGCAAAGCTCTATAAATGGTGTCGTCATAAATTTTTCGAACCATTGCAAATTGTTATCTGTATTCATAGCTTTTTCAAAGAATGCATCATAAGGAACTTCTTGAACAGCTAGCACAGTACATACAAAGACAGGCAATGTTTCAGGCGTTAAACCGAATTTTTCCACATAGGCTTTTGCAAAGTATTCAGGCATTAGCGAATGGTCGCCATCGCATTCATACATATAGTCGATTACGAGCTTGCCATAGCTTTTATCGTATAAGCCAAGACCGAAAACAGCGAATGTACTTGGCATTGCTGCTTCTTCATCATCAACATCTTGATAAAAATGATACTGTGCCATCGCCTTATAACTATACTCAACTAGCGCAGTATGTAGGCTAGGGTAGCTGAGAGCTTTAGTAAAGAAGTGATGTGATGATGTGACAGGTAAATGCTCGATTGGCAACACTAAGTCGCTTTTACCTTCATAATAAATGCCATAGCTTTTAGGGAAATCCTCTTCTAATAAAGCATTTAAGTAAGCTAATGCTTGACGATAAGCTTCTTCGCTCTCTTCTTTAATTTTAATCGTAATCGTGGCTAGTACATCATTTGCTTGGCAGAAAATGAGGTCGGATGCCATTTGCTGTTTATGTGTTGGCAAAGTACCAGAGCCGACTGTGATTAATGAGTTATATGCTTCTGCATCTAATTCTTTGATTGTTGCCAGCAGCTCTTTGACTGTTAAATAAGAATAGCTTGCGCCGTATTTACTTAAATTCACTGCGTAGTAGCATAGCAATGGTAAGTAAGTTAATGATTGATGCTCGTCGATAAAGTGAGAAAGACAATAGCGCTGTGTTTCAAAGTCTAGCTCTTGACGAAATTCATCAAGCAAGACAAGCTGCTGATAATGGCAGAGCACTTCATGCAGCGTGAAGGCGTCTAGTAAAAAAGACAGGGTGATGATTTTAGAAGGATAACCATCTGTATCAATTTTATATTGTTTAGAAAGTAGTTCTTGCTCAAGCTGTAGCCATAATGCTTCGTTTTCGGTAAATTGTTTAGTTTTCATGGAAACCTCCCTTTTATAAAAGAACAACTACACTATTAAAATTAACTTTCGTGCATGAATATTGTAAATTTCAATTTATTAATGCATCAGAAAGTTCATTAGGGAAAGAAAAATCTAGTGCAATCAATTAAAAACCGCTGAAATCATTACATACAGAGTCAATAGCACTGCAAAATAGTCCATACTTTATCAAACTCTTTGTTTTTACAGTCCTCTTCACGAATCCAGAAATATAGTTTGCCGCTATCGCCCCACATATAGCCTAGGTCATCTTCCGAATCAAGCTGTAATAGCAGCTGCCAATCCTTTACGTGTGGTTCAAGCTCCTTGCGTAACGGGTGATTGTAGGCTGTTAAATCCCCACAATATAAACCGTTTGTGACAAGTTGGCATTCTAAATACATATCCCCTTGAATCGTATCAGGATGACCGTCTATACGATGTGTCGTTTGTTCCTGTGCTTCTTCATCGCCCCAATCATAAAAAAAATCATTGTAGGCATCTTGTTGTTCCTCTGTTAAAATAGTTTCTAAATTTTTGCTATAAGGAGATGCCCATGAAGGGAGTGTCCATTCATTTCTAAAGTGTAGTGCCGCACTATCAATATACTCCGTTAAAACTGCAGGTTGCTGCATTCGCTTTAAACTGTCAGGTGCTTGTGTGAAGTAGAAAACGTGAAAGCCATCACCATCATTTGGATCATAGCCCCAAGGTTGTCCAGTGGCATCATAGAAAAAGGATAATAGTCCATCAGCAGGCAGCAAGTCGTTGGAATCATACGACTTTACTTCTGTTAAATTAAGCTGACATAGAAAGTATAATGGCTGGTTATTATTTGTATGTGGCCATATAAAATCTGTCGGTACATCGGGGTTGCCACCGATTTTGGACTGTCCAATTTGAATGGCATCATCTGCTGTCGGTATTGCCGAAGCACGAATTGACTTTTTAGCGAACTGCAAAATTTGTTCTGCCACCTCTCCAAGCTCAAAATCAAATAATGCTGTTCGTAACTTTTCCATGTTTATTCCCCCTTATTTTTATCTAATTTCAATATAGTACATACGTTCCCTTGTGTAAAGCCTGTATTTGGAATTATTTAAATATTATTGAATCAACAGGTTTAGAAAGCATAGCAATTACGAGGTCTTCTTGAATTTTTACTGACTTTTGATACAGTAAAGGTTATGATAGTGAGCCTGATTAGCAATTTTTACCCCTAGATTTTAAGGGTCCAGATTGAAGAGCAGATGAGCTTTAATTAAGCGAAGTAAGGAAAAGGGCAGTATTTCATCTCACTTCTTACACCCCATATTGGATTACATTAATAATGAAGTAGCCTAGTTTACGATTTTTAGAGATTTTCATTTAAAAATACCACGCTGTATGTCATTTTCACACAATAAAATTTACCGAAGCTTCTCATCAAATGATGAATAATTGAAGAACTAGAAAAAACTATGGTAAAAGATTGTGATAAAAAATTATCAATATTTATTAGGGAGGATTACTAGATGAAAACGTATCGAATTGCTGTTATACCAGGGGATGGCATTGGAAAAGAGGTTGTTCCTGCTGCGTTAGAGGTTCTCGATCAGGCGGCACATCTTGATGGAAGCTTTCAATTTGAATGGACTACATTTCCTTGGGGCTGTGACTATTACTTAGAGACAGGTAAAATGATGCCAGATAATGGCATTGAAATATTAAAAGGCTACGATCAAATCTTCTTAGGGGCAGTAGGGATGCCTAATTTAGTACCTGATCACATTTCTTTATGGGGGCTACTGATTAAAATTCGCCGTGAGATGAAGCAGTCTATAAATGTACGTCCAGCAAAGCTATTACAAGGCTTACCTTCACCATTGCGCAACCCAAATGACTTTGATTTAATAGTTGTACGGGAAAACTCTGAGGGAGAATATGCTGAAAGCGGTGGCAGAATACATAGTGGTCAGGATGAGGTTGCTATCCAAAATGCTATATTTACAAGGAAGGGTACAGAGAGTGCGATGCGTTATGCATTTGAAATAGCAAAAACACGACGTCAACATGTGACAAGTGCCACGAAGTCAAATGGAATTACCTATAGCATGCCATTTTGGGACGAGATTTTTGTACAAGTAGGGAAAGATTTTAAAGATATTGGGCAAGTTTCTACGCATATTGATGCTTTAGCTGCCTTCTTCGTCATGAAGCCAGAAAGCTTTGATGTTATTGTTGCATCCAATCTATTTGGTGATATATTAACAGATTTAGGTGGGGCTATTATGGGTAGCATTGGAATTGCTCCAGCAGCAAATTTAAATATTGAACGACAATATCCGTCTATGTTTGAACCTGTTCATGGCTCTGCTCCAGATATTGCTGGCCAGGGGATAGCCAATCCACTTGGACAAATTTGGACAGGTAAAATGATGCTTGATTTCTTAGGCTATCATGAGCTTGGCACAAGAGTGCTAAATGCGATAGAAGCAACATTATCACAAGGGATCAAGACAGCAGATTTAGGTGGAACTTCAACATTACGCGATGTAACAAGCGCAGTACTAAATCATTTGCGATAAGGCATATGAAAAAATGATTGGAGTGAAGCGCTTATGAAAAACTTTTTTGCTTATAATTGGCAAGTCAGAGATGAATGGTTTGAGTGGTGCAATCAGCTAAGCCCAGAGGAATTATTGAAGGAAAGGCAAGGCGGAGTAGGGAGTTTCCTTTATACACTTTTTCATATTATAGACGTTGAATATAGCTGGATTCGTGGCATCCAACGCGAAAAAGACAGAATATTCGACTTTAGTGATTATCAAACATTAGAGCAAGTGAAAAAGCTTTCTGATGAACTACGAATTGACAATATCGAATTTTTAAAAGTCAATGAGGACTTTAATAATGCCATTGTAAAAGTCGCTTGGGATGATAAGGAATATAGAAAAATTGATATTATCCATCATATTATTGTGCATGAAATCCATCATATAGGTCAGCTTTCCGTTTGGGCAAAGGAATTAGCCCTACCTTCTGTATCTGCGAATTTTATTGGTAGAGAATTAAAAACTTATTAATCTGAATTTTTATATACAGCAAGGAAAAAGGTAAGGGCATGATAAAATGGCCCTTACCTCATGTTGTTGAAATACTATTATCAAGGTGACAAATTAAAAAGTATAACCCTTTTTCAAGACGAGGGGTTGATTTCCGTTCTGACTGAGTGCTTTGTAGCTGTCGCTTTGCTTTCGCTACAGAAAACATTTGCCGCTGACGCTTCGCTTTCGCGCAGAGCGTCCTGGGGGCGTCCGATGAGCCGCTTCACTCGCGTTCCAGGGTCTCATCTGTGACGCTGAATCCCCGAGGAATCACTCAGTCTACACTCTAATCAACCACTGCTCATAGTATTTTCGTTGGCATTTCACATAAATGTATAGTGATAAATTTAAGTCTTAACCATCACTATTTTTCGTAAAAAATGAAGC
>Ga0213821_1001358_pt1 | contig 11580 bp, 7 predicted proteins | sample MC6MC0909MG_FD_179894 | JGI IMG/M metagenome (GOLD analysis project Ga0213821, IMG submission 179894) | Enriched soil aggregate microbial communities from Iowa State University, Ames, United States - MC6-MC0909-MG | ecosystem: Environmental > Terrestrial > Soil > Unclassified | place: USA: Iowa...
AGAAAAATTAAGCACGATCGGAATAACAGATCATTTGAAAATTATGCAATCAAATGGAGGCACGACAAGCTTTGATAAAGCGATGGAATTGCCAATTAATCTCGTTGAATCTGGTCCAGTAGCGGGTATGTTTGGTGCCGCCAAGCTAGGGGAGCTTTTAAATGAGTCAAATATCATTGCCTTTGATGTTGGCGGAACAACAGCAAAATGTTCACTTATTACAGAAGGAAAGGTAAATGTTACAACAGATTACTATATTGAAAGAAATGAAAAATTTGCTGGTTATCCGATTAAAACACCTGTTGTTGATATTGTTGAAATCGGTAATGGTGGTGGTTCCATCGCACGTGTCGATCAATTTGGCTCCTTAAAGGTTGGTCCAGATTCTGCGGGTGCAAATCCAGGACCAGTTGCTTATGGCTTAGGCAATACACAGCCAACAATTACAGATTCAAATGTCTATTTAGGCAGATTATCATTAGAAAACTTCGATAATCCAGTGTCTATTGACAAAGTAGAGGAGGCACTAACTGAAGCAATCGCAAAGCCGTTTAATGTGACAGCAGAAGAAGCTGCGCAAGGGATTTTAGATATTGCCAACTCTAATATGCTAAATGCGCTCAAGCTAATTTCTATTCGTAAAGGCTATGACCCCGAAGATTTTACAATGGTTGCCTTTGGCGGTGGGGGTCCACTACATGCGATTAATTTAGCGCAGGAATTGGGCATGAAGAAAGTCATTATACCGTATGGCTCATCGGTCTTTTCAGCACTAGGGATGATGATGACAGAATACCGACAAGATTATATTCAAACATGTTTAATGAATTTTGATCATCATCATCTAGCTGCTATTCAAAAAAATATTGATGAAGCAATTGAAAATGCTTATGCCGAAGCACCTTTATCAAACGAACATTATTATTTCGAGATAAATTACGATTTGCGCTATAAAGGTCAGGAGCATGCCGTTAAATTAAATGCATCAAATATTGTGCTTCATGAAGAAGAGCTAACTCAATTAGCAAAAGCATTCCATGTCAAACATAAACAGGAGTTCTCTTTTGATTTACCAGAGACGCCAATAGAGCTAGTGAATTTACATCTCACAATTTATGGGAAAGATGAAGCGGTCCAGTTTAAGGAGTTAGATTTCTCACATATTGACGCTTCTACTTGTATAAAAGCAACAAGAAAGTTATATGTCAAGGAAGCAGGCTGGGTAGAGGTAAATGTCTACGATCAACAAAAATTAGTACCTGGTTATGTGATTGCTGGTCCTGCTATTGTCGAAAGTCCTACATCTACAGTTGTGATAAATGAAAAACAATCTATTGAAATAGATAAATACGGTAATCTAATTGTAGAGATGGAGGGGAAATAAAAACATGAAAAAAGATGTTTTTGCTATAGAAATTATTCAGGATTCATTGCTGGCTATAGGCGATGAAATGTTTGTTGCATTAGCTCGTTCATCCATGAGTCCCGTTATCTATGAAGTGTTAGATTATGCCTGTGGTCTAACGGATGCCAAGGGTAATTTGATTAGCCAAGGTAATGGGGTGACAAGCTTTATTGGGATGCTAAGTCCAATGGTTCAACGTGTCATTGAAAAATATGATAATGGAAAAAAATTAAACGAAGGAGATGTCATCATTATTAATGATCCTTATGTTGGTGGAGGGTCACATTTATCGGATGTAGGATTGGTTTTACCGATTTTCTACAATGGAGAAATTATTGCTTATTCTGCAAATAAAGCACATTGGACTGAAGTAGGGGGAATGGACCCTGGCTCATTTACAAGTAATTCGAACGAAATCTATCAGGAAGGTCTCCAATTACCAGGGGTGAAGCTTTATCAAAAGGGCGAGCTCAATGAAGGTATATATGAAATTATTTCTACGAATGTTCGTTTACCAGAGCTATCCATTGGCGATATGTTTGCCCAGGTAGCAGCCTTAAAAACAGGTGAAAAACGAATTGCAGAGCTTTGTCAGAAATTTGGTGCTGAATCTGTGAAGCTGTCCATTCAAAAATTATTGGATAAGGGTGAAAAAATTGTAGAGCTTGAGCTTCAGCATTTACCAAAGGGTGAATTTTATGCGGAGGACTTTATTGAAGGTGATCCATTAAAAGGTGGACCTTATCCAATAAAAGTGAAAGTAACGATTAGTGATGAAGAATTTATCTGTGACTTTAGAGGCTCACATCCTGCTGTGAATGTGCCAGTAAACTGCTCACAATTCGGCTTAATGGCAAGTGTTCGTGTCATGTTCTTAGCATTACTCGGCGATATTGATGTGATTAACGAGGGAGTCTTTAAACGTTTGACTATTTTAACGGATGAAAATTCCATTGTCTCGGCTAAACGCCCACACCCAGTATCCATGAACTTTGAGGCACGTATTGGAGCGGCAGATTTAATTTGGAAGGCTCTTGCGCCATATTTACCAGAGAGATTATCAGCAGGACATTTGCAGTCGGTTTGCACATTTATCTTAACAGGTAAAAATCCTGAAAATAATGAGTCCTTCTTAATCGTTGAACCTTCAGTAGGTGGTTGGGGAGCGTCAAATGATGAGGATGGTCAAAGCGGGCAATATTGTATGGGAGATGGAGAAACGTATAATCTTCCTGTTGAAATTGCGGAGACAAAATATGGTATTCAAATTGATGAATATAGCTTAAATTGCGATGGTGCTGGTGCTGGGCAATTTAGAGGAGGCTTAGGTGTACGCCGAGTTTATACCGTTAATCATGATGGTCAAAAGGTTTCCGTCAACTTAGGTAGACATCAATTTTCACCATTTGGCTTAAATGATGGCGAGGAAGGCTCACATAACTATCTCATTATTCATAAAAAAGATGGTACAAAGGTGGGGCCAGTAGGAGTACTCGCCAATTATGAATTACAAAAAGGAGATCGTATTGAGCTTGTCACAGCAACAGGGGGTGGCTATGGCAATCCAAAAGAGAGAAGTACGAAAGCGATTGAAAAAGATTTGGTAAATGGATATATTTCTTTAGAGGTAGCTAAAAAACGTTACGGTTACCAAAACGCATAAAAGGAGAAATATATAAATGACTGTCAAGACATTAAAAAACTCATTGGATATACTAGAATGCTTCTCAACTACAGAAAGCTCATTAGGTGTACGTGAAATTTCACGCATGACAAAATTGCATACTAGTGTTGTGCAAAGAACAATCAATACATTTACAGAAGCAGGGTATTTATTACAGGATGAAGCAACGAAAAAATATAAATTAGGTTATAAAATGTTTATATTTCATGATGCGCTCTCCAATACAAGTGACCCGCATTTTACAATTTATGAATTGATGCAAAGTCTTGCGAGTGAAATCAATGAATCCGTATTTCTAACTTATATGGATAATGAGTATGGTGTGACAACAAAAATTGCTGAAAGTAATAAAAATATAAAGTATGCGGTGTCATTAGGTACAAAAACACCACTTTATATCGGTGCTTCCTGTAAAGTTATGTTTGCCTATTTAGACGAAGAAAGACAGCTTGAATTGTTAGCCTATTTTCATGAAAAGCAGTCTGATGAGGAACATAAAAAACTTCTTGCTAATTTACAAGAGGAACTGCAAGCCATACGACAAAACAATTGGTGTGTTACTGTAGGGGAGTATAATGAACATGCTTTTGGTATAAGTGTACCATTATTCAATCATAAGAAAGAAATCATAGCATCTTTGACGATTTCTGGATTAGTATATGACATTGACGAACAAAGGGAGAAATATATGCTTGAACAGTTAGTGAAAATTGCTCATCAAATTCAATCACACATATCTAAACTATAACAACAATAGGGGAGCTGACACTATGAATAATAAAGTATTACATCCGCGGGCTTTAGAGCCTGTAACTCTACTAATGATTGTCTTAACATCTGTCGTAGGGGCAATTATTGGGATACAGCTGATTACGACTTTGGGAATTTCTGCTAATACATCCATCATCGGGGCTATATTTGCGATGATTTTAGGAAGAATTCCAATTGGTAAGCTAATTGCTTTCAAATCCGTGCATAGACAAAATATTATACAAACGGCGATATCATCGGCTACTTTTAGTGCAGCGAGTAGCCTAATGTTACCAATTGGTATTCCGTATGTTTTAGGCTATGAAAATTTAGTATTGCCTTTGTTTATTGGTGTTATTTTAGCGATGTTTGTGGATGCTTTATTATTATATAAATTTTTTGATACAAAGATTTTCCCAGCAACAGGTACTTGGCCACCAGGGATTGCAACAGCTGAAGCCATTAAAGCTGGCGATAAAGGCGGTAAAAATGCAAAGGTATTAATTGGTGGGGTGTTAATCGGTATTGTGGGGTCTGTTCTTAAAATTCCAATGTCAGCTTTTGGGGTAGCGTTTATCGGAAATATTTGGGCGCTTACAATGTTTGGAATTGGTCTTTTATTAAGAGGATATTCTGTCCAATTATTTAATGTCGATTTAAATGAATATTATATTCCACATGGCATTATGATTGGAGCGGGCATTGTAGCCCTTTTCCAGGTAGCTTTTACTTTACTAAGTAAAAGAGCGACTGAAAAATCAGAAGAATTAATCTATTCGAAAGATCCAAAAGAAATTCGACAAGGTTTTGGTGTAGGCTTTATTGCTTATTTAGCGATTTCGTTATTAATCGCTTTATTTGGTGGTATTATTTCACATATGTCCTTTGGGATGTTAGTAGGCTTTATTATTTTTGCAACAATTGCAGCATTTGTGCATGAGCTTATTGTTGGGATTGCTGCGATGCATGCAGGCTGGTTCCCCGCATTCGCAGTAGCGTTTATTACGCTAATTGTCGGTATATTAATTGGATTCCCAGCACCCGCTCTTGCTTTGTTAGCTGGCTATAGTGCGGCAACAGGGGTAGCATTTGCTGATATGGGCTATGACTTGAAAACAGGTTTTATTTTACGCGGAAACGGCAGTGATCCTGCATTAGAAAAAGAAGGGCGTAAACAGCAAATGATTGCAGGTATGCTAGCCTTTTCAATTTCTGCAGTTGTTGTTTTACTATCGTATCAATCTTATTTTGCGCAGGGTTTAGTAGCACCTGTCAATCATGTATATGCAGCTACTATCCAATCAGGAGTGACTGGAGACGTAGCGAAGCAGCTATTGCTATGGGCGATTCCCGGGGCATTGATTCAATTAATTGGTGGCTCAAAGAGACAAATGGGTATTCTGTTTGCAACCGGTTTATTACTTATTAATCCTATAGCTGGTTGGGCTGTATTAGTCGGTATTTTACTTCGTGTTATTTTCACTTCTGTAACGAAAGGTAAGAGAGAGTCTGAAATGACCGTCTTTGCAGCAGGTGTTATAGCTGGAGACGCTTTATATAGCTTCTTCTCTTCCATTCTTAAGATAGGAAAATAGAAAGGAGTAAGAACAAATGGTAAAAGTGTTAACGTATGAAGATGGCTTAGCCGCTGTTTATGGGGGTGCAATCCTCGGGGGCGGCGGTGGTGGCCTCCTGGAGGAAGGGTTAAAGTTAGTGGAGGAAATTTTCGCTGCTGGAAAACCTCAACTTATCGATATAACGGCATTAAATCATGAAGATTTAGTAGCGTGCGTAGCAATGGTTGGAGCACCTTCAGCGGAAGAACAATATGTATCCAATAAACAGCTATGCTGGAGTTATCAACAAATGAATGCGTATATGGATCATCGACTAAAAGGAATTATTACAAATGAAAATGGTGCCATAACGACAATTAATGGCTGGCTACAATCGGTATTGCTAAACGTACCAGTCGTCGATGCTCCCTGTAATGGACGAGCCCACCCGACTGGCATTATGGGTTCCTTAAGTCTACATGAGCAACTAGTTTATCAATCGGTTCAATTTTATGCCGGTGGGAAAAAGAATTACGCTATTCAAGGATTTGCTGAAGGAAACTTACAAAACACAGCAAAAACAGTTCGTCATGCTTCTATTTTAGCTGGAGGATTGGTAGCGGTGACTCGTAATCCAGTAACAATAGGCTATTTGAAGGAGCACGGTGCACCAAAAGCAATATCTGCCGCTATTGAGCTCGGATATAGCTTCCTAAAAGGGCGAACAATAGAGGAGAAGTTAAAAAATATTATTCATTTATTAAAAGGCAAGCATATCGTATCTGGAAAAGTGAAGGATTTTTCTCTCTTAAAGGAAAATGGCTTTGACGTTGGTAGTTTAACGGTTGAGGATGTTAAATTAACTTTCTGGAATGAATATATGACATTATCAAAGGCAGGAATGATCCAATCGAGATTTCCAGATTTAATGATGACATTTGATATTGAAAGGATGGTGCCAGTACCAAGTGCTAGCATTAAAGAAGGTATGCATATAGCTGTTATTCAAGTTGATCAAAGCCATTTATATTTAAGCTCAACAATGAAAAATGCCGAGCTGCTACAGGAAATTGACAGGATTATTGGTAAGCTTCTCTAAAAATGTAGGAAATATCGGACGGAAACCTAATAAATAAAAGCTGCCATCATCTACATGTAAGTGAGATGGGCAGCTTTTATTGTCCCTTCAGCGGGTGGGTATAACTGTACATAAAAATTGTTCCTACTTCCTTCATAGCATAATACTTCTTCTATGGCTTAAATGTAACTCGAAAAAATTTGCCTACATAAATTATCTTTTATTGTTCACACAACTCTAATTAGCCAGCTATTTACATAATGTCAGCAAACGATTGTACACATTTTTCATTAAAGAGAGAAGCTACGTTCATTCTTATTCTGTATTGAATAAAAGAAGGTAACATCAATTAATGACAAAAATAATGTACACTTGCAACATATGAACTAAGCTTCATGGTCATGGAAACAAGCCTAACAGATTGCTCATCTATTTCAATTTGTACAAATACTATGCGGGTTAAAACAAAGAATTTCTAAGGGAAAGTGTTCACTTTTATTTTTTTCTTAGATGATTGGTAAATGTTTACATACATCATCTTGTAACACATTATTCAATTGTAAGCCCGCTGAAGTTAATCATTAATCTGTGAAGAACATAGTTACCGTACATTGAAATAGTGAGATACAGAACAAAAAAGTTGTTCTGTATATGTATCATATAATATTCTGAAAAATTAGTCAATTGAAACGTTTTGTTTATCTAAATTTTATTGCTGCAGAATATCACTTATCAGTATAATAGCAAAAGAAGGGACTGAGTGAAGAACATGAACGATTTGATGGATAAAGTACGAAGCATTTATGAGCAGTTTGATGCCAGCCATGATTTTCAGCATATTGAACGCGTTTACCAAAATGCTATGGACATTTTACATAGTGAGCCAGCAGCAGATGCGGAAGTCGTGAAAATTGCGGTGCTGCTGCATGATGTAAGTGATAAAAAGTATACCAATAATAAAGAGCAAGAAAATCAGCTAATTGCTGAGTTAGCATTAAGTGAAGATAAAAAGCGGCATATTAAAGATTGTATTGCTCAAGTATCATTTAATGGGGGGAATGAGCTTGAAGCAACATCTATTGAGGCAAAAATAGTACGAGATGCTGATCGCTTAGATGCCATTGGAGCTATTGGAATTGCACGTACATTTGCATATGGTGGTGCAAAGGGGCGAAAACTGTATGACACAGCAGAGCAAGCGCGAACAACTATGACGGAGGAAGAATATCGCACTAAAAATACATCCTCAGTCACACATTTCTACGAGAAGCTTTTATTCTTAAAGGATTTAATGACAACTGAAAAAGGCAAGCAAATGGCTAATGAGCGCCATCAGTTTATGGAAGGCTTTTTACAGCAGTTACAAAAGGAGATTGGCCAATAAAGTAAAGAGCGTTTAATCAGCGATTCTATTGCCTGAAACTACTCTGGATATTACGGGAAATGGAATTGCTCATATTCTATTTGCTTTGCATTCCCAAGTTCAAGCAGGTTTAGAATGGTGGAACATGAAAAAGGCATAGGTGTCGCATTAAAATTGCACACCTATGCCTTTTTTTACATATAGGTTTGGTTAAAGCTTTATATCAAAATTTTGTACAGTCTCATGATGATAGAAGATGATTCGTGGAAAGAATTCCACCACCAGTGTCCCCAAATTTTATAAAAAAAAATAGATAACGATCAATCAGCACACTCATGATAGACCTACACTCTTCAGTTTGTTGTTCTTTGTTTACCAGTCGTTTGGTGTTATGATTAATAATGGATATCAATAATACGTCTACATATTAAGCGTGAAAGAGATGGAATAGTGGAATGAGTCATTTAATTATACAAAATTTAACAAAAACAGTGGGCGATAAAACGCTCTTTCAAAATATTGAATTTACAATTTATGAGGGAGAGCGAGCTGGCTTAATTGGTATTAATGGAACGGGAAAATCCACTTTATTGTCCATAATAGCTGGGCAGATTGAGGCAGATTCAATGAATATCGATAGACCTAATAAATATCGGGTTGCTTATTTGCCACAAGACCCTACATTTGCTAGTGGAGAAACGGTTTTGCAGGCTGTGTTTGCAGGAGATTCCCCCATTTTAAAGTTAAATCGTGAATATGAGGAAACAGTAGCGGCTCTTGCTTCAAACCCTACCTCAGAAAATCTACAAAAAACGTTGTTTGGCTTGCAGCAGCGTATGGATGAGGAGCAAGCATGGGATGTCAATGCACTAGCAAAAACAGCACTAACGAAGCTTGGCATTGAGACATTCGATAAAGAAGTATTAACACTGTCAGGTGGTCAGCAAAAGCGGGTTGCTTTAGCGAAGGTGTTAATTGAGCCTGCAGATCTGTATTTATTGGATGAGCCTACTAACCATTTAGATGTACAATCGACGGAATGGTTGCAAGAAATGGTATTACGATTAAAAGGGGCCGTTATTTTTATTACCCATGATCGTTATTTTTTAGATGAATTATCTACGCATATTTACGAGCTAGCTGATCAAACGTTGTATCGTCATATAGGGAATTATGGGGACTTTTTAGAGGCCCGTGCTATTCGTGAAGAAATGAGAGCAGCCTCTGCCCAAAAAGACCGCAATCGCTATCGCTCAGAATTGAAATGGATTCGTCGCGGCGCTAAAGCACGTTCAACAAAACAAAAGGCACGAATTCAACGATTTGAACAACTTGAAGAAAACCTAGAGCATAAAACTGAGGATGTTTCGTTAGAGATGGGGCTAGCTACTACACGACTTGGTCGAAAAGTATTAGAGGCTGAAAACATTTCAAAGGCATTTGGACAGCAAAAAATTCTTGAAAATTTTTCATTTATACTCCAACAAGGTGATCGTATCGGTATTATTGGTGCCAATGGGGTAGGAAAATCAACATTATTGAACATGCTAGCAGGTGAGCTGATACCGGATATAGGTGAGATTCTTGTTGGCTCAACAGTAAAGCTAGCACATTTCAAGCAGACGTTACCGAAAATGAATGAAAATGAGCGCATGATTGAATATATTCGTGAAGCCTCCAATGATATTACAGATGCAGAGGGGGTGCGTTACTCTGCAGCTCAAATGTTGGAGCGATTCTTATTCCCGCTCCATGCACATGGGACGCCAATCGGTAAATTATCTGGTGGGGAACGTAAACGCCTTCATTTATTACATTTATTAATGGAGCAGCCGAATGTTCTATTACTAGACGAGCCTACCAATGATTTGGATATAGAAACATTGGGCGTGCTGGAAGACTTTATTGAGCATTTCCCTGGTGTTGTAATCACTATTTCTCATGACCGTTTCTTCCTTGACCGAATTGCTAAAAAGCTTTGGATTTTAGATGGACAGGGTCAGGTAGAGGAGACACTGGATCTTTATAGTGAGTATTTGGCAAAACGTGAGCAGGAGGCTGCTGTAAAAGTAGAGTTGCCGAAGACAGAGAAACCTAAAACGGAAAAGCCAAAATCGGACAAGAAAAAGCTATCCTTTAAAGAGCAAAAAGAGTGGGAAACGATTGCAGACGATATTGAAAAAACAGAGGCTGCCATTATGGAAACTGAAGAAGGAATTGCGAATGCTGGCTCTGATTTCACGAAGCTACAGGAATTAACGGCAAAGCTAGATGAGCTTAACGCTCAGTACGAAAATTTGATTGAAAGATGGTCTTATTTAGAAGAAATTGTGAATGGATAAGGAGCGATTAGACATGAAGATTATAACAATTGAACCGACACCAAGCCCTAATTCAATGAAGATTGTCGTGGATACAGAATTACCATTTGGAAAAAGCTATAATTTTACAAAAGATAATAAAAATGAAGCAACTGGTGAAGCTGCAGCAATTTTGGCAATCGAAGGGGTCAAGGGCGTTTACCATGTGGCTGATTTTTTTGCAGTTGAACGAAATGCGAAATATGCATGGGAAGGTATTTTAGCAAGTATTCGTCAAGTTTTAGGGGAAGATAATGTACAAGAAGAAAACGAAATACATGCTACAAATGAATTTTATGGGGAAGTTTATGTCCATGTACAATTTTATAAGCAGGTGCCACTACAAGTAAAGGTATTTGATAATCAACGAGAGTATCGTGTAAGCTGTGGTGAACGCTTTGTGGAAGCTTTCAATAAAATTATTGAAACAGCAGACGATGAGAATTATATCTTCCAACGCAAGTGGATTGACTATGGTGTGCGTTATGGTGAGCTTGAGGAAATTGCAGAAGCGGTCAAACAGGAGATCGATGTCACTTATTCTTCAGAACGTATAGCAGAAATAGTTGTAGCCGTTAATGATGATGAAAAAACAGCTATAAAAACAGATAAGCGAAAAGTAACAGTTGAGCAGTTTATGCAACCAGAATGGGAGAAGCGTTTCCAGTTGCTCGACCAAATGGCTGACCCAGAGTTGGATGACTTACCTCTGCTAGATTTAGCTTTAGAGGATGAGCAGATGTCGATTCGACGATTGGCTACTGTCTATTTAGGTATGGTTGAGGATGTAGCAGTTGTGCCGTATTTGGAAAAGGCATTACAGGATAAAAGTGCAGCCGTACGCCGAACAGCAGGGGATTGTATGAGTGACCTTGGATTTGTGGAGTTTGAAAACGCTATGCAGCATGCTTTACAAGATAAAAACAAGCTTGTTCGCTGGCGAGCAGCCATGTATTTATATGAGGTAGGTACTGAGCAATCATTACCTGCATTAAAGGCTGCAGAAAACGATAAAGAGTTTGAGGTAAAGCTACAAGTGAAAATGGCGATTGCTCGAATCGAACAGGGCGAGGAAGCAAAAGGCTCTGTGTGGAAGCAAATGACTGAATCACGTCAACAATAATTATATGAACCAGCATCTATTTGAACAATTATTTGTTAAATATGGTGTTGGTTTTTACTTTTGAAAATTAGAAGAGAGAGGAGCGGTCGAAAAGAAGGTGAAAAAAGAGAGGAATTTGGTTAATAATTGCTTGTAAGATCATGTGCTACAAATCGAAGCAATGTTTTTCCGAAGCACTGATTATATCTTCAGCAAAGTTGTATGATATCATTGAATGAACTGGAAATATGAAAAAGATTTCATGTAATAATAGTGAGGTTA